>Ga0070707_100004954_pt1 | contig 12470 bp, 13 predicted proteins | sample KBSK5502metaG_FD_65468 | JGI IMG/M metagenome (GOLD analysis project Ga0070707, IMG submission 65468) | Corn, switchgrass and miscanthus rhizosphere microbial communities from Kellogg Biological Station, Michigan, USA - KBS K5-50-2 metaG | ecosystem: Host-associated > Plants > Roots >... | reverse complement strand
CGCCGGCTTCGGCCCCGGTTTCGGTGACAAGGCCAAGGACGTCGTCGAGGCCTACGTCAAGGCTTTCCCCGGCCGGAAGCCCGTCGAGATCTGGTCCCTCGTGAGCGCGAACCGCCAGAGCGCGGTCGCCCTCGCCGACGCCAAGGCGAAGCAGCCGGCACCCGTCTACGTCGCCTGGTTCGGCTGGCAGCCGCCGCTCTTCGACGGCCGGGCGCGCGCGTTCCACTGCCTCGACATCTGCTTCTGGTTCGACAACACGGACCTCATGCTGACTCACACCGGGGGTGGCGCGCGGCCGCGGAGACTCGCGCACCGGATGGCCGGCTCGCTCCTCCAGTTCATGCGCACGGGTAGTCCGAACGGGGGCGGGCTCCCCAGCTGGCCGCGCTACACGAGCGCGAAGGGCGAGACCATGGTCCTCGACGACGTGTCCGAGGTCAGGAACGACCCGGACGGGGAGGCGAGGCGAGCGCTGCCCGCGGTCTGAAGATCGGCCCGCGTGTGTCTTCGCGCTCCGGAGCGGCGTCGCGTGGCTTCGACGCCGACAATGTGGATTGGTGGACCGCGGGGGGCTCGAACCCCCGACCTCCTGATCGCGAACCAGTTATTGGCGTGTCTTTCTGCGACGTCGTGAAACCTGCTGAGACGAGTTAACTCTCAGCAAACCCTTGTCTTTAGCGGTCGAAACGTGGCTCGCTCGGTCGCGTGACGTTTCCCTCGATTTCGTGCAGCGAGCTTACCCCTGGCTTACCCCGCGGGAAACCAGTGTGTCCGTGTCTTGGACCTGTCCCGGGGTAAGCGTGGGGTAAGTAGGTCGTGTGCCGGTGGTGAAGCTCAACGCGCGGAACATCACGACGCTGCCTGCGATCGGCGGCGTGCGCACGGACTGTGGCTGCCGAGATCCTTGCGCTGACGAAGATGAACTGGAACGATACACAGTTCGACGGCGCCGAGTCTATCACCGTCGAGGCGGCGCGCAGGGTCGGGCAGATCCTCAAATACGTGGAAGAGGGCGGACGCGTCGCGCCACGTTACAGCTTCTACATGTAAGACGGCGTCGTCGCTGCTATCTCCCCACGGTGGCCAGAGCTGCTTTGAGATAGGCGAGACATTCCTCGATCTCCTCCTGGAAGAAGACGCGATCCACGAACGTTTCTGCGGGTTCCCTGTAGCGCTCGGCCTCGGCTCGTGAGCACAACATCAAGACGACGACCGCGGGCGGCGAGGCTGTGATCTGCTTTCGGATGCGAGCCCGCAACTTGCTCGCGTTGCTCAGTACCTGGCGCGAATCGGCGATTCCCAAACCTTGGAGCTTGAGCGTGCCATAGAGCAGCTTCATCTCAAGCGATGCCTCGGCGATTTCGTAGAGCCGTTTCTGAATGTCATCTGCGACCCGGCGGATGTTCTTGATCTCCAGATAGAGCTCCGGGGGACGACCGGTCGCGGGATCGGGGTAGACGCCGTCCGGCTTGCGCTTCGCGATCAGGAGACCAGGCACTTGCCGTATCGGGGGGCTCATCAGCAGGGGGATTCCCTCCTCGACCAGGCGCTCACGGAAGAGACCCTCGATGGCGCCCATCGAGCGGCGGCGGAGATCGCCGCCCCGGAGGGCTATCGCAGTGTGGATGATCTCGTCGAAACGGCGGCGCACCGGGAGGCGCTGCTTGATTGCAAACGCTCGCCGCAGCCTCTTGGCGACGATAGCGGCGGTTTCCGTGCGCATCGCCGCCTTGAGAGTCGTTCGGTTCAGTCCGGCGGCACCGACGAGGAAGTAGTAACCGGCGTCGTCGTGGGCGAGCTCCTCGATCTGCTCCAGCGTGAGCTTCTGGAGGGAGACCTCGCCCTTTCTTAGGAGCCGTTTAACGAGCGGATGCCCAGCGAGTGCGGTGATCTGTCGTTGGAACTCTTCGAGTTCCGGATGCTCGGTCACGCTTGTCGGCGACCACCAGCCGCATCGACGAGGAAAGCCCTTACCTGCCTTAGATCAGACCGTCTGAGCCGATAGAGTCTCATTACGAGGCGATCGGCCCGTTCGAAATCCCCCTTTGTCACGGCGCTCACGATCTCAGCACGTTCGGTGAGTGAGGCTTGCGGAACGGGCAGGGGTTCGAGAAATTGTTTGCGATAGCGGCTGAACCCATCCTTCACCACTGGTGCGCGAAGCCGGATCAGGAACTCGATCGGAGTGGAGTTGAGAACGGCGGTTAGGTAGATGGGATCGATGTCGCGTGGCACCACGTAATAGGCACTGTGCAATGGCCAATACCGGCCGGGATCGTAAGCGAAGCGGTTGTGACTTGCGACATCGGGCACGAGTATCTTCGGCAAGCGTCCGATATCGGTGGGCACCGGGTCATGCAGGTCAAACCAGGCCTTCTGCCACACGCGCACGCAGTGCCGCGCGCGCAGAACCGATTCGTGCCGCCGAAGATAGGCAATGGCCTTCGGGTATTTCTTCACGTCGATGAGCGCCGGCTGGCCGCTTGAATCGAAGGTGTAAGGAACGAGGAGACTCAGTCGGGGCTCGGTGATCTGGTACGGAAGAAGGTCACGACCGCGCACGATCGGCCTGAGCAGCTCGCGTTCGACCTCGGCGGCGCCTTCCGCGAGGACATAGAGAGCATCTCGACCCGTGGCGAGCCCAGCCGAATGTCGGGCGGTGAACCGGCCCAGGGTGCTGTGGCGGCCTTCGATCGCCGCGGCGATCAGCCGCAGCTCTGGGGCGTCGAATTGCCACCCCTCATCGCTCAGCGCACCCGCGTCCGCTCTACGACTGCCGATGACTCGAACCTGGCCTGACGAATTCGGTCGATCATCGCACTCCAAGACGGCCAGACTCCCGGGCTTAGCTGCTCGATCGAAAACGGTGACGCAAGGTACGGTCGCCGCATCGGCGAAAACCTTGTGCGATCGGAATCGCGCGATGCTGCGTACGGCACCCGTTTGCCTCAAGAGCCGACGGAGAGCGACTGAGGTCTGGCTGGTCAAGAACTTGTCCGGCGTGATGAACGCGAACCGCCCACCAGGGCGGAGTAGCGATACGGCTTGCTCCATGAAGACCGTGTACAGGTCGATCCTTCCGATCGCCGTTTCGAACCGGGCTCGGAGTTGTTCTTTGTATTCGGCGGGAAGGCGACTGGCCGACACATAGGGCGGGTTGCCGACGATGAGATCGAACCCTCCCTGGCGCACCGGCGGAAGGTCGCGGACGTCGGGGTCGACGAGAAAGTCTGCGGTGACTAGGTTGTGACGGAGAAACGCCGACGGCGGTGATACCTTGGTCCATTTCTTCACGACCTCGATAAGACCGTGGCGCGCGAGCTTCAGCGCATCGGCGTCTATATCCACGCCGAACAGGGATCCTTCGAAGATTTCGAGGAGACGGCAGCGGCCGCTAGGGGACCCAACGTCGAGTCCCGACTGCACCAGACGCCCAGCGATAACTTCGGCGGCGGCGGCGAGGAAGGCACCGGCGCCACAGGAGGGATCGAGTAGTGATGGCCTGTCGCGAAAAGGCGCGTATTCAGCTTGTCCAAGAATGAATTCGACGAGGTGGCGTGGCGTGAAGACCTGGCCGGTCTGACGCCGCTGTTGCGGCGACAATCCCTCTAAGTAAGCGGCCGCCGGATCCTCAACTGCGCCTGAAGTGATCGGGATTCCCATCGGGCAGCCAATTCTCCGTCGGATGGTGGCGCAGCAGGTCCGAAACGACCGGTCCGCGCGGCCTACTACCCCGCCTCAAGTCCATGTACGACAAGGGGGTACCTGCCTGGAGGAGCTTGCGCGACTTTCGTCCTTGCAGTTATCAAGCAGGTGTCGATAGGGCCGGCGGTTTCAACAGGCGAGTGGAGGGCCACGTCAAGGGGCAGTTGCTCGCGGGGCATTACGTGGCGTCATCGTGCTCCTACGGTTTCCGTATTGAGGAGATGTCTGTATCGCCCCTCATAAACGGCAGTGCATAGCTTGTCCATTGTTCGAACCCTCTCCCAAGCGACCCGAAGAGGTACGCACGTTCCGAGATGGAAAAAGGTTTCAATCTCCGCCAAGACGGACAGCGAGGTGAGGACACCGAGCGTCGCCGTCTGGCTCTTGGCCAGTGCGAATGTTTCCTCGTTCGGTTGTTCCTCAGAGAAGATGGCCAGTTGAATGGCCGTCATTAGATGGTGAGACATCTCGGAGAAGGCGGGATACCAGAAGCGATACAGCTCTTGGAAGACCATCTTCCGACCATCCCCGAGGCGCGGAGGCTTTTTCCTCGTGAGGAACTCGCCTGGGCTGGGCCACGGCGTGATGGAGTTTGGGTCGGCGATCTCCGCCTCGCTCAGGCCGAGGTCGGCCGCGTAGGCGCGCAGTTTGCGCTCTTCGCGGGCGTATGAATGATCGAACCGCTTCGCCTGATATGCCATCCGGCGACGCTGGCTACGGTAGTCGTCTCGAGCGAAGGCACGAATGGCGGGTTCCGGATCCTCGAGTATGGCCATCAGGTTGGCGGTTCCCTCGAGCATGACTCGCACGATGGCACCCGCCGGAAACACGAACTGCTCGGCCCGCGCGTCGGCAATCAGGCTGATGAGGGCCAGATCGCATTGCCGCATGCTGATCACGAAACCTCTAGCGATCGCCGGCAGTTCGCGTGTTCTTGGCCATTGTTGAGCCTCAGGAAGGTGCTCGAGCTGAGCTCGAACGATCCGGAACGCATCCTTCAGAGGCTCGTGCATGTCCCGGAATTCGACTTCGGGTCGCTTTGAGCGGGGCCGGTCTGAGTTCCGGCGTCGGCCATGATCGTCGATGCGGCGGCGGTCTATGACGATTGGAGGCTTCTTGGACATAGCTCAGTGCAAGCAGGACCGCGGCATCGGCCGGACGCGGATTCGTATGGGGGAAACATAGCGATGTGCCGCTGCGTCCTTGAAGCGCGGGGGCGTGCCCGAATCCGACGATGTCAGGCGGCCGTCTTCACTGCCACCTGTAATTGGCGGGGTCGAACTCTCCGGTTCGCTCGCCGCGGCCGAAGAGAAATCGACGCTCGCGAACACCCCAGGCATCCTCGATGCGTCCGCCCAGGTCAAAGGCCATATCCTTGATGCCACCCTCGGAGGGCCAGGCGCTTATCTCGCGCGAGATCCAGACGTTGCGTTCGAAGCAGTCGCCAAACGGGCCGACAACGCCGTCGGGCTCGCGCCAATCGCGACCAAACCCGGACAGGAGTGCGCCTTCCGTTCGGAGAAGGGCCAAGCCGACCTGCCAAGGTCCGGTAAGGTCGTACCGCTCGACGACTGCACCGTAGAGCGACAACGCTGCCCAGACACGACCTACGATGATTGTGAGCCGGAAGAGACGGCGGTGAGGATTCTCAAGGTCAAAAGCCCCCTCGGCACCCAGCGTCATCTCGAGCGCACCGCTGCGGAGGAGTGCGATGTAGCGCCGCCACTCGGATCTGGATTGCTCATCGACGTTTAGCGCCGCGAACGAGCATGTACGGTTGCGTGAACCCCATTGGGCGACCGATCCGCTTACCGGATCGGGTTGATTCGTCTCCCACCACTTCCAGAAGTCGCCCGTGAAGGAGATGTCGGATCGTTCAGGATCGCTCGGGAGGATGACAAGCCTGGCCGACCGTTCCTCGACGAATTGGGCGAGGCCGGCGGCAGCAAAGTTCTCCGCGTCGGGATGGGTGAGCCCGAGCTCACCCCGGCTGCGGCGCCATCTATCGCGGATCCGATCCGTCACCTTCATCCGCGCTTTTCCCTGCGTAGCAGAAACGTGAGGTCCTCCGCGAGCCTCTTCGCATCTTTCCGAAGCCCTTCGCGGCGCCGAGTGATCGGGCGAAGATGCACAGTGACACTGTCCCGCGTCCCGATCCCCATCGACACGCTATTGGGACTCCTTCGGTTCTCCGCCCGCGTTTTCCAGCCGAAATACCCGGCATCGGAAAGAGAGAGCACGGGAGCCACTTCCTGCAGTCGATGGGTTGAATCGATGTGATCCAGGACCCAGCCGGCGAAGTTCAATGCGGCCTCGACCTGTTCGCTGATGAACTCCTCGACAAGGACCGGCAGATGGGACTGGTCGACGTCCTCTTCCGCGGGCAGCTGTATGGACACCGTTCCGAGTTGGTCGAGCGTGAGAGACCGACGCTGCTGCCTCAATTCCAGTTGGTCGCCGCTGATCTCCTGCTTGGTACCGCTCTCGGTTTCGAAAATGGCGCCGGGGCCGAACAAAGCCTGTTGGTTGATTTCGCGAGCCAAGTCGGGCCTTTCCAACTCGGCTGGCCGCAGGACCTGTTGCACGGGACCACCGACGACGACCAACCTGAGGGTCGCGTGGCCGAAGCCCCTACGATCCCGCTCGAGAATGCCCTTCGCCCGGCTGAACATCTCCGTGGGGTCGACTGGTCCCGCTCGCCGGGCCATCTCAAGCTCGTGGATGGCCGTATTCACCGCGTCGCGCAGGTCCTCCGACGTCGTGAAGCTGGCAGTGTACAAGCCGGAACTCCACGACTGAACCTCGCTGAGAAACGCCTCCTGCGGCTCTTCCCGGTCGACACCTTTCTGAACGAAAACCAGAATCGGCCCTCGCTCCTGCGCATCCCTAAACTCCTCGTGAGTCGGCGACAGGCCCGAAGCCTGGGGCGTCCCATATCGGTGGCCGATCAGCAGCAAGACGACGTCCGCTTCGCGGACGCCAGCGAGGCAGACGCGTTGGGGGGTCGTGGGGCTTGCGCCGAAGTCCTCGGACCGGAGTACCTCATGCTTCAGGGTTCGCGCCGCCCTTGCCGCGGCGTCTCGATACTCCTCCATCCCCGAAACGACCGAACTGATGAACACCTTCATGGGCGATTCCTAATGGATCGAGTCCGCCGAGATCGCAGGATCCAGGGATCGTAACAGTTCGGACCGCGCCGCTTGGTCCAGATTCCCTCCGCCGACGCCTCGGGATCCTCGGCCTATGTGCGCCTGAGACCACCGGGCACGTTGGCCGATTCGAGTCTCATGGGTAGGTCTACTTTTGGGATGCCGACTTCAGCTGTGACCAACAGAGACGAACGTCGCCGAGCGGGGCATCGCGCTTACCCCTGGCTTACCCCGCACGGATAACGTCTGCGCGACGAGCCGGTAAGCAGTTGCAAGGATTGGTGGACCGCGGGGGGCTCGAACCCCCGACCTCCTGATTGCGAACCAGGCGCTCTCCCAGCTGAGCTAGCGGCCCAAGGCAGGACTACGCATTTTACAAGGCGGTCCAAGTCGTTTCAAGCTGTTTCGTTCTCCAGCACTTACAGGCGCCTCGTCGCACGGCATAACGCTCGGCGGAGCGAGGGAGCGGGTCCCTGCTTGGTCCAAGACGTCCCAGTAGAACCCACGGTGTTGCACCGCGGAGTGAACCAGAACTGAACCAGACGGCGTTCTTGGACCCTTCCTCTGCTGAGCAGAAAACCGGGTCGGAGAGGACCAGCTCGTGCGACTTGGGGTGCGATAAGGAGGACGAAGCGCGGCAATGGGTTCGTGGATGGAAGTCCGGAAGTCGAAGCTCACGGAGACCGCCGTCGCGGCGCTCAAGCCGGCGGCGAAAGAGTACGAGGTCCACGACGCGGGCCGCTCCGCGTGCGGCGCCCCGGCGGCACGCGTCGACCCGCATGGTGTTCAGACCTTCCGGTCCTGTAGCTCGGCCGCCTCCTCCCAAGCCGCTTGACCGTACACGTCGACGATGCGATCGCGAACGTACTGGAGCGTCGCGCCCACCAACTCCTCGCCTTCATACTCTCCGAGTTCTCCGACTGCTTCCGCGTGAAGCTGGTGGACGACCCGAGCCACGCGTACCGCCTCCGCGCGACCCTCCGGCCGCATTAGCGCCGCGCGGAGCATGATGGGAACGCTCAGGACGGCGCCGCGAAGAGCCAACCACGCCCGTTGTTTCTCGTGGCTCACGCACTCGCAGCTCATGCCTTCGCCGCGCCGAGGCCCATGAAGTGCATCAACGTCTCTCGTTCCTCTTGCGCGACCTTCGTGCCCTCCGCTGTCAGCTGGTAGTAGACGCGCGGCCGGCCCCCACGCTTTGGCTTCACATCGGGCTCCCACGGCTGGACTCCTTGAATTATCCGAATCATGAGTCAACTAACTCGTCGACGATAAATACTGGCCGCTAGCAAATACTTCTTGACACATGTTGTGATGCGTTCATATACTGTTCTGCCTTACATCGCAGTGTTCACACCTTCGGGCACCGCCGTCCGCGACACATGCGGGTCGGTTCGACGCACTCCGCCCGAAGTTCCCGAGACAAGGGCCGGACTTCAGCTCCGGCCACGACCGCGACACTCGTCATTTCGCTGCCTGCAGTCTTATCTGCGGACGGACAGGAGAAGTGTTGTTGAAATTCCTCAAGCCCAACCTCCTGTCTCGCCGCTTCGTCCTGATGCTTACGGACGGCGCCATGGGCGCCACGGCCTGGTCATCCTCGGCCCCCAATGGACGGATCGCGGTCCTTGGAACCGAGGTCGTGATCCTCGGTGCTGATGGCTCAGTGTCCATCGGCCGTTCCGAGCTCCACCGACGCGACGACATCTCGGGCGTCCTCCGAATCGCCACCGGCGCACGTCATGCGCCGGCGCTCGAGGTCGATGGGTCGGTGTGGACCTGGGGCGAGAACGACATGGGCCAACTGGGCGGCGGTCCGGAGGCAAGACGACTGCACGCAGAGCCCCTGCGGCCACTCGCCGGAATCTCGGGGCCGATGTGGCCCTTCATCCGAACGCTTGCCTGGAACAGCCTCGGTCCCTTCAGGGACGAGCACCGTCGCGGTAGCCGCAACCGATCCGAGCGGCAACACACGGACCAACACTTACCAAGTGAGCCAGAGCGGTGCCAGCAGGAGCTTGACGTACGACCTTGCCGGGAATCTCACCAGCGACGGCGCTCGCACATACGAGTGGGACGGTGCGAGCCGTTTGGTCGCTGTCACCCAAGGCACACACCGCAGCGAATTCACGTACGACGGCGTGGGAAGACGCGTCCGCGTCGTCGAAAATGAGAATTCGATCGCCACTAGCGACCGTCGCTATGTGTGGTGCGACGCTTCTATCTGCGAGGAGCGCGACGAGGCGGGCTCAGCAGTACTCAGGCGGTTCTTCACCCTCGGTGTGCAGGATGGAGGAGTCGCTTATTTCTACGCGAAGGACCATCTCGGCAGCATCCGAGAGGTGACGGACTCCGCCGGCGCGGTGCGGGCTCGGTACGACTACGATCCGTATGGCCGGACGACAAAGGTCAGCGGGGACAAGGACAGTTTCTTTGGGTACAGCGGGCTGGTCTTACACCAAGCAAGCGGACTCGGGCTTGCGCAATTCCGAGCATACGACCCGGACACTGGCCGGTGCCTAAGCAGTGACCCGCTTGGCTTCGATGACGGCGCGAATCTTTACGCATACGTCCATGCCAATCCAATTGGCTTCACCGACACGCAAGGCCTCTTGTCCGATCCGGGAGGTACGGCCCAAGCCGCCTATCAAGCGATGCAAGCGGCTGCGGCAACCGGAGCGGGTGGTGCGGCAGCTGCGGCGGGCGCGGGCGTCGCGATAGTAGCCGTCGCGCCGGTAGTGGTGGCGGCGGTGATCGTCACCGCGGTCGTCGTGGCGGGAGTCATTGTCTACAAGGTCGTTTACGACGACCCGCAGACACAAACGCAGACTCAGCCGCAAGAGAACAGCGGCTCTTCAGGGTCGGGCTCCGGGAGTGGCGCATCGTCGAGCACTCAGACGAGTACCGGCACCAAGACTAAGACACAGGTGCAGGGACCGTGTAAGCCGTGCCCACCGCCGCCCCCGCCAATAGTCCATCTGGTGCCGCCGAGCAAGCCGCACTACCCATGCTTCGGTGACCATATTCACTACTTCACGTACTCCCAGGGCCCGCCGCCTCAGTGCATCTGCCGGCTGCAAAAGCACACGAAGTGTATGAAGCCTGGGACGCAGCGTGGGTGGGGAGCCAGGTGTTGAGCTCAATGAAACCTGCTTTGACCGGTCGGTACATACTCGGATTCGACGTGCGTGAACCGGGCGGACGCATCTTCACCGAAAAGGAGAAGGCGGCGTTTCTCCTGCGCCTTGATGTCGAGCGCGTCGTCAGCTGTGATGGCGGCGTGTGGCCATCGGTATTTCGGTCGCGCGATCGTCCGCAGTACGTCGGTTTCTTCCAGGAACTCTGGGAGGATCTCGACAACCTTCGGGAGCAAGTGACCTCGAACGCGCTTGCGCCTTCTGATGTGATCGCCGTGGCCGTGTTCGCTGATCTCTTCCTGCCCGAAGAGGCGGAACGGTGGCGCAAGCGACTCCAAGGAGTGAGTCCCGATGAAGCTGCGAGACAGAGCGACCTGGAGCTGCCGCAGGCGGATCCTTCAACGGTCCCTGAGACCTGGCGCTTTCTGGGTCACGACGTCTGCGACGAGTGGGGCTTGAGCGGGCTTTCCAGCTGTGGATTTCAGCCACAGACGGAAGATGTCGCCGGCTTACGTACCACATGGGGCCCACGGCTGAACCGGCACCACCTCTTCGACTCGCTGGATCACGCCACGGCGTTCAAGACGGTAGCGAACCATCGGGCGAAGGAGCATGCGCCCTTCTTCGTCTACGGTCTCTGGCTGATCGAGCAAGTGAAGGGATAACGGCCTCGTGTACGCTCGCGTCTTGTCACGTGCGGTGCAGGGATGGCCCTGATCGTGAGCACCGCACGCGCCACGCCGCGGCCGTGCGCGACGACCTCGAAAGGATGCCGCCACGGCGCGGCCGCTCTGACCGGGATGGAAGCGGCCACGCCGTCGCGGCGTCATCATCGAGGCCAGGTCGGCGCAGCGTTTCCGCGATTAGCTCATTGCTGTGGCGCCCGGGGGCAGGTTGGCCCGCGCGCGTCGCGCCCCGTCACGCGTCGTGCAGATTGTTTGCGTAAACGATCGGCTGTGACAGGCACGTCGCGTGCCGGGGTGGCCCTCGGGGTGCGCTCGCTCGCATTCGCTCGCTCACCCGATAATGCCCGAGGCACTATCGGCCCCTCGGCGCTTTGGCGCGCGGGCACGCGCGCCTGTCGGTGGCGGCCCGCGGTGAGGTGCTCACGCGGTCACGCGCCCTGCAGGTCGGCGAGGCGCTGAGCAGGGCGCGCGACCGCGCTCGAGCTTCATTTCATTCCGGGCCGCATCTTCATCGTGGCGCTCTCTAGCCATAACAAATCGCAGACGAGTGGTATCCCACGAGAGACTGGGAGTGTTGGCCGAAAACCGGCGAGACGCGGATCCTCTGTTTCGACTTCAGCCTGCTGCAAAGCATTCAGGATCTGAAGGGCTTTCGGAATCGACCGCACATTTGGGGACGGCAGATAGGCGGACTTGCGTCGCACCCAAAGACGGACTGAGGCCCCACCTTCATTACCTTCTAAGAAGTGGCTTGGCGATGTCTTCTGCCCAACGCGTGATCAACTACGCGGGGCCGCGATCGGGGTGCCCGGGCGCATCGATTCGCGCGTCGCGCGTGTTAACGTGTGCTGCAAGTCGGCTCATTCCACGAAACCGCTACCGTGCGGCTTAACTCTGCAGAGGAAACCGCCGCTGCATGCGGCTGGCGTCAAGGGGCCGTCAATCGATGAAGGCGGTGTACTCTCCGCGCGCGACTATCCCCCGCTGTATCGCTTGCGAGGCCAGGGCTTCACGCTCGACGACGAATCCGCCGAGCAGGAGAGCTCCGTTTCAAGCCGCACTCCACTGAAGCAGCTCTCCCAAGAAGGAGCATCGAGAGCGAAGTCTCTGAGAGGGAAGAAACGCGACGATGCCAGACCGATGGCCCGATGGATTTCGCCTGATAGGTTGCCGATCGATTGACCTACACGCCGCTTTCTTCGTCCTCGGCGACCTGCCCCATCTGAGCGCCGATCCTCAGTCCGGCCTGAGGGAGCTGGTCCGAAAGGCAAGCCGGCGAGTGAACCAGAAGTGACCCAATTGCCGTCAAGATGCGCCTTTCGTTAGCTCTAACTGTTTGATTCGTAGGAAGTTCAGGCTGGGAGCCGCCAACTGATTGCGAACCAGGCGCTCTCCCAGCTGAGCTAGCGGCCCGAAGGCGGGACTGCTGCAATTCTACATGGCCGTCTGACCGGATTCAAAGATGTGCGGCGCACTCGGAGCCAGCGGTCATTCGAATTCCTAATCCGTCATACGATGCCCAGGAGAACGCTCCGGTCCCAGCGTAACGTGCGGCTTCGACGTCCGCGTCGGTGGCCGGTACCAAGAGGTGTATTCGGGGTCGCAACGGGTGGGCATCAGACAGTCGGGGAGCGGTATCAGGCCAGGGAGCGGAGAGCGAAGGCGCAGATCAGCGATTGGGCTCCAGCTCGATCTCGAGCGTCCGGCTCCGACCGGGCGGAATGTCCACCTCGCGCGTGAACGTGCGATAACCGGGCCGCAGGACCTCGACGCGATGGCGTCCGGCGCTCAGC
>Ga0070707_100004951_pt1 | contig 12474 bp, 11 predicted proteins | sample KBSK5502metaG_FD_65468 | JGI IMG/M metagenome (GOLD analysis project Ga0070707, IMG submission 65468) | Corn, switchgrass and miscanthus rhizosphere microbial communities from Kellogg Biological Station, Michigan, USA - KBS K5-50-2 metaG | ecosystem: Host-associated > Plants > Roots >... | reverse complement strand
TGCAAGCACGTCCTGCCGCTCATGCGGGCGCAGCGCTCCGGCGTGATCATCAATATCTCGTCGATCGCGGCGTGGGAGATGTTCCCCACGGTGGCGTACAAGGCGACCAAGGCGGCGCTGATCGCCTACACCCAGCAGCTCGCGATTCAGAACGCCGAGTTCGGCGTGCGCGCCAATGTCATCCTGCCGGGCCTCATGGATACGCCCATGGCGGTCGATACCCGGGCTCGCATCAGCGGCAGGAGTCGCGCGGAAATCGCGGCCCTGCGCGACGCCGAGGTCCCCTTGCGCAAGCGCATGGGAACGGCCTGGGACGTCGCCAACGCGGCCCTGTTCCTCGCCTCGGACGAGGCCAGCTTCATCACCGGCGTCGCGCTTCCCGTCGACGGCGGTGCATTGGTCAAGATAGGGTGATAGGTGTCGACAAAGATTTCTAGCTGGTCACGTTGGGGGCCTAGGGCTTATCGTAGGCAGGATTGCCGGAGGAGACTCCCAGATGCAAGACCATAGTGCCACTCTGGAACGTACCGCAACGCGCGGGATCACCGACGCGGAGTGGGATGTCCGCGTCAAGCTCGCCGCGGCTTACCGTCTGGTCGATTACTACGACTGGACGGAACAGATCTATGGGCATCTGACGGCCCGCGTGCCCGGGTCCGAGGACCACTTTCTGATCAATCCCTGGGGCCTCAACTACGACGAGGTCACCGCTTCCAATCTGGTAAAGATCGACGTCGACGGCAAAGGCGTTGCGGGCAGCGAGCAGCCGGTGAACTACGCCGGCTTCATCATTCACTCGGCAATCCATATGACCCGGTCGAAACAGAACCACGTGGTCATGCACACCCACACGCGTGCCGGAATGGCCATCGCCGCCATCAAGGAAGGTTTGCTGCCCGTATCGATGTTCGCCACGGTCTTCCACAACAGGATTGGCTACCACGACTACGAGGGCGCCTCGCTTTATCTCGACGAGCGCGAGCGGATCGTCAAATCCCTCGGGCCGCACAAGTCCATGATCCTGCGCAACCACGGCCTGCTGGTCGTCGGCAAGACGGTTCCGGAGTGCTTCCTGCGGCTTTATCGCCTGGAGCGTGCTTGCCAGGTGCAGGTCGATGCGGCCTCGGCCGGCACGCTCAACGTTGTCTCGACGGAAGTGGCCGACCGTTCGGCGGCGGACCTCGACAGTTATCAAGGCATGCAGCCTGCCGCGGAGGGAGAGATCGAGTTTGCGGCACTCATGAGGAAGCTCGACAAGATCGACGACAGCTACCGGCACTAAAGTCCGTACCGTATTTCACTAAGAAGGAGGAGGCGATGGAGGCGACAGGCAGGGCGAAGCTGATCGGGCTTCTGGCGTGGCTCGCCGGGGTGGCTCTGGCCGGCGTGGCGACCGCGCAGGAACCCCTGAAAATCGGCGCGATCAATCCGTATAGTGGGCCTCTGGCGCTCTACGGCGATGAAATGGCGCGCGGCTACCAGATCGCGGTCAACGAGCGCAACGCCAAAGGCGGCGTGCTCGGCCGGAAAATCGAGCTCGTGCGCGGCGATGCCACCAACCCGCAGCAGGCGATCGCCGCGGTGGATCAGCTCGCGACCCGCGACAAGGTTGAAATTTTCGTGGGCACTTACGTCTCCGCGATTGCCAACGCGGGAAGCGACGCGGCACTGCGTCACCAGAAATTATGGTGGGATACGAATGCGCTTGGCGCCGAGCTGACCGAGCGCAAATTGGCCAATTTCGTGCGCTCGGGCCCGAACGGCAGCCATTTCGCCGAGGTCAGCGTGCGAGCCGTGATTGAGATGATCGCGCCGGCGCTGGGGAAGAAGCCGAACGAGATCACGGTCGCGCTGGAGCATGAGGATTCGATCTACGGCAAGACGATCGCCGACGTGCAGAAGGCGAGGCTGGAGGAAAAGGGAGTGAAGGTCGTCGGCGTCGGCGCGCATAACTTCCGCGCCACGGATCTCACCGACGTGGTGATGCGCGCGCGACGGACCAACGCGGATCTCTGGGTACAGACGGGCTACGTGCCGGACACCAATCTGATGCTGCGGACCGCGCGCGAGCAGGGTTACAAGCCGGCCGCAATCATGACGGTCGGCACCGGAGACACGTTCGAGACCCTGGAGGCACTGAGCGCGGAATATCTCGAAGGGATATTTGTCGTGTCGTATCCGCGGGCGGACATCTCGGAGAAGTACGCGCCGGGGGCGAGCCGTTTTCTGGACGCGTATCGCAAGGCTTACAACCGCGACCCGATCGCGCCGCAGAGCCTTTCAGCATACGGCGGCTTGCTGACGATGTTCGATGCGGTCCAGGCGGCCGGGAGCACAGACCCGGCGAAAGTGCGCGCCGCGGCCGCGGCGATGGACAAGCCACTCGGCTCGTACCCGACGGGATTCGGGGCGAAGTTCGACGACAAGTTCCAGAACACGCGCGCCCTGCCGGTGGTCATTCAATGGCAGGGCGGAAAACAGGTGACCGTGTTTCCGGTCGAGGCGCGCCGCGAAGGGGTCGCCTTGCGCAACGTTCCGCGCAAGTAGTTCGCGCGACCTTTAGTCCGTAAAGCGCGGCTAAGAAAATGAGCGACGTATTGCACGTGCTTGTCGTCGGCATTTTGCTTGGCGGCATCTACGGGCTGGTGAGCATCGGGCTCAACCTCATCTTCGGCGTGATCCGCGTGGTCAACTTCGCTCATGGCGAGCTGGTGATGCTCGGCATGTATGGCGCCTTCCTGGCTTACTCGCTCCTCGGAATCGATCCTTACCTCTCCGTAGTCCTGGTCGTTCCAGCGCTGTTCCTCTTCGGGCTGATCGTCCAGCGCCTGATCATCGAGCCTCTTCAGTCGGAATCGATGATGCAGATGTTCGCGACCTTTGCCTTGCTCACAATCCTCCAGAACGTCGTCCTCGTGATAACCCGGGGAGAAGGCCACAACGTGCCGACCAAGGTCGCTTCGCTGGGGCTCGAGCTGGGCGAGATACGCATACCGGCGACGCGTCTCATCATTCTGATTGCCGTCACGGCGGTTGCGGTGCTGCTGCATCTGTTCCTGCATCGGACGCTAATCGGTAAATCGATCCGCGCGGTGACGCAGGATCGGCAGGCCGCAAGGCTCGTGGGCATCAACGTCGAGCGCACCTTCATGGTGACCTTCGGCATCGGTGCTGCGCTCGCGGGTCTGGCGGGCGCCTTGATCGCGCCGATCTATACGCTGTCCCCGGGAATCGGCGGCAACTTCATCCTGGCGGCTTTTGCCGTCGTGGTGCTCGGCGGACTCGGCAGCGTTGCGGGCGCCTATTTCGGCGGCATGATCGTCGGTATCGTCGAGGCGTTTGCGGGGTACTACATCGATCCGGAGCTGAAGCAGGCGATCTGGTTTCTCATTTTTCTGGCGGTGCTGGTCGTGCGGCCGACCGGACTCTTCGGCCAGGTGGGGGCCGAGGAAGTCGGTTTCCGGGAACAGTCATGAGCAGCGTCGAGGTCGCGCAACGCTCCGCTCCCGCAGGGAGCATCGCTTCGTTCAATCGCACGGTGCTGTTGCTCGTTGGCGGGCTCGCACTTGCGCTTGCGCCGCTCGCCGTTCTTTCCGACGATCGGTTCTGGCTGAATATCCTCGTCTACACCTACCTGTTCGCCGGCCTTTCCGTCGCCTGGAACATCATTGCCGGCTTCGGCGGCCAGTTCTCGCTCGGCCATGGCGTGTTCTTTGCCGTCGGCGCCTACATGACCGCGCGGCTGTATCTCATCTGGGGAATCACGCCATGGCTTGGGCTGATTCCCGGCGCCGTTCTGTGTGCGCTGGCCGGCCCCTTGATCTTCTGGCCGACGTTTCGCCTTAAGGGCGCCTTCTTCGCGATAGCGACCCTGGCCTTCAACGAGGTTGGATTCGTGCTGGCGAATTACCTCGAGACGGTCACCGGCGGTCCGCGTGGATTGCAGATCCCGTTCCAGGCATCGCTTGGCAACATGATCTTCGCCCATCCACTGAGCTACGCGTTCCTGATGTTCGGCTTCATGGCTGCCTGCGTGAGCATTGCGGTGGTGATCACGCGCAGCCGCCTGGGTTACTACCTGCTCGCGGTCCGCGAGGACGAAGATGCGGCTCGAGCGGCGGGCATCGATGTCGCCGGCGTCAAGCTTCGCGGCACCGCCATCAGTGCGGCGCTCTCGGCGATCGGCGGCAGCCTCTTCGTGATGTACGTGCGCACAATCGATCCTCCGACCCTGTTTTCTCTTACGGATGTCGGGTTCAAGTTTGCGCTGCTCGCGCTCATCGGTGGCATCGGCACGATTATCGGACCGGTGCTGGGGGCCTTCCTCATCATTCCCGCGGAGAGTTGGCTGCGCGCCGAGCTGGGCGGCGGCCTGCCCGGCATGCACCTCGCCATTCTCGGCGGCTTGATGCTGTTGGCGGTGCTTTTCATGCGACGCGGGGTCACCGGCGTGCTCGAAATCGTCTGGCATCGCTGGCGCAGCGCGAAGGAGCGGCCGCATGACTAGCGCCTTCCTGAGCGTTCAGTCGGTGGGCAAGCAGTTCCAGGGCCTACGGGCGGTGGATGGCGTCTCCTTCGACGTGAGCCGCAGCGAGATCGTGAGCATCATCGGTCCCAATGGCGCCGGCAAGACGACGCTGTTCAATCTGCTGACCGGACAACTGGCCCCGAGCAGCGGAGAAATCCGGCTCAATGGCCAGGTCCTGAACGAGCTGCGGCCGGACAAGCGCGCGAAGCTGGGCCTGGGCCGCACGTTCCAGATTGCAAAACCCTTGATTGGCCTCACCGCGCTGGAGAACGCGATGGTCGGCGCGTTTCTTCACCATCCCAAACTGCGCGAAGCGGAGGAGCTCGCGCGCGCAAAGCTGGACGAAGTAGGGCTGCGCGACCGCGCGCATGTCCGCGCGGGCGAATTGACTCTGTCCGAGCGGCGCCGGCTGGAAGTGGCGCGCGCGCTGGCGCTCGAGCCGCATATCGTGCTCCTCGATGAAGTGATGGCAGGTCTGAATCCAAGCGAAGTAGCCGAATTGATCGGGCTCGTTTGGCGTCTGAACCAGTCGGGGTTGACGCTCCTCATCATCGAGCACAACCTCAAGGTCGTGCGCGCCTTTTCGAAGCGCGTCATCGTGCTCGACCACGGCGCCAAGATCGCCGAAGGCGACGCGGAGACGATCCTCAGCACGCCGGAAGTGATCGAGGCGTATCTCGGGAAGCGGCGCCGATGAGCGGATTTCTCGTTGTCGAGCGCGTTTCGGCGGGTTATGGCCTCGCTTCGGTGCTGCGGGATGTGTCGCTGCACGTTGACAAGGGAGAAGTCGTCGCGGTACTCGGCGCCAATGGCGCCGGCAAAACCACCTTGTTGCGCACCATCTACGGTCTCATCGCGCCGACCAGTGGGCGCGTCGTCTTCGAAGACGCCGATATCAGCCGCACGCCCGCGCATCAAATTGTCAGCCGCGGCCTCGCCATGGTGCCCGAGGGCGGCCGCTTGTTCACGTTCATGACGGTGAAAGAGAACCTGGAGCTCGGCGCGTTCAATCCGTCTTCGCGAGCCGAGATCCGCCGCAATCTCGAAGAAGTCCTGACGCTTTTCCCGATCCTCGCCGAGCGCGGCTCGCAGCTCGCCGGCTCGCTTTCCGGCGGCGAGCGGCAGATGTGCGCGATCGGACGGGCGCTGATGAGCCATCCAAGGCTGCTGGCGCTGGACGAGCCTTCGGCCGGACTTTCGCCGGCCATGGTGGAGAAAGTCTTCGATTTCATCCGCTCGGTGGTGGCCTCGCGCCACCTCACGATCCTGCTCGTCGAGCAGCACGTCGAAGACGCGCTCGAGATCGCGAATCGCGCCTACGTCATCGAGCGCGGCGAGATCGTGAAGACCGGCACCGGCGCCGCCCTGATGCAGGATCAGGACATCCAGCGCGCGTACATGGGGTTGTAGGATGAAGCTCCTAAGCGCTACGCCGAGTCCCTACGCGCGCAAAGTCCGCATTGCGCTTATCGAGAAAGGCATCCCGTTCGAACTGATGACCGAGATGCCGTGGAATCCCGGCAGCGCGGCGCCAAATTTCAATCCGCTCGGCAAGATTCCCGTCCTCGTGCTCGACGATGGGCGAGTGGTTCATGATTCCAAAGTCATCGTCGAGTATCTCGAAACGCTCGAGCGGCCGCCGCAGCTGCTGCCGTCTGATCCATCGCTGCGACTGGCGCACAAGCAGATCGAGGCGACGGCAGACGGTGTGTGCGACGCAGTCGTGCTGATTGTCCTCGAGCGCAGTCGCGCGCCCGCGTTGCAAAGCCGCGACTGGATCGGGCGGCAACTGGGCAAGGTGGAAGCCGGGACCGGAGCGCTGGAGGAAGGGCTCGGCGCGCGGCAATGGTTCGTCGGCTCCGCGCTCGGGCTCGCCGACATCGCCGTCGGCTGCATGCTCGGCTATCTTGACTTGCGGTTACCCGAATTCGATTGGCGCAGCCGCCATGCAAATCTCGTCGCCTTCAGCGAACGCGTATTTTCTCGTCCGTCATTTGCCGCGACGGTCCCGGAAACGCAGGAAATCACGGAAGTCCGGTAATCGATTGGCAGTCGGTCCTGTACCAACCGTCGTCTTGGAGCATTCCGCAAGACCTCGGCGACCTTCGTGGCACCAGCATTAGCCAGGGCGCAGGGGCGGGCGAAAACTGGCTGCCTTAGACGGGGCCTAACGTTTGAGCTACGCGGCGTGCCGTAGGCACGGCCGCTTAGCGAAAGGTTAAGCCTCTGGGGTGTGGTCATTGCTAGTGCCGATATCGGCAGCCGGTTTGCGTTGGACCGCTCGAACCCCCGTCCGAATGTGAAGATCTGCCGCGTGGTGCGAAACGTCGGGAAATTGTTTCTGATACCAGGTCGTGTACCAAGCGGTGAACTGTTCGACCTGCTCCGCAAGAACCGCAAGATCGACCATCGCGGAGCCGGCGAACAACGCTATGCGCTCCACGTACTTCATCTCAACGAAGTCAACAGTACAGGAGTAAACGGTCGCTCCCTCAAAGAATGTGCCCGGTGCGATTGTGTAGTTGTGGTTTTCGCCAGTTGCTAGATCAGTATGGATCCACGAGAGCGTTCCCCACAGCGGCATACCAATGGAAGCAAACGAATCGATTCTTGTCCTGAAGTGCTGGTAGAAATGCCTGAGATCCTCAATCTTGCTAGTGTGGCGAATGAAGAGCTGTAGTTCAGGTGAGTTCTTCTTGAGGCGCGGGGCTTGCGACAGCAACTCTCGAAGACGATGTACCGTATCGACCATAGTCCATGCATCGGATATTGCAGTGGCGATCTGATCCGCCAATAATTGCGGCGATACATAACTAGTGCTCAGCGCCTGTAGCGCCGTGACGAGACGAGCCGATGCGAGATCGAAGATGTGAAAGCAGTAGCGGATACCGTCCAAATACAGCACGCTACGCCGGTCAATGGAGTCGGGTACTTGTCGTAGCGGCGAATCGGGCGGCACAAGTGGCATTTGAAGAGGCCTAACGAACCAAGCTAACCGGCGCGACGAAAGACGGCGCGTAGCGCCGCCAAGAAGCATCTGGGTTGAGCGAGAAGTTAGGCGGCACGTTTTGCGCCTCTTTGGCCGCTAAGACACTAAGCGTGTGCTCCCTGCCCAGACGGCGAGCCGGCGCAGGCTGCGCCGCAGCGCAGATGCGAGCACAACACCGACAACCGCGAAGACCAGTGCGCCCCGAGTGAGCGAGGCTTCGCATTCGCTCGAAGTCGTGACAATGCCAGTCATGGTCTGACGACGCCAGGATGTGCGCGTTGACGTAAGCCTTCGCTGAAATGATGCATGTCTCTGCGGCTATGGCGGCATCAGGGTTTGATGGGCTGTTCGACATCGTCGAGCAAACGTTGCACGTTCGTCAGCACAAACTGCGCATCTTTGCGCGTTGGTTGCTTGGGGCTGTGTACTGCCTCATTGCGTAACTTCACGACCTCCGCGAGTACCTTATGCAAGCTCGGTGTCAGAAGCCGTGCCCGGCGCGCGCTCTGCAATAGTTGGCCCAACCCCATACGACTCGAATCCTCCGGTAAGCGTTTTGACAGGAGTTGTCGCAGTTTGTGCTCCAACACGACCGATGCCGCAGCGATAGTTGCACGGAACTGCCCGAGTTCGAACAAACGAGCTGCTTCCTCCAGGCGTTCGTCCGACAGGGCAAGGGCTATCGCGCCACCGAGCCTCTCACGTGTACTCTCAATGTCGTCGCCGTAGACAATGACGCGCTGGTGAGCAATATCAAACGGAAGCTGAGCACCCTCACCGACTAGCAGGACAATTGGTTTGCGAATTGCCTGCGCATACCCAACTTCATACAGCACGTTGGGGTTACTCCCTGTCACATCCGCGACGCAGATTCTAGATTGCTGAATCGCTGTTCGAATCTGTTCCAATATGAATCCCGAACTCGCCATTTCATCGGCGCGAAGGGCAATTAACCCATTTTCGCTTGCTGCTGGCGCGATGCCTAGCCGGTACACCTCATCAAATCTCTTACCGAATGGCATCATGACGAAACACAAGCGTGACGCCGACTCAATGACGGACGCCTGCTCAGGTGATTCAGCTGCTTTCTGCACCAATTCTGTTTCAATGTCCTCAAATAGATCCGGACGTGAATCTCGAAGCACCACGCCGGCCTTGGTGTCGAGCTGAGTCTGAATTTGCCGGAACAATTCAGAGAGGGCTTGATCTCGACCGCCAACCGTTGCGCTGTCCATTGATATGATGTGCAGTTTCTTGGCCAATGCCTCTTCGACCTGCTCTTCTGATACATCGAACTGCACTACATACGCCATTCGCTCAAACGCGCCGAGGCGTGAGCGAACCACATGTCTGATGTTTGCAAAATCCGGATCTGACAAGCTATAACCAATGAACAGAGGAGTACGCGTGATTAGCATCGCCGACAAATGTCTCGCCACGACCGGGTACCTGTCCATGAAGTCGTCATAGTCTTTTTGCGTGATGATGATGTGCTCTTCGTGTCGCAGGTCGCCGTGCATCTTGACAATGCTGGACGCGGTCTGCCCGGCATGGAAAGGAAGTTGCAGTTCGCCCACAAGCGAGCGGAAGGGCCGCGTCGCCTGTGTATAGGCATCTTCCAAGAGAAGATCAAAACTGGTCGTGTAAATGGTGTCAAACGGAAGTTGCACAAAGGCCCGGTGGGCGGCACCGGGTCGCGCTTTATCGGGGTGAAGAGCCTCGCGAATGGCCTCAATCAGTTGGACACGCCCAAACTTCTGCTCGTACCTCTGAGCTACGACGGGTGGCGCCTTTCCCATCGGTGTCCTCGCATCTCGGGCCAGGATCGACGTTAGTTCCGTCCAGCCAGGCATTACCAACCCCGGCGGAAGTGTGGCGTTCTTGGAGAACCCTGCCCCGAGGAATGGGAGACAGCGCCCTTGAGCGATATCGGCGATGAGTGGGTAAGGGACAACAACTGCCATGTGGTCTGATCTTGCCGCCTAACGAACCAAGCTAACCGGGGCTGAGCGGACGGCGCGTAAGCGCCGCCGGCGAGGCGTCCGGGTTGAGCGAGAGGTTAGCCTTCATGGTTTACAAGTACTCCTCCAGAAGTGAGCGCGTTCCCTCGATCGCATCGCCAACATCTTTGAGCTCAAGCTTGTCCCACTCAGCATGGAATGCTGCATTGCGGACACCAACATAAGCTTTAATTCGCTTAGCTTTGATCGGAGAAAACAGACCAGCCTTCGCTAACTCATCAATCAGAGGGTCAAGTGTCTTCTGGTTTGGGTCAATACCGTTCTTCCGGGCGATTCTCTTTAGTGTGTCCTCGAGAGCAGCGGCAGCGAGGATCCCGGCTTCCTTTAGCTTTCCGGCCCTATGAAATTCGGCAGAGTGATCGAGAAAATCGTCGAATGCGGTTGCAAACACCTGATACTCGAGCTTCGCAAGAAGTCCATTCTTTGCTTCATCCCGGACCGATCGGAGTAGACCTAGCGTCTTTTGAGCCACGTTCACGGGAATGCCGTGCGCCATTTGCGCGCCGGTGGTAAGACGTTTGAGTTCTTCACCGTAGAAGCTGTCGGGCGGTGTGATTTGAAGTATCGCGTTCGCCGTGGACGCGAGCCAGGCTTGCGTTCTCACGACGTCCTTTATCCAGTGATCCTCACGAGAATAGGTCCGGGCCGCCGCCTCCCCTTCGACGATCAGCCGCTCAATGCGTTGCAACAGCTCGTCGTACATGGAATGAAGGTTAACTTAAAGTAGCCGTCCCAAATATGACGACGGACAAACGCGACAGAGAGGCGCGTAATCCGTTTGGACGACTTTCAACCCCTTGTTTGGCCATAGAGTGCCTCTACAAACGCCCCCTAACGTTGCCGAGAAATACGCCTGTGACCTCGCTGCCTTCACCAACGCCGAACGCCTGGCGGCCAATCTCCACGCGCCAAAGCTGTTCGACCAACTGCGAGCACGCATTCGGGCAAGACATTACTCTATCCGGACCGTGGATGCATATGGCGACTGGACGCAGCGCTCAGGCACGTGTTTGCTCGCGGACGCCACTCGCATATCCGTGAGCCATCCGATCGGTAATTCAGGGCGCAGGGCTGCCAAGAAAAGCGCTCGTCTCCACTGCCAGCGCGATGATGCGCTGGATGACCGCTTGATCCTGGTCGCGGTGCCGGGCGATGACGAATTCGAGTCGTTCGGGCGGCAGCTCGTCCGAGAGGGGCACCAGCCGCTTCTTGTGCATGAATCCGACAGCCAGGTTTTCCGGCAACAAGGCGATGCCCGCAGAGTTCGCCACCAGCTCGACGATGCTCTGGATGTTGTCCGAAGTATTGATGTTCTTCGGAGCCACGCCGTGGCGCCGGAGGGTTTCGATCGCCATGGGATACATGTGTGACGGCCGTGCGACACTCCAGATGGGGTAGTCCTCCAGCATTTGCTTGACGCTCGCCCGGCGCTTGCCGGCCTTGATGCGCAATGCCGGGGCGATCATCCAGCGCGCATTGACGCCGCCGAGGGGAGTGGTCGCGATGCGGCTGCTCTGCACCGGCGCGGCAACGATGGCCAGATCGAGTTTTGCCAGCTCGAGCTTCTGGCGCATGTTTACCGTGAGCCCCACTTCGATTTCGTAGTTCACATGGGGCATCTGTTGCTTGAGCCTCGCGATGAGATTGGCAAACCAAGTCACCGCGACGATTTCTCCGACCCCCATCTGAATGATTCCCGTCGCCGCGGCAGGATTGTCCAGAGACACGACGACGTCCTCGAGCCGATTGAGCAGGGGCTCCGAGCGCTGCACCAGGTCGCGGCCTTGAATCGTCAACTCCATCTTTCTGCCCTGGCGGTGAAACAGCCTTACGCCGAGCGCCTGCTCCAGCTCCTTGACCCGGTTGGAAACCGCGGGCTGGGTCGTATTGAGTCGGTCGGCCGCCGCCGTGAAGGTGCCCAGGCGCGCGATCCAGCACAGCGTTTCCAGGTTCGTGAGGCTCAGGCGACGCATATGGATACCTTATCATTAAGGATAAAAAGATATCATTGGTAATTATATGTCAGCACCGTAAAATTTGTCGCTCCACTAGGAGGAGATCATGATCAAAAGCAGGCGCAGTTTCATCTTCGGCACGGCCGCGTTCGCCGCGGTTCTGTGTGCGTCAACCGTTGTTCTGGCGCAGCCCAAGGAAGTGAAGGTCGCTGTCGCGGTGCCGCTGTCCGGCGCATGGGCGCGGAGCGGAGAGCTGCACGTCAAGGGCGCCGAACTGGCGGTCGAGCACATCAACGCCGCCGGCGGAATCAAGGCGCTCGGAGGCGCGAAGATGCGGCTGGTCGTGGTCGATACCGGCGACAGCACGGAAAAAGCGAAGAACGCGGCGCAGCGGCTTGTGTCGCAGGAGCCGGATGTCGTCGGCGGAACCGGCGCGTTCGTGAGCTCGTTCACGCTTGCCGTCACGGAAGTCACCGAGCGCGCCGAGCTGCCGTGGCTGACGCTGTCCTATTCGGAGGTCATCACCGGGCGCGGCTACAAATACGTGTTCCAGACCTCGATGACCGCGGGTGCGCAGGCCGAAAATGCCTTGCCGGTGATCAGCCAGGTGATGAAGAGCGCTACGGGCGCGACGCCGAAGACCATCGGCATCGTCATGGACAACACCGCCTCGCCTGTCGCCTTCACCAAACCGATGCGCGAAGGCGGCTTCGACAAACTGGGGCTGAAGCTGGTGGTGGACGAGGTCTACACGCCGCCGCTGTCCGACGCGACGTCGATGGTGCAAAAGGTGCGCAATGCACGTCCGGACGTCCTGCTGGTGCTGACCACCAACATCCCGGACACCAAGCTCATCCTCGAAAAGATGAATGAGATGGGCATCGGCAAGGGGCGCATCCCGGTGGTGTCGAACGGCAGCCCGCTCGCCGCTCCCGAGCTTCTCAAGATCATGGACAAGGACCTGCTCGAGGGACTGATGGT
>Ga0070707_100004949_pt1 | contig 12476 bp, 10 predicted proteins | sample KBSK5502metaG_FD_65468 | JGI IMG/M metagenome (GOLD analysis project Ga0070707, IMG submission 65468) | Corn, switchgrass and miscanthus rhizosphere microbial communities from Kellogg Biological Station, Michigan, USA - KBS K5-50-2 metaG | ecosystem: Host-associated > Plants > Roots >... | reverse complement strand
ATCGCCAATCCCCACGTCAAGCTGACCTACGTCACGCCGGAGGGCGAGACGAAGGAATACGCCCGGACGTTCGAGCAGCTCCCGGCGTCGCCGCGCGAGATCAAGCCGCATCCCTACGGCATCGAGCTCGGCATGCTGCTCAAGATGCTGCAGGACACGACGAGCCACAGGCTGGCGGGATTCCTCGCCGGCGATTTCAGCCGCGTGTCGTCGGCCGTCGCCGAGGAGATCGTCAAGGCAGCCGGCGTCTCGTCGCGGGCGCGTCCGCGCGACGTCCACGGTCAGGCCGCGGAGAATCTCTACAAGGCGATCCAGACGACCAAGATCATGGCGCCGCCGACGAATTGTCTCTCGCCGATCGGCGAATCGGCGATCCTCTCGGGCCTGTATCAGCAGATCAAGGGCGAGTTCTACACGGCGGTGAGCCGGCCGCCGGCCGTCTACCGCGGCAACCCGTTCATCATCGAGGCGGGCCTGGCTTACGGACGCGGGCCGGAGGCGGCCGAGTCGGGCGCGACGAAGAAGACGATTCCGCTCGCGGAAGGCGAGTCCGACGACGCCGACCACGAGCTCGCGCGCGTCATCCGCTACGCCAACCGCGTGCCGCTGCTCTATCAACCGTCGGCCTGCGCGATCACGCGGGCGGTCCTCGATACCACGTGGCGCAATTACGGCATCGCGCAATCGCGCGGGGCGCTTCCCGGCGGGCCCATGGTGATCTTCGTCCACATGGCGTCGGTGTGGGTCCCGTTCACCAGCGAATCGAAGGAAGCCATCGCCGATTACGACGAGATCCACAAGGAGATCAACCTCGCGCTGCGCGAGTGCGGCCGACGGCTGGGGGCGTTCTTGCGGCGACGCGAGCGCGCCCACAGCGAGTTCCGCCGGCGCAACATCTTCGAGCTCTACATCGAAGAGGTCGTCAACTCCTGCAACCGCCTCAAGGGCGGCCGCTTGCCTACGGCCAAGCTGAAAGAGCAGCTGCAGAAGATGGCGCTGAAGCTGACGGGCGGCGATCGAACGGACCAGCTCATGGGGAAGAACGGCGGCGGCCCCGAGGGACTGCCGCACTCCATCATCGTCACGCCCGACGGTGTCGAGGGCGCGGTGCCGGCCGGCGTGGCCGAGAAGGCGTAGGCTGACGTGATGGCGACGAAGACCCGACGCCCCACGGCGGTCGAGAGGAAGCTGGTCGGGATCGCCGACGTGGTCATCAACGCCGCGCAGCGGCGCAAGGATCCCACCCTCGCCATCCCGGTGCGCGCGCTGTCGAACATCACCTTCAACGAGCGGCGCGGCCTGCTCGAGATGGGCAAGCGCAAGCAGGCCCGCTCATTCTTCAACGTCGCCATGGCCAAGAAGTTCATGCAGACGGTGCTCGTCGCGGACGCGCTCGCCGAGCTGCAGCGGGCGAACCTCACGACCTCGCTCAGAGAGATCTATTACCGCACGAAGCACACCATCAAGAACTCGCACGAGAACACGCTCGACACTCAGGACGAGTCGGATCCCCTCATCGAGGACCTCGAGGTCACGCTGGAGGCGCTGCGCGAAGAACTGCACGTGCGGGCGGAGAACGCCGGCTCCATCGTCGGTCCGCTCGTGCTGGTGGACGACGGCGACCAGGTGAACTGCGCGCGGCTCGGCAAGGGCGGCTACTCGGTACCGTCGATCGTCGAGCCCGAGTATCTGCAGATCCGGCGCTGCACGGCGGATTTCGTCCTGCTCGTCGAGAAGGGCACGCAGTGGAACCGTCTGTCCGAGGACAAGTTCTGGCGGCGCTACAACTGCATCCTGCTCACCGGCAACGGCCAGCCGCCCCGCGGCGTGCGGCGCCTCGCGCGCCGATTGCACGAGGAGCACGGGCTGCCCGTCTACGTCCTCGTGGACAACGATCCGTGGGGTTATTACATCTACTCGGTCATCAAGCAGGGCTCGATCAATCTCGCGTTCGAGAGCCAGCGCATGGCCATCCCCAAGGCGAAATTCGTCGGGCTCTCCAGCTCCGACCCCGAGGCGTACGGGCTGCCGCGCAACGTCGGCATCAAGCTGAACGACAAGGACATCGCCCGCGCCCGGGAGCTGCTCGGTTACACGTGGTTCGCCAAGAAGCCGTGGCAGGAGGAGATCAAGCGGATGCTCGCGAGCGGCCTCAAGTACGAGCTCGACGCGCTCGCGAACAAGGACTTCCAGTACCTCACCAAGCGCTATCTGCCCCGCAAGCTCAAGGAGAAAGACTGGCTGGACTAGGCTTGGCCGCCCGCCGTACGGGCGTGCCGAGCAACGCGCGCGCGAGGTCGGGGACGCCACGCGCGGCGGGCTCGGCGATCCGCAGGGCGAGGAACGCGGTGCCGGCGCGGCCCAGCGCGGAGAGCAGGAAGAGCACGTGGATCTCGCTCCACGTGGAGCCGGCATCGCGGAGTGGCGCCGCCAGCGCCGCCGCGAGCAGGCCGGCCAGGATCGACGACACCGCGAAGCCCACGCCGGCGCCGACCGCGAACACGGCCAGATAAAAGGGGCGGCCGCGCCGCGGCGACACCCCGATCGAGACGTCGAAGGCGGCGATGCCGTGGCCGCCCCACAGCGTGCCGGAAATGACGGCCTCGATGGCGATCGGCCACCAGCGCTCCGGCGTCACGAAGAGCCACACCAGCGGCACGGCCGAAATGCCGAGGGAGCAGACGACCAGCACCGGGCGCGCGCCGCAGGTGTCGACGAGGCGGCCCCACGCCGGCGCCGACACGATGCGCAGCGCGGCCACGATGATGGCGTAGGTGGCCACGAACGTGAAGGCCATGCGGAGATTCGTCAGCATGTGAAACGAGAAGAAACCGGCCGAGATCCCGACGGCCGCGTTCCAGCCGAGCAGATACGCGAGCAGCGGACGCGTTCGACGGTCGCGCACGGCGCGGACGGCGTCGCGCCACGCGGGTGGGCCGTCCTCGCGTGGCGGCGCCACGTGCTGCTGCGCGAGCAGTAATCGCACGCTGACCACGCCCGCGACGCAGGCCACGGCCGCCAGCGCGGCGAGCGTCTCGCCCCTGAAGCCGCGCGGCGTGGAGGCGTCGAGTGCCACGCCCGCGGCGAGCGACGAGACGGTGCCCGTGACGTTGAGATAGATCATGCGGCGCGCGAAGAACCGGCCGCGGAGCTGCGACGGAATGAGGTCACCCATCCACGCCGTCCACGCGTTGTTGCCGACGACGCCGAAGAGACCGGCGAGTGCGACGACCGCGACGAAGACCGGCAGCGCGGTGGACTGGGGCAGCGCGAGAAACGGGACGGCGATCAGCGGCAGCCACGCGAGTCGCGCGGCGCCGAGCGCGGCGACGGCAAGGGGTTTGGCGCCGACCTGTTGCGTGAGCCAGGCGGCCGGGACCTGGACGATCTGAGCGGCGAAGGGGAGTGCTCCGAGCAATCCGATGACGACGGGGGTGGCGCCGAAGTACAGCGCCCAACCGGTGAGCACGGCCCCGCCGGCGCACGCGCCGAACACTTCGGCGACCGCGCCCTCGGCGACCGACGCGTCGAGCGAAGCACGCAGCCCACGTGTGCGCTGCCTGACCGCCAGTGGAGTCGACTCCATCGCCCGTCCCGGGTGCGTGCGAGGCGCCGCCTGCCGGATGCCGGCCCCGAGGCGGATCGAGGTACTTCGAGCTTATCCCGCCTCGGGGGCCGGTTTCACCAGGATTCGACGATCAGGACGCCTCTTCGGTGGAGGCGGCCATTTCCGCATCGATGGTGCGCTTCACCATCGACAGCCGAACCGCGACGAGGGCCATGGAGGCGCCGACGCCGAGCGGCTCGATCAATCGGAGCGTGTCGGAGCTCCGGAATTGCTCCTTCACCTGCTGCAGCAGCGTGTTGAATTTCGACACCAATGCGCTGTTGTCGACGATCAGCGTCCGCGGCTCGCGCACCAGCGATTCGAGCATCCGATGCAGCGCGCCGACGACCTCGACCTTCGTGGGCATCGAGGCGTGCCCCTGACGCAGTCGCTGCGGAAACGAATCGAGGGTTGTGCTGACGTTCCAGACCGAACGCATGACAGTCCCCCCTTCTTCGGCAACCCGGCTACCTGAGAGTCATTCCCAGGCCCGTGGCTTTGCGTCCCAGCCTCACGGCTGGTTTGCCTTTATCGGAAAGAGCGCTGCCTCATGCAGGGGCAATGGGGATGCCAGATCGTGCGCGCCACAACCGCGTGAAAACACGAGCGGCCGCCGGACTGCTCGCTGCCGTTGGCTGGCGCACCCGTGACACCTGTGGCCAGGAATCAGCCAGCATCACGATCGAACACGCTCAGGGCGCGCACGCGCGGATCGCGGCCATCGCCATGCGCAGCCCATCGGGACTAGACACGCGCGGGCTCACGATGGGAAGCGAGAGTCCGACGCGGCGATACGCGTCGAGGCGTTCGCGGCATGTCTCGGGCGTGCCCGCCAGCGCCACCGCATCGATGAGCTCGTCGGGCACTTTCGAGGCCGCCGCGTCGCGGCCGCCACGATCGAAGGCCTCCTTGATCGCGCGCACGGCGTCGCCGAAGCCCGCCTCCGCGAGCAGCCGGTTGTAGCGCGGAAAGAACCCGGCGTAGAGCCCGACCGCGGGGCGCAGCGCATCGCGGGCGGCGGCGGCGGTCTCGGCGACGGCGCACGGAATCAGCGACGCCACGTCCACCGCCGTCGCGGCGCGGCCCGCACGACGCGCACCGATCGCGACGTGCTCGACGGCCCGGGCGATCGTACGCGGCGTGGGCCACGTGAGGAGCACACCCTCCGCCAGCTCGCCCGCGATCTCGAGCATGGTCGGAAACAGCGCCGCGACGTAGATCGGAATGTGCGGCCGCCGCGGTGGAAACCAGAGATCGAACCGCTCGATGGTGACGGTCTCGCCGCGATGCGAGACGACGCCGTCGCGCACGAGCGCGCGTACGATCGCGATGGTGTCGCGCACCCGCGCCGTGGGCTGCACGAACGGAATGCCGTGTTCGGGCTCGACCTGCACGCGGTGACTGCCTCCCAGCCCGAGGATGAACCGGCCGTCCGCGAGCTGATCCACGGTGGCCGCGGCCATGCCGATCGTCGGGGCGCTCCGCACGAAGACACTCGAGATGCTCGTGCCGAGCCGAATCCGCCGCGTCGCGACGGCGCAGGCGCCGAGGATCGCGAATTGATCGCCGCCGTGCCCCTCCGCGACCCACGCCGATTCGTAGCCCAGCGCTTCGGCGAGCTTGACGCATTCGACGATGTCGGCGGGCACGAGGCCGCCGCTGAACGCGACGCCGATGCGGCTCATCCGCGGAGTATGGCACGCGGGCGCCGCCGATGCGGCGCCCGCGGCGGTCACGTCGCTAACGGTGAGACTTCGACAGCGAGCCCGGGTCGGTCACTAATTCTGAGTCGACTGATTCGTCTCGGCTCGATGAAACTCGATCGTCATCGGCGTCGTCCGGGTGCCCACGAGCGACTTATCGATCACGCCATAGAGGCCATCTGGGTGGCGTCGGAGGGTCTGCCGCCGATGCATTCCTTCGCTCGACTCCAACACGACGGCGTTCCCCCGCATCACCCAGCGGCCCGAGTCCGAAACCTCGCGGCCACGCTCGTTCCACGTCTGGGTCCACGTCCCGTCCGGTTTGAGGTCCAGCGTCAGCGTGGCCGCGCCCGTGCCGCCGTGATAACCGTAATTCTCGATCGCCGTGCCCTGCCACTGGCCCGCCATCGAGGTCGGCAAGGCTGCCGATTCGTATCCCGACCCCGATTGCGGCAGGGTCGTCGCGCAACCTCCGAGCAGTGCTATCGTCAGAATCATCGTCACTGGTGTCTTCATTCGCTCCTCCCTGACATACGATTTCCGGAGGCGGTGGGTTCTTACCAGCGACGATGTCATTGAAATGTCGTACCGGCGAAATGTGAGAAACCGGAGCTAGCTTTGCAGCACGCGTCGGATCTCCGTCTCCGCCCAGATGATCGCGTCCTTCGGGCTCGACGCGTTGGTGACCACCTTCGCGAACATGTTGGGAATGATGTAGCTGTTGGTAATCATCTGAATGCGCTCGTCCGGCGGTGCCGGCCAGCCGTAGAGATGCGAGTACTGCGCGAGCGCCTTGAGCGGCGTGTACTTCGGATCGAGCGTCCACACCGGATGGTTTTCCATGTCACGCCACACCGGGTGGTTGTAGTTGTCGCCCGACATGATCCACTCGTGATACTGCGTGGGCTCGAAGAACCACTTCAAGAATTCGCGGGCGACGTCGACGTTCTTACTGAACTTCCAGATGCCGAGGCTCCGCGGAACGCCGACGGTGTGACGTCCGGCCGGCCCGGCCGGTGAGACATGGAAGCCGATCTGCTCGGCGATCGGCATCTTTTTTTCTTTCGCCACGACGTAATGGCTGATCGGATTGTGGATCCACGAGCCCGCGCCCGAGTTCAGCCACTGATTGTTCGAGGCGTTGTCCCACGACAGCACGACCGGATCCATGGCGTCGGCGTAGAGCTGGCGCACGTACTCGACGGCCGTCTCCGTCTCCTTCGATCGAATCGCCACCGTGCGACCGTCCGGCGCGACCTCCTTGGCGCCGAAGCACCAGAGGATCGACGACAGGGTCGTGACGGAGTCGGTCACCTGGCTGATGGCGAAGCCGACCGGATGGCCGAGCTTCTTGAGCTTACGTCCCGCGCGGAGCAGATCCTCCCAGGTGTCGGGCGCCTTCTCACCGACCTTCTCGAAGAGATCGATGCGGTGGCTGCCGGGAAACGACAGATAGAGGTAGGGCACGCCGAGCCACCGGCCCTTGACGTACGCGTGCTCCTTCGCAAACGGATACCAGTCGCCATGCTTGGCCGCGAGATCGCCGGCGATGTCGGAGACGTCGGCGAGCCCCGGGGCGAAGAGCCACGGATAGTGCATCTCGAGGCTCACGATGTCGTGACCGCCCTGCGACATGAGCTCGGCCGACAGCTTTGCCGGCATCTGCACGCTCTGCATGTGATCGGTCCGGACCGTGACGCCGGTGGCCTTGGTGAAGCGCCGTCCGAGCTCCGCGAGCTTGACGTCCGACGTGGGCGCATAGTTGACGGCCGTCAGCATCGTGAGCTCGCGCGCCGCCCACGCCGCCGGCGGTCGTGCTGCCGCCAGGATTCCCGCCAGCCCGGTGGTGCGAACGAACACGCGTCGGCTGAGCTTCATCGCGCACCTCCCGCATCGCGCAACGCCATGTCGTAGCCCTTGATACGCTCGTCCCCGCGCGCCTTCCAGTCCAGTCGCCGGGCGACGCCGTACAGATCGAGCTGCTGGTAGAGGGGCACCGCGGCGGCGGTCTCCACCCACAGGCGATTGATGCGATGGTAGAGCTCGAGCCGCCGCCTGGCGTCCATGGTGCGCTGCGCCGCATCGACCATTCCGTCGAGGTCGGGGTTGGAGTAGTTGCTGAGGACGTTGCCCGACCGGAACAGCGGCACGTAGATCAGCTCCGCGTCGTACGTCGGTGTTCCCCAGCCGATCAGCCACAGCGGGCCGGCCTTGTGCACGTAGCCGAGGTTGTTCAGGTAACTGACCCACTCGTGCGTGCGGACGGTCGTGCGGATCCCGACCTTGGTGAGCTGACCGCCGACGGCCTCGGCGACTTCCTTGTCGCGGACGTAGCGGCCCTGCGGCGCGTTCAGCACGAGATCGACACCGTTGGGATAGCCGGCCTCGCCCAGCAGCTTCGCCGCTCGTGAGAGATCCTGCTTGATCGGCTGCAGCGCGGGGTCGAAGCCGAAGTGTCGATCGGTGAGCATGGTCGCGACGCGGATGGCTTTGCCGTCGAGCACGGTGCGGATGATCTCGTCCACGTTGATCGCGGCGTTGATCGCCTGGCGCACGCGCTGATCGGCCACGGGTCCCGCGTACGAGCCGACCAGCTTGTGCTGAGCGTCGAACTGGTGCGTGTAGTACAGGAGCTGGATCGTGCGCACGCTCGGCGCCGTCGACATGTAGAGCTTCGGGTGATTGCCGATGATGGTCGCGAGATCGGGCGGAATGTTGACGGCGACGTCGACCTCACCGTTCTGCAGCGCAGCCACGCGCACCGCATCGTCGGGAATCGGTCGGAAGACCAGCTTCTTGACCCGCGGGGCGCCGCGCCAATACCGCGCGTTGGCCTCGAGCTCGATGCGATCGTCCTTCACCCATCGCGCCAGCTTGAACGGCCCAGTGCCCACCGGATTCTTCGCCACGAACGCCGCATCCCTCTGCGCGTAATACTTCGGTGGCAGGATCGGCGCCGCCATGAGCGTATCGAGGATGGGCCAGGGCGTCTTCGTGTGGATGCGCGCGGTGTAGGGATCGACGATCTCGACGTGACTCAGCGGCGCGTACTGTGAGGCCGCGCGCAGCTTGTTCTTGGGATCGACGAGGCGCTCGAAGGTGAGCTTGACCGCTTCGGCGTCGAACGGCTCGCCGTTGTGGAAGGTGATCCCGCGTCGCAGCTTGAACTCCCACACGGTGGGGGCCGCGATCCGATACGACTCCGCGAGCAGCGGCACCAGCTTCAGATTCTGATCCCGCTCGAGCAGCCCATCGAAGATGTTGGTCAAGACGTTCGCCGCGGGCGATTCCTGATGGTTCTGCGGATCGAGCGTGGTGGGGTCGACGCCCTGGGCCACCACGACCGTTCCCGCCGGGGCCGCATGGGCGGCGGATACGAGCACAGTGACGAGGACGAACACGAGGAGGACGATGCGGTGTCCGGCCATGGGGCAACCTCCTCGAGGGAGTCGTCGAAACAGCGCCGCGAGTCTAGTAGAATCCGCGCCGGGGTTCCAGCGATGACCGAGTTCACACCGTTGACCTACGACGCGCTCACCGTCGGCGAGGAGTTCGTCTCCGACACGCTGCTCGTCACCCCGGAAGACGTCGAGACGTACGCCTTCGCGGTGGGCGACGATCACCCGTGGTTCTCGGGGCCCTCGCCCTTCGGCGGCCCGGTCGCGCATCCCACGTTTGCCGCCAACCAGGCGCTGCGCCTGCGACACAGCCGCTACGTCGTGCACGCCGGGCTTCACGCGAAGATGCAGTTCGAGTTCCTCGAGCCGATCCGCGTGGGCATGCGGGTGCGCTCGCGCGGCCGGGTGATCGACAAGTACGAGCGGCGCGGCAAGCAATATATGGTGACGGAGTTCGTCACGGAGGACGAGGGCGGCACACCGCTCGTCCGGGGGCAGTTCACCCAGATGCTCATCCCGGCCTGACGTCGATGGCGCTGGCGCCGACCCTCGCCGTCGGTCACGAGCTGCCGCCGCTCGAAAAGGAGCTCACGCAGCGCCACATCGACGCGTACTCCGGCGTGCGGACGCGCTCGATCCACACCGACGAGGCATGGGCGCGTCGCAAAGGCTTCCGCACCACCCTCGCGCAGGGAATGATGTCCACGGCCTACGTCTCGGAGATGATGACGCACCTGCTGGGCGCGGGCTTCCTCAGGGGCGGCACGATGTCAGTCGCCTTCGTGCAGCCCGTGTACGCCGGCGACCGTCTCACGGTGCGCGGCATCGTGAAGGAGCTGCGTCCCGACGGTAACGCGACCCGCGTGGTCGTCGACGTGTGGTGCGAGAACCAGCACGGTCAGAAGACCGCCGTCGGAACCGCCGGCGGACTCCTCCTAAAAGACGGGGCCTGGAGGTGATCAGCCCCTAGCCAACGCGTGCCAGAGATTTCGGCCACTCGCTAACCAGCCCTCGCTTCAGTGCCGTGCTCGAATCCCCAACGTTTTCGATCGGATGCCCGCCGGCGTCCGGTTCGGTCCGTTCCTTGCTCCATGCTGGGCTGGGTCGCGCCGACGCCGCGTTGTGCGGCAGCTTGCTCCAGGGGGAGCGCAGTCATGTTCAGAGCGATCGTCGACAAGGCCGCCTGCTCGGTAGTGCTGGGCTGGTGCGTGTTGATGGTGAGCACCGTTCCGGCGATGGCCCAAGGCAGACCGGCGCCTGGTCCCAACCAGGCGTTTCTGTACGAGATGGACGAGCAAGCGGTGCTGCTCAACACCGCAGGGAACGTGCTCGTGCCTGACCCGAGCGGCCAGAGTCCCACGGGTCTCGTCGACTCCAAGACCGGCCAGCCCGATATGCCCGTCATCCGTCACGCGACTTCGCAGCTGCAGGGCGTGGCGATGCTCGGCTCACTGCTTTGCCCGATTCCGCTGGCGGTGACCGTCTCGAACAACGAGTGCACGGTGATCGCGACGGGTACCGACGACGTCAAGCTCGTGCTCGATCCGGACAGTGGCCAGCTCATTCCCACCAGCGGCGCCGTATGGGGCACCTACGCGGTGCTCGTCCAGCTCGACAACGGCGTGGATAGCCCGGAATTCGCCGTTCAGACGGGCACGTTCCACGGCGTCATCAACTTCCAGCCGCCGCTGCCGCTGGGATTCGTGAGCAACGGTGTGTTCACGATCGATGGCGTGGCCGGCAGCTGGTCGTTCGATGCGGTATTCCGCCAGCCGTTCAAAGACCCCAACCAGAAGGACACCGTCACGCGGCGGGGCAACGCCGTGAGGTCGTCCCGCACCGAGGCGTCGGCTCGCTGGGAGCCGGCGTACTACCTGCTGGACGATGGCACGTGGCAGGAGGTTCGTCCCGACGAGCGCGCTGTCGGCTGGCCGACGGTGCGATTCGAAATCAGCTTCTAAGAATCGACAGCACCGGGAGGGCACGTCGCCCTCCCGGTGTTGATGTCCGCCTCGCACGCCCCGGCTCTCGCCGGGGCGTCGGCTTGACGCAAGCCTCGCGCGCCCATAGGCTGCCGCCGTGACCAACCAGCTGCCGCGCGTCCACGAGATCGAGCATCACGCCTGGGAGCGGGCGACCACACGCCCGGTCGTCTCCGGCATGCATGGCGTGGTGGCCGCCGGTCATCCGCTGGTGTCGATGGCCGGCATGCGCATGCTGCTGACCGGCGGTAACGCCTTCGACGCGGCGGCCGCCTCCGGCTTCGCGGCCGCCGTGGTGGAGCCCACCGCGTCGTACACGCTCTGCGGTGAATGCGTGGCGATGGTGTACGACGCGCGCCGGCGCGAGTGCCTCGCCGTGAGCGGGCAGGGCACGGCCCCCGCCGCCGCGACCATCGACGTATTTCGCCGGCGCGGCCTCGATCGGATTCCGACTGGGCCCGGGCCGAACGCGCATCTGTCGTTCACGGTGCCCGGCGCGGTCGACGCCTATCTCACCCTGCTCGAGACGTTCGGCACGAAGTCCGTGCGCGAGGTGCTGGCGCCGGCCGTCGAGTACGCCGAGCGCGGCTTTCCGATGTACGAGTACATGCACCGCATGCTCGCGATCGCCGAGACGCGCGCGCAGTTCGCGCTCTATCCTCCCGGCGGCGACGCGGTCTTCTATCCGGACGGGCGCGCGCCGCGCGTGGGCGAGCGCTTCGTGCAGCCGGCGCTCGCCGCCACGCTGCAGCGGCTCGTCGACGCCGATGTCGTCGGCGATCGGCGCGTCGGCATCGCGGCCGCGCGAGAGCGGTTCTATCGCGGCGACGTCGCGACGCTGATCGGCGCGTTCTCGGAGACGTGTGGCGGTCTCCTGCGCGCAAGCGATCTCGCCGGCTATCGCGCGCGCCTGGAGCCGCCGCTGTCCACGACGTTCGCCGGCCGTGAAATCCTCGGCCAGGGCGCATGGACTCAGGGCCCGATCCTCATGCAGGCGCTGGGCATGCTCGCGACGCAAGATCTGCGCTCGCTGGGGCACAACTCCGCGCGCTACATCCACGTGGTGTCCGAGAGCCTGAAGCTGGCCTTCGCGGATCGCGAGCGTTACTACGGCGACGTGCCGACCGTTCCGCTCGGCGAGCTCCTGGCGCCGCGCTATCTCGCCGAGCGTGCGGGCCTGATCCGCCCCGACCGCGCCATCCCGGCCGCGCCACCGCCCGGCACACCGTGCGTCGTCGACACGCCGTCGGCGGCGGCGGCCGCCGTGGACGGCACCACGCACATCGCGGCGATCGACGCGCAGGGCAACATGATCGCGCTGACGCCGAGCGGCGGCGTCTTCCGCAAGTCGGCCTTTGCGCCCGAGCTCGGCTGCACCCTCAGTACGCGCAGCGAGATGTTCGTGCTCGAGGACGGCCACCCGAACGCGCTGGCGCCGGGCAAGCGGCCCCGCACGACGCTGGTCAGCTACCTGATCTGCGACAACGGCGTGCCGGTGATGACCGTCGGCTGCCCGGGCGGTGACGATCAGGCGCAGGCCAATCTGCAGATCATCCTCAACCTCCTGCTCTTCGGCATGAACCCCCAGCAGGCGGTCGAGGCTCCGCGCTTCGCCACCCAGACTCTCGTGAACTCGTTCTATCCGCGCGTCTACAAACCAGGTCAGCTCAACGTCGAGGCGGGAATTCCCGAAAGCACGCGCGCCGAGCTCCAGGCACTCGGGCACACCGTCATCGAGATCGGCGCGTGCGGGATCGGCGCGGTCGTCACGCAACGCGATCCGGAC
>Ga0070707_100004948_pt1 | contig 12484 bp, 9 predicted proteins | sample KBSK5502metaG_FD_65468 | JGI IMG/M metagenome (GOLD analysis project Ga0070707, IMG submission 65468) | Corn, switchgrass and miscanthus rhizosphere microbial communities from Kellogg Biological Station, Michigan, USA - KBS K5-50-2 metaG | ecosystem: Host-associated > Plants > Roots >... | reverse complement strand
CGCTCGCAACGTCGAAGCGGTCGCCGGGCAGGGCGCCCGCCTTCACCTGGTGCATGACGCCACCGAGGTGCCCCGCGACGGCGTCATTCCCCCGCTGGTCCTCAACTGGGGCTCCGCTGAACCGATGCCCTCCGACCTGGTCGCCCTCAACAGGCCGGACGCGGTCCGTGTCTCCTCCGATCAGGTCGAGTCGATCCGGCGCCTCGGCGACCTCGCTCCCCGAACCGTTGCCCGTCCGGACGACACCGGCCTTCTCGGGTCAGAGCGAGTGGTTGCCAAGCGCCGCCACGGCGCCCGCGGCTCCGGCAAGGCGGTGATCTGGGCCGACGCCGGCTGGAGCGAGCGCGTCCGTTACGACCTCTTCCAGGAGTTCATCCCCGAGCGCCGCGAGTACCGGGTCTCAGTCCTCTCAGGCCAGGTCGCCTCGGCGTATCTCAAGCAACCCCCGGCGGGCACCTCGCCCGAAGACCTTCGGCCCGGCTGGAGCTTCGAGCGGGCTCAGGTGCTGCCGCGTGCGGTAGCGGCCACTGCGCGCGAGGCTGCCCGACGGATCGGCCTCGACTACGCCGGGGTCGATGTCATCGAGGACCTCCGCACCGGCCGCGTCTACTGCCTGGAGGCGAACGCAGCTCCTGGAATGTCGGAGGACACCCTCCGCAGCGTCTACGGCCACATCCAGCAAACCCTTCGCGGGCGGCTCGCCCGTGCCAGTTAGATGCCAAGCAAGGGAGGAAGCCGTACGGCTTCCGTGGCCAACCCAGCCACCGCGGGCCCGGCCTCAGCTGTCGTGGCCGCGGCCCTCGGCGGCGGCGCCGTGGCCATCGGGGGTAGCGAGCTCGAGCCACTCGCCTTCACAAGGGTCGAGGATGCCTCGTCCATATTCGCGATCGAGGAAGAGCCTGCTGTCGAGACCCCGCAATGGGCTGATCTCTACGCCCGTGCGCTCGAGGCCACCGCACGCGATCGAGAGCGGATCGAGCGCGAGCAGCAGGAGGCGCAGCGGCTCTGGGAGGAGTTCCTTCGCGTGCAGGGCGAGGAGGTTCCGGAGGGCGACCGCTCACTGGTGGATAACGACGATCTTCACCGCCAGCTGCAGCGTCTCGCCCGCACATCCGCCGCGGCCGAGTACGAAAGGGAAAACGTGATCGGCGATCCCAACCAGACCTTCGGGGTCGAGATCGAATTCGACGGTGCCGACCCGCACGCCGTCGCCCGCGCCTTCTACGAAGCAGGGCTAGCCGCAACTCCCCATATGCAGGGCTACCACTCCAGCGGCCGCGTGCCCGGTAAGTGGGTGGTCGAGCGAGACAGCACGGTCACCGGCGAGATCGTGAGCCCGGTGATGCAGGACACGCCCGAGACCTGGGATCAGCTGGACCGCGTCTGTCAGATCCTGCGCGCCCACGGCGCCCGCACCACCACCCGCACTGGCGGACACGTCCATGTCGGCGCCGACTCCGCCAACCTGGACCACGACGTCAACCGCTTCCGCCGGGTCGCCAGCGTGTGCGCCTGGGCGGAGGACCTGATGTACCGTCTGGCGGCGGGAACCGGTCGTGCCGGCCGCCAGCATCGCGGGGCCTGCAACGGCTACCGCTGGTGCGGCCCCATGGGCTCCGGCCAGTTCGAGAACGCCCAGGATCTCAGCGATCTGGCCTATCGCGTCGGCTCCAGCCACGGCGTCGGCCTCAACTACGGGAACATCCTCGAGCAGCGGCGGACGATCGAGTACCGCTATTTCGACTCGAGCCTGGATCCAGCTCGCCTGCAGGCCAACATCAAACTCGCCTGCTGGGTCACCAAACGAGCCGCGGAACTGCCGGACTCGGCCATTCCCCGCGAGCGGGTTCGCCTCGGGACCCATCGCAGCGCGCCGGAATCCGATCAGAACGACGGCCTCCTGCGCCGCTTCGCAGACATGGTCTTTGTGCGCCCGAAGGACAAGCTCAAGCTCTACTGGCTCTACGAGCACTCCGCTTGGCAGCGATCGAGGGCAGCCGCCTGATGTTCCGGCGAATCAATCCCGCGAGCCGGCAGGAGCTTCAGCTGCGAATGCTGTTCCAGCCCGCCGGCGAAGGTGTCTTCTTCCGAGCGTGCGAGGCGGATGGATTCCGCGGCTTGGTCGCGGCGATCCTCGACGACCCAGGCTACGAAACGGCACTCGTCACAGACAGACTGGTCCAACGCCTCCGGCTCGCCAGTGACGCTGCTCTTCTGCTGGAAGTCGGTGGCGGCAGGCGGATCCAGGTCGGGGACCAGGACGGGCAGGACGCCCTCAACGTGGCAACTGACGAGCTGTTGATTCGCTCGCTGGATCGCATCGGATACGTGTCCTTGGAGCCAGGAATAGCCGAGAGAGAGGGTCTCCGTGGCTAGCCGGACTGACCAGAAGGACGCAAATCGCGGACCGCAATTTGCGACCCGCTTGGCTTCACGCGGAAACCCTTTCGTATCCGGCAGCCCTGTTCGCGGCGATCAGTTTGGTGACCGTCGCGCGGAAACGGACTTCCTGGCACGCCGCATGCGACTCGGCCAGAACGTGTTCGTGATGTCACCCCGGCGATTCGGCAAGACCTCCTTGCTGCTCCGTGCAAACGAGGAGACTCGACGCTCAGGAGGCCGGGTGGCCATGGCCAACCTCTTCTACTGCGCATCGCGGCGGGAGGTCGCCGAGCAGCTGACACGGAGTGTGATAGACGGCGCGCTTGGGTGGCTCCAGGGGACTTTGCAGGACGTCAAGGAGCGCCTGAGCCGGCTCCCAGGCGTATCGCCCTCGATAGAGCACGGCGGATGGAAGATCTCGCTGTCCGTGAGCCCAGCCGGGGACGATTTCGCTCAGGAGATCCGGCGTCCAGTCGAGCTACTGGCCGAGGCAGCTCGAAGGGGCTTGCCCGTCGCTCTCGTCATTGACGAGTTTCAGCAGGTGGTCGACATCGACGACGGGCTCCCAGGAGTGTTCAAGGCCATCTCCGACGACCTGCCCGAGGTCAGCTTGGTCTTCGCCGGGTCCCGCAAGCACGTCATGCAACGGCTCTTCGTCGGCCGTGGAGCACCGCTGCAGAACGCCGCCGAGATGCTGAGCCTTGGCGTGATCGAAGAGAGGGAGATGGTCTCCTTCCTCCGCGCCCGCGCCTTTCGAGGCGGTCGAACCATCACGCTCGGCGCAGCCGTAGACGCTTATCGGCTGATGCGTGGCATCCCCCACTTCGTGCAACTGCTTGCTTCGAGCGCCTTCGACCGAGACGAGGAGCCCATCGACGAGCTCGTGGTGAAACGGGCGTTGGTCGATGTCCTTTCGAGACAGCATGGCGAACTTGCGATCCGGTACGAGTCCCTCAACTCCACCCAACGCCGTTTGCTGCGCGCCCTTGCCGGCCACCCGACTAGACACCTGGACGCGAGGGAGGTCCTGGAGCGCATGGGGCTTGCTAAGTCCAGCGCCCACCGGGCACGGGATGGGCTGGATGAGGTGGAGCACATCATCCTTGACGAGCGATTCGGCTGGCGCGTGGCTGATCCCATCTTCGAGCTCTGGGTGCAGCACGGCCTCGAGCTTGACCTCGGCGAGCGGCTCGACCCTGCTGTGCTCTGGGGAGGTCGTCAGTGAACGCTGGAATCTCGCCCGAGCGGACCATGGCCGAGGCCAGGGTTCGGACGATCCCGATGATCCGAGCCGGCGTTCCAGCGGTCTTCCACCGCGCCCGCGAGGGGGACAGTTTCCTTCGACTTGCTGAGGAATTCAGACTCTTGGCCCAACTGGTGCATCGGACGCTGAGCGCCGGTGATAGTACTCGTCCTGATGTCATCGACACTAGCTTGGACGAGCACTTTGTTCGCGCCCTTGATCGCGCGTAGATGGCGTCCCTCTCGCCTTCGCGTGCGCAGCTATGAAGCGGGTGCGTCGACAGTCTCCACGTCTGGATCGGCGCCCACCAGTTGAACCAATGACAGCTGAATTGCCTTCCAACCCGAGTCGCGATATTATCGCAAAGAGCGCTGCGCTTTGCCGATCGCGCACTGCGAAGCCAACGCTAATCACCTTCAGTTATGAACCGGACGACAGAGCCATTTACCTCGCCATTCGAGCGCTCCTCCAAGCCGACCATCGCGAGGTCAGGAAACGCAGAAGCCGAAGCGCCGCCGCGTAAACATATTGAGCCGGGTTCTGTCCCGCGTGAGGCGCTCCCGAGGTGACGAAACTGTCGACGTACGATCCTGAAGCCGTTGCCGATTCGGCTGCCGGCTACGCTCTCTACGCACGCACGTCAACGGAGCGACAGCGCGACCACGAGACAATTGCCAGTCAGGTGGCAGCTCTTCGCGACCACTGCGTCCGCATGGGTCTCGAGATCGTTGCTGAGTTCGTCGACGATGGCATCAGTGGCACTTTTCTAAACCGTCCCGGACTGAATGCGCTTAGGGAAGCGGCCCGGCACGGCCGGTTCCATGCCGTCCTCTGTTGGGACCTGGACCGCCTTGGCCGAGCCGAACTCATCGAGATGCTTGCACTCAGAAAGGAGCTCACGACCCTCGGTGTCCCACTTATTGAAGCCCGTAGCGGTCGGGACCTCGCCGCAAACGACCAGTACTCAGAGCTTCTCTTCATCCTGGACGCCTGGAAGGCCAATAGCGAGCGCATCCAGATCCTCGAACGAACGAGCCGAGGTAAACGCCGAGCCGTCTCGGAAGGTCGGTTCGGGGGCGGCGTCGTGCCCTACGGGTACTCAGTCGAGAACAGGCGGCTTGTCGTCGATGAGGAAGAAGCCAGGATCGTCCGCTTGATCTACGACTGGTCGGTAGAAGGAGTTAGTGCGAGCGAGACCGCAGCGCGACTCAACGCCCGAGGAGTCCTACCCAAGATGACCAAGACGGGCCAAGCGGATCGCCGGCGTGTCACGCCGTCAGGGCGTTGGAGTCAGGCTCAGGTCACATCCATCCTGAGAAACAAGACCTATGCTGGCACGCTGGTCTGGGGCCGACGAACTCAGAGGGGATACAGCGGCGGTGAACCGATCGCCGTGGCTTGTCCTGCCATCGTGGCCTCCGAGCACTGGTTGACGGCACGCGAAGCCGTGGAGTCGAGGAGACGCTTCAAGTGTGCTCGCGATGAAGGCAAGTACCCACTGCGTGGCTTGATTCGGTGTGGTTTGTGCGGACGAACTTACGTCGGCATCACCAACGGGAATCATCGGTACTACCGTTGCAGCGCCATCTCTCACCCCGAGTTGGCTGGAGGCCGCTGCACCGCTCGAAGTATTCGCGCAGACTGGCTGGAGGACCACGTCTGGGCACAGATCTCGAGCCTGCTTGCAAGTCCGAGTAATGTCCGCCTCTACATGCAGGGCGGAGCAGCGGCATCCAAGCCGCTCGATCCCGACCGCTTGGAGTCGATTGGCATTGCGGAACAGAGCCTGCAGAAACAGGCCGACCAACTTGTCCACGAGCTCGGCACCGAAGACAGCACGTTCCTGCGGCAGCGCATTCGTATGCGACTTGCCGAGATCGAGCAGGAGCTCGTGGCACTACAGTCCGAACGGGCCGAGGTTCTGGACCGTGCCGAGAAACTCCGGCGCGAGGAGAAGCGGGCGGAGTCGGCTGTCCAGGTGTTGGGGGCCCTCCGCGACAGTCTCCTGGATCCAAGCAACGAACAGCGAGTGACGGCTATGCGCTCAGTGGTCAGCTCTGTCGCTATCGAGGAAACGGCTTCCGCCCGGATTGTGAGAGTCACTCTTCGCCTCATATCGGGGGCAGAGGCGGCTGGCGAGAGCGTTGCGTCAGGAATCCATCTGGACCTCCCCCTCCTAACGTGTTAGGTCGCGGGACTGTCGCACCTTTCCGCGACCACACGGAGGCGCTCGCTCGTCGTGCTCCGGAACTTCCACCCTCTTGGCGGCCCGCGGAGAAGTGGACTCCCGGCGCGACCTAGGCAGCACGATCGACCTGCCGCGGATTCCGCAACGTCTCCCGGAAGCCACTCGAGGAGGACGGACGCCGATGCGAGATGGCACCAGGCGTTACGGAGCAAATGCAAAACGCACATCTCCGAGGAGAACTCCTGCGCCGGCCGCTGGCGCGAAGCGGCCACATGCGGCCCTTCCGGCCGCTACATGAATTAGCTGTAGCGGGACCCCATCACACCGTCGGATCCAATCTGCCCCGTGCGGAGTTCACGGTGGTCCCCCTGCCGTCGGCTCTCGAGTGACCGCTAGGGCTAGCCTCGGTAGTACCGCGTACGGGCCCGTGAGGATGTGTTCATGACCGGCTACCCAGAGCTGAGCTGGCACCAGGTCGCGGTGGGCCGCGGGGATCCGGTAATCGTTGTTCAAGCGCCAGAGGTCGTCGATGAGGCCCCTCAATGCTGAGCCATCGAGCGCCTGCTCACGCGCAATGAATGCCGCCACGGCGCGGCCCTGCTCAGTCCTTCGGTAGCGCATCGAGTCCGTCAGCCAGCGCAGCAGGGTTCCGAATGTCTGGCCCGGCGGGAAGATTGCTGGCCCAACAGACTCTAACCGCGCGAACACGTGCTCGTACAGCACCCGCTCGCACGCGGCCGCCATTCCCAGCAGCGGTCCCGAGTGATCGGCATCCCGCGGCGCCTGCTGTCCGAAGTACTCCGCAGTAACGAGCATCGTCTGAGTGGGCTCGCCCAACCGATCCCAAACGCGATGTAGTGTCGCCTCGGTGATCTTGCGCGTCGGATCCAGCGTTGCAGCGGGCAAGCCTCGGACGGCTGCCTGCATCGCCTCTATCGCGGCTGACTGTCGCACCGCCGTAACCGTCTCAACCGCCTCCTCGCCGGTGAGATGGCCACCAGTTCGCAACTTCTCAAGCGTCGGCGGCGGCAAACCTGTCGCTTGGACGATCAAATCGGCGAGCAGGTCCATCTGCTTCGCGCTGCCGTCGCCGTCCGATGGATCGACGCCCAGCGCCAAGACCTCTCCCCCAGCCTCCTCCTGGAGCCGGTAGGCCCGCACCGCGTGTGGCGCGTAAAAGACGATCCCTCCGCGCGGTTTAAGATCCGCCGGTAGGTTGCCGTAATAGCCGAGCAGCTTGTACACCTCCTCGGTCGGTAGTCCCTGTCGGACCCGTAGCTTCGGATCGGCGAGAACTACTAGGCGATCCGCGCTGCCTACGCGGTCGACCACCACAGCAATGTCCGGCAGACCTCCAAGTGGGCCACTTCCGCCGAGGACTACCGTCCAACGCGGCTCGGCCGCCACCAGTCTGCTCAGTGCGGCTTGAAAGTAGAGGCGCACCTTTGTCGCGCCCAAGTTCCAAGTCGCGATTGGCGAGATCGCACGCTCGAACAAAGGACGCATGCCGCTATCTGGAGCTCCAAAGCGCTCAGTCAGCGCACTCGCTAGCAGCGCAAGACTCCAGATTTCGAACAGCTTCGTATCGAAGCGATCGTCGTAGAACGCCCACTCGACCGCACCCGGGACACTCCCGGTCCGCTCGGGATCGAAGCGCTCAAACCATGCAGTGAGGTCGGTGTACGCATCTCTGGCTGCAATCCGCCCGGTAGTCAAACGCGCCTTTACCCGATCCAACAGGGTCCCGAGTTCCCGGCGACGCCATGCTCTCTCAGCCTGCTCAGCACCATCGCGCAGCACCGGCTCCCGCAACAGCCGACCAAAGAATGCGCGCGCTTGCATCGCCGAAACGCGTTCGGGTGCATTACGTGGGATAAGGTGCAACGGCGCTATGGACATCTCCCGACGGATCCAATTAGCCGCGTAAGCCGCCAGAGCATTTTCCTCGGTGGAGTAGCGGCGCCGAAGTATCCGGACTGGATAACGCCGCGGTGCTTCCGCTCGGCCCTTGGTTCGAACGTACCTCTGGACGTCGAGCTGACCACGGACCTCTCCAACGGACTCCTCGGCTCGAACCGAATACTGAAAACTCGCGTGCGCGAGGATGCCTTGCATGACCCCTTCCAAGCTCGCAGCCGCGGCCAGTGCCACCCTCATCCGAACGAAGGCCGCGAGCTCATCTAGTGTGGGATCGGCTCGCGCGAGCTGCTCGGCCCTGGTCAGCTGCCAAGTCGGTGCGTCGGCGAAGTAGCTAGCGAGCAGCGTGAGCGCGCGCGCCGTCGCAGCCGCTCGCGCTTCCGGGTTAAGCCTTCCGGCTTCGCTTTCCTCACCCAGCGCGCCCGGTGGCGCGCTCACGAAAAGGCTGTGCTTTGCGTCTCGCGCAGCTGAGTAAGAGCTCGCCGACTACGTTCCAGCGGAGCCAGGTCGCTCTCCTTCAGCCGATCCTCGAGACCAGTGATCTGATCCCTGAGCAGTTGGTCCATTTGGGGCACGATACGATCGGCGATCGCCAGGTCCAAGGCCTTGACGAGGCCATCATCCGATGACGAGGCGTACGTCCGACGTATCGCAAGCTGCCGGAACGTGTCCACAACCTGCGCCGTACCGAGAGGCCAGCCGGGCCGCCCCTCCGATCCGTACCTGACGAACCTAATCACCTTCTCGAACATCTCCTTGGCTTGCTGCACCCGTTTGTCCGCCAAGAACTCTTGCACCGCAGCATCGCCGTCAGCGGTTGGACCGCCATAGGTCGCGGCGAACCACCTCGCCGCTTGAGTCATGGCAGCCTCCAGTTCGACGCCAACCTGGCTTTCCTCAGGCACTCCGACATAGATGAACTGAAACCGCCGAGTGAGGCCCTGCGAAAACGTGAAGACGTAAGCGGTGTCGACCGAATTCAAGGTCGCCACAATCCGGAACCGCTCTGGAAGCCAGACCTCCATCCGTTCCGGGACATCGCCGAACCACAACGGTAGCCGTCGTGTTCCACCACCCAATGCCGTGTACAGCGGTCCAATCGCCTTGTCTACCTCAGCCCGGTTGAACTCATCGAGGATTAACCAGTGCGCTTGGTCCGGATTTGCCGTTGAATCATCTGCATGGCGCGCAATGACGTTGGCGCACTCCACCGCCGCGCGGGGCACATTACCCAGTCGTGGCTTGAGAACCTCCGTTGCCGCGTCGCCCGTGCCCACGATCGAGGGCTGCAACCCACCTATAACGTCAAAGGCGGTCCAATCCGCAGTCGCCGTCACGGTCTCCCACGTGCAGCGAAATGCTCGCGACAGAATTTCCGCGAGGGTTGTTTTGCCGGTACCAGGCGGTCCAGACAGAACCACGTGGCCGCCCAGAAGGGCAACGACCGCGCGCTCAAGAAGGGCATCCGCGTCCGGAAACAACAGATAGCGAGCGTCCACCTCCGCACGGGCACGCTGCACGATTGCTAAGACATCCGCTTCCTCGAGGGCGACCAATGCCCGCTGCTTCGTCGCGCGATAATCCTCTGCGTAGTTCAGCAGCATCACTTTGTCCGCGTCCGTGGCGTCAGCTAGTGTGCTCATTCTCGGCTGCTCATTTCGTTAAAAACTCTGGATCCTCGATGATGCCCCAACGCTGGCAGGTGAATCTCAAGTACCATCTGCGGTTGCGGCCTGCCGCAGTCTGGTCGATTTCGCTCACGTCGTCAATGCGCCACAGTGTCTTGTCCACCAGCCGTCCACCCCTCCCTACCGCAATATGATCCCGGGGCCGCAACCAGGGTGCTTTGGCGTTCCTCCGTGGGTCTACGTCGATCACCGCCACGTCCTTGGAGGTCAAGCTGACCTCCAACGCTTCCAAGAGGGCGACTCTGGGGCGGTTGACACGCACGACCCAGTCTAAGAATCGGCCCACGTTAGCCGGCGTGAACGCTATCTCCGGTCCGTCCTCCCGATCCTCCTCCTCCCACCCCTTCGAGGCTGCCGCTTCAAGCAGGCTCCTTCTGATGTGTACGGAAGAGGACCAACTCGTATTGCGCTTAGTCCACACATCAAAGGCCGCGAATACATTGCGGTCCTCATCCCATCCCACTCCAAGCGAGGTATAGCCCGGTTCCATTTTCAAGGGACCGGTCTTGTCCGCTCGGGTCGTCTGGACGCGGAAGTCCGTCTTCTTACGGCCCTTCCCCTCCCCTGTTATCCGCCAGGCATAAAGCAAGAAGCGGCGCACGTCATGACCGCGGCGCACCACGAGGATCGAGGGATTCGGTGACCCATGATCCCACTGCTTGAACCCGACCTTCACCCATCCGTTCGCTTCCAGCGCTCCGATAAGGAGCTCGTGTGGGCTCGCCATCTTCTAACGGACGAGCGCTACTTCGAGGCGCCGGATCGCGATGCGGCGCGTTGCGGCCTTCTTCCCGGTGCTACAGGCACATACCACCGGCCGTTGTCGTCGACTCCAAACTGCGCCACGCAAAGATCCCGAACGCACGCGAAGCCCCGCTCCTGCAAGCCGATGTCGCCGTTGAAATGCGCCTCGAGAAGGAGCGAATACAGGTACGGTAATGTCCGCTGCCGGTCTTCACTTGGCGAGCTGCCGACGGGAGCCAAGACCGTCAGGTGTCCGCGCAAGAGAGACACGGCATCCGCCGGGGTGCGGTCGGGCGCGTTCCTACGCCGGCGGTGGGCCGCGGTGGGCCTGTGCTTGAGGGTCAGGATCATGTCGAATGCTGCCACGTCTTCGGCTCCGGATCTCCCCTTGTAGCCCTTGTGCGACTGCTGGCTCTTGTCCAGCGTATTCGCCCGCTGGCATTCGAGCCCTGCGGTTCCGAACGCATCCTCAAGCGCCTGCCACACCTCAGGATCAGTGTTTTGAAACACCACTGTCGCGCTGCCGCCCGGTTTGAGGACTCGCGAGACTTCGCTAAACGCGCTCGTCATCAGCTTTCGATAGTCATCGACGCTCTTGCCGCCTGCAGATAAGCCGAGGGAACGATTTACGACAGCTTCCTCCTGGGTGTCCGTTAACCGCCCAAGCCAGCTTTCGGCAATCAGCGCACAGTCGCCATAGAAGATGTTTGAGCCGAAAGGCGGATCCGTGAAGACGTAGTCGACAGAGCGCGATTGCAGATGGCCAAGGTTGGTCGCCGAACCGAGACGCACGTCTATCACCGTGTCTCCGTCCCATGGCTCTGAGGAGTAGAAGCGAGCCAGTTGCTCGATCTTCTTCCTGAACACTCCCTCGACGTTCACCTCGACCGACATCTGGGGGATGTACAAAGTGCCCGTCAGCGGACGTTGGCCCCCGCGTGCATTGAAGCGGCGCATCCTCGTGCCGTGCCAAGCAGTGTTGGTAAAGGCAAATGTCAGCGCCTGTCGCACGCGCAGATCGGGCCAGGCCTGAATCGTGGCCCACATTCGAGCCAACGCCCGCAAATTCCGAGGCGTATAGAAGTCCGACACGCGGTCGATCCCGTGCAGCGCCAGGGCGGAGCGCAAGTACATCTCCCGATTGCGATCCACGCGGTCGTCCGGGTACCAGTCGTCGGGCGGGCTTCCGCCAACGCGAGCCGCTCTCGCCAGGTCGTCAAACAATGCGGGTCGCTCCATCCGACCGCACCCGGCGCTGCAGGAAACGCTTGCCCACACTGGCGCCGATTCCACCACTCGGGCGCTACGGCGCGCGAACGAGGATCCGCACTCAGGACAACCAATCTCGGCTCCGGTCATCACCCCAGCCTGGCGATCGAACCCGGTATCCCACAGGCGGATCGGAGACGCGCATTCCGGGCACGCGACCGTCTCACCCCAAAGCAGCCATTCAAGCCGAGCTCCAGAGCCGCACCTGGTGCAGCTCGCCCCGTACCAATCGTCGAGCGCTTCTGCACATGACGACAGGACGGCGCGGCTCGCAGCGCGCAATTCATCCACAGGACAGTCCCGATTTAGGTTCGTCGCCAAATGGATGGCGAGCGGCGAAAGATCGCTGAGAGCCGCATGGCGACCGAGCCGACGCGCTGCCACACCGGTCATACCACTTCCTGCGAACGGGTCGCAGACCACGTCGCCGGGTCTGGTGAAATGCGCGATAAAGGTCTCGATAGCTTCGGGTGGAACTTTGGTCGGGTAGCTGTGAGTGAGATAGATCGGCGACGCCTTACTACCCTTCGCGATGCCATCGACCATCCCGCGGACCGACTTGACCGGCCGGGTGGCGAATGGGACCATTGCCGTACCCGGCCGGTAGAGGCTGTTAAACGACACTCGCGTGCTCCACAAGTTGCCAACCCGACGCCGTCTGCTCGCAATGCGCGCTGAGCCAGTCCTCTAGCTCGTCGAACGTCGCACTACTTGCTGGCATCCCGCGCCGCATCGCGGCCGCGACCGCCACCGCGAACAAGTGGCCCGACGTTCGTTGCCGGCGCGAGAGATCCTTACGGCTGAGCTCGGCCGTGACTTCCTCCCATATCGGGACGAAGCCGGTCGAATGAGCTCGGACCCTTATAGACCCGCCGTCCCGCCGGAGCGTCAGCACTACGTCGCTCGCAGCAACTCGCTCCCCCTCCTGGTCAGCCTTAATGCCCTTAAAGGACGGCTGAGCCTTGTGCAAGACCTCGACGTTCTCGACCCCGAAGCCGGCATTTACCGCCGCTTCGAGCAGCGCCTCCCAGACGAGGGGATCAGTGTTCTGAA
>Ga0070707_100004947_pt1 | contig 12486 bp, 10 predicted proteins | sample KBSK5502metaG_FD_65468 | JGI IMG/M metagenome (GOLD analysis project Ga0070707, IMG submission 65468) | Corn, switchgrass and miscanthus rhizosphere microbial communities from Kellogg Biological Station, Michigan, USA - KBS K5-50-2 metaG | ecosystem: Host-associated > Plants > Roots >... | reverse complement strand
GCCTAGGGTGCGAGTGCGTTGACCATCGAGCAACCGCAGCCCACACGCACGCTGCGCCGCCCCCGTACTTAGCTTCGAGAAGCTCTTCGAGCATCGCAGCCCCACGACCAACGCCGGCCGGCGCAGGCCGTCTCCTCAGGCTATCGTCGACCAGCATCGGTACCGCCCGAGCAGGATTCTGACGATGGAAGACCGCCAGCACATCGCTCGGCTCCTCGTTTCGTGTCCTGACCGGCACGGGATTATCGCGGCAGTCTCCGGGTTCCTCTTCGAGAGCGACGCCAACATCCTCAGCTCCGACCAGCACTCGACCGACCCCGAGGGCGGGACTTTCTTCATGCGAATGGAGTTCCGCCTCGAAGCGCTGCAGGATCGGAGGGAGAAGCTCGAACGCGCCTTCGCCGAACAGGTCGGCAGGCCATTCGCGATGGCTTGGCGCTTTGCGTACGCGAGCGAACGCAAGCGCGCGGCGTTGTTTGCCTCGCGCGACGACCACTGCCTCCTGGACCTCCTCTGGCGCTGGCGCCGAGGCGAGCTCGATGTGGACATTGTCGCCGTCGTCTCGAACCATCCCGACCACGCAGCCGATGTCCTCGGCTTCGGCGTTCCTTATCACCACATCCCGGTGCCTCCAGACGGCAAGCCTGAAGCAGAGGCGCGAATGCTCGAACTTCTCACCGGCAAGCTGGATCTCGTCGTGCTCGCCCGCTACATGCAGATTCTCTCGGAGGGATTCCTCGAGGGCCTCGGCATGCCGGTAATCAACATCCATCACTCGTTCTTGCCTGCTTTCGTCGGTAGTGACCCCTATCGCCGTGCCCGCGATCGGGGCGTGAAGATCATCGGCGCCACGGCTCATTACGTCACGAAGCAGCTCGACGCCGGGCCGATCATCGAGCAAGACGTCGCTCGCGTGTCGCACCGAGAGAGCGTTGAGGAACTCGAGCTCATCGGCCGTGACATCGAGCGTGTCGTGCTCGCCCGCGCCGTCAAATGGCACCTCGAGGACCGCGTGCTCGTCCACGAGAACCGGACGGTCGTCTTTTAGCGGCGCCCACGCTTGATCGCTTCGAGACGAACCCTCTAATGGGGGATGTCATGGTTCCGAACGGACAGCTTCAATACGGTCGGCGAGGAGCCCTTTCCTTGCGGACCCGCCCTCCTACATGGGCGCTACTCTAGATCTAGAAGGGGGCAGTCCTCCATTGGAGAAATACGCTGCGGACGCTGTGACTGAGGCAGTCAGACCGAAAATCGACCCACGCCGCTTGCCGGCATTCTTCCGTCGACCCCGTGTTCGCGTCGGCGCTGTCGTGGCGATCGCGGCGGCCGTCGGCCTCATCATCTGGCTCATCGTCGGCGGGTCTGGCGGCGGGAACTCGACGAGCCGAAAAAGCAGGCCCGTTGCCGTCTCGATCTCGGGGCTGCACACCCTCGCCGTGGCGGTTCCTAGTCCGATCTACTGGGTGGGCCCGGTGCCAGGTGTCACGTATGAGCTCACGAACACGCAGAGCGGTCGCGTCTACATCCGGTATCTCCCCGCAGGAGTCAACGTCGGCTCGCACAAGCCTTACCTGACCATTGCCACCTATCCGCTCGCAGGCGCTTACGCGGCGACTCAGAGGGCGGCGGCGCAAAAAGGCGCAGTTCGGATCGCCGTCCAGGCCGGGGCCATCGCCTTTTACAACAAGTCGCGCCCGGTGAGCGTCTACTTCGCGCAGCAAGGTTCCGACAACCAGGTCGAGATCTACGACCCGTCGCCCGCGCGTGCCCGGAGCGTTGTTGCCGCGGGTCGGGTCCAAGCGGTCGTCGACAAGTCTGCCGCGCAGCCAACGGCCGCCTCCGTAAAGCGCCTTCGGACACTCGCTGCGACACTTAACCACCCCGTCTACTGGCTCGGGGAGAAGCCCGGCTACACCTACGAGTTGACGCAAACGGCAAGCGGAAGGATCTTCATCCGCTACCTGCCGAAGGGAGTCGCGGTCGGCGCCAGTAAGCCGTATCTGACCGTTGCTACCTATCCGTTCCCCGGCGCACTCGCCGCGGTGGAACGATCGGCGAAGGGCAGCGGCGCAGTGACGATCAAGCTCGCGGGCGGAGGGCTGGGCGTTGTCGATGCGGCGTATCCAAAGAGCGTCCACCTCGCCTATGCCGGATCGGCCTACCAGGTCGAGGTCTTCGATCCATCTCCGGCACGCGCCCGCCAGATCGTGGCTTCGGGGCAGGTGCACCCGGTCCGATGACCATGGACCGCGAGCTAAATCCCAAGCACCCGCGGGGCTCATTGATCCGGGCGCCGCGCTTTCGCATCGGCGCGGTCCTCGCTCTTGCTATCGCCGCAGGATTCGTCGCCTGGCTCGCGCTGCACAACCGGAACTCTTCGAGCTCGCAGGCCAAGAACACGAGCGCCGTCGCAGCCTCGGTCACGCAGATCAAGAACGTGGCGGCGTCCGTTCACCATCCGGTTTTCTGGCTCGGTCCAAAGGCCGGCTACACCTACGAGCTGACCCAGACCCAGAGCGGAAAGGTCTACGTCCGCTACCTGCCGCTCGGCGTCAAGGTAGGCGCGGCCAAGCCCTACTTGACCGTGGGCACGTATCCGTTCCCCGGCGCCCTCGCGGCGGTGCAGCGTGAGGCGAACGCAAAAGGGGCGGTCACCGTGAAGCTCGCCCACGGCGGACTGGCGGTGCTCGACGCCGGGTACCCGAAGAGCGTCCACCTCGCATACCCGAGTGTGGACTACCAGGTCGAGGTCTTCGATCCGACGCCCGCGCGCGCAATGCAGATCGTGTCGAGCGGACAGGTCGCCCATGTCGGGAGCCTTCACGGGAGCTCGAATGGCAGCCCCGGCACGGGGGCGCGGGCGGCGTCTTTCGGCGACTTGAAATCCCTCGCCAAATCTTTGGGACACCCGATCTACTGGGCCGGGCCCAAGGCGGGATACACCTACGAGCTGACACAGACCTCGAGCGGGAAGGTGTACATTCGGTACCTGCCGCCGGGGGTGAAGGTCGGTGCGTCGGCTCAATACCTGACGGTTGGTACCTATCCCTTCGCGGGTGCCTTTTCGTCCATCAAACAGGTCGCCAAGGGCAACGCCGCGGACACGATCAAGCTCCCCGGCGGAGGCCTCGGCGTCGTCGATGGGCAATATCCGAAGAGCATCCACCTGGCCTACCCAGGCCTCAACTTCCAGATCGAGGTCTACGACCCGTCGCCGCGCGTCGTTCGGAGGATCGTCGCCTCGCACAGCATCGTGCCGGTTCACTAGGCGACCGCCGACCAGGCGCTGACGTTGTTCCTGGCTTGGGTCGTCTTCCCGCTCGTCCTCGGGCTGCTGTCCTTGGGGGGCGGCCTCCTCGTCGAAAAGTTGGCGGGCGTCAGGCTTCCCGGCCCGCTCCTGCTTCCCGCAGGGCTGGCGACCATGATCGTGGTCGCCAGCTTTGCGACAGCGAACTCCGCAACCGCGATGTTCGCCACCCCGGCCGTCGTCGCAATCGCGGTGGCTGGCCTGGCCCTGGCACCCTGGTCGGGACGCCGCCTCGGGGTCGGCGTTCTAGTGGCAGCGGTTGCAGTCTTCGCCGTCTATGCGGCACCGATAGTTCTTTCCGGTAAGGCGACCTTCGCCGGGTACATCTCGCTCGACGACACGGCAACCTGGCTCGCCATGACCGACAGAGTCATGGATCATGGTCGAAGTCTCGCTGGCCTGCAGCCTTCCTCGTACCAGGCTGCGCTCGACAGCTACCTGAAGCAGAGCGGCTATCCCGTCGGGTCTTTCCTACCCCTCGGTATCGGCGGGAAGCTCGTTCGCCAGGACATAGCTTGGCTCTTTCAGCCCTACATCGCCTTCGCCGCGGCGATGCTCGCGCTCTGTCTGTACACGCTCGTCCGCCGACTGGTCCGCTCGCCATGGTTGTGCGCCCTAGCAGCCTTCATCGGCGCACAGCCCGCACTCTTGTACGGGTATGCGATGTGGAGCGGAATCAAAGAGGTGACTGCGTCAGTACTGATCGCGCTCTTCGCGGCGCTGCTGCCGTCAGCGTTCTTGTCCAAGAGCACGCTCGAGGACCGGTCTCCGAGGAAACTGGTACCGCTCGCGATAGCCGTTGCCGCAGCGGTTGCGGCTCTCAGCGTCGGAGGTATCGCTTGGCTCGTCGCGGCACTCGGCTTGGCGGCGGCCGGAGCGATCCGGATCAACGCGCGCGCATTCGCGGCCAAGGCCGTCGCATTGTCGGCGTTTGTCGCCGTGCTCTCGGTGCCGGCCATCGTCGTAGCGGCGGCATTCATCCGCCACGAAACGAGCACGTCGTCGCTTACGGGTGCCAACGAGATCGGCAATCTCTTCCACCCCCTCAGCAAGCTCCAAGTCTTCGGGATCTGGCCGGCAGGGGACTTCCGGGGGAGCCCGAAGGATCTGGATCCGACTCACGTCCTCGTCGCGGTGGTGGCCCTCGCCGCGGCGACTGCTCTCGTGCTCGCGTGGCGCCGCGGCGCATGGGAGCTGCTGCTGTACGTCGGTACGGTGGCGATCGGCGCGGCGCTGTTGATCGCGAAAGGCTCTCCGTGGATCGACGGTAAGGCGCTCGCGACGGCCTCCCCAGCCTTCCCGCTCGCCGGCATGGCGGCTTGTGGCTTCGTCTTCGAACGCGGGCGCCGGGTCGAGGCTGTCGTCGTTGCCGCCGCGATCGCCGGCGGCGTTCTCTGGTCCAACGTTCTCGCGTATCACGGTGTCTGGCTTGCGCCGAGATCGCAGCTGGCGGAGCTGGAGACAATCGGCAAGAAGTTCACCGGTCAGGGGCCGACGCTCATGACCGAGTACCAGCCGTACGGCGTCAGACACTTTCTGCGACAGATGGATCCGGAGAGCGCGGGAGAACTACGGCGTCGGCTGATTCCCCTCTTGAACGGCCAAGGCCTCGAGAAGGGCGGCTACGCCGACCTCGATCAGTTCCAGCTTGGCGGCATCGTGATCTACAAGACGATCGTCCTTCACCGGTCCCCATCCGAGAGCAGGCCGCCCTCGATCTATCAGCTCGTCTGGCGTGGCCGGTATTACGAAGTCTGGCAGCGTCCGGACACGTATCCCACGATCCTCCAGCACATGCCGCTCGGAGACGCCATCCAGCCGGGCGGCGTACCTCGGTGTAGCGATGTCCAACGCCTCGCCGGCGTCGCCGGTCCTTCCGGCAGGCTGGCCGCCGTGCGCCGTGCACCCGCGGTCGTGATCAACCTCTCGAACGCACAGCACCCTGGCGATTGGCAAGCTGACCAGGGCGGGAATCTCTTCCCTAGCGGCGCAGGAACCGTCGAGACCGACGTCACCGTCCCGCGCACGGCGCATTACAGCTTCTGGCTCGGCGGCTCGTTTAGGGACGGCATTCGTCTGCTCGTCGACCGTCGGGAAGTCTCGGCAGCACGCGACCACCTGAATCAAACTGGGCAGTACACGCCACTCGGAGCTTCGACTCTCGCAGCAGGTAGTCACCACGTCGTGCTCGACTACCGCGGCCCCGATCTTCATCCGGGGAGCGCGGGATTCCAGTTCGGCATCGGGCCGCTCGTCCTCAGCCGCGACTCAGACAACGCCCCTATCGTGTCCGTTCCCTCGGCGAGCGCGCAGACGCTCTGCAACCAGAACCTCGATTGGATAGAGGCGCTCGGCTCCTAGCGCGAGGACGTCTGCCGAAGCGCGCGCGCTTCGTTGTACGCGTCTTCGTACGCCGTCACGAACCGATCGACACCGAAGTTTCGCTCGGCGGCCGCCCGCGACCGAGCACCGAGCTCCTCACGAAGCAACTCGTCATGGACGAGGCGTAGCAGAGCCTCGCGAATGGCCGCGGCGTCCCGCTGGACGACGAGCACGTCGTCACGCTCGAGGTAATGCTCGTAGCCCTCCTGCCACGTCGTCAGGACCGGGAGACCTTTAGCGAGCGCCTCCTGTAGTGAGATCGGAAAACCCTCACCCTCCGAGGGCAGAACGAAAGCGTCGACGCAGTCGAGGAGCTCCTGGACAAGCTCCGGCTCCATGAAGGGGAGGATCGTGGCTTGAGCCGCGGGACCCGGACGGTCTGTGACCGCGACCAGCTCGTAAGCGGGATCGGATGCATCCAGAAAGAAAGCCAGCCCCTTCTTCGGGACGTCGCGCCCCACGAAGAGCGCGATGAAACGATCCGTCGGAAGACCGAATGACCGGCGCAGCCCGACGTGGTCGGTCCGCGCGCGGACGGCGGGAATGCCGACCGGAAGAACGCGTGGGTCCCTGATACCCCAGCGGCGCCGAACCCACTCGGCAACGGCCGGGTTGAGCGTCGCAACGATCGTCGCGAGGCGTGCGCCGCGGCCGAGCGTCGCATGCGCCACGAACTGCACTGAGTCGAGCGTACGCGATCGCTGGGGCACGAACGCCACGTGCTGGGTCAGGACGCTCGCGACGCCTTGGCGACGCGCGAGCGCAAGCGCCGGCAGCGACGTTGCGTAAATCGCATCCTGGACGTGGACGACGTCCGCGCGAGCGATCCGGCGCCGCAAAAGCCGGAACATCCTGGCCGGCTCGGGAACGGGAAAAGGTACGTTCACGCGACGGTCGAGAACGTACGTCGACGGGATTCGGTGCACCGAGAAACCGTCAAGCTCCTCCTCCAGCTGAGCGCCCGCGTACCGGCAGCAGATGACGTCGACTTCATGCCCACGTGTAGCGAGACCACCGGCGAGGATCTCCACGAAGCGCTCGATGCCGCCGACGTGCGGGCGGAAGTTCGCGCTGACGAGAACGACGCGCACCCGCTTACGCGGCGGTCGCGGGAGTCGCGTCGACACCGGCGCGCGTCAAGATCTGTTCGATCGCCGCGACCACCGCCTGCCCGTCCTCGCCGGACATCCACCGCAGGCGCTCGCGACGACCCTCGACGGCGTCGACGAATCGGCGGACGATCTCGTCGTTTCCGTACTGAAGCCGCTTCCCGACGAGGCGCACCCCCGACGAAGCGACTCCGGCGATGTGACCCGCGACCATCCGGCCAGAGCTGCGAAGGATCTCTCGCGCGCGGTGCGAGCCATCGTTCGGTACGACGACGAGAATGTCACGGAACACGTCGAGCGCCGCCACCGCATTCTCCCCGACGACGAGAAACTGCCACTCGGAGACGGAAGCGTTGAAGCTCATCGAGAGCGAAGCCCAGATCGACTCGTGCTCGAACGTCGCGCTCAGGTCGCGGACTTCGTTACCGGCGAGCCGCGCATCGACGGAACGAGGTTCCAATCGTCCGAGAATCCGCCGGGTGAGATATAGGAGGTGCGGAGCCTCGTCGAGGAAGAGGCCGCCGGGCAGGCTTTGGTACCAGTGAGGCAGCCGCCTTTTCGGGTTGGAGAGCTGGAACGCGTACACAGCTTCGACCTCGCCGAGCCGTCCGGACTCGACGAGCTCGAACAGACGTCGTCCGGAGCGCGAGAATTGAAAGTTGTGGACGACGGCGAGCACGAGGCCGGCGCTTCGGGCAGCTTCGACCAGTTCGGCCGCGTAGCTCGCCGGCAACACGAACGGCTTCTCGCACAGGCAGTGCCACCCACGCTCGATCGCGGTGCGGACGTACTGCGCATGGGCCGGTGGTGGGGTCCCGATTGTCAGACAATCGATTCCGTCGACCCAGGCTTCGTCGAGAGACGTCCCCCAGTGCGCGAGCCCGAAGTCTCGTGCGGCCGCCTCGGCGCGCTCAGGATGCCTGTCGATGACGCCGATCACGCGGATGCGTTCATCGCCCTTCAACGCTGGAAGGTGGCGCTCGCGGGTAGCCCAGCCGACGCCGATGCTGGCGACGTTCAGCGTCAAAGGGCTTGATTTCTCCGAAGGATCTGTCGACGTACCATCTCGAGGCTCGCCCGCATTTGCAAAAGAGCGCCAAAAAAGCAGCGCACACTATAGGTCTATGTAGTCGCTGCCGAAAGAAGGGTTGTCTGTAAGGCGATGTCGTGCTATCTCGTGACTAACTGCGGTGGAAACTAGCTCTCTGACGTCGGCGCCCAAGCCGGAGACCTCTCACATTCGAGTCTCCGTGGTTATCCCCTGCCTGAACGAGGCGGAGAACATCGAGGAGTGCGTCACCCGGGCGCGCCAGGTGCTCGACGAGAACGGAATCTCAGGCGAGGTCATCGTCGCCGACAACGCATCCGACGACAACAGCGCGGAGCTCGCACGAGCGGCGGGCGCGACCGTCGTCGTCGAGCCCCGCCGGGGCTACGGCAGCGCCTATCTCGCCGGCTTCGCCGCAGCGCGCGGCGACTACATCGTGATGATCGACGCCGATCTCACGTACGACTTCGAGGAGATCCCGCACTTCGTTCAGAAGCTGGACGAGGGCGGCGAGCTCGTAATGGGCAACCGAATGCAGAACATCCAGCCGGGCGCGATGTCCGTCATAAGCCGGATCGGAAATCCGATCCTCTCCGGCTTCTTGAACCTCCTTTATCGAACACCGATCGGAGACGCTCATTGCGGGCTGCGGGCGGTTCGGCGGGATGCCCTTCCGGTCCTGGACCTCCAGTCGACCGGGATGGAATTCGCCTCCGAGATGGTGATCCGCGCAGCTAGGGCCCACCTCGACATTCGCGAGCACCCGATTGCTCTTCATCCCCGCGGCGGAGAGTCGAAGCTCTCACCGTTCCGCGACGGCTGGCGGCACCTGCGACTCATGCTCGTGTACAGCCCGGAGTTCCTCTTCATCATCCCGGGCGCCGCCATGGTGGTGCTCGGGCTGCTGATCGACATCACGGTCCTGTCGAAGATCACGATTTTCGGGCGGGCGTTCTATATCCACGCCGAGATCGCGGGCTCGTTGCTCGTCATCGTCGGTATCGAGGTAATCGCCCTCGGGCTGATCGCGCGTACGTACGGCGTCTACTTCATGGGCGTGCGGGACCCATTCCTCGAGCGGATGCGGGCCCGCTTCACGCTCGAGCACGGCCTGCTCCTGGGCGGCACGCTCATACTCGCCGGGCTGATCGGGGGTGCCGTCATCGTCGGCAAGTGGCTCGCCGGAGGGGCCGGTACGCTCGGCCAGGGCGAGATCGCCCTCGTCGCCGCGACCGGAGTCGTGGCGGGCGTCCAGATCTTCTTCACGTCCTTCCTGCTCTCGATTCTCGGGCTGCGCCGGCCGCGCTGAGCTGCTCCTCGGCCTTCGGCGGAGTGGCGCGCCTGCCGCCGCGGAGCAGAGCGAGGCCACCCGGCAGGCTCGACACCGCGAAATTGATTCCGGTCAGGAGCGAGAGCAATGTGGCGTCCGTCGCGCTGACTCCGACGTGGCGAAGCAGAAGCACGTAGCTCGCCTCGCGGACGCCGTAGCCTCCGATGGAGACGGGTGCCGCTGCGACGATCAGGACCGGCGGCAGCGTCACGGCAACTACGGCGAACGAGATGTGGAGCCCGATGGCGCGCGCCAGGAACCAGACGGAGAGGATGACTAACCCCTGGAAGGCGATGCCGAGCAGCACCGTTCTCCAGACCACGTGCGCGCGAACGCAGGCGCGGACGACGTCACCGACGTCGGCGGCCCACCCTCGGAGCCGAACCGGCAGGCGGCGCCCGAGGCCGGTCCGCCCGCTGACGAGGACGGCGGCGAGGAGACCGCCCAAGGCAAGCGCCCCGCTGGAGGCGGCGAGCGCCGCGATCAGCGTCCCCGGGACGGATCCGGGGTCGACCAAGAACGCAAGCCAGGCCGCCACGACGAGGCAGCCGATCGCCGTCGCGCGGTCCACGAGCACCGTCGCCGCGGCCCGCACCCGAGTACCGGGCCGGCCGGCCAGCCAAGCGCGTGTCACGTCGCCTCCGATCTGGCTCGGAAGAAAGTTCGACGAGAACATGCCGATCAAGTAGGCACGGACCGTGTCGGCTCGCGTTCGCTCGACGGCCGCGGCGCGGAGGAAGAGGTGCCAGCGGGTCGCCGCAAGCAAGAACGAGGCGAAGAGGACTGCGACCGCCGCAGCGAACCAGCCCCAGCTTCCGCCCGAGACGTGGCTTCCGAGCGTTCCGAAGTCGATCTGCGTCGCGACGACCGCGAGCAGTGCCGCGCTGACGAGGGCGCGGATCCACACGGAGCCTGCGAGCCTGCGAAGGAGTTCCAAGTCCGGACGACCATAGCGACCCGGCTCGGACGCGCTCTGGCTGGGTCAGACCCAGTCGGGCGAGGTGGTGCCGAGGGATCGCTCGATCTCCTCGCCGCAGGGAAACTTTGCGCTCTTTACGACTTTTCGGGCGTCAGCCCCGTTTTGGCTCGGGGCGAACGCGGGAGGTCCCCAGTCGGCTGAACCGGCGCGACCGACCTCTGCCCAAGCGTTGCTCGGAAGGGGGGATGCGCTTGCGAAGAAGAGCCCGGATTTCAAGCCCTACTCCGGTTTTCCTGACCCAGGAGGTGGCGTTAACCCGGGCTTCGCCGCTCTGCCCGGCGGAGTTTTTTCCCTAGCCCAGACTGTGTTGTAAGAGGAGGAACACCATGAAGCGCTTCCTGAAGCGCAGCAGCTTCTGTCTCATACCAGCCGTGGTCGTTGCGCTTGCTTTGACAGTTTCGGCATCAGCCCGTCCTGACCCTGGCACTTCCGCTTCAGGGGTCACCAGTCCGGCCCTGCTGGCGCTGATCACCAACGACGACTTGTTTTCAACGACCGATTTGACGACAGTGCTCGACCCGACAGGAGCCTCAACCCAGCATTACGGGCCGTACGCAAGCATGTCGCCGGACTCAGGGACCTGTGGCAACGACTGGGCCACGGACACCTTCGACCGGCACTTCACCGTCAAGCACAATTCTGACGGCACCTTCACCGTCGTGGAGCAGTTCAAGAACGGGAGCTTCGTCACCAGCGCGGGTGCAAGCCCGGGTAGCTGTGAGACGAACCTCGGCGGAATGATTGGCGACGGCTACACCGGCAGCATGCACGGCTACTTCGTCATCCCGATGCCCGCCGGTGAGACGCAGAGCTCGACGAGCGCGTACTGCGACGCAATCAACTCCACGAACACGGACTGCACCACGGCGACGTTCATCAATACGCACTTCACGCCGGCCTGCTACCCGGACACCTGCCCCGTGACCACCTACTTCTTCCACTACGCCGCAGGTGATCAAGGCCTGCTCTACCACGAGTGGAAGGACGCATCAGCGGATCGCGGTGGCGATAGCGGCGACATCGCCAGCTCGTAGAGAACTATCAAGATCGTCATCGAAAATCGGTTGGGAGGGGCGCCCGGCGCCCCTCCTCGCTTCTCGGCAGCGTCCCGCGCCACGCAGCGTCAGGCTGCGCGACCTGACCGTCGACCAGGTCGCCCGCTGGTCGGTCGCGAACGAGCGCGCGCTCGCGCCGACCACTGGCGAGCCAGCCGCGGCGGACGGCGAAGCGGCAGACCTGGCCGAGGGTGACAAGCGCGATCACGGCCGGCAACCCGTCGCGAAGCTCGAACCGGCCGAAAAACCACACTGGACACGAAGCAGGCCGCGGTCCTGGAACGCGAACAACTCGACCTCCTACTCGAACACGCAGGCGGCTACCCCTGATCTTCGAGTTTTCTCGCCTACACCGGCCTCCGGATCGGCGAAGCGCTCGTGCTCAACTGGGCCGACATCAATCACTACACCGGACTGACCCGCTCACGCTCCACTCGCTCCGCCACGGGTTCGCCTCGCTGCTGATCTCACGGGGCTGAACGTGGTCTTCGTCAGCCGCCAACTCGGCCACGCCAAGGCGACGATCACGCTCGAGGTCTACGCGCACCTGTTCGAGCAGGCTGACCACGCCGCCGCAGCAAGAAACGCGCTCGACGCGACGCACGTTCGCCGACTCAAAGCATCCGCGGCGACCTGACGAACAGACGTTTGTGGTAACAGCGGTGGTAACAGGTGCGACCGCGAATTGTCCCGGAACGACTGAGGGGCTCCTGGCGGAGCCCCTCGTTTGCCGGATTAAGTTCGTCGCTAGCCAGGGCTAGCTGTAGTTGATGACCCATCCAACGCCGACCGAGCTCGGGTTGCTGCTGTTGACGACCTTGACGGACAGCAGGTCACCAGCAGCGAAGCTCACGTTGTTCGTCGAATCGGAGCAATCGGTCGCGCTATTACCGCTGATCTGGCAGGTGAGGCTTGTATCCGCACCGTTCTTGCGAACCGTGAACGTCCAGGACTTGCCGGTCCCCGGTGCAGTTGCAGCGCTGACCTTGAAGTTGGTGGCCGTCCCAGCGGTCTTCACTGCGACCTGAACGGTCGACTCGGGGAGGAGCCCGTTCGAGATCCACGGCCCCATGAACCAGGTCACGCCACTCGTTGGGTTACTGGAGAACGTCCCGCCGCCAATGATGCCGGACTGAAGTCCGGGAGTGCCCGTGGCTCCAGTAGCTCCGGTCGCACCCGTCGGGCCGGTAGCACCGGTCGCGCCGGTTGCACCGGTCGGTCCGGTTGGGCCAGTCGGGCCGGTCGCACCGGTCGCACCGGTCGCCCCAGTCGC
>Ga0070707_100004945_pt1 | contig 12487 bp, 7 predicted proteins | sample KBSK5502metaG_FD_65468 | JGI IMG/M metagenome (GOLD analysis project Ga0070707, IMG submission 65468) | Corn, switchgrass and miscanthus rhizosphere microbial communities from Kellogg Biological Station, Michigan, USA - KBS K5-50-2 metaG | ecosystem: Host-associated > Plants > Roots >... | reverse complement strand
GGGCCACAGCCCTTGACGCCCCAGAGCCACACAGGCCCGCACGCGCCCCCATGATCGAGACCGACGGCCTCTGGAAAGAATACCCCGTCAAGCGTGGCAAGCCGGCCAGGGTCGTCATCCGGGGCGTCAGCCTGCGCGTGGGAGCCGGCCGGGTGCACTGCGTGATGGGGCTTTCGGGCGCCGGCAAGTCGACGCTGGTCGGCATGCTGGCCGGGCTGCTGACGCCCAGCCGGGGCAGCGTCAACTTCCAGGGCGAGCCCGCCACGCCGGAGGCCCTCCGCCACCACGTCGCGCTCTCTCTGGGCATCGACGGCGGCTTCTACGGCCGCGTCTCGGTGCACGAGAACCTGGAGTTCTTCGGGGCGCTGATCGGGATGCCGCGGCCGCGGCTGCACGCGCGCGCCAACGAGGTGCTCGGGCTGGTGGGGCTGCACCGGGCGGGCGGCGCCGAGTATCGAACGCTGTCGTCCGGCCAGCGCCGGCAGGCGCACCTGGCGCGCGCGCTGCTGGTGCAGCGGCCTTTCCTGATCGCAGACGAGCCGACACGCGGCCTCGATCCCGCCACCGAGAAGCACATCGTCGACCTGCTCTACGACATCAAGAAGTCGGGCCAGACCATGCTGGTGGTCACGCACGACGTGCACCTGGCGTCGGGCCTCGCCGATTGGGTGAGCGTGCTCGACGCCGGCGTCGTGATCAAGAGCGCGGCGCCGATCGACCTGCTCCACCTGCTGGCGTCGACGCGCATCTACCTGCGCTTTCACAAGGACCCCGCGCGTGCGGTGGCGCGCTTGCGCAAGCTCGCCAGCCTCACCGAGCTGCACGTGCACGAGTGCGAGGTGCACTGCTACACGCAGGATCCCGAGCGCGACCTCAACAAGGTGATCAGGATCGTGGTCGAAGAAGACCTCGAGATCGCGCACATCGAGGTGCCGGAGCCGGGGCTGGAAGAGGTGTTCCTGAAGGTGATCGCCGAGCGCAAGCACCTGGAGCAGGAGCGCCGCAAGGCGGCTCACGCGGCGAAGGCGGCGCACTGACGTGTACGTGCAGTGGCTGTTGATCAAGCGGATCTTCGCGGGGCACAGCCCGCTGCGCTTCACGGCTTTGATGACCGCCGCGAACATCCTTACCGGGATCGGCGTCTTCTACTACATGACGGTGGTGGTGGGCACGGGCTCGGGCGCCCGCGCCGACGTCTACCGCTTCTACGGGGGCGTGGCCGCGTTCATGGCCGTGGGCGTCGCCATGAACGCTCTGCTCACGGTGGGCCTGAACGCGGTTGCCAAGGCGATCTCCGATGAGCGCAACCAGGGCACGCTGAGCTACTGGGTGATCTGCCAGCCGCGCCTGCTGAAGCTCGTGCTGCAGGCATCCCTGGGCGAGTTCCTGCTGGCCGCCGCCAGCGCGGTCCTGACCTTCGTGCTGCTGGTGGCGCTGTTCGGTGTGCACTTCCACATCAACGTGATCTCGTTGGTGGTGGTCGGAGCGGTGAGCCTGCTGGGGGTGATCGGCGTGGGGCTGGCCGCCGCGTCCTTGAACATCTCCGGCAGCCTCGGCCAAAACCCCATCCTATGGGCGTGGGGATTGACGACCAATTTCATGGCCGGCGTCTTCGTGCCCATACAGGTCTTCGACAATCCGGTCATCCATGGGCTGAGCAGTGCAGTGCCGGTCACGCACGCGCTGCTCGCGATGCGCTCGGCGGTGCTGCGCAACGCTTCCCTGGGCGACAGCGTGCTCGCCGGCGATCTTCTGTACTGGGGGGTGTTCGCGCTGCTCATGGTGCCGCTCGGCGCCTGGCTTTTCCACCGCGGCCTGCAGCGCGCGTTGGTGCAAGGCTCCCTCATCCAGAGTTAGGTCACAGCTAATGCTGACCCAGCCCAGGGCTTTGGCGAGCCCCGAAGCCGAAGCACACCCCACCTCCCTGGCCCAGCGCGGCATGTGGTTCCTGTGGCGCCTGGCGCCCGGCAGCACCTTCTACAACGTTCCCGTCGCGCTGCCCTTCACCGGCCCGGTCAAGGTGGACGCGCTGCAGCGCGCGCTCCGCGAGATCGTGCGCCGGCACGCGGTGCTGCGCACTACCTATCGCGAAGACGCGCACGGAGTGCCGCTGCAGCTCGTGCACGCTCCGGGCGACGTGGAACTGCCGGTCGCCGACCTGAGCGCGCTGCCGCGCGGTGAGCGCGACACCGAGGTGGCGCGGCAGGCGCAGGCCGAGTACGAGCAGCCTTTCGACCTCGCCGCCGGACCCGTCTTCCGCGCGCGCCTCCTGCGCACGGACGCCGCGGAGGCGGTCCTGCTGCTGACCATGCACCACATCGTCTGCGACGGCTGGGGCATCAACGTCCTCAGCTCGGAACTGCGACGGGTATATCGCGCGTACGTGCAGGGCCAGCCTTCGCCGCTCCCCGACCTGACCTACGAGTACAAGGACTTCGCGTGCGAACAGTTCGTCGCGCTGGACGCCGAACGCCTGCGCCCCCAGCTCGACTACTGGCGCGCGCAGCTGGCCGGGGCGCCGCCGGCGCTCGACCTACCCACCGATCGCCCGCGCCCGGTGGTGCAGAGCTTTCGCGGAGGACGCGTCGAGCTGCAGGTGCCGGCGCGCCTCGCCAGCCGTTTGCGGGCGCTCGCCCGCGAGCACGACGCCACGCTCTTCATGACGCTGCTGGCAGCGCTCGACGTGCTGCTCGCGCGCTACACGCGGCAGGGCGACCTGGTCGTCGGCTCCTTCATCGCCGGCCGCACGCGCACCGAGCTGGAAGGCCTGGTCGGACAGTTCGCGAACACTCTGCTCCTGCGCACTGATTTGAGCGACGATCCCACCTTCGCCGAGCTGCTGCGCCGGGTGCGCCACACCACGCTGGAAGCGTTTGCGAACCAGGACGTGCGCATCGAGTCGCTGGTCCAGGAGCTGGCCCCGGAGCGCGAGCTGTCGCGCATGCCGCTCTGCCAGGTGGTGCTTTCCCACCTCAACTTCAGGGTCGCCTCCCGGCGCGCGGAGACCGGCGCCGAGGTAAGGCGCAGCGGGACCAAGTACGACCTCGTGCTCTACGTCACCGGCGAAGGTTCGGAGGCCGGCCTGCAGCTGGCGGCCGAGTACAGCTCCGACCTCTTCGACGAGGCGACCATCACGCGCCTCCTGCACCACTACCGCAACCTGCTGGACGCCGTGGTGGACGGCCCCGGCCGCCAGGTCTCAGCCTTGCCGCTGCTCGACGCCGCCGAGCGGCGGCGGCTGCTGGAGGACTGGGCGCACGACCCGCCCGTCCCCTATCCGAGCGACCGCCGCGTCCACGAGCTGTTCGCCGAGCAGGCGGCGCGCACGCCGCAGGCGACCGCGCTACTCGAGGAGGGCCGCCGTCTCACCTATGGGGAGCTCGACGCGCGCGCCAACCGGCTGGCCCAGCACCTGGTCGCGCTGGGCGCCGTCCGGGACAGGCCCATCGCGGTCTGCGTCGAACGCTCGGCCGCCGCCGTGGTCGCGCTGCTCGGCATCTTGAAGTCGGGGGCCGCCTACCTGCCGCTCGACCCCGCCTACCCACGCCCGCGGCTGGCCTACATGCTCGAGGATTCGGGAGCGCCGCTGCTGGTCACCACGGCGGCGCTGGCGGAGCGCCTCCCCGAGACCGGCGCCCGGCGCGTGCTCCTGGACACCGACCGCCGGAAGATAGCCCGCCGTCCGGCACTGGACCCGGCGGTGCCGGGCACGGCCGAGGACCTGTCGCACGTCGTGTACACCTCGGGCTCCACGGGCGCGCCCAAGGGTGTCATGGGAACCCACCGCGCGCTCCTCAACCGCTTCGCCTGGATGTGGCGGGCGTTTCCCTTCCAGCCCGGCGAGGTCACGTGCCAGAAGACTGCGCTGAGCTTCGTCGACTCGATCTGGGAGATCTTCGGGCCCCTGCTCCAGGGCGTTCCCGCGGTGGTGGTGCCGGAAGCCACGGCACGCGAGCCGCGAACGCTGATCCAGGCCCTGGCCGAGGGCCGCGTCACCCGCCTGGTGGCCGTGCCCTCGCTGCTGCGCATGCTGCTCGAGATCGAGCCCGACCTGGGCGCCGCGCTGCCCGATCTGCGCCTGCTGGTCAGCAGCGGTGAGGCCCTCCCGCCGGCGCTGGCACGCCGGCTGCGGCGCGCGCTGCCCGCCGTCCGGCTGCTCAACCTCTACGGGTCCTCCGAGGTGGCCGCCGACGCCACCTGGCACGAGGTGATCGACTCCGAGCCCGAAGGTCCGGTGGCCATCGGCCGGCCCATCTTCAACGTCACGGTGCGGGTGTTCGACCCGGCCATGGAGCCGGTGCCAATCGGGGTCCCTGGCGAGGTGTACGTGGGCGGGGATGCACTGGCACGCGGCTACTGGCGCCGTCCAGACCTCACGCGCGAGCGCTTCGTCCCCGACCCTCACGGCCCGGGCCTGCTCTACCGCACCGGCGACCTCGCCCGCTTCCGGCGCGACGGCGCCCTCGTCTACCTGGGGCGGGTCGACCACCAGGTCAAGGTCCGGGGCATACGGGTCGAGCTGGGCGAGGTCGAGGCCGAGCTCAAGCGGCACCCCGAGGTCGCCGAGGCGGCGCTGGTGGCCCAGGACCGCGGCGCCGGCGACCTGCGCCTGGTCGCCTATCTGGTCGGCCGGCCGCGCGCCACCGGCCGCGAGCGCGACGAGCGCGAGCACGTGGAGCAGTGGCGCGCGGTCTGGGAGGAGACCTTCGCGGCGACGGAGCCCGATCCCGACGCACTGCTGCAGCTGGGCTCGCACGGCCAGCTGAGCAGCGAGGCCATCCCGGCGGCCGAGATCCGGGAGCAGCTCGACCTGGCCGCCGAGCGCCTGCTCCGGCCGCGCCCGCGCCGCATCCTGGAGATCGGGTGCGGGGCGGGCTTCCTGGCCGAGCGCCTGGCGCCGGCAGTGGAGGAGTACCTGGCCACCGATTTCGCGGCCTCCGCGCTGGAGCTGGCTCGGCGCCGGATTCCGCGTGGCCTGCCGGTGCGCTTCCTGCAGCGGGCCGCCGGCGACCGCTGGGACGACCTGCCGGCCGGCCACTTCGACCTCGTCGTGATGCACTCGGTCGCGGCCTACCTGCCCAGTGAGCGCCACCTGCGCCGCGCCTGCCGGTCGGCCCTCCGGCTCCTCCACCGCGGCGGGAGGCTGTGGATCGGGGACGTGCGCAGCCTCCCGCTGCTGGAAGCGCTCCACCTGGCCGCGGAGCTGCGCTGGGCGCCCGACGACATGCCCACCAATCAGCTCCGGCGGCGGGTCGCCGAACGCGTGGCGCATGATCCCGAGCTCGCGGTCCATCCTGCCTTCTTCCAGGACCTCGCGGCGGCGGTGCTGGTCAGCCCGGAGCGGGGGCGCGCCCGCAACGAGATGACGGCGTTCCGGTACGACGTCGTGATCTTCAAGGGCCGCGTGGCCCGCAAGCCGGAGCTGACGCTGGACTGGGTGCGCGACGTGGGCGGGCTGGGCACCCTGCGGCAGACCCTGGCCGAAGGCGAGTGGCGGCGGCTGGCCGTGACCGGGATCCCGAACCGGCGCACCCTCCGCCACGGCTCTGCCGCCTCGCTGCTGCACGACCCCGAACTTCCCGCCACCGTAGGCGGCCTGCGCGGCCGCCTGGTCGGCGCCGAGCTGGCGGGCGTGGAACCCGAGGAGGTGCGCCGGCTAGCGCCCGGCCACCTGCGGCTGAGCCTGGCGGCGGGCGCTTCGGACGGCCGCTTCGACGCCGTTTACCACCGCCGTGGCGAGGTTTACTCGGCGCTGCCCGCGACCTCCGGACCGCTCACCAACCGTCCGCTGGAGGCGGCCGCCGTGCGCCGCCTGGTCCCCGACGTGCGGCGCGCGCTGGAGGAGCGCCTGCCCGACTACATGCGGCCCGCCGCCTACGTGCAGCTGGACAGCCTGCCCCTGACGCCCAACGGCAAGCTGGACCGGCGCGCGCTGCCGGCGCCCGAGGGCCGCGGCGACGCCGACCGCGAATACGTGGCGCCCCGCACCGCGGAGGAGGAGCTGCTGGCCGGCATCTTCGCGTCGGTGCTGGGCATGGAGCGCGTGGGGGTGCACGACGGCTTCTTCGCCCTCGGCGGGCACTCGCTGACCGCGGCCCAGATGGTGGCTCGGGCGCGCGAGTCCCTCCACGTCGAGGTCCCCCTCCGCCTCATCTTCGAGCGGCCGACCGTGGCCGAGCTGGCGGCGGCGATCCGCGACATCGAGCACGGCGTGTACGGCGCCGGCGTGGTGACCGCTGCGCCCGAGGAGAGCGGGGCGTACCCGCTCTCCTTCAGCCAGCGCCGGCTCTGGTTCCTCGACCAGCTGACGCCGGGAAGCGCCGCCTATACGATCCCGGCTGCCTTCCGCTTCCGGGCGGGGCTCAACGAGGAGGCGATGCGCCTGGCGCTGGCCGACGTGGTCGCCCGCCACGCCTCGCTGCGGACCACCTTCCACGAGACCGCGGCCGGGCCGGTGCAGCGGGTGGCAGAGGCTGTCCAGCTCGAGATCCCGACCGTGGACCTGCGCCAGATGGGTGCCGAGGAGCGCCAGCGCGAGGCTCGGCGGGTCACCGGCGAGGCGTTCCGGCGGCCGTTCGACCTCAGCCGCGGTCCGCTGCTCCGCGCCCTGATCGTGCGCCTCGACGACGCCGATTCGCTCCTCTTCGTGGCGGTCCACCACATCGTCTCCGACGGCTGGTCGATGCAGGTGCTGAACCTCGAGCTGCGCACCGCCTACGCCGCGCGCCAGGCTGGGGAGGCTCCGGCGCTGCCGCCGCTGCCGCTCCAGTACAGCGACTTCGCGGCCTGGCAGCGCGCGCGCCTCGACAGTGAGGCCATGGACCAGGAGCTGCAGCACTGGCGGCGCCGGCTGCAGGGCGCGCCGGCCTCGCTGGAGCTGCCCACCGACCGGCCCCGGCCCGCGGTGCAGAGCACGCAGGGGGCGCGCCTCACGATGGTCCTGCCCCGCGAGCTGGCCGGCCGGCTGCGGGGAATCGCGCAGGACGCGCAGGCGACCCTCTTCATGACGCTGCTGGCCGCTTTCGGCGTGCTGCTCAAGCGCTACTCGGGCCAGGAGGACATCCTGGTGGGCACGCCGGTCGCGGGCCGCCAGCGGCGCGAGCTGGGCGGCCTGATCGGATTCTTCGTGAACACCCTGGTGCTGCGCGCCGACCTCTCGGGGACGCCCACCTTCCGGGATCTACTGGGCCGCCTGCGTGAGGAGACGCTGGACGCGCTCGAGCACCAGGAGCTGCCCTTCGAACGCCTGGTCGAGGAGCTGGCGCCCTCCCGAGACCTGTCGCGCTCGCCGCTCTTCCAGGTCATGTTCGTGATGCAGAACACCCGGGAGCCTGCGCTCCAGGCTCTCGAGGACCAGCTGCAGAAGGCGCGCCGCGGCGACCTCCGGCGCATCCACTGGGCGCTGGAGGGCGCCCAGTCGAAGTTCGACCTCACCCTGACCGCGGCCGAGGAGGGCGGCGGCCTGCGGCTGACGCTGGAGTACGCGTCCGAGATCTTCGAAGAGGCGACCGCGCGCCGCCTGCTGGAGCACTACCGGACGCTGCTGGAGACGGCAGCCGCCGACCCCGCGCGCCCCATCGACGAGCTGCCCATGATGGGCCCGGCCGAGCGCCGCCGGATGCTGACGGGCTGGAACCGCACCGCGGTCCGGCTCGACGTCGAGCGCTGCCTGCACGACGTCTTCGCGGCGCAGGCGGCGGCCACGCCGGGCGCGGTGGCCGTCGAGTGCGAAGGCGAGACCATGACCTACGCCAGCCTCGACGCGGTCTCGGCGCAGTGGGCCCGGCGGCTGGCGGCCCTGGGCGTGCGCAGGGGATCCTTGGTCGGCGTCTGCTTCGAGCGCACGCCCGAGCTGGTCGTGGCGCTGCTGGCGGTGCTGCGCGCCGGCGCGGCCTACGTGCCCATGGATCCCACCTTTCCGAGCGCCCGCCTGCGCTTCATGGCCGAAGACGCGGGCTGCCCGGTGGTGCTCACCCGCAGCGACCTGGCGCCGGACCTGCCCGGGATCCCGGTCCTGGCCCTGGACGGCGCCCCGCCCGCCGCGGAGTCCGAGCCGGACGCCGCCCAGCCCGGCGACCTGGCCTACGTGATCTACACGTCGGGCTCGACCGGCAACCCCAAGGGCGTCCTGGTCGAGCACCGCCAGGTCCTCAACTACACACTGGGCGTCGCCCGGCGGGTCGGGCCGCAGCCGGGCGCCTCCTACGCCATGCTGCAGCCGCTCACCGTCGATTCCTCGGTCACCGTGCTCTGGGGGTCGCTGCTCACCGGCGGGCGCCTGCACCTGGTGGGCCGCCAGCGGGCGGCCGACGCCGATGCCCTCGCCGCCTACTTCGAGCGGCGGCCCATCGACTATCTCAAGATCGCGCCCTCGCACCTGGCCGCCCTTCAGAAGGCACTGCCGGGGCGGCCCGCGGCGGTGCTGCCCCGGCGCTGGCTGGTGATCGGTGGCGAGGGCTCGCAGTGGGACTGGGTCAAGCGCCTCCCCGCGCTGCGGCCGGGCCTCAAGGTCTTCAACCACTACGGCCCCACCGAGACCACCGTGGGCGTGCTCACCTACGACGTGAACGGCCGCCAGCGGGAGCGCCACGGGGTGAGCCCGCTCGGCCGCCCGCTGCCCAACGTGACCGCCTACGTGCTCGACCAGCGCGGGGAACCGGTGCCGGTGGGAGTGCCGGGCGAGCTGTGGCTCGGCGGCGACAGCCTGGCCCGGGGCTACCTCAACCGGCCTGAGCTGACCGCCGAGCGCTTCGTGCCCGACCCCTTCGTCCCAGGGGGCCGCCTCTACCGCACCGGCGACCTGGCACGCTGGTCAGCCGAGGGCCAGCTGCACTTCCTGGGCCGCCTCGACCACCAGGTCAAGGTCCGCGGCTTTCGGATCGAGCTGGGCGAGATCCAGGCCCGCCTCTGCCGGCACCCGGCGGTGGCGGACGCGGTGGTCCTGGCCAGGGGTTCCGAAGACGACAGGCGCCTGGTCGGCTGGTTCACGACCCGGACGGGCGCCGCCGCGGACCTGGGCGAGCTGCGCGGCTGGCTGCGAGAGGCCCTTCCGGACTACATGGTCCCCGCCGCGCTGGTGCACCTGGAGTGGATGCCGCTGACCCCGCACGGCAAGGTCGACCTGGCGGCGCTGCCCGACCCCCCGCCGGAGCGGGTCGAAGAGGAGTACGTGGCCCCCTCCTCTGCGATCGAGGCCACGCTGGCCGAGATCTGGTGCGAGGTCCTGGGCTTGCCGCGGGTCGGGGTGCGGACCAACTTCTTCGACCTCGGCGGCCACTCGCTGCTGGCGACGCAGGTGGTCTCTCGGGCGCGCGACCGCCTGGGCGTCGAGGTGCCGCTGCGGGCCATGTTCGAGCACCCCACCGTGGCGGGCCTGGCGGCCACGCTCTGAGCGAGGTCACGGCCTGGGTCCTGGCCGCCGGCGCCGGCTCGGGCGACCCGCTGCGGCTGGTCCTCGGGCACGTGCTGGGCGTCGACCCCGCTGCGCTGGAGTTCGAGCGGGGTCCCAACGGGCGTCCCGAGCTGCCGGACCGGCCTCTGCGCTTCAGCCTGGCCCACAGCGGCAGCCTGGCCCTGGTCGCCGTGACCGAGGCCGCCGACGTGGGCGCGGACCTGGAGCGGATCGAGCCCCGGCTGGCCGAGCCGCCTTCGGCCGAGCGCTACTTCGCCCCCGCGGAGCGAGCCGCCTTGGAGGCGCTGGGGGGCCGCGACCGCCTGCGCCTCTTCTTCGACCTCTGGACGCAGAAGGAGGCCTACCGCAAGGCGACCGGCGAAGGCATCACCGCCGGCCTGGGGGAGCTGGACTGGACGGGCTGGACGCTGCTGCGGCCGGCGGTGCCGGACGGCTACGCGGCCGCGATCGCGGTGCGCGCCGCCGAAGCGGTCCTCAGGCTCGCGTCCTGGCCTCCGTAGCGGCCGGCGGCTCCCGGTTCATAAGCAGCTGGTGTCCCAGGCGCGGCGAGGCCAAGGCGCGGGTGGCACGAGGAGGAGCGCAGCCTGAGCTGCGCGACGAGTCGGGCCGGGCCCCGCAACGCCGGCATCGCCCCGTATGGGGCGGCAGATGCTATCGAACCGGGGGCCGCCGGTCGCTCAGGACCGCGTCGACTGCCTCGAGGAACTCGTCGATCTCCGCGTCCCCGACGGGCGTCGACAGCGCCGCCATGCCCCGCGAGTTGAGGAGGACGCCGTGGTTGCAGAGGCCCATCACGAACTCCTTGCGCTGCCGGGGGTCCGAACGCATCACGCCACGGTGGTCGCGCACGGGGTCGGGCGTGAAGTGGACCTGCATCAGCGAGGAGACCCCGGTGACCTGGGCGGCCATCTCGTGCTCGGCGAAGAGCGCGCGCAGGCCCTCGCGGGTGCGCTCGCCGCGGCGGTCCAGCTCGGCGTAGACGTCGGGGGTCAGCAGCTCCAGGGTGGCGGCGCCGGCGGCCATGCCCAGGGGGTGGCCGTTCAAGGTGCCGGCCTGGGGCAGGAAGCCCTCGCGGCGCGGGTCCAGCAGCCCCATCACCTCCGCGCGGCCGCCGAAGGCGGCGACCGGCAGCCCACCGCCGATCACCTTGCCCAGCGTGGTCAGGTCGGGCGTGATGCCGTACATCTCCTGCGCGCCGCCGCGCCTGACGCGGAAGGAGATGACCTCATCGAAGATGAGCAGGCTGCCGTGGCGGTCGCAGGCGGCGCGCAGCGCCTGCAGGTACTCCGGGTCGGCGGGGATCATGCCGCCGGAGCCCAGGATCGGCTCCACGATCACGGCCGCCAGCTCGCGGCCGTGGCGATCGAGGATCTCGGCCGCGCCCTTGGCGTCGTTGTAGGGGATGACGACCGCGTTCTCGGCCACCTCGGGCAGGGTGCCCGCCACCGCGGGGTCCTGGACCAGGTCGTGGCTGCCGTGGTAGCCGCCCTCCACCCAGGCGAACCGGCGCCGGCCGGTGAAGGCCCGGGCCAGGCGGAGCGCCATCATGGTCGCCTCGGTCCCGGAGTTGGTGAAGCGCACCTGCTCGATCGAGGGCACCCGGTCGACCAGCTCGGCCGCCAGCCTCACCTCGGGCGGGTTGGGGGCGGCGAACGAGGTGCCGCGGGCGGCCTGCTCCTGGATGGCCCTGACCACCGCCGGATGGGCGTGCCCCACGAGCAGAGCTGTGTAGTTGACGACCAGGTCCAGGCGCCGGGTGCCGTCGACGTCCCAGACCCGGCAGCCCTCGCCGCGCTCGGCGTAGATCGGGTAGGGCTCACTGTAGATGCTGGTGCGCGTCACGCCGCCCGGCATCACCTTCAGCGCCTGCTCGTAGAGCTCCCGAGAGCGGGCGGTGGCGGCCAGGAACTGCTCTTCCACGGTGCGGGGCGTCGTGCGCATTCGAGGCGACTCTACAGCGCGCGGTCGAGCAGGACGAGGCGCCAGGGCCGCAGCAGGCCCTCCTGGACGGCGACCTCGCTGAAACCAAGCTTGCGGAACAGGCGGAGGCCGTCGGGAAGACCGTGCGGGACCCGGGCCCAGATGCGGCCGGCGCCGGCCCGGCGGGCGCGCCCCAGCGCGTGCTCGGCCACGTACTCGCCGAAGCCGCGGCGCCGGTGCTCGGGGGTGACAGCCAGGCGGTCGACGACGCAGGCGCCGGTGGGGAAGGCGACGCGCACGATCCCCACGGCCCGGTTCTCGAAGGTCGCCCGGTAGACCTCGAAGCCGCCCCGCAGCCAGGCGCCCACTTCCTCGGGGTCCGGTGTCAGGTCTTCCCAGAGGGCGTCCGCCACCTGGCGCCGGTGCGGCTCCCATGCCGCGCCCAACACCCACGCCAGCTCCTGGGCGTGCTCGGGGGTGGCCAGCGAGATGCGCGGAACGGGCCGGAAGAAGCGCATGTGAAGTTGGTTACAGTACGGCCGCCGTGGACCTCCTTCAGCGTGCGCGACAGCTCTACGAGCGTGGCGAGATCCATGACGCGATGGAGGCGGCCCAGGCCGCGGCCGAGCGCGCGCCGCGGGATGCGGAAGCCTGGTGGCTGCTGGCCTCGGTCAGCCGCCACGCGGGGTTCCCCCAGGCCAGCGACCAGGCCTTCCGGCGCGCCTCCGAGCTGTCCCGGCGCAAGCACGTGCCGGTGCGGGTGAGCGGCGCGGAGTTCGCCAGGGTAGTCGAGCGCGCGCGCAAGGCGATGTCCCCGGACGCTCGCCGCCGCCTGGTGCACACCCGGATCGCCCTCGCCGCCCTGCCGGACGAGGTGGCGGTGCAAGGTGGGGTCAGGCCGGATGCCGTATCGCGGAGGGTGCGCGAGCCCGAGGACGTGCTCACGCTGTACCAGGTCAACCTCGAGAACCGCTCCGCCAGCGCAGACGCGCTCCAGGCGGCCGTGGTCAAGGCGCTGAGCAAGGCGTAGGGATTTGCGCGATGCCTGACGTGAGGATCGAGCGCGCGGGCGCGGTGGCGGTGCTCACGATCGACCGCCCGCACGCGCGCAACGCCATCGGCATGGGGACCATGGAGGAGCTGGACGCGGCCTTC
>Ga0070707_100004944_pt1 | contig 12488 bp, 9 predicted proteins | sample KBSK5502metaG_FD_65468 | JGI IMG/M metagenome (GOLD analysis project Ga0070707, IMG submission 65468) | Corn, switchgrass and miscanthus rhizosphere microbial communities from Kellogg Biological Station, Michigan, USA - KBS K5-50-2 metaG | ecosystem: Host-associated > Plants > Roots >... | reverse complement strand
GGCGACGGTCGGGGACGGCTTCCATCGTTCGCGGGCAGCAGAGTCCTGGCCACACAATCAAGCTCCTCGGGCACGTCGAGTTCCCGTATGCGAAGCAAGTGCGGTCAGCGGTCTTAGGTGCAATGAATGCGGGGGAAATATCGGTGGCCGACTTGGCGCGTCTGAACTTTTTGCTGGGAGAATTGTATGCCGACGCCGTGCTCTCGGCACAGCGCCGCTTTCGAGTGAAAAGTGAACTCGTGGGTTGTCACGGGCAGACGCTTTATCACCAGGGCGAGGCGAAGCCGTTCCTGGGTCGCAAGGTGGCGACAACCTGGCAGACGGGCGAGGCCGCAACCATTGCGGCGCGGGTAGGTGTGCCGGTGGTTTCCGATTTTCGTCCGGCGGATATGGCAGTGGGGGGCCAGGGCGCGCCGCTGGTTCCCTTCCTCGATTATCTGCTGTTCGCCGATTGCCCAGAGGGACGCGTCGTACAGAACATCGGCGGCATTGCGAATCTGACGGCCATTCCCTCCGGGGCGGCGGCCAATGACGTTGTTGCCTTCGATACTGGTCCGGGAAATATGGTGATGGATGCGGTCATGGAAGAGCTTTTCGGTCGCCCCTACGACCGTGGCGGAACGATCGCCGCTTCCGGAGAGGCGCTCAATCGGGTGATCGACGATATGCTGCGCCGTCCTTTCTTCCACAGGACGCCGCCGAAGACGGCAGGGCGCGAGGAATTTGGCCGTGAGTTCGTGCGAGAGTTTTTGCAAAGCTGCGGTCGCGCCCGCAAACAGGATGTTGTGGCCACGGCTGCGACGCTGACCGCCAGGTCGATCGCGGATGCAGTGCAGCGATTTGTGGTGAAAGCTTCCCCAGGCGGGCGGAAGCGACCCTATGCCGAGATGATTCTCTCCGGTGGTGGGGCAAAGAATCCGACTCTGGTTCGAATGTTGTCTAACGAACTGGCTTCACTGGGTATAAAGATTCGATTCTCGGATGAGTTCGGGTTACCGTCAGAGGCGAAAGAGGCCGTGGCTTTCGCGATGCTGGCCTACGAGACCTGGCATCGGCGGCCTTCGAACGTGCCATCGGCCACAGGAGCGAAACGGGCGGCGGTGTTGGGTAAGATTTCATATCCATAACTTAATTGCGAAGAGTGCTGACTATGGCGGTTTATGTGGCGATGTTGCGGGGCATTAACGTTGGCGGACACAAGCGGATAAAGATGGATCAACTTCGAAAGTCATTCGAAGCGTTGGGGTTTGATCAGGTGAAGACTTACATCCAGAGTGGAAACGTGGTCTTCAACACCGCGAAGCTTTCCCCGGCCGGACTGTCGAAGCGAATCGAAGAAAGCATCCTCCGCGACTTCGGCCATTCTGTTGCGGTGATTTCGCGGACGCTGGACGAAATGGGGGAAGCCATTGCAACCAATCCATTCTTGAAGAAGCGCGGAATCGACCAGGCGAAGCTGCATGTGATGTTCCTGCCTGAAAGTCCCGTGCCATCTGATCTCAAGCAGTTGCAAGGACTGACTGCGGCGCCGGATCAGTCCCGTTGTTTGGGCAAGGAGATTTACCTCTACCTCCCGAATGGAGTTGCCCAAAGCAGTTTGGCGAACAATCCCTTGGAAAGACGGCTATTGAAACGTGCCACAATGCGCAATTGGAACACCGTGAGCAACCTCTATCAGATGTGTCTGGACTGTGGATGATTGCGAGCGGGCGCTCAGGACCGAAGCCAGACGCTGTTTTGACGGTGAGGGGCTGGGCGAAGTTGTGTTATCCATTCGCGATCGTGGCGATTCGAGCAATGTTCTCCGCGGTCACGGTTGCGACGTTCTTCTTCCTGCTTTCCTGCGCGGCCAAGCCCGATCCCAACACACTGGTGATGATCATCGAGTCGAGCCCCATGAATCTGGACCCGCGAGTGGGAATCGATGGCTGGTCCGAACGGATTGACAACCTGATTTTCGACGATCTTCTATCCCGAGGAGACGACTTGAACGTGGCCCCAGGCTTGGCCGAGCGCTGGGAGATTCCCGATCCACTCACCTACATCTTCCACTTGCACCGGGGGGTGAAGTTTCACGACGGCCGTCAGCTTACCGCACGCGATGTCAAGTGGACCTTCGATTCCCTGCTTCAGGGCAAGATTCGCAGCACCAAGACGGCGGTCTACCGCTTCGTCGATCACATTGACGCGAGCGACGACTTCACCGTCGTCTTCCACCTTAAAGAGCCCTTCGCCACCCTACTGTGGAATCTTTCTGATGGCGCCATTGGCATTGTGCCTTATGGCAGCGGCGACGAAGTATCACGCCAGCCGATCGGTTCGGGGCCTTTCAAGTTTGTCAGCGCCGAGACGGATAAGCAGGTCATCATCGAGCGCAATGACGAATACTGGGGGGAGAAGGCGCATCTGGCTCGCGTGCGATTTGCGGTGGTGCCGGATGCGACCACGCAGGCTCTTGAACTTCGCAAAGGCAGTGGAGACGTGACCATCAACTCCCTTACTCCGGATACCGAGCTTACGTTGCAGCAGGACCCGCGGCTAGCAGTGGAGCGGGGGCCGGGGACAAGGCTGGCCTATCTGGGATTCAATTTGCTCGATCCCATTCTTAAAGATGTTCGGGTACGGCAAGCAATCGCCTACGCTCTCGACCGGAAGCCGATGATGGAGTATCTGTGGCGCGGCGAAGCGCAGCCGGCTCGGAGTGTTCTTCCCCCCCAGAGCTGGGCCTACAACGGCGACGTTCCCTCCTACGATCACGATGCTGAGAAGGCTGAGAAATTGCTCGATGCGGCTGGCTACCCTCGGGTGAATGGGCTGCGCTTTCACATCACCATGAAAACCTCGACGGACGAGAACACGCGGCTCATGGTTGCCGTGATTCAGCAGCAACTGCGGAATGTGGGGATTGCGCTCGATATCCGCAGCTTCGAGTTCGGCACTTTCTTTGCCGACGTGACCCATGGCGCATTTCAGCTTTATGGCCTGCGCTGGATTGGGGGCAACGAAGATCCGGACATTTTCGAATACGCGTTTCACTCGTCAAAATTTCCGCCGCATGGGGCCAACCGCGGGCATTATGCCAACCCCCGGGTGGACGTGCTGATTGACCAGGCGCGTGCCCGGGTGGATTTGAAAGTACGCAAGCAACTCTACGCCGAGGTGCAGCGGATGCTGGGCGATGAACTACCCTACATCGATTTGTGGTATCTGGATAATGTGCTGGTGCACAACCGGCGGGTTCGGAACCTTAAGCTGAATCCGGCGGGAAATTACGATTTTCTGCGGACAGCGGAGCTAGTGCCGAACTCGGGGTCGGGACAAGCCCAACCTTAAGCCGGGAGAACATCCGCGGAGCACGCCGAGAAAGCAAATCGACAGAAACAAATGCGCTGCGCCCCCGCCGGGACCCGCGTTCTCGCGTGTTACCATCGAAGTTGACTCCTGAAACTGCATGCGGATTCTCTTCATTGGCGACATTTTCGGACGGCCGGGACGAAATATCGTTAAGGACCGCTTGCGTGGCCTGGTTCGAGACCACGCCATCGACCTTGTGATTGCAAACGGGGAGAACGCCGCTGCCGGTTTTGGAATTACGCCGTCACTCGCCGAAGAATTGTTCGACCTGAATATCGACGTGCTCACCACCGGAAATCACGTGTGGGACAAGCGCGAAATCCTCGATTACTTCCAGATGGCGAATGGCGATGCCCACAGTCCGGCGAAGCGATTGTTGCGGCCGGCAAACTACCCGAATGACATGCCCGGATGGGGGCTGTACGAGGGACGCAAGGGGCGGGTGCCTTATGCGGTAATTAACCTGCAGGGTCGCGTGTTCATGGCCTCCAATGACGATCCGTTTCGTACTGCGGATAATCTCTTGAAGCAAATTGAGGCCAAAGTCATTTTCGTGGACCTGCATGCGGAAGCGACCTCGGAGAAGATTTCACTCGGCTGGTATCTCGATGGTCGCGTCACCGCGCTGGTCGGCACGCACACCCATGTTCCCACGGCGGACGAGCGGGTTCTGCCCAATGGCACCGCGTACATTACCGATGTTGGCATGACGGGCCCCTACGACGGAGTAATTGGTGTCAAGAAGGAATTGGTGGTGGGAAAGTTTCTTAACGGAATGCCCGTCCGCTTCGAGCCCGCGACCGGCGACGTACGCCTTTGCGCGGTAGTGGTCGATTGCGAGGAAAACACGGGGAAAGCACGCAGTATTGAGAGAATCATGCTGCAGGAGAGATCTGGCAAGCAACCGTAACTGGGACGATCTAGCTGCGTGACCGCTTGCTTATTTCCGCCAGCCTGAACCCAGTGAAATCGAAGGTACCAGGTACAACTGGAGTGTCCACTCGACCTCTCTTCCGGGTTAGAATCAAGCGAATGCAGCGGGCGTTCTTCATCCTTACGGCGACTATTCTGGCCGCGTTATCGGCTTTTGCCGGCAGCGATGCGCCCAGCGGGGCGTCTCCACCTGTGTTGTGCGCCAGCGGACTTCCCGGAGGCACCAACTGCGTAGTTTCTAAAAAAGATCTCAAACAGGCACGCGTAGCCTTCCAGCGCGCGCTGAAGCTGGAAAGTGGTAATCACCTGGAAGAGGCTTTCGCGCAATTCGACGAGGCCTTGCGCCTGGTTCCACAGGACACACAGGTCCTGACGCATCGCGAGTTGGTGAAGGCGCAGCTGGTCTTTAATCATATGGAACACGGTAACGCCTTGTTCGCGGATGGCCAACTTGCCCCGGCGGTAGCGGAATTCAAGCGCGCGTTGGAACTGGATTCGGGAAACCCGTTCGCGCAGCAAAGGCTCGCCGATGCTTTGCAGCAATCTGCGCCGCCTCCTACGCCGGTGATACCCACGGCTTGGACGGATCTGGGCGAGATCCATCTCAAACCCAAGGACGACCGCGCCACCTTCCACTATCGGGGCGATGTTCACGGCCTGTTTGGAGAGTTAGCTTCCGCGTACGGCGTGACGGTGACATTCGACGACTCCGTAACTCCGCGGCAGGTGCGCTTTTTCGTCGACGAGGTGGACTTCTTCACCGCACTTCGCCTAGCCTGCGAGGTGAGTAAGACCATGTGGTCTGCGCTGGATGCGCACCAAGTTCTGGTCGCTGCCGACAGCGCGGAAAATCACAAGCAGTTTGACCGTATGTCTCTGCTTACGTTCACCTTGCCTTCGCATACCACATCGCAGGAAGCCACCGAGATCGTGACCACCATGCGCAACATGTTTGACCTGCACTTCGTTAGCTCCGGGCAAACGGCCGGCAGGGTTGAAGTGAGGGCTCCGCAAGCTGTCACCGGGGCGTTGACGCGGCTCATGGAACAACTGAATACGGAACGGCCCCAGGTGATGCTCGACCTCACGGTTTACGAAATCAGCCACAACCTGGCCCGCAATATCGGCCTGCATATTCCGGATCAGTTCAACCTGTTCAATATTCCGGCAGGAGCACTGGCGGCCCTGGGAGGACAGAACATTCAGCAACTCATCAACCAACTGATTTCCTCGGGCGGCATCAACCAGGCCAACAGCACATCCCTATCGGCCCTGCTCGCTCAACTCGGGAGTCAACAGAGCTCCATCTTCAGCCAGCCGCTGGCCACCTTTGGCGGCGGCCTGACCTTGATGGGTCTAAGTCTTGATCAGCTCGCGTTCCAGCTGTCTGTGAATGAATCGTGGGCTCAAAGCCTGGATCACTTAACCCTGCGCGCCGGCCAGGGCAACGAGGCAAACTTTCATCTGGGTACGCGTTATCCCATCGTCAATGCGACGTATGCGCCTATTTTTAATTCGTCCGCGATCTCCAAGGTACTGGGAAACCAGTCTTACATCCCGCCTGTACCGTCGGTCTACTATGAGGACCTTGGATTGAACCTCAAAGCCAAGCCGACCGTCCATGGCAATGGAGATGTAAGTATCGAGTTGAATCTGCAAGTCCGCTCGCTCACGGGTAACAGCACGAACGGACAACCGATCATTTCCAATCGCGAATACCGGGGGAGCATCAACTTAAAAGACGGTGAACCCGCCGCCGTGGCGGGGCAGGTCTCCCTCACCGAACAGCGCTCGCTGAGCGGAATCCCGGGGTTGGGACAAGTCCCCGGCCTAAATCAGGTCATGGTGAGCAACAGCAAGAGCGAACAAAACGATGAACTGCTCATCGTTATTACTCCTCACGTGCTCTCCAATACCACTCGCTCGACTGAAGAGATTTGGATAACAGCAAAGTAGAACCAGGAGCCGGTTGGCATCCGGTTCTAGCGCACGGGGGTCTCGACACAGAGAATCGGGCTTCGGAACGGCACCGAGGTGCCGTGACCGAACTTACTTTCCCTGTTTTCCCGCAAACTCAACTAGTTGCTTGAGCACGTCTGCAGGAATCTGGCTGACATTACCGATCTTGCGGCCATTGATGAAGAGCGTGGGCGTGCTACTCACATCCACCGACTTGCCCAATGCCATCGACGCGTCCACCCGCGCTTTGGTCGCAGGCATAGCGGCGCACGCGGCAATGTCGGCGCCTTTCGTCCCGGTGGCTTCGGCGATGGCCGCAAGTTTCTGGTCCGCGTTCTCTGCCGTTATGTCAGCCTGTTGCTCATAGGTCTTGGCGATGAATTGCCAGAAAATGTCATTGGAAGCACGCCCGACACAGTCGGCGTACGCCGCGCCCTTGGCTGCCCAGTTATGCATCTCCAGCGGATAATTCTGGAAGACGAAGCGGGCGTTAGGTTCAGCCTTCACCAGGCCTTCAATGGCAGGTTGCGCGGCCTTGCAGGCTGGACACTGCAGATCGCCGAACTCAACAATCGTAACCGGCGCGTCCTTGGGTCCACGCGCCGGGCCAGTGATCCCTTTGTCCAGCAGCTTGCGAGCGGGGGCGAAGGGGGCGGCGCCGAACGGAATGATCTCGCCCACAACCGCGTGTTCACCATCGCCGGTCACATAGAAACGGCTGATCTGCTGGCCTTGTGGACTCGCGAGTGTAACCAGCACTTCGGCCAATCCCGGAACAGGGGCGGGCCGAATGCTACTGATTTTCCAGCTTACTTGCGAATCGTAGCCGAAGGTTTGCTGCATGAACCCATCGACGGTTTGTTCCGAAGGCAGGTTGATTGCGGGTGCCGAAACCGCAGCCTTTCCCGGTAAATTGTCGGCGGGCTTTTGGGCAACTGTCTTTTGCCTGGCCACGGACAAAACCGAGGCGAGGAGAATGATGACGGTCAAGTTGAGATAACTGCGCATGGTTCCTTTCGAATGCGAGTGAAATCGGAGTCGTGTGACGCTTTCGGCAAACGCGATGTCTGATATTTCAAACCTCGCACTTTGCGGCAATGGGAAGGCGGCGGCCGTAGCCGAAGGCCTTAGCGGAAATCTTAATGCCCGGTGCCGCTTGCTGCCGCTTGTACTCTGCGCGATCCACCATGCCGATTACCCGGCGAACGATTGCGACATCAAAGCCGTGATCGGCGGCAATGCGCTCGGGCGGATGCGAGTCTTCCACATAGTCTTCGAGTACGGCGTCGATTACTTCGTAGGGCGGCAGCGTGTCGGTGTCTTTCTGATTTGGCCGTAATTCGGCCGACGGCGGCTTTTCTAGCGTTGCCGGCGGAATTACGGGCCGGCACGAGTTGACATAATGGCTCAAACGATAGACAAGTGTTTTGGGCACATCCGAGATCACTGCCAGCCCTCCCACCATGTCTCCGTAGAGTGTACAGTAGCCAACGCCCAGCTCACTTTTGTTCCCTGTCGACAGCACGATGGCGGACAACTTGTTGGACAGCGCCATCAGTAGTGTGCCGCGCGCGCGCGATTGGAGGTTTTCTTCCGTGACGTCTTCTTTTCGGCCCGCGAATACTTCTTGCAATGTTTGACGGTAAGCCTCGAAGACATGGTTAATCGGAAGCAACTCGAACCGGATGCCGAGGTTCTGCGCCAGTGCGCGGGCATCCTCGATCGAGCCTTCGGAAGAGAACGGTCCCGGCATGCCAATGCCCAGGACATTTTCAGGACCCACCGCGTCAGTGGCGATGGCGGCGGTAAGCGCCGAATCGATACCACCGCTTAGACCTACGATCGAGTTCTGAAAGCCGCATTTATGCATGTAGTCGCGCGTACCCAGAACTAGCGCGGCGTAGACGCTGGCCTCTTCGCCCGCAACCTGCTCGCGCACTTCACCGGTTGAGGTTTTGGAATCGAAATAGATGAGGTCCTCCTCGAAGGAGCGGCCTTGCGCGACGACTTTGCCCTCCGCGTTGAGCACCAGACTCGAACCGTCAAAGACCAAGCTGTCGTTACCCCCGACTTGGTTCACCATGGCGACCGGAACTTTGTAGTTGCGGGCAATGGTAGCCAGCATGTCGCGGCGCAACTCGCGCTTGCCGATCCAGAAGGGCGAGGCCGAAATGTTAAGCACGAAGTTCCCGCCCGCGCGCATGAGAGCTTCCACGGGATCGAAGGTGTACAGTCGTTTGTTCCAGAACTGCTTGTCGTTCCAGGCATCTTCGCAGATGGTAAGCGCCATGCGGTTGCCGCAGAAGTCAAAAAGGTCCTGACTCTTGGCCGGCGCAAAGTTTCGCATTTCGTCGAAGACGTCATAGGTGGGCAGCAGCATCTTCGATTGCAAGAAGGCAAGTTTGCCATCCATGAGCAGCGCGGCGGAGTTCATCACGGATTTGCCCGCAGCGGAATCCGCCGGAGTGACCAAGCCACATATCACGGCGATGCCGCGGGTTTCCGCGGCGATGCGATCGACGGTTTCACGATTGCGCGCAACGAAAGAAGAGCGTTCCACGAGATCGCGTGGCGGATAGCCGCAAACGGCGAGCTCAGGGAACAGGATCAGGCCTGCGCCATGGGATTGAGCGCGGCGCGAGTAATCGATGATTTTCGCGGCGTTGCCGGAAAAGTCTCCGACGGTGGGGTTGATCTGGCCTAATGCTACCTTCACATATTTAGTGTAAAGGTAGGGCGGGTAGACTCCAAGTGGCCGCCAGGTAGAACGGCACTGAATCGTATGCGTTCGAGCAAGTACACCCTTGACAGGTAAGCGGTGAACCGCTCCTGCTTTCTTTCCTTTGCTGTCTTCCGCACACCGTCCAACCCCTGGGACATGCGCTTCCCGCTCTGTCGGGTGCATGTGCGATTGAGCGATGTTCTCCCTCGTCTGTGTCCTTTCCTCCCCAGCTTCCGCGGAAGGTTGGTTGCCCTCCCTTGTTCGGCTGGTTCACAGGTATTACGACACAGTCCGACTTCTCCGGTACGTACATGTCCGCCGTTCGGTTTGTAGCCTTCGCGGACCGGCCTTGATCGTCCGACCAAGGCGTGCTGGAGATCTCCCGGTTCTCGTGCATGTTGTTTCTCAGCGTGCGCGGGTTCTCAGACTACGCAGGACCGACAGTCCACTCGCGTTTAGCGTGGCTGCCGCGTTTGCCTTCCTCCTACTCGGAATGAAGTCGGCATCCTAATCTACGGGCTTTTCGCAGCTCAATCGACCCGCCCACCGGTGCCGCTGTCTACGCTTCAAGAAACACCTCGCGGTGTCCCCAGCAAGACTCGAGCTCAGGATGAATTCGCTACTTCCTTTCCTGTAGGGCTTTTGCATCCCCTACAACATGCCGGTTTAGCCCGGCGCACTCCGGATTGCCCGTCATCCTCCCAGAATCGTTGGCAGGCACTGACGGAAACCTCCAACTTTTTACACGGGAATGCGAGATAGGGCAGGAAAAGAGCCGCGAACCATCGGCCCCCCGCATCCCGATGCCCGATCTTTGGCTGGTCGCCCCGGCAAAGCATGTCCCCGGTACTCGCACCGATCTTTAATTCTTAACTTGTGTCAGCCCAGGCTTCTCTTATATTATGTCGTATACGACGCGTCGTATACGACGCCATGAAAGGAGTCGCCATGAAATTCGATCTCAACCAAGCGGTTACCTTCCCTTGGCTGGTGCTCGCCCTTTTTTGGGTAATCACTGCGGTTAGCGCAAAGAGGCCAGTCCGCCGGGAATCCAGTGCCTCTCGGCTGTACCACGTGCTCTTTATGACAGCGGTTTTTGCACTGCTGTTTCGCCATGACGCACGAATTGGTCAACTCGGGTCGCGTGTCGTTCCCGCGTCCCTGGGAGCCGCCTGTACGGGGCTCGCGCTAACGAACTTAGGAGCTGCCTTTGCGATCTGGGCACGCTCTACGTTAGGAGGGAACTGGAGCGCAACTGTGACTGTCAAGGAAGATCACTCATTCGTGCAGCGCGGCCCCTATCGGCTTGTGCGTCACCCGATTTATGCTGGCGGTCTACTGGCTATGCTCGGAACTGCGGTGGTGTACGGTGAAGCAGGCCGCTTCGTCGCTGTAGTCCTCGCCTTCGTGGGCTGGTGGTTGAAGGCCCGGATAGAAGAAGAGTTCATGGCTCAGCAGTTTGGCGAGGATTATCGTCGTTACCAGAGGAATGTTAAGCAATTGATCCCGTTTGTGCTGTAGTCAGGTGGAGGCTGATGGCAAAAGAGAAGAGGAAGAGCCAAGAAGCGGAGCTACGTCAACTAGCTCTAGAAATTGAGCAGCACCTGACCGCGATCCGGCAAGAGATTCGGCGGCCGGTAGAAGCGGAGTTCGCCAAGGGTGGATTAACAGGGCCGCAGAGAAGCGTTATGCAGGCACTAGTACGCTCGGGGGGCGGTAGTCTTAAGGAACTCACGACGCAGGTCGGCCTTGCCCACAGCACAGTGTCTGGAATTGTGGATCGGCTAGCGAAGCGCGGCCTAGTCGAGCGTCAGCCGAACCTCGACGACCGCCGTCACACCAGAATCACTGTTTCACATGAAGTACGAGACTTTTTAGCCAAGAAGTACCCAGTTATTGCCGCCCACCCGGTCTTCAACGTGCTGCGCAGAGCTGGGGCGACCGAACGTAACGCCATCGTGACGGGAATTAGGTCTCTGAGAAGACTCTTGGACAAACAGCACTGAGTCACTCACACCTTTTCCTTTTGGATATGAGGCTGCGATGGCCCGACCACATTTCCGCTCTGCCAGCTCCCGAGTGGTCGTCGGCAAACCTCACCTTGGGATTACTTCAGGGTTGCTCGTCAACCGCGATGAACGGCCAATCACATCGCCGACCGACTGTTGTGGCTTTGAGTGGTTGTAGAGGTCGCAGCGAAGTACTGGAGAAACGAGCAGATACTTCGCCGTAGTTTGGAGGGACTTTCTCGAATAGCCATCGCCACAGCACTCTACCGGGGTGAAGAACCAACAAAAACTTGGCATCCCACAGTCAACATTATATAAGTTAGTTGTATAAGTTACTTCGCTACGACGCCGTATGCCGGACCGCTCGAATAATCGAGGATTCCGATTGAAGACCATCTCACGCGCGGGGCCCAATACTTCCATGCATCGAGAGCCGGCGCCTTTCAGGCTACCCCTTTCTGCAACACGCTCAGCTCTACTATCGGGCCGGTCGGATCACTCTTTTCGAGAGCTTCTGTACAACTTCTTTACGGTTGCTAGCCGACTTGAAGAAATTCGGCGCCATTTAGGTTCTCGGATTGATCTTTCCGGTCCCCAATACACCCTCATGATGGCAGTCGCTGAACTCCAGGGAGCCGAGGGCGTAAGCGTGGGCCGAGTAGCTCGATACCTCATGTGACCGGAACGTTTATCACCGTGGAGACAGGCAAGTTATCGAAAAAAGGGATATCTAAAGAAGAATCCCGATCCCCAGGATCGGCGCGTCTCGCGTTTGTCGATCGCCGAGAAAGGCTGGGTCGCTATGCGGTCCCTGTTCCCGGAGTTGCAGCAAATCAACGATTTGCTTTTCGCCCTTGAAACACGGCAGGAGCTCGCAACTTTACGAAGAACTATGCAGAAGTTGGTCGAAAGCAGCCAAGGAACGCTCGCGATGATCAACGCTACAACGGGAGGAAAAAATCAATGAGGTCGCTTTGCATAAGGTTCTTCTTCCTAGTTTCGACGGCCACGTTCGTTATGTCGTCGACCATATCTGCCACACCGTCTGCATGCGCGGCCTTTGTTGATACGACTGTCGTCCCCATGGATAGAGAGCAGCTCCTGCCGCACCAAACAGTGCTCATCGGCAGAGAACGCATTGCCGATATTGAACCCGCAAGTCGTGTCAAGCTGCCCGGAGGATGTTTCGTCATTGACGGTCGCAAGCGGTATCTCATCCCCGGCCTGATGGATACCCACGTCCACTTCTTCGGTTATGCGAGGGCTGGCGCCGACGATATCGGCGTCGAAAAGTCGATTCTGGTCATGCTGCTCGCCAACGGCATCACCGCGGCCATCGTTATGGAGGGAACGCCTGCAATCCTGCGCCTCCGTGAGGACGTGTCTCATGATCGCGTGCTCGGGCCCAGGCTCTACACCGCCGGGAGCCTCATCCAGATGCATGACTCAGGAGAGCCGCCAGATCGAAAAACCTTCAACACGCCGGAGGAAGTTCGGCAAGAGGTCATTGC
>Ga0070707_100004940_pt1 | contig 12493 bp, 13 predicted proteins | sample KBSK5502metaG_FD_65468 | JGI IMG/M metagenome (GOLD analysis project Ga0070707, IMG submission 65468) | Corn, switchgrass and miscanthus rhizosphere microbial communities from Kellogg Biological Station, Michigan, USA - KBS K5-50-2 metaG | ecosystem: Host-associated > Plants > Roots >... | reverse complement strand
CCGAGCTGCTCCTTCTGGCGGACGTAGGCGATCTGGGCCAGGTCGCTGATCCGGCGGACCTGCCGGAGCTTCTCGATCTCGCCCTTCTCCTCGAGCAGGCGCTCGAGCTCGTACGACAGGTCGAAGTGATCCTCGATCGCCCGCTTCTGGCTGGAGGTGACGATGATCACCTGCTCGATGCCGGCCGCCACGGCCTCCTCGACCGCGTACTGGATCACCGGCTTGTCGACGAGGGGGAGCATCTCCTTCGGCTGCGCCTTCGTCGCCGGCAGGAACCGGGTACCCCATCCGGCCGCCGGGAACACAGCCTTTCGGACGCGCATCGAACCTCACGAGCGGGGGCGGGCCGGGAGCGGGTGGCCCGGGCGGGAGGATACCACCGGGGCCTCTGGGAACCCCGTCCGGGCTATGGCGCGAGGGTGGCGATGAACTCCTCGACCAGCGCGGTGAACACCTCGGGGCGATCGACGTTCGACAGGTGCCCGGCGCGCGGAATGACCCGGTTCGTCACGCCCGGGACGCCCGCCAGGAACCGCCCGGCGCCGATCCGGAAGACCAGGTCGAGCGTGCCATTGATGACCAGGATCGGGCCGCCGTAGGCCACCAGGCGCTCACGGAAGCGCGACCCGGCGATCCTCCGTACGGCGCGAGACCCGCCCCGGGCGAAGTGGCCGCTGGCCGTGATCGCGGCGGCCACGACGCGCCCGTAGCGGCGCCGGAAGTACCCCAGCGCGAGCGTCCGGACGACCGACTCTGGAGCGAGACGGAGGGCTGCCGCGTACAGCTCGAAGGCGAACCGGCTGACGCCGGTGGGCTCGCGCGTGGAGCCGGCAATCACGAGGCCGCGCACCTTCTCCGGGTGCCGGCTCGCCACGGTCATCGCGACATAGCCACCGAGCGACAGCCCGACGAGGACCGTGCGCCCGCCGGCGGCTTCGTCGATTGCCCGAATGACCCCGTCGGCGGCCGCGTCGAGCTCGAACGGGACGTCGCGCTGGGTGCCGTGGCCGGGCAGATCGACACTGATGCAGCGGAAGCGGCCGGACAGGGCATCGACCTGGGGCCGCCAGACCGCGCGGCCCATGAGCGCGCCGTGCACGAACACGATCGGCGGGCCGTCAGGCGGGCCGAGAACGTCCCATGTGAGCGGCGTTACGTTCGACACGGGCGGACTGTAGCCGCGCCGGCAGTCGGTCGCCGTCGGCCGTTCGGCTTCAGGCCGGCGGCGTCTCGACCTCTCGCCGAGCGCCCCCGAGCCGGATGCTCGTGAACGGGACTCGGACCTCGCGAAACGCTTCGATCGATACGAGGAAGCCGGCAAAGAGCAGCACCACGGCGAGGAACTTCGCGACGGCGAACGGGCCCGTGATGCCGAATCGGTTGAGCGTGTCCCCGGCCGACGCCACGAATCCACCTGCCGCGATCAACAACGTCGCCGGGACGCGGCTGTGCAACCGCCCGCGCAGCAGTTCGTTGATCGTGCCGGGCAGGGACGCGAAGAAATTCACGGTCAGGGCAACCGGCGAGATGAGCAGGTTGAACAGGAAATGGTCACCCGGCTGATTCGGGTCGAGCGAGTATGGCAACACCCGACGCTTGGGCATGAAGACATATGTCGAGAACAACGCCCCGAATGCGAGCGCGAACCCGCCGGTGATATTCAGGAATGGGGTAAGCAGGCGCAGCGAGCCCGGAAACAGATCGGCCACCGGCTGGCCGGTCGCGGGATCGAGCTGATATGGCTGCGCAAGCGGCGACGTCACGGTGAGAACCACCGCGAGGACGCTCGCGCCCACCACGCCGAGGGCCATGAGCAGCGGCCAGCGTTCGTTCTGGAAGTACGTCTCGACGCCGATCGACAGCGCCAGCAGCCCAGCCCCGATGAAGTACAGGATCGGCGTGTTCCCCGAACCCTCGTACTTGTACTTCACGAAGGTCAGCAGCGTGAACAGGCCCGCCAGGAAGATGCTGATGGCGACGGCGTAGCCGAACCTCGTCCGTGACAGCAGCAGCGCGGTGCCCAACCCCAGCCAGCCTGCCGTGAGCACGGCGCCGGTCAGATACCAGGTCCGATAGAGCAGCTCGTTCCAGCCGGCAGCCGCCGCGATCGCTTCGCAACCGGCGGCGATGCCGTAGAACCCCATGCCCATGGCCCACACGAGCTGAAACGGCTGGCGGCGCTCACGCCACTGGTCGAGCAGAGCGATGGCCATCACGAGGGCCAGAACGGAGGTGAGAGCCGGCAGGATCGACATCGTGCGCCTCGAGCTGTCCGACTAGCTTTCGACCGGCCGGGTGCGAATGACGAGCCGGGTGAATGGGACGCGGATGACCCGGAAGACCTCGACTGAGACGACGAAGCCGGTGAACAGCAGGATCACACCGGCCAGCTCTCCCACGAAGAAGCCGCTCGTGTCCCCGAACCGATTCAGGCCGCTTGTGATCGCCGGGATCAGGCCGCCCAGGGCGATGAGGATGGTGGCCGGGACGCGGCTGTTCAGCCGACCTCGGACCAGGGCGAGCATCGCGCCCGGCAGCGAGGCCACCAGGTTGACCGGGAAACCGACCGTCGCCATGGCAAGGTTGACCACGAGGCTGCCGGGCCGCTGGCCGCGCTCGAGGCGATAGCGGATCACGCGTCGCTTGGGCATGAAGATGTAGGCGGAAAACAGCGCGCCGAAAACCAGGGCGAATGCGCCCGTGATGTTGAAGAACGGCGTGAGCAGCCGAAGGTATCCGGGGAACAGGTCGCCGGTCGGGATGTGTGTCCGCGGGTCGACGATGTAGCCGGGGGCTGCGAGTGGCGCTGTCGCGACCATGATCGCCGAGAGGACCGTTCCGCCGATCACGACCGCTGCCGCAATTCGTGCCCAGCGCTCATCGCCACGGTAGGTCAGGACTGCGATGACGATCGCAAGCACGACCGCCACCCCGAAGTAGACGAAAGGCGCGAGGCCACTGTCGGGGTACTGATAGCGCCGCCATGACAGGTATGTGAAGAGACCCGCCAGGAGCAGTGCAAACGAGAAGGCGTAGCCGAATCGCGTTCTGGCGAGCAGGAACGCGGTGCCGAGGCCCAGCCACCCGGCTACCCAGATGGCGCCGATCAGGTACCAGACCCGATACAGGGCCGAGCTCCAGCCGAACGCACCGCCGAGGAACTCCGTGCCGGCGGAGATCGCGTACCACAGCATGCCGATGGCCCAGATCGCCTGGTACGGCCTCCGCCGCTCGCGCCACTGGTCCACGAGGAAGGCGAAGAAAACGAACGAGAGGAGCGAGGAGGCGAGGGGCAGGACGACGTTCGGATCCATCCGTCAGGTCTCCGTTGATGTGGACCGATAGGCCTCGACGAAGCGGAGGAGGAGCCGGTCCAGCAGCTCCGCGGCCTCCGAGTACAGACCGGTGATGGCAGGCGCCGAGAGCATCTGGCGCCGACCGAGGGAGGCAAGCGCAGCGAGGATCGGCCGGCGGCCGGCCACGAACGCCTCGATGGCGGCAGCGGTCGGCGCGCCGGTTGCCGCGAGCCGTTTCGCAGTCGCGCGGACCATCTCGGTGGCCCGCTGCTCGAGCTCGGATCGGCGCTCGGCATTCGAGGAGTCGAGGTACGCAAGGAGTGTGGCCACGAGCTCGCGGCCGTCGCGCCGGAATGCCCGGCGGTCAGCCGCATTCATGGCGGGGTGCTGGGCGCCGGACCCGGATCGGTACGAGCGAGCGTACGCCTGGGTCACACGCTCCGCGGTTGCGCCAAGTGTGGCGAGGGATCGGCGCCCGGCTCGTCCCGCTTCACGGACGCGGGCGAGATCAGCCCGGGCGAAGCGGCGATGGCCGCCAGGTGTGGTGAAGGCGCGGACTCGACCTGAGTCGGCCCAGCGCCGAAGGGTGTCGGGATCGACGCCCACGAGGCGGCTGGCAGGCCCGAGGGCCAGCCACTCCGGCGCCGGTCGAGCTTGGGCCAGAGAGGCGGCTGGCAGGGGATCCTCCATCCGGGCGCGCCCGCAATCTAGGCAAATCTAGGTATCGTGCCCTCGATCACGACGGCGGGAGGATATGGCCGCCACGGGTGGATGTCAAAGCCCGCGATGGCGAGCTCGTTGATCAGGCCGGAATCAGCTCGTGATCGTCGCGATGCAGCCCGTCGCACAGCCCGTAGCGGAGCGGTGCGCCGACCGCACCCGGGATGGGGATCGGCCGCATGATCTCGCGGACCTCACCCTTGCGGCAGAACAGATAGCCCCGATCACGCATCCACCTGCGGACGTGAGCGCCATCGCTGTGGAACTCGAACGGCCCGGGATTGATCGGCGGTCGACCGGCCCACGAGACGGGCGTCTCGGCAGCGACAACGTCGAGGATGTTCATCCGCCACGGCGTGCCCTCGATCACCTCGAGGCATCCGTCACAGCGGATGGCGACGTTGTCCTGGACGATCGTGTCGATGTGGACGCCGAGGTAGTCGAGCGGGCTCATCGCCGGCGATGGTAGCGCCGAGCGGCGCCGACGCCCTGCCATCGAGAGCAGTGCGGATCCTGGTGGGGCCGACACGGTGGCCGGAGGGCGTCGACCGGCCGAGCGTTGGGAACGAAGTTCACATGGCGAGGCGGATAGCCGACACGGACCTCGCGGCGCTCAGCTGCGCCGAGCGCAAGGAGATGTCCGAGTACCCGAGCGAGCGGACTTCAGACGTCCGTGAGCGAGGGGCGGAGGACAGCGACGCCGCGAGCGGTGCGGATCAGCGCCGCGAGCATTGGTACCCCCAGCCGGATTCGAACCGGCGATCTCCACCTTGAAAGGGTGGCGTCCTAGGCCTCTAGACGATGGGGGCCCGCAGAGCGGCGCGAGTGTACGTCAGGAGGCCCCGAGCATCGTCGCGATCGCGGTGAAGGAGAAGCAGCCGATCGCGACCAGCCCGGCAATGCCGCCGATGATCGCGAGCGCCAGCGCCCTGAAAGCGCGGGCACGCCTCGCCGCCCGCCAGATCTCGAACACGCAGCCGAGGGCGATGGCCGCGAATGACGCGCCAAGCACTGCGAAGCCGTAGCCGAGCAGCTGGATCTGCTCGTCCTCGACCTTTGCGACCACATACACGATGTACGCAATCGAACCGAGGAGGGCGATGCCCACGAACACGCTCGAGACGACGAGTGGTGTGATCCTGAGTCGGCCCAGGTACGTGCCACGCCGCTCCGGCGGCAGCGGCGGTTGGTCCGGCCCCTGGGCGGGAGGTCGATCGATCACGGTCGCGAGCGATGGTAAACCGCGACGTTCCAGGACAGCCTCGGTCGCTTGAGTGTCTTGGCCACAGTCGAGCCCACCTCCCCGAACGCGGACGTGAGGAACTCGATGGTGGCATCCATCGACTCGAACTCCCAGAAGCAATGGACCACGCGGACCTTGAAGCCACCTGTCAGAAAGGGGCCGGTGCGCTGGCTCCAGGGCCCGTATTCGGGTCGTTCGGCATGGAGGCGGGACACGTCGTCGCGGCCATACTCGTGGACGGCGAGCTGGCGGCCACCAGGCCGGAGCACGCGATCGACCTCGGCGACCTCGTCGGGATCAACGCCCTGGAACGACGACCAGAGGCCGAGGACGACGTCGGCGGACCCGTCGGGCGCATCGATCCGGAGTGGCGAAGCCGCCGGCACGGAGGTGAGGCGGGCGCCCGCGGCGACGAGGCCGTCGATGATCGGGCCGCCGGAGGCGTCGATGACCAGCACGTCGCGATCCGCGATCGGACCGAGGGCGTCGAGCGCGGCGACGAGCTTGCCGGCGCGATCGAGGGCGCGAACGAGCGTACGTTCGAGCTCACTCGGTAGCGCCACCGGGAGGTCGGACACCGCGGGAGTATAGGAGCGGGCCCGATCAGCCCAGGTCGATGACCGCTCCCGCGCGAGGCGGCAGCTCGACCATCAGCGAGTCCGCGCCGGACGTGAGGACGGGCGGCTGCAGCCGACCCCGGCCGGTCGACAGGATGACCGCCGCGGTGCCTCCCGCCGCGCCCAGGCGGAGCGTCGTCTGCGACTCGCCCGCGTTGAGCGCCACCGCCAGGCGCCGCTCGCCCGCGCGGCGCTCGAACGCGAGCGCGCCCGCGGCGGAGGCGAGGAAGGTCACTTCGTCCGAGCGGAGCGCCGGTTCGGCCCGGCGCAGCCCGAACGTCGCGCGGGTCGCATCGAGGAGGTCCGCCTCCCAGCGCGCCGGATCCCATGGGAATGCCTTGCGCGAATCCGGGTCCTTGCCGCCGGTGAGACCCACCTCGTCGCCGTAGTAGACGCACGGGGCGCCGGGCAGCGTCCCCTGGAGCAGCATCGCCAGCTCCATCGCCTCCACATCTCCGCCGAGGAGCGAGAGCACGCGTGGCGTGTCGTGGCTGCCCAGGAGGTTCAGCTGCACGGCTGTCGTCTCGGGCCTGTAGGCCGACAGCAACTCGGCGAGCGCTGTTGCGAAACCGGGCCCATCGAGACGGGTGACACGGGCGTACTCGTGATGCGACCTGAGGAGGACCTCGTTGAGGGAGCGGCCACCGACGAAGCCGATGATCGCCTCGGCCAGCGGGTAGTTCATCAGCGCATCGAACCGGTCGCCGCTCACCCAGTCCGGCGCGACGTGCCAGATCTCGCCGACGAGATAGGCATCCGGGTTCACCGCGCGGCAACGCTGCCGGAACTCCTGCCAGAACGAGCGATCGTCGATCTCCGCGGGGACGTCCAGTCGCCAGCCGTCGATGCCGAAGCGGAGCCAGTGCTCGGCGACGCCCCATATGTAGTCCCTGACTGCAGGCTCGCCGACGTTGAGCTTCGGCAGCGCGGGCATGCCCCACCACGCGTCGTAGCCGAGCCGGACCCGTGCCGACGAAGCGTCGGTCTCCGGCGTGCCCGGCCAGGGCTCGTCGAGCGGCATCCCCGCGCGGAGACGACCCATGGGATAGGCGTCGATCGGCTTGTGGTGGTCGAGGCCCGCCTGGTCGAAGTGGAACCAGTTGCGATACGGCGATCCCGCCCCCGTCTCGAGCACGTGGTGGAACGGCCAGAAGCCGCGCCCGGTGTGGTTGAACACGCCGTCGAGGATCACGCGCATGCCTCGGGCGTGCGCTGTGTCGAGCAGCTCGCGGAGGGCCGCGTCGCCGCCGAGCAGCGGATCCACCGTCAGGTAGTCGTAGGTGTGGTAGCGGTGGTTCGACGCCGACTGGAAGACGGGCGTCAGGTACAGCGCGTTGACCCCGAGCGAGGCCAGGTAGTCGAGACGCTCGGCGACGCCGAGGAGGTCGCCGCCCTTGAACCCGTAGTTCGTGGGCGGCGCGTCCCAGGGCTCGAGGGGGCCGGGCTTGCTGACGCGCTGGCTCGCCGCGAAACGGTCGGGGAAGACCTGGTAGAAGACCGCGTCGCGGACCCAGGCGGGCGTGTCGGGCATGCGCTGCGGATTCTTACCTGTTGGCCGGTGCAGTCGACGATCGGACGACGAGCTCCGTCGCAAGGCGGACTCGTTCGGGTCGATGACTGGCCCCCGCAGAGATTCGCGCGAGCAGGAGGCGGGCGGCGACGGCGCCCTTCTCGCGGATTGGTTGGTGGACGGTCGTGAGCGGTGGATCGACGTGCGCGGCGAGGTCGACGTCGTCGAAGCCCACGACGCTCAGATCGTCGGGGATGCGCAGGCCCCGCTCGCGCGCGAGACGAACCGCGCCGATGGCCATCGCGTCGCTCATCGCGAGGACAGCCGTTGGGCGGATCCCTGCGGCCAGGGCGCGCTCGAACGTCGCGACGCCGCCGGCAAGCGAGGCGCGCCCGGCGACCACGTGATCGCTGCCCAGGCCGATGCCCGCTGCGTCGAGCGCGGCCTGGTAACCGCGAAGCCGTCGCTCGCTCACGCCGTGATGCTCGGGCTGGATGCCAGCTGCCTGGGGGCCCTCGACGGCCAGGATGAGGATGTCGCGATGGCCGAGCCCGATGAGATGCTCCGCCGCGGCCCGAGCCCCCGTCTCGTCGTCGACAACGACCGAGCTGTGCCCTGGCAGATCATCGGAATCGACGAGAACCATGGGCAGGCCGGCGGCCTCGATCTGCCCGACCTCCGGATGATCGGCGGACAGCCCGATCGCGACGACGCCGTCGACCATTGCGCGGCCCATCGCCATCGCCAGCGAGCCGTGCAGCGGCGAGATGAAGTGCAGCTCATAGCCCAGCTCCTCCGCGGCCTGGGCCACGCCCTCGCTGAACAGCGCGAAGAACGGATTCGAGAAGATGACCGCCAGTGCCTGCGGGGTCAGCACGCCCAGCGTCATCGTCTGCCGTTGGGTGAGCATCCGCGCGACCGGATTGGGCCGATAGCCCAGGCTCTCCGCGACCTCCCGGATACGCGCCGCCGTCTCCGCCGACAACCGCTCCGGGCTGTTGAACGCGAAGGAGACCGCAGTCTTCGACACGCCAGCCTTGCGGGCCACGTCGGCGATGCGCGGCCGGGCTGCGCGTCCCTCCACGAACGTCCTCCGCGGGCCTAACCGTTTAGCAAACCGGTTTAGCGACACTAGGCGTCGGCGTCGTTCCGCGTCAAGACGACGGTCCCCGGCACAATGCGCACGCGATGGACTCGGCCAGACGGATGCCCTGGGGCGTGGCCCTGTTCCTCGTCTACGCCCTGCTCCTCCTGGCCGGTATCGGCCTGTCCCTGGGCTTCGTCGTCGATCAGGCGGAGAACGTGCCCGTGACTCCGCTCGGCCTCGTCGTCATGGCCCTCCTCGCCTACACCATCTTCACCATCACCGTGGTCCTCCAGCGCAAGGCCGCCTCGCGTAGCCTGGCCCTCGGCCTCGCGACGCTGGCCGTGCCGGCGATCCCGCTTGCCCTCGTCTGGGGTCAGGTCATCGCGGCCCTGCTCGTGACGGCGTTCGCCATCCTGCTCTTCCGCGGGCTGCGTGCGCCGGCTGCGGCGGCGTGGCTCGACCAGCCGTGATCTGGCAGACTTCCGCGGCGATCCCCCTTCGAATCCAACGAGGCACTCCTTGACCACGTCCCCGCGTCGACCGAGCCCGGCTGCCCGAGCGTCGCGCCGCTCCCGCCGCCCGGCCGCGCGCCAGACCACGTTCCTCGAGCGCAACCGCACCCGGTTGCTGTGGGGCGGCGGCGTCCTCGCCTTCCTCGCGCTCGTGTTCGTGGGCCTGGTCCTGCCCGGCATCTCCCCGGCGTACGAGTGCGTGAACATCTTCGATCCGAGCCCCGCCCCGTCGTTCGTCGCGCCAACCCAGGGCCCGGTCGCGTCCGGCGCCACGGCGGCTCCCGCCGCGACCGCGCCGGCGGCCGGCTACGTCGAGCCGGACATGGGCCGCACCCACGTGGCGGTCGGGACCAAGGTCAGGTACACGTGGTGCCCGCCCGCGAGCGGCAACCACTACAGCTCCCCGGGCCAGGGCCCGATCCGGGCCGGCTTCTACGACAAGGGCGATCCGCAGGTCCCGGAGGGCTGGGTCCACAACCTCGAGCACGGCGCGATCGTGCTGCTGTACAAGTGCCCCGGTCCCGGCTGCGAGGACGCCGGCCAGTCGGACATGCAGTCGCTCCTCGCGAGATGGCCGAAGAGTCCGATCTGCCAGCTGCCGCCCGGCGGTACCGTGACGCCGGTCATCACCCGCTTCGACGACATGCCGTACAACTACGCCGCCGTCGTCTGGGACATGGTCCTGCCGCTGGACTCCCTCGACGAGCAGGCGCTGTTCGACTTCTACGCCGCGTACGGCGAGCAGTTCAACCCAGAAAAGCAGTGCGCCTCGCCGACGTCGTCGCCCCCCGCGGCGACGGAGGCGCCGGCCGCCCCCAGCCCGGCGACGACCTCGGCGCCGAGCCCGGCAGGGAGTTGACCGACGACGGGCGGCGCCCGCCTCGCTGACGAGGCTTCCGGGGTGATGCTCGCCCTGGTCAAGGCCGAGGCGGGACCCGGGCTGCGCCTCCAGGAAGTGCCCGTGCCGGGCATCGGCATCAACGACGTGCTCATCCGGGTCCACAAGACCGGGATCTGCGGCACCGACCTGCACATCGACTCGTGGGACAACTGGGCCGCGAGCGAGATCAAGCCACCGCTCGTCGTCGGGCATGAGTTCGTCGGCGAGATCGTCGACGTGGGCTCGAACGTGAGCGACTTCCACCCGGGCGACCTCGTCAGCGGGGAGGGCCATGTGACGTGCGGCCGCTGCCGTCACTGCATGGCCGGGCAACGCCATCTGTGCGCGAATACGGTGGGCCTCGGCGTCGGGCGCGATGGCGCCTTCGCCGAGTTCGTGGCCCTGCCGATGACGAACATCTGGCATCACTGGCCCGGGATCGACGAAGAGGTCGCGGCGATCTTCGACCCATTCGGCAATGCGGTGCACACGGCCCTCGCGTTCGAGGTGATGGGCGAGGACGTGCTGATCTCCGGGGCGGGCCCGATCGGGCTGATGGCCATCGGCGTGGTGCGCCATGCCGGCGCGCGGCACGTGGTCGTCTCGGAGCCCATCGCCTTCCGCCGCGGCATCGCCGAGCGGATGGGCGCGACGGTCACGGTCGACCCGACCCAGCGCGATCTGCACGACGTGCAGCGCGAGCTGGGCATGGTCGAGGGCTTCGACGTCGCGCTCGAGATGTCCGGCAACGCCAGGGCCCTTCGCGCCGCGATCGAGAACATGGCCCATGGCGGCCGAATCGCGCAGCTGGGCATTCCAACCGGCGAGATCACGCTCGACGTGAACGCCATCGTCTTCAACCAGCTGACGCTCCGCGGCATCTACGGCCGAGAGATGTACGAATCGTGGTACCAGTCGGCGGTGCTGGTCAGCGCCGGCCTCGACATCAGGCCGGTGATCACCCACCGCTTCGGCTTCCGCCAGTTCGAAGAGGCGTTCGCGGCTGCAAGGTCCGGCGACTCCGGCAAGGTCATCATGGATTGGCAGCAATGACGACCACGGCACGCCGCAACCCGCTGGACTTCATCGAGGCCGAGATCGACGACCTCAAGGCGAAGCACCTGTACCGACCGCTGCGGGTGATGAGCGCCGCCCAGGGGCCGGTGACCGTGGTCGACGGGCGCGAGGTCATCTCGCTGTCCTCGAACGACTATCTCGGCCTGACCCACCACCCCCGGCTGCGCGAGGCGGCACTCAAGGCCGTCGGCGAATACGGCGTCGGGTCGGGGGCCGTGCGCACGATCGCGGGCACGATGACCGAGCACGAGCAGCTCGAGGCCGAGCTCGCCGAGTTCAAGGGCGTCGAGGCGGTGCTGACCTTCCAGTCGGGCTTCACCGCGAACACCGGTGTGATCCCCACGATCACCGGCGAGCAGGACCTGATCGTTTCGGACGCCCTGAACCACGCCTCGATCATCGACGGAATGCGCCTCTCGAAGGCGCCGCGCAAGGTCTTTCCCCATCGGGACGTCGCGGCCCTGCGCGACATCCTGCGCGAGGCGTCCGGTACGGGCCGGCCCGAAGGTGCCGGTCCGTACCGGCTGATCCTCGTGGTCACCGACGGCGTGTTCTCGATGGACGGCGACATCGCGCCCCTGCCGGGCATCGTCGAGGCGGCCGAGGCGTACGGCGCCGCGGTCTACGTCGACGACGCTCACGCCTCGGGTGTCCTGGGCCGCAACGGCCGCGGCTCAGTCGATCACTTTGGCCTGCACGGCCGGGTCGACATCCAGGTCGGGACGATGTCCAAGGCGATGGGCGTCCTCGGCGGCTACGTGGCCAGCACCCAGGCGCTGCGCGACCTCCTCATCCAGCGGGCCCGGCCGTTCCTCTTTTCGACGTCGCACCCGCCGGCCGATGCGGCAGCCTGCCGCGAGGCGGTCCGGGTCATGCTCGATGAGCCCTGGCGGATCGAGCGGCTCTGGACGAGCACCCGCCGGTTCAAAGCCGAGCTGACGAGGCTCGGCTTCGACACGGGCCGATCGGAGACGCCGATCACGCCGGTCATCGTCGGTGAGTCGGACGCTGCCATTCGGTTCTCGAACCGGCTGTTCGAGGAGGGCGTCTTCGCGACATCCGTGGTCTTCCCGACCGTTGCCCTCGACCAGGCGCGCCTGCGCACGATCGTGACCGCGGCGCTCACCGACGAGCACCTCGATCGCGCCCTCGATGCCTTCGCGCGAGTCGGCCGGGAACTCGGCATCATCGGCGGGTGACCCAAGGAGACGGCGCGTCACCCAACCGATCCTCCACCCGGCCCGAGTGGGACGACTGGACGAGCAAGGCCGCGCATGAGGGTCACGACCTCCCGCTGGATGCCCATCTGCACACGGACCAGTCGCCCGATAGCTCGGTCCCGATCGACATCTACGCGGCGCTCGCCGTCGAGCGGCGGATCCCCGAGATCGCCATCACCGACCACGTCGACTTCGACCCGCGCGACCCGGCCTACCGCTACACCCGCTTCGAGGATCGCGAGCGCACCGTGCGCGACGCCGCAGAACGATGGGCCAGGCATGGGGTGACGATTCGGTTCGGCGCGGAGCTGACCTTCAACCAACGCTGGGA
>Ga0070707_100004937_pt1 | contig 12495 bp, 10 predicted proteins | sample KBSK5502metaG_FD_65468 | JGI IMG/M metagenome (GOLD analysis project Ga0070707, IMG submission 65468) | Corn, switchgrass and miscanthus rhizosphere microbial communities from Kellogg Biological Station, Michigan, USA - KBS K5-50-2 metaG | ecosystem: Host-associated > Plants > Roots >... | reverse complement strand
GCCGGGTAGATATCCAGGCGCTGCCGCTTCCCCAGCACCTCGCCCGTGAGAGGGTCGATCTCAGTCATGCGCTCGATCTCATCACCAAAGAACTCGATGCGTACTGCCAGGTCCTCGTAAGCCGGGAATACCTCCAGCACATCGCCGCGCACACGGAAACGCCCGCGAACGAAGTTGGTATCATTGCGCTCATACTGGATATCTGTCAGGTGGCGTAGAATGCGATCCCTGCGCTTCTCTTCCCCCACCTTCAACGTCAGTACCACCTCCCCATATTCTTCCGGGCTGCCCAGGCCATAAATGCAGGAGACAGAGGCAACGATGAGCACATCGCGGCGCTCGAACAGGCTGCGTGTTGCCGAGAGGCGCAACTTCTCGATCTCTTCGTTGAGCATGCTCTCTTTTTCGACGTAGGTGTCGGTGCGCGGGATGTAGGCCTCGGGCTGGTAGTAGTCGTAGTAGGAGACAAAGTACTCGACCGCGTTGTTAGGAAAGAATTCTTTGAACTCGCTGTAGAGCTGTGCCGCCAGTGTTTTGTTAGGTGCAAGCACCAATGTCGGCTTTTGTACCTGCTCGATAATTTTCGCTACCGTATACGTCTTGCCGCTGCCGGTCACTCCCAGCAGCGTTTGATACCTGTGGTCCTTTCTTAACCCCTCAACCAATTTCCCGATAGCATCGGGCTGATCGCCTGTCGGTTCGAATGGTGCCTCTACCTTGAATTCGGGCATGATCCGCTTTCCTTATGAGTGTATAGAATTTTTTTTCCAATGGCGCTCTCATTATACCACGTTTATAGGCCAACTATAGCACACCTGACCCCCCGCAAGGGTTACTCAAAAGTCGAGCATTGGTTACTGCCAAGCGAGGGCTTGAAGGGCGACCGCAAGGGTCCCCGCCGCTCCACTCCACCACCCCCGCCCTTACAATGACCACGATTCCTGCGAGTGAGAGAAGCGACTGTCGAGAAGCCCTGTTGCAGGGAGAGGTCTGTGAAGGCTATGAAATGGCCCAAAATGTAGGAGTTGCTCCTCTTGCTAAGGCCCAATTTTTGGGCTATAATTGTGCTGTGTGTTGTTTTATTGAGGAGGTGAGATTCGTTTGAGTGAGAAACCAGCCCAGCAGCACAGGCAACATTTTAATTTGAGCGAAGAGGGCAAGCAGAAGCTTGAGGAACTCACGGCGAGACGCTATCCAGGGAAGCAGCGCAGGCAGAGCCAGCTTGTTGAGGACTTGATTACGGAAGCTTTTGCGAAGGAGCTTAGTATGAGCACGAGTAGTACCGGCACACAGGAACCACCTGATCGCCTGGCTACAGCAACCTATGAGGCGCTCAACCTGGCACAACACAGAGCCAGCAGCATGCAGGCGAGTGAGGTTTATCCAGAGCACCTGCTCCTGGCGCTTTTTGAGCAGGGCCATAGTGGAACGCTGAAAGCTCTTAATAGCCTGCGGATGGATGATGTGCCGATAATCCGAAACCTGGTCATCTCAACGGGCGCATGGCACGTTGCGGAGGAATTGTATAAGCATGGTGAGATGCTCAAGGCAAGAGTTAGTGATGATTACCATAAGGGCGGCTTGATGGTCGATGTATCCGGCATTCGTGGATTAGTGCCAATCATTCGTGGGTTCGTGCCAATCTCGCAGCTTCTCAACTTCACAAGCGAGGAAGTTGCTGCTGGTGGTGATAACCCGGAGACCGAAGCGAAACTCCAGGGCATGATAGGCAGGGAACTGCAACTCAAGATCATCGAGATTAACCGGGAACGCAAACACCTGATTCTTTCGGAACGCCTGGCCCAGCAGGAGTGGAGGCAGCGCAGGCGCGAGGAGTTACTCGAGGAATTGAAGCCGGGTGAGGTGCGGCGCGGCGTGGTCAGTAACATAGCGAATTTTGGCGCTTTTGTTGACCTTGGTGGTGCAGAGGGACTGATCCATATCGATCAACTAGCCTGGAGCAGGGTCGAGCATCCCAGCCAAATGCTCAAGGTTGGCCAGGAAGTAGAAGTTGAGGTCCTCAGCATCGATAAAGACAAAAAGAAAATCGCCCTGTCCATCAAGCGCGCTGAAGTTGACCCCTGGACAACGGTAGAACAACGCTACACACCTGGACAGGTGGTCACAGGCACAATCACCAGAATTGCGCCCTTTGGAGCTTTTGCCCGTATAGAAGAAGGTGTCGAGGGACTCATCCATCTTTCAGAGCTGCTGCCCGGCATAGACCCCAAGACAAGCTTGTACGAGGGCCAGTCTGTTCAGCTTCGCATCCTGCGCCTTGATGCCGAGCGTCGCCGTTTGGCACTCAGCATGCGCCAGGTCGATGAACCTGATCCTGTTCTGGCTATAAAAGATGGTCCATTGGCAAAAAGTTCCGCAGCTATTGAGGAGACTGCTTCAACTGGTGTCAGGGAGCCTGCTGTAAATCTTCCCCTTTCTGTTGAGTCGAGGGAATGCATCGATAGGGCTATGTCCATCGCGAAGCGCATGCGCTTGCTGCCAGTGCAGCCGGTGCATCTCTTGTTAAGCGTTTTGCAAGAGGAACGCATCCAGAACGCTCTTGCTGCATGGTTACCTTCCACCGAGCATCTCAGCGGCTATGCAGTTGGATACACAAGTGACGTGACAACACAAACAGGCACATGCCCTCACTGTAAGCGTGTCACTCAGCCGCATTGGAAACACTGCGTCTATTGTGGTGGGTCGCTGGCGAGGGTCTGTCCCAAGTGTGGTACCCCAAGAGCAGAGGCGGAGGGCGTACGTTTCTGTTACGAATGCGGCAGTCCATTCGAGTAATACCAGCGGAGGTTGTCTCCCACCATTGTAGACACGAGAGCTGTTTTTAAGGAGCGACACATGAACATCGTCACTACCGGGCTGCAAGAGCCGGACCGCTTAGCGCCATCTACCCACGAGGCTATTCGCCTGGCTCAAGAAGAGGCAGTCCGCATGCAGGCGCGGGCGGTGTACCCGGAACACCTGCTTCTGGGCGTGATTGCGCAGGGAGAAAACAAAGCCGCGAAGATGATGTGCCGCTGTGGGATGGATATGCAAGCGATTCGCGTACGTGCAAGCGAAGTCTTCGGCTCTCAGTACGTGGGGACTGATAACACCGATTTGCCTTTGTCACAGGAGTCGCTGCAATGTATAGAATGGGCCACTAAACTGGTGATGCGACACGTGTGGGCTGCATTAGTGTTACCTGAGCATGTCGTGCTATTCGTGCTGCGTCATCCACATATGCGCTACTTTCTTGCTCCGTTCTCTTCATCGGTAGAACTCATCCATGGATACCTGACTAAAGAAATGCGGACGCCTTTGCTTCGGAACATAGAGGACCCACTTCCAACGCCAGCCTATATGGGAGGACACCAAGATGTTGTGAACTTGAGTAGCGAACGATGTCCTGCCTGTAAAAAAGAAGCTTTGCCCGGTTGGAAACATTGTGCTTACTGCGGCGCTTCGCTGGGGCGTACCTGCCCGAATTGCGGCGCAGCGCAGCCGGGAATTGAGGATGCTCAATACTGTTTTGAGTGCGGAAGTCCACTCGAGCAGAAGTTTAAGCCGGTCCCAGGACGGGTCATTGAAGAAAGAGAGAAGCCTGAGACAAAGACCGGTTTTACCAAAGGTCAACGTGTACGCGTCCTTGATGGTCCATTTACCGAATATATCGGTACAGTTGTGGATATTGATACCGAGCGGAGCAAAGTCACGGTGCTCGTTTCGTTCTTCGGTCGCGAGACACCGGTGGTCCTGGATTTCTTACAGGTCGAGAAAATCTAATCCTTGAGCGCTTTGAAAGGCATATATCCGAAGTTCTAGAAGAGGAGCGGCTTATGATTCCCGAAGTACCTGGTATGCAGGAATTTGAGCATGATTGGCTGGAAACACAGGCATATGAAACGATCCTCATGGCTCAAAGCGTAGCGGCACGTATGCAGGCAGAACAGGTATATCCTGAACATTACTTACTTGGAGTAAGCTTACATGCTGATAATAGAGCGGCGAGGATACTGGACATTTTGGGAATCACAAGGGAGAAGCTGCTCGCGCTGGAAATAGATATCTCGCGCCTTGGTGACTCTCCTCCTATAAGTCCATTTGCTGATCTATCCGATAGCGTTCTACCACTAGCGGCAGATATGCAGAAATGCATCTACCTGGCTATCGCGGTAGCGGTGCATGCAATGCATGCCCAGTCGGTAGCACCTGAACACCTGGTGCTGAGTGTCCTCATCCATCGACGGGTACAGTCATTCCTCGGCCCACTCTCACTATCGGCAGAGGTACTTTTGAGCAGGCTGAGTACGTTTGAAGAATACAAGGGAAGAGGACTTGTCCTGACGGAGTACTTCAAGCGGGCGATGCTTGCCAGCGTTAATGAAAGATTGGAGATTCCAGGTGGCTACAGCCGGAGCCTCTTGCATGTACTCAGCAGCTTTGAACACCCCACTGCCAGATTTTCAGATATTGTTGTGACTAGTGAGTCTAAAATGGCGCTACTGGCAGTGGCTGAATTTCTTAAGAGACCGCGGCCATCTCAGCATTCCGAGAGAAAGACGTTGCAAACGGTGCTGCTTGTAGGGCCTCCAGGTAGGGAAAGAAAGCAACTCGTACAGGCAGTGGCCGGTGAGGCCGGGGTGCCGCTCATTTCTCTTACTTTCCCGGACCTCGTTGCCGCCTTTGCTGCCCACGATGATTACATCGAATATATTACGGGATTTGGTCCGTCGATCGGTATCGCTGTTCAGAGCGTGCCCAGTAAACGTGGCCTGGATCTCACACAAGGTCTTCTGCGAAGCTTCTTCTTGCAGGCAAGATACAAATCTCCTTGCCTTTTCTTGATCGATGATCTCGACGCCATTGTTCGCCTGGGTACGGTGAGTGGCCGCCAGCAGTTACTGGACCAGTTGATTGCAGAGATAGAATTTCTTGGTGAGCGGACAGTGGTCTTTGTAGCGGTTAGCAGGTTGGATAGCCTCAGCTATGTGTTTCGACATAGCGGCCTTTTTAGACAGCATGTGATAATGCAGCTCCCCTTGCCAAAGCGAACAAACCTCTGTCCCTCCTGCAAACGACCGGTCCCGGTACAGTGGAACCGCTGTGCTTACTGCGGAGCATCGCTTGCCAAAGTATGTCCAATATGTGGCGCTCCCCGTCCCGAGGTTGAGGGAGCGAAGTTCTGCTTCGAGTGTGGCAGCCCGCTGGAGTGATAAGGTGAGCCGGTCACAAGAAAAAGGCTGTGTTTTGAATGTGCAGCGCATTGGCGTAAAATTCTTCATAGCGAGTGTCCGCACTGCGCCTACTTGAAAGAAGTGATAGCGGTATCTTTTGCACAGGAGCATACCATGAGCACCTTGATAACTGAGATGCATAGCCATACATTTGACTTTGATAGATTAGCACCTTCAGCACAAACAGAAATCCACCTGGCACAACAAGAAGCAGCTCGCATGAGAGCACCAGAGGTTTATCCAGAACATCTCTTTCTCGGCGTTCTTGCGCAACCCGATGATAGGGTAGCCCGGGTAATGGACAATATGGGGTTGGATATGCAGGCGATCCGCGCACAAGCAGCGGAAGTCTTTGGTGTGCAAAGTAATGCAGAAGGGAATGATCTCCCTTTGTCCGGCGAAGCGCTGCATTGTATTGAATGGGCTTTTGACTTTGCCTTGCAAAGGCACTCTAGATTGATATATCCAGAGCACCTGTTAGTGGGCGTCTTGCGCCACCCACGCATCCAGCCTCTGCTTGTTCTGTTATTGCCATCAGAGGACGCATTACCTGCGCCTTTGAGGCAACTGGCAGGTCCAGCTTACACGAGTTATATAGATCAGCTCGTACGCTCTCGAGTGAGAGAGCAAAGCGTTGCAGGCTTCGATAAAAAATCCCCGTGGCGAATTCTCAGGACGTTTGAGCGTCCTACCATTACTTTCCAGGATATCAGAGGGTTCGATGTGGCGAAGCGCGATTTACGAGAAGTTGCGCAGTTTCTGAAGAAGCCAGAAATTTTTCAGTCCTCAAAGAGAGGATATTTGTATGGGGTACTGCTTATAGGTCATCCTTGCACCGATCGAACGCTACTTGTGAAGGCCACGGCTGGTGAGTCCGTTGTACCCCTCATATCGCTGTCTATTATGGCACTCGTTAAGATGCTTGCTGATATTGACTCCGGCGCCCTGTCTATCGAAGACCTTGAACTTCCAGTGGATGAGTACAATCTGCTCAAATATAGTGAACCTCGCCAAAGAGCTCGGGATATGATAAGCCATATTTTCAGCCAGGCGAGAGAGTCCTCTCCGTGCGTGCTCTTTATCGATAATCTCGATGGACTGGCCACGGATGAAGAACGCGAACAATGTTTTAAACAACTGGTGGTAGAGATGGATGGACTTGACTATCATCCACCGATGGCGGTCATTGCTACCACCAGCCAGGTTGATGTCCTCGACCAGGCGCTCTTACATCCAGGCCGTTTTGACCGTCAAGTAGTCATAAGCAGTAGTTTCATAGCGCAGCCTGCAGCGCAAACAAAACTATGCCTCTCGTGCAAATATGAGGTTCTGTCCAACTGGAAATACTGTATCTACTGCGGCGCCTCGCTGGCCCAGGTATGCCCGAATTGCGGTACGCTGTTTATGCAGGTTGAGGGGGCACGCTATTGCTTTGAATGTGGGACTCAGTGGAGGAGTATCAAACAGGCTTGATGGTTGTGATCTATTTCATAGAACTCCTCCCTGGCTATGCTACAATGGATCATCAAGAAGATGAGTTCGTTCTAGCATGACACATGTGAAAGGAAGCAAGGGCGACTATGGCACGGGCCCTTCCTCGTTATTGTCCACGATGCGGTGCACCCGTCGTCACAAATGCGGGTGCCTGTAGCACCTGCGGCCTGCCGGTGGAGGCGATGTTCTCCAGGAGCGCGGGTATGCAGACAGCGCAGAGCCAGCAATACGGCCAGGACCAACTAGACCAGCAGCCTACCCAGAGCTATCCCCAGGTCCAACAGGGTAACCCACAACATGCATCATTTCAGACGCCGAGTGAGCCTGTCTATGCGCCTGCTCCGAAAAAAAGGGGCATGGGGGGAAAGGCTTTGATACCACTCGTGGCGGCGTTGCTTGTTTTACTGGCAGCAGCAGGGTACGTCATTGCCGGCCTGCAGGGTGTGCATCTGCCGGGTTTTGGCAATTACCAGTCGCCGGTGACAACGAAAGCGATCAATGCCACAGTCCCTTACGCAGGTGTTGACATAACTGTAGTGAATGTGCAGCAATCTCAGAACTTCATCAATGATCCCAACTCTAGCGACAATGGTATGGTCCGCCTGAACCTGCGCGAACAGAATAGCACGGGTATCAAGGTCAGTTGGAATTACAATACTATTGCCCGGCTGATTTTGCCGGATAAATCGATTGCCGGCCCGGTCTACGTGAAGGCAGGAGCCGGTATCGCCCCTGGAACATCGCAGACCAGCGTCCTTGATTTTGCTGTCCCTACCAGCGATACGCTCAGCCAGCTTACCTTGCGGCTGGGTGCTCCAGATGAGGCGCAAATGCTCATTCCATTGACGGGAAGGGCCGATCTGAGCAAGTATCAACCCAGGTCCATCAACCTCAACGGGCAGATGCTCTATTTTGGGCTGAACTGGACGCTGACCAGTGCCACGTCGAGCTTGAGCATCGATGGCCAGCAGGCCGCCAAGGGCATGCGCTATATCACAGTCACCCTCAAAGTGGATAATACGCTCTCACAGATTGCTGTTACCGGTTCTCCCTACGACTATATTCGTTTGAAGTTTGACAATATTACTGCTTTACCAAAGGATACAACGCTTCCCGTTTCTTTCAATGCAGGTGCAATGGGGCAGACCGGGACGGTCAGCTTTCTGGTGCCGCAGAATACTCAATCATTTACTCTGCTCCTGGTACCGCAGAGCCGGGACGCCAGTAGTGACCAGGATTCGACGAATTTTCAGTTGGCGTGAACGCTTCGCGCCTCCCTAATTATGGACATTTCTCTCACTTACTGTTAAGATTAATGAAGGTCTAAGGCCTGCGGTCTAATTATTATTTTTAAGCAACTATCATTTATAGTTATCGTCAAAGGAGAGAAGCAATGGCACGGTCATTTCCTCGCTTCTGCTCGCAATGCGGCAGCCCTCTAGAAGCAGGGCATCGTTTCTGTACCAATTGCGGCGCAACTACCAGTGTCGAATCGAACAACCCCACAGCGTTGGCAGCGGATGATCAAGCGACTCAGGCTAGCATATCTGCGCAGGATTCATCTTCAGTTACCAGTGCTGCTACTATACCTACCGAAAATGCGAAACCTCCCGATGCGGCTAAAATGGCTGCGCATCCGGACGATCCAGGTTCGACTCTGGTTGCACAGCTCTCTACTCCAAATACTCCGGCATCAGGGGCTATCCCACCTGTGCAGGGGCCAAATATCTCCGGGCCGATGTACTCCTCGACACCGACATTTGATGACCAATTTTACGCACAACCCACCGACGTGCATAGCATTCCACCCCCCCCACCGCCCGAATCATTGGTATCTACACCTCAGCAGGTTCCGGCTTCATCCTACGACACACATACAGCTTCAGACTATGCAGTCGTGCCGGCATATGCACGAGCGCCAAAACGCTCCAGGGGGGGCCTGGTAGCCATTGTGCTGCTGCTCGTGCTTGTGCTTGGCGGTGGCGGAGTGTACTTTGCCTTTTTCAGGTCTCCTGGAGCAAGTAACAGCAATCAGAACAGCAATGGCACGAATACGCAGGGCGCGACCGGTAAGACTCCTGTGAGCAATAATGGCACTCCGGGTAGTGGTAATACACCAGGTAGCACCGTTGGTACCACGACTAGCAGCGGGCCCACGACGAAGCAAGTGAACTTGCAGTTCACCTACGCAGGCATAGAGATGACCATTACCACGGTCCAGGAGGCGCAGAGCTTCCCCGATGATAACAGCGCTACTTCGAATACCGTACGCATCAATATGAGCGAAAATAATCCAACAACATCTGGTGGAGGTTTCCTATATTCTGATGTTGCTCGCTTACTATTGCCGGATGGAACAACTGCCAATTTCGAAAACTCACAGAATTCTATAGGTCCTGGAGCATCAACAAGGCGCACAAACTGGATCGATTTTAGTGTGCCCACTTCCAATCTTGACCTTAGTAAGCTTGTCCTGCGTATGGGTACGGCAAACGAAAGCCAGATTGACATTCCTCTCATGCCAGGCGCTGATCTTAGTAAGTACCAACCGAAGACGATTACCCCAAATACGACGTTCCAGTACGCGGGGTTAAACTGGACTATTACGAAGGTGACAGAGAGCTTGAGCGCTGGAGACAAGCAGGCAGCCACTGGACAGGTCTATATTGTGGTGACTTTGAATGCTGTTAATTCTACAGGGAACGATTTTAGTGCATATCCCGGTGATTATCTACGCTTGAAATCTGGTGACACTACAAGCTCGCTGACAGACTTCACATTTCCCCTCTCCGTGGCTTCTCAGTCGAACGGCAGCGGAACAGTTACTTTCTCTATGCCGCAAGGAAACACCTCGTTTACATTAATGATGTTGACGCGGCCGGCAAGCCCGCCAATAAACGCGGCTTCAGCGACATTCCAAATCCAGTAGTATAGAATTGGAGGTCATTCCAGCAAGAAACTGCCCGAGAGTTCGCGCCGCAGCGTCTCTTTTTCCTCTTCATCCAATACCGGATGATTGGTGATCGGGCCGGACCAGACCGCCATTTGCCTGGTGGACGCGTTTGAGAATTCGTCGAGTAAGGCTTCCTCTAAGAAGCCTTGCATGGCGGGGGAGGCTGATGCAGGCTCGTCCTCCGTCACTTCTTCCACGGTGAACTCTGTCGTTGGCAGTGGAGTCTCGGGCAAAGGGGCCACAGCCTCGCTAGTAATGGCGACTGTCTCCTGTAAAGCAAGAGCGGCCTGGGCTGCCGGGGCTATTTCGGGAGAAAGGTCAACTGGTTTCGCAGCTAGCGGAAAGCGTTCGCCGAGGATCTCAACGAAAATACCGTGACCCTCACGTAGTTCTGCGAGCTGGCGGCGTAACTCAGTATTCTCCTTTTGCGAATCTTCATACAGTTGCTGTTGCCTGAGCACCTCTGTCATGATTAGCTCAAAGCTGCTGCCACTCGTTTTCATACAAACTCCTTTAGAGCATCATTTACAATTTACAACTGATAATCTCCTACCATGAGACATAAAGCATATACTCTCTAGTAGATGAACGTAGTTTCTCCCTATCTTGGTGTAAAAACGTACCAAATTGACTAGAGTAACGATAGATGAGGTTTTCAATTGCACGTGTAGCATCAAAAATGATTTTTGACTCGTTATTCCAGTGACACTCTGCTTGGGCTGCAAGCCCAACAGCTTCTGTAGGTAAGCGGACCCCTACAGCGACACGCACAACTGCGGAACGTACCCACAGCCGGTGGGGGGTGCCATCTAAACAAACAAATCTCGCTTTCTCGCAAGGTAGCAGTACTCTCCTTCAGGATACAGGAAAGCCGCTATTCGCATCACCTGCTTATTACCTCTCACTTTCCATCTCCATACATTGTTATGAAAAGAGAGTTTGTTTAACGCAACATTGCAAGAGAGAACAAACACACGCTGTAAGCTTTCCAACAACTCACGGCTTTGACTAACGAGTGCCCATTCCAGTGTTTGAGGAATATAGCCAGTCGGCCTAGGAATACCTCTTTCCTTACGTATAGACCCGTCACCGTCAAATAAGCCTCGAATGAAGTGAGGTCGCAATGCTTCAGCAACACGTTGTAAGATATCTGCTGACTTGAAGTTGAGGGTCAAAAGAGTTGAGCAGAAATCCTGGTTGGTTACAACAAATCTGCAGCAAGGCGTCCCAAACCCTCCCGGGAGAATTCGTACAGGATGATTTGAACTCACTTCATTTCTAAACATGAGAAGCCAGCTTTGATCTTTTTCAGCAACGATGAACTGAACCCGCCACTTGTTATGTGTGTAGTATACACATCCATCAGCAGCGAGCACACCAAGCCAATAGGCTTTATTTGGAGTATCTATAGTTGCAAAGTAGGCGGAATTAATCTCATAGGTAGATGGCCTAGACATAAGCATCACCTTTGCCGGACCGTGCGCCAGAAGAAGAGCAGCGTGCGGCTATAGACTTGCCCACATGCATGAGCCAGTTCATCGAGTTGGGCTGTTCTGCCGAGCTGAACCCGGCGTACGGCGTACTGCGGTTTTGTTTTCGTCTCTGCTGTACTCATACCGACCCGTTCTTTTTGGTCTGTCTGAAACCGGAAAGACAGGGGCTGAAGCCGAAGAAAACCCACCTCTACGGCACGGAGGCTTGCAGCGGGTTCAATGGTGTCATCTTGATATGCCGGTTACTCCATTCTGGTACAGGCATGGCATTCCTTGTGGATGCCAGGTTTCTTTACAAGAGTTAGGCCTGAATGGTCTCTTCTCCCTGAGCTTATGTCTCGTGTGGCGTTGTGCTACACGCGTGCGCCGAATGGCATCACAGTTTCCGTGTCGTGTACCCGCGAGCGTCAGTATCACCAGCGTCTTCCCTTGTCTAGCTCCCCCTACCCCGGAGTGGCAGGTACGATGGTAGGACTACCCGGTATGGTCGTCGGGGTGCCGCTTGCCCCTGGCACAGAATTTATCTCGATCGTAATATGTGCGGCATCCGGTAACGTAGTGCTGCCATTGGAGATCACAATAGCGACACTGCTCACCCCGGGCTGCTTCAAGAGGTAGTTGATGGCATCTTGCTTGCTCATATGGGTGATGCGATTCGCCAGGTTCTGCTTCGCGGCGTCGCTGAACTGGTAGGCCCACACACCCTCCGCGCTGACAACCAGGTTCACCGTCCCTCCGCTTCCCGGAGTGACCTGTGTTACCCCCTTCACGATATTGCCCGTGAGCGCGAAGTTTGGCCCAAAGTTTTTAAGGGCCTCTGCCGTGAGCAGGTTCGCGGCCATCGTGAGCGCAGCTTGCTGGTCGTAGACCTCCTCGGTGCAGGTGATCGTCCCGCTGACGGTCACACTCCCTGCGTGATCACCCGCATTATGGTCCCGAGTGAGATTCGATGTTGACGGGCATTGCAGCGTGTTGAGCACTACCGCTTCATTCGGCAGCACCTGCTTCTGCAAAGCTGGGGGCACCCCCGGCTCGAGCATAGCCACAACCTGCTTTGTCGCGGCATCGATGTCGGCCTGCTCCACTACGGCGTGAGCCTGTGGATTTTGCCCACCAGAGAACGCTCCATTTTTCACTGTGATCCCTTTTGCTGCACAGCAGGGACCATTAATATCGAGTGCTCCAATGTTTCCAGCGGCTCCCGCATCGACCGCAAAGCCTTGTACCGTAATCGATGGAGGAACAACCGGAACAGTGATCGGCCCGTTAAATGAAACCGGCACTCCAGAAGCGCCTCTAAGCGTAACACTAGAAAACGTTA
>Ga0070707_100004936_pt1 | contig 12497 bp, 12 predicted proteins | sample KBSK5502metaG_FD_65468 | JGI IMG/M metagenome (GOLD analysis project Ga0070707, IMG submission 65468) | Corn, switchgrass and miscanthus rhizosphere microbial communities from Kellogg Biological Station, Michigan, USA - KBS K5-50-2 metaG | ecosystem: Host-associated > Plants > Roots >... | reverse complement strand
TTTTTACGGGTGATGTTGTGCAAAGCATCAATACGATCGCCAGTGACCTGGAATGCGAGGGTATTCTGCTCTTTGTGGGCCGTAACGATGGTATTCTCCTCCAGGCGAGTGAGATTAAACACCTCATGGAGACGACGACCGGTAGACTCTATATCTTGCGCTTGCAAACGGGTGATGGCGAGAGTGTAGCACAAAAATTGCTCAAAGGATTTTTATCCTGGAGGCGCAAGCAACGAGCCAGGCTTGCTCCTGCACAGGAAAGTTCCGAAGAAGAGGTAACGTTTCCGATGGGGACGAGGTGAAAGAAAGTTGACTACCTGGCCGTCCCCGCTGCGGTGACTTTCCCCACCGAATCTCCCGCGCCATTTTGTGCGATTCCGTCCCGTCCCCGGCTGAGCAAGAGTACATCACAGGGAGCATTTTTCATGACGTAATCGACCGCTGGATTGATCTGTTGTGCGTTTCCTCGTGGACGAACGGGTGCATTGGCCATCAGGATCAGGTCCGCGGCCTGCATCTCCGCTTCGCGCACAATGGCCGGGCCGGCGTTGCGCGCTTTCAAGATGCGTTTGTTCACCCCAATCTTATTCATCCCGGCGACGCATTGCCTGGCAACTGACTCGGCTCTGTCGAGCAATTCGAGCGCGCGTTTTTCGTCTTCCTCTACCCTGGCATTGAGTGGGAGCGTAAAAGGCACCTCGATTATCGCTAAAAGCTCCATATTGCCACCCCGCGAGTGGACCATTTGCGCGGCTAATGCCACGATGCGGTCTGTAGCCTCGCTCTTGCTCAAAAGAGGCACGAGGATACGTGTCAGCCTATTTACCGAACGCACCGCCCTGGTTACTGTGCGGGTGCGCTCTGTCTCTTTGGGCAGGCGGAACATCCAGGTGAGTACGCCCACAATAGAGGTGAGGAACACCACGGCAATCACTGTGCCAATGACGGTGATTTGTAAGGGATTGGTCGCCTGTACTGCAAGGATGGGCATACCTTATGCTCGCTTTCTCCGGCCCGGCGTCGAACCAGGCATGCGTTTATATTGTGCGTAGGCGCGTAGTCGCACGACCCCCAGCACGACAAAGGCTGATCCGAGTACGATAAGCGTCCAGGCCTGCAGTCCAACCATTGATGCACGGACGATGATGGTTAAGCCAAGAGGGATAATGAGCAGGCTTACCAATGCGCGATACTGTTCACGCCGGGGTAGTCGCTGTGGCTGCTCTTTCATTGCGTATCTCCTTTGCGCTTCCGGCGATTCTCGCCGTTGGCGTGGTCGTCGATTGGTACATTGAGGACCTGTGTGCCAATGGGGAGTTTGCTTTCGCTTTCCTCTTCGTGATAAAGGCGGCGCTTGCGCGCAAGATTCTCGCGATACTCGTCGGCGAGCTCGTGTTCGCCGGCATCCTCATAGACCAGCAGTTGCTCCTTTTCCCAATCGCGTTTCAGTGGCTTTGTGATCGGCAACTTTCTGTGACGGCGATACCAGGAGTAGATCAGCAGCCCCAGTACAATCCAGGCAGGGCCAGCGATGCGTCCAATAGAGTGCGTGAGTACGACGAGAAAGAGAATGGTGCTGATCCCCAGAAACCCGAGTACGCCGACAAGAGGTAAGCGCCGCACTTCACCGTCCTTGCCCCGCAGCGGGATATTCAATGGCACTTTGAAGGGCCGTGGCGTCCAGGGATCAACGAAACGGAGCACGAGCAGCGAGACAAACACGAGCATATAGGCGGTTGCCGCGCCAAAGGCATACATATTGCCAAGCACATCGTAGGCATTGGACGAGAGGCCGGCGAGCCAGAGTTCCAGCAGGGCAACGCCAGAAAAGACAATCAGTGTACGTACCGGGGTGCGGAACTTCGGATGTACTTTGGCGAACCAGCGTGGCAGCAGGTCAAACCTGGCCATCGAGTAGGTGATGCGCGAGGCGCCGAAGACGCCAGAATTGGATGAGATCAGGAGGAGCGTTGCGCCCAACATGGCGACATATGGCCCGGCGAAGAGGCCCAGAAAAGGGATATGACTGGCCAGCCAGGCTATGGGGTCGCTGTTGTGTGTGGCGACACTCTGCCAGGGCAACATGCCCAGGCTCAGGTTTGAGAAGGCAAGCGCGTAGATCAGCACGGTCAGAATGAGCGCAATCGAAGTGCGTGGCACGACCTTGGCGGGGCGTATAGTTTCCTGGCTGGCCTGGCTGATGGATTCCAGGCCCACGAACGAGATGATGGCAAGCGATGCCCCGTATGCCAGGTGGAACGGGTCAGGCCAAGATGTCGTCATCTGGTGAATGAGCATCGACGGATTAAAAGCGAAGAGGAAGCCGAAGAACAGGATGGCTGACTCACTGGCAATGTCGAGCGCGCCGAGTATCTCGTTAAATTTTGACGATTCGCGCACTCCCAGGATATTCAGCAAGGTCAGCATCACGACGAGGAAGGTGGCTTCCAGGATCAAGATGGGCTGCACGCCCAGAAAGGACAAGCCGAGCAGGTGAATATTTATGCGCACGTTGAGTGCCGGGAAAAAGAAGTTGATATAGCCCGCTGATGCAAGCGCAAACAGCGAAATGTCGATCGTGAAGTCCAGCAGGACGGCCCAGCCCGCTACGAAGCCCCAGAAATCGCCCAGGCCGCGCAGGACGTAAAATTGACCGCCGCCGGCCATTGGATAGGCGGCTGCCAGTTCTGTATAGGCAAGGCCGACCATCACGTAGACGAGCCCTGCAAATAGAAAGGCGACGTTTGTTGCTCCCTCAGCCGCCGCCATAACGATACCGAGTGCGACGTACACATCGGCCCCCACATCGGCATACCCCCAGGTATAGGACCCCCAGACGCCAACAGCGCGTCGCAGGCCCTGACTTTCTTGTGGTTTATCGGCAGCTGCGCCGTCCGCTCCAGTGATGTCCGGCGCTACTTTGCTGGCCATAGAGTTTCCTCCAAAAAGGCATATATGTTCTTACTAGCAATCGTATAACAATGGTGTGCTTTTGGCACTCAAGAAATGCTCAAGAGGTTCGCCAGGACTATCAAGAAATGCTCAAAAATTGTCTAACCGGGCTGAACCTGGCCTGTTTCTTGAGCATATCCTGAACGTTTTGCCGGTTATCCAGAATGCACGTTGAGCACCTCTGGCATATACTATAGACTGGGAGGGGAGCGGTGTTCACGATCCTTTCCCTATGTTGTGTTGATCAGGAAAGGTCGCTCTGTTATGAGTACCGTTGAACATCTCTCGCCCATCGGGGTGAGCAAAGAGCTCCCCTGGCAACAGTATCTGCTCGATAGTATGCTGGCTATCATGGGCTCTCTGCTGGTCACGGGGATCATCTTCATGTTCCATCTCTACCCGCGTATTCCCAATATCTCGATTGTGTACCTGCTCGTAGTGCTGGCGCTGGCCACCGTGCGTGGACGCTATGCGGCCATCCTCGCGGCAGTGGTGGCCTTTCTCTCCTTCGATTTTTTCATTGTTCCGCCCTTATATACCTTTGTCATCTACCACGTCGAGGAGTGGATTGCGCTCTTCGTCTTCCTAATCGACGCCATTCTGACCGGTCAACTGGCCGTGGCGCTGCGCGAGCGGGCCGAGCAGGCGTCGCGCCGGGAGCGCGAGACGCGTATCCTCTACGACCTGGTACGCGTCACCAACCGGGAGGCAGAGCCGGAACGCCAGTTGCACACCATTGCACAGGCCATCGCCGACGTGTTTTCCTCCTGGGGGGTGCGTGATTGCGCCATTCTACAGCCCGATGCAACGGGCAACTTGCAGGTCCAGGCGAGCGCCTACCAACCAGCCGAGCAGATCACGCTCTCTTCCGACGAGAAGGCCATCGCCTCTATGGTGATGGCCCACGGTCGAAGCATGGGCCTCTATGAGGATGATTCTCGCGCCTCTTCCACCTTCGCTCATGTCGCGCAGCGTATCATCGTGCATAGTACTGCGTCCGGGCGTGCTGTGCACGGCTCCCTGCGCCTGATCCCGCTGAAGGTCGGCCAGCAGGTGGTGGGCGTGCTGCGCCTGCGGATATGGGATGATGAGCGCCGCGTTCCTCGCGATGAAGGCCTGGAAGACGAGTATGACCATGCTCCCAATGCACGGACGACCTTTTTCTGGACCTTTCTCGACCAGGCGGCCTCGCTCGTCGAGCGCGCGCGCCTGCAGCGGGAGAACCTGCGCATCGAAGTCTTACAGCGCACCGATGTCCTGCGTGCGGCCTTGCTCTCCTCCGTCTCGCATGACCTGCGCACGCCACTCACCACCATTAAGGCCGCGGCAAGCTCGCTCTTGCAGGAGGATGTGCGGTGGGACAATGAGGCCAGGCGCGGCTTCGCACAGTCCATCGAACACGAAGCGGACCGTCTCAACCGCCTGGTAGGCAACCTGCTGGATATGTCGCGCATCGAGGAGGGCGCCCTCAAACCGGAGAAAGAGTGGTATTCGCTCAAGGCGCTCATCCATGACGTGCTGGGACGCTTGCGGCCGCTGCTCGAGGGCCGTACTGTACATACTCACCTCACCGATGATTTGCTGCTGGTCGAACTGGATTATATGCAGATCGACCAGGTCCTGACCAATCTGATCGAGAACGCCGTCCGCTACACGCCGGCGGGGTCGCCCATCGACGTGAGCGCGCATATTGAGGGTGAGCAGGTAATGCTCAGCGTAGCCGATCGCGGTCCTGGCATCCCTCCCGCCGACCTCGAGCGGGTGTTCGATAAGTTCTACCGCGTCCTGCAAAGCCAGCACAGCGCCGGGTATCCATCTGGCTCAGGGCTGGGGCTGGCCGTGTGCAAGGGACTGGTCGAGGCGCATGGCGGGCGCATCTGGGCGGAGCTGCGCGAGGGGGGAGGGTTGGTCGTCCGTGTAGAGTTGCCTGTTGGGAAGCGAGAGGAGATTGTGCTATGAGTAAACAGGGAGCCTCGATCCTGGTGGTGGATGACGAGCGGGAGATCGTACGCGCTTTGCAGCGCAGCCTCACTGCTCACGGCTACAGGGTGTTTACTGCCAGGAGTGGGGAAGAGGCTATTGAAGAGGTTGCCCGCCACCGGCCCGATCTGCTCTTACTCGACCTGCTCTTACCGGGGATAAGTGGCCTGGAGGTGACCCGGTGGGTGCGCGAGAGGTCGAGTGTACCAATTATCGTGCTCTCGGTCAAAGAGGCCGAACGCGACAAAGTCGAAGCGCTCGATTCGGGGGCCGATGATTACGTCGCCAAACCCTTTGGCATGAACGAGGTACTGGCGCGCGTGCGGGTCGCCCTGCGCCACGTCGCGAATGCTCAGACCGGCACGGAACCGCGCTTCGGGGCAGGCCCGCTCGAAGTGGATTTTGCCGCGCGGCGGGTCCAGGTCGAGGGACGAGAGGTCCAGTTAACGCCGACCGAGTACGAGCTGCTCAAAATCCTCATCGCGCACCGTGGCAAAATACTGACGCGGCAGATGTTGCTGCATGAGCTCTGGGGAGCCGAGGCGCATGCAAGGATGCACAGCCTGCATGTGTACGTGGCCCAGCTGCGCCAGAAAATCGAACCGGACCCCGAGCGGCCGCGTTTTATCATGACCATTCCCGGCGTGGGCTACCGCTTTAATGACGATCCAGAATCCTGGTGAGGGTCTCTGATATCATGAGCACATCTTGAGCATACGTACGAATGTTGAGAGAAGATCCAGAACAAACTCCCGGATATCCAGAACGCACATTTCCCAATCCGGGGGTACACTGGGAAGGAGAACGAAGCACGAGATGCAGCGCTTGTTGCACCAGGCATTCGCTTTGTTCTCGGGAGGGTACGATGAATGCGCCACGCTGGCTGCTGCCTTTTACGCACGGGGTGGACATGGGCGCTATCGATTCCGTCGTGCGCTTCGCGCAGAGCGCCGGGGCGACGCTGGTTCCCGTGACAGTGATCGCTGTGCCACACGAGCGCAGGTCGCGAGGCGTACGGCTGGAGCACATCCAGCAGTCGAAAGACTTCCTGGAGGCGGTCCAGTTCAAGGCTGCCAGGCTCGAGGTCCCGGTTGAACGCTACGAAGTCTTTACCGGCGATGTACTCCAGAGTATTGCGCTGCTCGTGCAGGACCTGCGCTGTGACAGTATCGTCCTGGTGACGAGCGAGCAGCAAGAGATGCTGCTGCACGCATCCGAGTTGAAGCGGTTACTCATGGAGCCACCCGCCGCGCTCGTGCTCATGCGCCTGCCGGCGCGTGCTGGCCGAACCCAGACGCCGCAGGTGGTCAGCCGCTTCCTGCCCTGGCTGCGCGGGCTGTGGGGGTACCGGGACGGTACCCGGGACGCGCCAGGAGTCGAGGAGCCGGGCTGGATCGGAATGGAAGAGCCACACCGGGGATGACCCTGGAGAAGAAAGGAGGCGATAGAGATGCCTGGAGCACGCATTTTACTGGTGGAAGACGATGAGGTGCTGGGCGACGTGATCGGACGCAATCTGCGAGCGCGCGGGCACGAGGTGCGCATCGCCGTGAATGCGGAGAGCGCGCTGGCACAGCTGCGTGATGCTCAGATCGATCTCATCATCCTGGATATCAACCTGCCCGACCAGACAGGCTGGGAGGTGCTGCGCACCGCGCAGCGGGAGGGGTGGCTGCGCCCGCGGGAGATCGATGGCCACGTTCAGACGCTGCCGGTGGTGGTGCTTTCTGCCGTGCGGGTGAGTCCGCGCCGGCTGGCGGAGTTTCGCCCGCTGGCGTACCTGCCCAAGCCGTTTCCGATCGAGGCGCTGCTGCGCCTGGCTGCGGAGGCAGCAGAGCGCAGGAACGGCGGTGTCGTCACCGAACAGGAAGACGAGGAACATGCTTCTACTGTCTTGCCCGATGAGGAGGAACTACATGCTTGATCTGATTGTTGTCGTGGTGACCATTGTCACCTTTATCGCGTTCATCGGCTTCACCGAGGGCTGTGAGCGCCTGTAGCAAAGAAGGGAGAGAACATATGAACACTCCGCTAGAATACATCCTGGTGGGGATCGTCACGCTGGGCGTGCTGATCTACCTCATCATCGCGCTCCTGGCGCCCGAGAAATTTTAGTAGTGTCTTTCATAACATAAGTGAGGTAACCAATTATGCCTGTCACACTCAATAGTGTCCTGCAGGTACTGGTCTTCCTGGTTATTGTGCTGCTGCTGACCAAGCCGCTCGGCCTGTACATGTACAAGATCTTCAACGGGGAACGCACCTGGCTCTCGCCGGTCTTCGTCCCCGTGGAACGCTTCTTTTACCGTCTGTGCGGCGTCAACCCGGAGGAGGAGCAGAAGTGGACGGGCTACATGATCTCCGTGCTGATTTTCAGCGTGGTGGGCATGCTGCTCTTGTATCTGATCGAGCGCACCCAGCAGTGGCACGGCTCGTTCTTCAACCCGGCCGGCCTGCCGAATGTCGAGCCGCAGCTCGCCTTCAACACCGCCGCCAGCTTCACCAGCAACACCAACTGGCAGTTCTACACCGGCGAGCAGACCATGAGCTACCTGACGCAGATGGCCGGCCTGGCCTTTCACCAGTTCGTCTCCGCTGCCGCCGGCATCGTACTGGCGGTGGCGCTGGTGCGCGGGCTGGCACGCCGCAGCGCGCAGGCGCTCGGCAACTTCTGGGTGGACCTGGTCCGCTGCACCCTCTATCTCCTGCTGCCGATCTGCATCGTGCTTGCCCTGGTCTTCGTCTCGCAGGGCATGATCCAGAACTTCAACCCCTACACGGTGGTGCATACCCTCAACGGGCAGACGCAGATGATCGCCCAGGGGCCGGTGGCCTCGATGGAGGTCATTAAAGACCTGGGCACCAACGGCGGCGGCTTCTTCAACGTCAACGCGGCGCACCCCTTTGAGAACCCCAACGCGCTCAGCGCCCTGCTGATCATCCTCTGCGAGATCACCATCGGGGCGGCGCTGTTCTACATGTTCGGCAAGTGGGTGGGCGATACGCGGCAGGGCTGGGCGCTGTGGATTGTCTCGGCCATCCTCTTCGTGATCGGCCTGGCGGTTATCATCCCCGCCGAGCAGACCGGCAACCCGCTGCTGACGAAAGCCGGCGCGAACCAGGTCGTGAGCTCCACGCAGGCGGGCGGCAACATGGAGGGCAAGGAGGTGCGCTACGGCATCACCGTCTCGGCCATCCAGGAAGAGACCACGACGGCGACCTCGACGGGCACCGTCATGAGCTTCCACGATAGCTATACGCCGCTGGGCGGGCTGGTGCTGATCACCAACATCGCGCTCGGTGAACTGATCTTCGGAGGTGTCGGCGCGGGCCTCTACAGCATGCTCTACTTCGCCATCATCGCGGTCTTCATCGCGGGCCTGATGGTGGGGAGAACGCCGGAGTACCTGGGCAAGAAGATCGAGCGCAAGGAGATCATGATGGCGGTGCTGGCCCTGCTGATCTCGCCCCTGCTGGTGCTGGGCTTTACCGGCTTTGCTATGGCGATCGCCCCAGGCCTGGCAAGTATCTTGAATCCCGGGCCGCATGGGCTGACGGAGGTGCTGTACGCCTACACCTCGGCCAATGGCAACAACGGCTCGGCCTTCGCCGGACTCTCGGCCTCGCCCTACTACAACTGGACGATGGGCCTGGTCATGCTGATCGGCCGCTTTGCCGAAGTCATCCCCGTCCTGGCCCTCGCCGGCTCACTCGTCAGGAAGAGGGTCGTGCCCGCCGGGCTGGGTACCTTCCCCACGACGGGGCCGCTCTTCGTGGGCCTGATGATCGGCGTGATCCTGATCATTGGCGCGCTGACCTACTTCCCGGCCTACTCGCTGGGGCCAATCGTCGAACATTTGCTGATGCAGGCAGGGAGGACGTTCTGAGATGAGTAACAATATGCAAACTGATATATTAGAAGTCAAGCAGTGGAAGACGCGGCGCAAGGGCGACATCTCGATCTGGGATCCCAAGATCATCCGCGCCGCGATCCCGGCGTCGTTCAAGAAGCTCGACCCGCGCGTGCAGGTCAAGAACCCGGTCATGTTCGTGTGTGAGGTCGGCGCCGTGGTCACCACCATCGAGTTCGTGCGCCTGCTCTTCACCCAGCCAACCGCGACCTTCACGCGTGGGACGTTAACGGCCCAGACGATCTTCGTGCTGGCGGTGACCGTCTGGTTGTGGTTCACCGTGGTCTTTGCCAACTTCGCCGAGGCGATGGCCGAGGGACGCGGCAAAGCGCAGGCCGATACGCTGCGGCGGGCGCGCACCACCACCATGGCCAGGCGGCTTGCGAGTTCCGACCGCCTCGGCCCCGTGCAGGAGGTAGCGGCACCAGAGCTGCGCAAGGGCGACCTGGTGCTGGTCGAGGCCGGCGACGTGATCCCGGGCGACGGTGACGTGGTGGAGGGCGTGGCCTCGGTCGACGAGTCGGCTATCACGGGCGAGTCCGCCCCTGTCATCCGCGAGAGCGGCGGCGACCGATCCGCGGTGACGGGCGGCACGCGCGTGCTCTCCGACTGGATTGTGGTGCAGATCAGCGCCAACCCGGGCGAGACCTTCCTGGATCGCATGATCGCGCTCGTGGAGGGGGCCAAACGCCAGAAGACGCCCAACGAGATTGCGCTGAATATCCTGATCGCCGCCTTGACGATCATCTTCCTGCTGGTGGTAGTGTCGCTCGAGCCCTTTGCCATTTACTCGGGCGAGGCGGTCGATGTCACCACGCTGATCGCGCTGCTGGTCTGCCTGATCCCGACGACCATCGGCGGCCTCTTGTCGTCCATCGGCATCGCGGGCATGGACCGCATGGTGCAGCGCAACGTGCTGGCCATGAGCGGGCGCTCGGTGGAGGCGGCGGGCGACGTAGATGTGCTGCTCCTCGATAAGACCGGCACGATCACGCTGGGCAACCGGCAGGCGACGCGCTTCGTGCCAGTGGAAGGAGTGGACGAGCGCGACCTGGCCCGCGCCGCCCTGCTCTCCAGCCTCCCGGACGAAACGCCCGAGGGGCGCTCGATCGTGACGCTGGCTAAGGAGCAATACGGGTTGTCAGACGAGGAGGAGGCCTCAGCGACCTTCATCCCCTTCTCGGCGATGACGCGCATGAGCGGCGTCGATCTGAACGGCGCGCACGCGGGCGATGGAGATGGAGCCAGCCCTGCTGTCCGTAGCATACGCAAAGGAGCAGCGGACGCCGTTGCCGCCTACGTGGCGGAACATGGTGGGGATCAGTCGAACAAGGACGAACTGCAACAGATCGTCGATGGCATTGCGCGGGCGGGCAGCACGCCTTTAGTCGTCGCGGAGACGGAGGCAGGCTCCAATGGCGCGCGTGAGCGGGCGCGCGTGCTCGGCGTGATCGAGCTCAAGGATATCGTCAAAGGCGGCATGCGACCCCGCTTCGACGAACTGCGGCGTATGGGCATCCGCACGATCATGATTACCGGTGACAACCCGCTCACCGCCGCCGCCATCGCCAAAGAGGCGGGAGTGGATGACTTCCTGGCGCAGGCGACCCCTGAGGCCAAGATGAAGCTGATCCGCGAGCAGCAAGCGGGCGGGCGTTTGGTAGCGATGACGGGCGACGGCACCAACGACGCGCCGGCCCTCGCCCAGGCCGACGTGGGTGTGGCCATGAACACCGGCACGCAGGCGGCCAAAGAGGCGGCCAACATGGTCGATCTCGACTCCAACCCGACCAAGCTGATCGAGGTGGTGGAGGTGGGCAAGCAACTGCTGATCACGCGCGGGGCGCTGACGACCTTCAGCATCGCCAACGATGTCGCGAAGTACTTCGCCATCATCCCGGCTGCGTTCTCGATCACCTATCCGCAGCTCGAAGCGCTGAATGTTATGCGCCTGACGACGCCGCACAGCGCGGTGCTCTCGGCGGTGATCTTCAACGCCTTGATCATCGTCGCGCTGATCCCGCTGGCGCTGCGGGGAGTCAAGTTCCGCCCGATCGGGGCGGGTCCGCTCTTGCGCCGGAACCTGTTGATCTACGGTGTCGGTGGCATCATCATCCCGTTCATCTTCATTAAGGCCATCGACCTGATCTTGCAGGTGCTGCACCTGACGTTGTAAGGAGGAGAGTCATGCGGAAACACAGCAGAACGGTTCATCCAACAGGTGTGTTCTGGGCTCGGAAAGGAAACGTAAGATGAATAGATTTTGGACGAAGTACCTGCGCCCGGCGGTGGTGCTGACGCTGATCCTGACCATCGTGACAGGATTCATCTATCCCGGAGTCGTCACGGCGCTGGCGCAACTGATTTTTAACCACCAGGCCAACGGCAGCTTGCTCACCAATTCCAAGGGGCAGGTGATTGGCTCGGAGCTGATCGGGCAGTACTGGACCAGGCCCGAGTACTTCCACGGGCGGCCCTCGGCGACCGTCAACCCAACGACCGGCACACCCGAGCCCTACGCCGCCGACAACTCGACAGCCTCGAACCTGGGGCCGACCAACGCTACGCTCATCAAGGATGTGCAGCAGCGGGTTGCAGATTTACGGGCAGAATTCAAAAAGGAGAATCTTCCCGTGCCTGCAGGTCCCGTGCCTGTTGATCTCGTGACGACGTCTGGCTCCGGGTTGGACCCGGACATTACGATTGCAGGGGCGATGTACCAGGTTCCGATTGTGGCGGCGGCACGCGGGCTGAGTCAGCAGGTGGTCACCAACCTGGTCACAAAAAACGAGACGGGGCGCTTCCTGGGGATCTTCGGTGAGCCCTACGTCAACGTGCTCGATCTGAACCTGGCGCTGGACGCGTGTAGCCAGAACTCGAGCCAGTGCTGACCCTGCCCAGGACACTGTGAAGAGGTAGGAAGACCATGGCCGAGCAACCGCCCGACGAACCGAGACCTCGCGAAGAGGGACGTCCTGATCCCGAGGAGCTCCTGCGCCGCTATAGCCTGCGCGATCGCGACCTGGAAGCTCCTCCGGCAGCGCCCGTGCCAGGGACCGGTGCCATGATCACACCGCAACCGGCCGCCGGGGGCTACCCACACCGGCGCGGCCGGCTGCGCGTCTACCTGGCCTCGGCGGCCGGAGCGGGGAAGACCTATACGATGCTGAACGAGGGGCACCGCCGCGAGAGCCGGGGTACCGACGTGGTGGTGGGCTACGTGGAAACGCACGGTCGGGCCCAGACGCAGGCGCAACTGGGGGATTTGGAGGTGATTCCGCGTAAGAAAGTCACGTACCGGGGCGTGACGCTCGAAGAGATGGATACCGAGGCCATTATTGCGCGGCATCCCAAAGTGGTGCTCATCGATGAACTGGCGCACACCAACGTGCCTGGCTCCAGGCACGTCAAGCGCTACCAGGATGTCGAGGAAATCCTTGACGCGGGCATCGACGTGGTCACCACGCTCAATATCCAGCACCTGGAGAGTCTCAACGACCTGGTGGCGAGTATCACCGGCGTGCGCGTGCGCGAGACGCTGCCCGACTGGATCCTGGACCAGGCCGACGAGGTGGAGCTGATCGATATCTCGCCCTATGCCCTGCGGCAGCGCATGAGGCACGGCAATATCTATCCGCCCGACCGCATCGAGCC
>Ga0070707_100004935_pt1 | contig 12498 bp, 14 predicted proteins | sample KBSK5502metaG_FD_65468 | JGI IMG/M metagenome (GOLD analysis project Ga0070707, IMG submission 65468) | Corn, switchgrass and miscanthus rhizosphere microbial communities from Kellogg Biological Station, Michigan, USA - KBS K5-50-2 metaG | ecosystem: Host-associated > Plants > Roots >... | reverse complement strand
GAGATGAGCGCGCGACTCTCAGAGACCTGTGCTTGACTCCCGGAGGCGTGGAACCCATTTCCACGGACGGCGTTCGAGATGCCGGAGTGATCATGACAAACCAGACAGGGTGGGTGACTTGACGCGATCTTCGGTTGAGGTGACTCCGGCCTTGTAAGAGAGAAAGACTAAATCTCTCTGATATTGGGGAACCGGCCACTCGGTGTAGCCGGTCGCCTTCCGAACTTTGGCTAGAGTCAAAACCTCATGCCTCCAGAAACGCTTGAGTTCGTCGAGATGCTCCTGGACCTTGCCCGGCCTGCACCGGGCCCCGGTGGTTTCCACGAGGCTGAGGATGAGCTGTTCCATGGCGACTGCCGACTCACCCTTATAGAAGGAGGCCCAGATTCCGGCCCAGTTCGAAGGCAGTCTTCTGAAGCTGAAGATGTAGCTGTGCCGGGGGATCCGGCTGCGGCGATTTGAGGGATTGACGTGACCGACGAACCTCAGGAGCCGCATCAGCGCGAAGAACGCGTCGCCAGTGATTCGCCTGGAACGAAACGCCCCGTGAAACTCGAAGCCGGGATACTCCTTGAGGACGGCCTCCGGAGTCGTGGTCATGCAGAACTCGATGTTGCCGTTCGCGGATCGGATCCCAATCAGCGGATAGAGAAACGAGTACGCGCCCACGATGTTCCAGCGGGGCCGATGTTTCTGAATCAGCATCGTCTCCGTGAGGCACGCGCCGAGATGGCTTTCCGCACACTGGATCTCGATGCGGGCGGCTTCCTTCACGATCCCGCGCATGCGGCGATGCTTCTTTCGCCGCAGAGTGTTGCGGTACTGCGAAAGGCGCCGTTTCAGGTTTTTCGCTTTTCCGACGTAAATCAGCTCGTCTTGCCGGTCGTAAACGAGGTAGACGCCGGGAGAGCCGGGAAGTGACTCCAGGAATTCCGGGCCGAATTTCCGGTCGAAATTTCCGACGGCCATAGCCTATGGGTAATTGTCCCTCAAATTATCGACCTCAGTGATAGGTTTCCGGCTCGTCCTACTTCTGGTTCCCTCGATGTCTTTCCGGGATACTGTATGAACGGAGGAAAGCCAGATGAAGAAAGGCCTGTTGCCGATGCTGGCTGTAGCCGGCTATGCTAACGCCACGCGCGATAATGACCAGCGTTCTCAGGCGATGTTTCGCGAAGCCGCGCGGCAAAACGTCACAGCGCTGACCAACGCATCGCTTGTGGATCTCGCGAATGCCCGCTCGGCTGTGGGCCAGGATTGAGGGAGCTACCTGACTTTCGGTCCTCCAGCCCGATCGTCCGGCACAAACCGGTTGCGGGCCGGCATCATTACCGCAGGCAGCGTTCTGGCATCGATAACGGCGTTTTCCGCAATAATCCCGTTCTTCGCAAGGAGAAAAGCCGTCAGACTATAGATCTGGTCTGCCTTCAGCGAGCCTGCGGCATTGGGAGGCATTGCTCTTCGAATGTAGTCGAAGATCGTCGTCGCGTAGGGCCAGTAGTTACCTATTGTGAACGGAACATCCCGGGCGTCTCCGCGGGATTTCTCATACTGGGGACCAAATGGCGCAAACGCTTTCGGCTCGGGACCGACCAGCGCGTCGGCCGTTCCGCCTTCTCCCTTCGCGCCGTGGCACATGGCGCATTGAGCGGCGTAAATTGCCGCGCCTGCTGCCGAGGTGCCTTTTCCGGGCGGCAAGCCCTTACCGTCGGGCATGACGGCGATGTCCCAGGCCCCTATGAGGTCCGCCGGAGCAGGCTGCCCAAGCCCGAAACGGGCGGGAGGAGACTGGGCCGTCGATGAAACCGTCCCGAAAGCAGCCAACATCAGGATGGTCAGTCTCCGCATTCCGTCTTTCATCAGCTCACCCTCTCGATGGCAAACAGAACCTGACCGTCTGCTCCCACTTTCCAACCCGTGATCGGGTTTTGGTGATAACGCGTACGCCGGCCCCGCACGCTTTGGAGCGCTGTCCAGTCCGGCTGTGCGTAACCGGTCTCGTCCACGGCCTTGCTCATGATCACTGCCGGCGCCCCGTTCCATTTCCACATCAGCCCGAAGCGTGTGTGCGCTTTGGGTAACACCGGTCCCTGCAGCACTGCCCTGGACCACATCTTGCCGCCGTCCGTGCTGATTTCGACTCGCTGAATCTTTCCTCGGCCGCTCCACGCAATTCCCCGGATCTCCATCCAGCCGGGTTCGATAGTCTGTGGATACGACGGTGATGTGATGACGGATCGCGCGTCCATGACAAAGCTGAACTGCCGCGCCGTCCCGTCGGCCAATGGGTCGGTGTATCTGGACGTCTCTTCACGAGTCATGAACGGTTGTGCGGCCAGGTCGAGGCGGCGAAGCCACTTCACGCTGCTGTTGCCTTCAAAACCCGGCAACAGCAACCGGACGGGGTATCCTTGCTCCGGCCGAAGCGGTTCGCCGTTCTGCGCGTATGCGATCATCGCATCGTCGGAGGCTTTCTCGATCGGGATGCTCCGCGTCATCACCGCAGCATCCTGGCCTTCGGCAAGAAACCATTTCGCTTCGGGCCGCGCGCCGACTTCCCGGAAAAGCGTCGAGAGCATTACACCGGTCCACTCGCTCTGACTCGTCAAGCCGCAGAGTTCCTGCGGCCGCGTCTTCTCGGCTCCCTGACGTCCAAGATTGCCCGAGCATTCCAGAAAGCAGATGCGGCTGACCGCAGGGAAGCGCTTGAGATCCGTGAGCGTAAAAACCGTCGGCCGTTCGACGAGACCGTGAACGAGCAGGCGGTAAGTACGCGGATCGATTGCAGGCACACCCGAATGATGCCGCTCAAAGTGCAGATCCGCGGGCGTTATCGCGCCGTGGAGGTCCTGCAGCGGCGTTCTCGAAACAAAGCCTCCCGGCATCCGCTTCGGTTGTTCAAAGGATGATCGCGTGCCGACTTCAGTGGCGGGATGTCCCGGGCTGACATCGGCGCCCCGGTCCTGGCCACTCGCGGTCCGCGTCTTCAAACCCAGCACGCTCGCGCCGACCGCTCCGGCCGCGCCCGTCAGAACGGCCCTTCGCGACACACGTCCATTCTGGGAAGTCTTCTGCGTTTGTTTGTCTTCTTTCATATTCCGGTCTGCGGGATCATACGATGGTACGAGCGGGCGGGCAAGGGCGTTGCGGGCTCTTTAGTCCGCACAGCCTGTCGCAATTGCGAGCGCGTGGCAAACCGCTTTCATTTTCGTTTCACTGATCGCTCCGATGAAACGCGTCAGTCTGGATTTTTCAACGGTTTGGACATGATCGAGGTTGACAACCGAATCCCGTTTGAGGCCCTCATCAACTCCAACCGGCACCTCACTGGGCACGCCGTGAACTGTCGAAGTGATCGGCGCCACCATGACAGTATGAAGCAGACTAATGACCTCCGGACGAGTCAACACCAATACTGGCCGTCGCTTATCGGGGCGAGAGAAGCTGTACTGCCAGATCTGTCCGCGCATTAGTCGTTCGGCCATTCGCCCTCGTTCTCCCAATCATGGAAGTCTGATCCTAATCCGGGTTTGCTGGCGTACCCACTTCGATAACTGTTCGCAATCGACAAACGTTTGCGATGCTTCAAGTATTCGGCGACTGCGCGGCGGAAAACCGCGGAGCGGCCGTCGCGCTTCGTCTCATCATCCGCATCGAGGTTGGCCAATAGCTTCTCATCCACAGTAATCTGTATGGTCTTCATAGCTATACTTTACCATCATACAGAAATCGGGTCGTCACTCCTGAAAGAAGCGAGAGAAGAAGTGTACGGTATCCGTTGCATCGAACGAGGCGATACGCGATCGGCTTCATCATCTGCACCACACACAACGCGTTCTTAGGTTTGGCAGGGATCGATTGGCGATTTGCCGAGCGTAAACAGGCTGGACGTCGAGCGTCCCTGGGACGTTGATTGAAAACTGCGAGCTTATTTCCGCCAGTGCCACCTATACAGCACACCCACAGTGAAATTGAAGCCTTGGTAATGCTTGCTGGGCACATCGTAAATGTCCTTGTCTGGATAAGGTCCGTGAAGTCAGTTCGAACACTCACTCGACGAATCGGAACAAATTCAACTCCCCCTCCGAGATCCCAAACCAGAGAGCCCCTGTTGTCTTCAGAAAGATGTCCTCCGCAGCAGACTGTATGCTCATGCATCCATCCTGGTCCCGCCAACGCAAAAACATTGAACTTCAGTCTGTCTTCCAGTCTTGCCACCGCCTTCAGGTGGGCGATAACGGTTGCGCCGGAGCCTTCCATACTGTCAAGCGATGGAGATTGGCTGACCTGAAACTCTCCCCCAAGACTTCGATGTGGATTCACAACGAGCCGCCCGCCGAAGGCAAAACCCCGAGCATCGAGGGGAAAGCCGATAAGAAATGGAGTCGACGAAAAAATTGGCCCCATTTCGATCCAAGGAACGCTCTCAGCCCAGGCTAGCTGTGAACTGATACCACTAAATACTATGGCTATTACGAAACAAAAACTTGCTGTTGAGCTTCGCCTGTTGGGTTTGTCCACATCGGGCTAACAATACATCAAAATCGCTGAGAGTAAGCGCTTGCCCTACACGAATCCGTCCGGCAAGTTCCAGTTCGGGCAAGATCAGCGGTTGGGAACGGCCCGGGTCTTCCCGTTTCATATCCAAGACGAAATTTGAATCCAATATGGCTGCAGGAAAAACGCCATCATCAGCCATGCGAAAATTGAGAAATCAGGACGTAACCAGAAAAGATCCGAAGGCCCGCGGGGACACCCTCTCGCAATTTTGTGGCTGAGAATTCGTCGGGCGCCTTTTCATAGCCACGCTACATTGTGCAGCCCGGAGACACACTCTGGCAGGAAGTTCTTGCGCTTGGCTCAGCCCCGAGCCCGCGAGCAGAGGATGAGTCAGTAGCGAAAGCTGAGTCAGGACGGTTTTAGCCGAATTGCATTTGGAAGATAACGGCGACGAAGGGTCAAGCAAGTAGGAAAGCAGGCGCTACTGGCCCAAAGCAGCAGCGCAGTCTGGAACCACGGCGAGAGCCTTATCTCGGCGTCGAAGACCTTGTCTACAAGCGTCATGAATTGCCCAGGACTCCCATATATTAAGGATGTAGCGCACAAAGTGTTAGAAGCTCAACCGAAGCGCGAACTGCATCTGTCGGTTCGCCCGTTGCGTTGACGTGATCGTACCGGCGGACCCAACGCCGACCGTTGCCGCAGGCAGACCGAACTGCGGATGATTGAGCGCATTAAACACTTCCCAGCGGAATGTCAGCGCCCGATTCTCGCTCCATGCAAATTTGCGTGATACCGAGCTGTCCAGGTTATACAGCGCCGGACCGTTCAGCGTATTTCGCCCCAATGTGCCGTACGTGAATGCAGGAGGTGTGGTGAAGGCAGCGGGGTTGAACCACTGTCCGATGGTCTGGTGCTGCGGATATAGGTCCGCTCCCGGTACGGGATTGGCCCTCGTGCCCGCGCCGGTGTTCGAGGGTGACCCTGAGTACGAAACCGTAAACGGAAGTCCGCTTTGCATGACCGCGATGCCGCCGATCTCCCAGTCTCGTAACAGATAGCTCGCGGCTCTTTTTCCGCTGGCAAAGGGCTTGCCAGGGCCAAACGGCAACTGGTAGGTGGCGGCGATGTTGGCGTGATGCCGCAGGTCGCTTACGGAACTTGACCAATCCACGCGACGGTTTTTCGGATCCTGCGGCGTGGGGCCGGGCGAACCACCTTCCGCGTACGAGTTGTCCAACGAATGCGACCACGTCCAGTTGGAGAGGACGGAAAGCCCGCGACCCAGCCGTTTTTCGAGAGAGGTTTGCAGGGACGAGAAGAACGAATTGCCGGAACTTTCGAGCCAGGCAATGCTCGACACCGATGGCAGAACGTTATGAAACGGACGGCGTGCGTCGATGGCGCCCGGCCCTGGATCGGGCCTGTTGATGTCTCGCGACCAAGTGAGGTGCGCTCCCGCGGATCCTACAAAACCGACCGTCAGCACAGTGTCGTGCGAGAGTTCCCGCTGTGCGCTGAAGTTGAACTGCTGCACCTGGGAATTGCGGAAATCGGGCGTGATTCCGCGCAGGGCATAGATGGCCGCCGTGCCTTGCGTCAAGTCGGGAGAAGTGGTCACGATGGGCATGCCCGTCGCCGTGCTGAGCGTCGGCACGTCATTGCCGGATTGGGGAATGTTCAGGACAAAGTCGAAAGGCGGCTGCCGGAACTGGCGGATGCTCGTCCCCGCGTTGCCCTGCGGGTCGTAGAAGATGCCGTAGCCACCGCGAATCACGGTCTTCGCCGTGGCTTGCCACGCGAATGCGACGCGCGGGCCAATGGCCTTATAGTCCGTCATGACGTTAGCCGTGGGGCTCACGCCTGGTTGGTCCGCGATTAAGACGCGGGCGCGTGACGGATCGAAATTGGCCCACTTGTTGTCGACTTCCCGGAACGGCGTATTGATCTCGTAATGCAGTCCCAGGTTGATGGTCAGCTTGCGTGTGATGCGCCAATCGTCCTTGACGTAGAAGTTCAGTTCATTGGTGTGGAGATAGGCGCTGCCGGGCAGGAACACGTCGCGGCGCAACGCGATGGGGAAACCGAGCAGCATGGTTGCGATGGCGTCGCCCGTGCCCCCGGGTGACGCGGGATTGCGCGTATATGACGGATCGAAGTTCCAGCGGCCGAAGGCGCTCTCACCCGGCGGACTGGCGGTCTCGCCCGACCCGCGAAAGCGCAGGTCCACACCGAAGCGAAGGCTGTGCGCTCCTCGCAACGTGTTCAGGTTTCCGATTGCCTCGTGCATCCGCTGATCCCGTATGAGAGGCGAGGAGCGCGGATTCCCAAGGCCTGCGTAGCCGCTCGGGCTCACGATGGGCGCGGAGGGTTGGTAGGGGTCGCTATCCAGTCGCCCCGGAATAGTCTTCCAGACGGAGTTCGTGAGGACGTTCGGCACCAGGCCGCCGTGGAACTTGGTTAGGCCATAACGGAAATCCCCGATGGTCGTAGCGCTGAAGGATCGCGTATAAGCCGCCACAAGGCTATGTCCGTGTACCGCATCCGTGCCCGAGAAACTGGCCTCGTTTCCACCGATATCCGTATTGAAGGTTTCGGGCATGCGGATGTCCGCCCAGTCCACCGAGTAACGTAAGAACAGCGTTCCATTGGAGGATAACTGATGGTCCAGGCGGCCATCGGCGCGATGGATGTTGCTGCGCTTGACCAGAGTTGTGACGTAATTGTTCACCAACGCCGGGGTCTGGGGCAGCGGATAAAGATTTACCAGCGCGGCGCCGATCGCCTGGAAACGGTTTTGCGGAATCACATCTCCCGGGAAGCGGTCGCGGATGTTAGCTCCTCCTGCGGGGTTGGGCCGGGTTGTGAACGGATCATAGATACCGTTCGGCACGACTCCCGCGAAGTTGCCCGCCCTCATCGCAGCGGTCGGTACCGTCAGCACCTGGGGCGCCCCCGCCACCTCACGGAACCCCTCATAGTCGGCGAAGAAGAAGGTGCGATCTTTGCCGCTGTAGTGCGGCAGACTCAGGGGGCCGCCGATGCTGCCGCCGTACTGGTTGAGTTTGTACGGTGGTTTCCCAAGACTGGGGTTCGCGAAGAAATTGAATGCATCAAATTTATCATTGCGGAGAAACTCGAACACCGATCCATGCATCTGGTTGGTGCCGGACTTCGTCGTCAGCACCGCGATGGCTCCGGCTGCTCGTCCGTACTCAGCGCCAGGGTTATTGGTTAACACCTTGAACTCCTGAATACCTTCCACGGAAGGACGGACGACAAAAGTGTGGGAGATCATTTCGGTGTCATCGATACCATCGAGCAGAACCTGGTTCGAGTAGTTGCTCGCTCCATTGGCGGTGAGCGTTGTGCCGCCCGGCCTCAACTCATCGGGGCGCTGGCCGGAGTTGATGGTGTTGGGCTGTGAGTAGTCCAGGCCGGTGACGCCCGGGGCGAGAACGGCCAGTTGCACGAAGTTGCGGCCGTTTAGAGGCAACTGATTCAGGGCGGCGGAGGCAATCACCTGCCCCACCGACGCATTTTCCGTCTGCAGCAGCGGCGTGGCGGCCGTAACTTCGACACTTTGCTCCAATGCGCCTAATTCCATGACAAAGTTGACGCGGGCCTGCTGGCTCACCTGCACGACGAAGTTGCGGTAAGTGACGGTAGCGAAGCCGGGGAGGCTAGCCGAGAGCGTGTAGCTTCCGGGGATGAGGTTCACCGCTGTAAACGCACCGGCGTCGCTGGTGGTGACCTTGATAGCTGTATTGGTCTCCTCATGAGTAACGGTGACTGTCACTCCCGCGAGAACGGCGCCAGTTTTGTCGGCTACATTTCCGATGATCGATGCACGCTCGACCTGAGCCTGTGCCGGGCTGACGACTAGAATCAACGCCAGCAGAGCGGATATGGTAAGGCATTTGAGGCTCGTGTCCATGGCTCCTCCCGCTTCTTGGAACGACAATCGCGACGCAAGCTGGATCTGCCGAGGATCATTCTGCTGGGCATTGACGGGGCCGAATGTATTGTTCCCGATGGAAAGGCTGATAGCCATCAGCAGACGAGTTCACGTCGACCTATCCTCCTGCTGGGATCGTCTGAAAATGTTGAGAAACGGGGACGAGTATATACTACAGCGCGCCATGTGCCACAAGCAGACGCTGGGAATCTTAGGCCTGGCTTTCGCACCAGAAATTTACCTGCCTGGCGTTCGATATCACGCGGGCGATCAATCCAAAGATACCAACGCCGAGATTTATCGCACCAGCTCGGCTGGATCGCGACCGGAGTTGGACAAACGGTTTCCGCTGCTGATGCGGAGCAGTCTCACTGGGCAATCCCGGAGTGACATGCCTGAACGGACGCGGCCTTGTACCGAACACATACGCCTTCACAATGCGAGTGACGGACTCTGTCGGCAACTTTGCAACAGGTGCGTTCACGCCTGTGCTTGGCGAAAGCAAACTATTTTTCACTCGCTTGGCGCTCCCGGGTCAGTTGACTCCCGACAATGTCACCATATTGGGACCCTCGGGTGATGCAGTCTACCGGATTGCTGCATAAGCTTGAGTCCAGAAGTCGGTGAAAACCTTCGGTGGCTCGGGCGAATTCATCATAAGCTGCGTGAAGAGGATTCCAATCAACCGCCTCTCCGGATCCGTGTAGGCCGTCGTGCCGAGGCCGCCCGTCCAACCGAAGCGGCCCGGCGTGTAATAGATTTCTTTGCGCCGGATGTCGACGGCCATTCCGAAGCCCCAACTGCTGTGTGTACCGAAAAAGATTTCCGAGCCTGCCCGTTGCTCAGGCGTGACTTGGTCGGAGGCCATCAGTTCCACGGAGGCGGGAGACAGAATTTGCTCGCGGCCGTGCCGGCCTTTGTTCAGCATCATCCGGCAAAAGACGAAATAGTCATCAATGGTCGAGACGAGCCCGCCTCCGCCCGATTCGAATCGCGGTTCTGGATGCCAGGCACTGTTGGCAACGTCGTCATAGACGTCAAGTGTGTTCGTCTTCCGATTGAAGGCGTACGACGGCGGCAAGCGATCGAGTTTTTCGGAAGGGACGTGGAAAGCGGTGTCTTTCATTCCGAGTGGATCGAAGATGCGATGGCGCATGAACGATCCTAGAGATTGTCCTGAAACTCGCGCAATTAACACGCCGAGCACGTCAGAACTGACGTGGTACATCCAGCGCTCACCCGGTTGCGCCATCCACGGGAGCGAACCGAGACTCTGCAGCCATTCTTCGGTTCCAGGAGCTTGCGATGGTAATGGCGGACCGTCGCCGCCAATCCGGCGTTCACGGATCAACTTCTGAATCGGATAGGTATCCGGCCTTGCCATCACACTACCGAAGCCCATACAGAACGTCAGTAAGTCACGAACGGTTATCGCGCGCGCTGCGGGCACCGTGTCGTCGGGCGGCGAGGATATGGTCTTTAGAACCCGGCGATTCGCAAGCTCCGGTATCCATGCTTCGATAGAGTCGTCGAGGTGAATCTTGCATTCTTCGACCAGAATCATCCCCGCGACCGCCGTGATGGGCTTTGTGATAGAAGCGATCCGAAAGATCGTATCGCGCCTCATCGGGGCCGGATGGCTCATCGACATTGTGCCGCGCGTCTCGACGTGCAACTCCTCATCACGACTGACAAGTGCGACGAAGCCTGGCATGTCTTTGTGCTCGACGTAACCGGATAACACGCGATGCATTCGCTCGAGCCCCGACTTCGAAAAACCGGTAGTAGTATTCATAATGGAATCAACGAGTGCATGCCGCCTGGATTCTTCGGTCGTCCGATCTTCTCGTCACTTTCCGACGTTGCCACGACGACGTAATTTCCCACGCCCCGTCCACAACCATCACGGTTCGACCGCTGCCATTTCCGGCCACGTGACGGCGGGATCCACAAGTTCCCATTCGCAGAGCTGCAAGCAACGTGGGCAGCGACTGAACGAATCACGCTCATCAAAAGTCACTTCTCGCAGACAGCAATCTGAAACATACAATCCCGATTGACGTACATCTTGGCCTGTTTTCATTTGCCCTCCTTAACCGGATGTCAGGCGCGCTTTTACGATCCAGCGTTGCGGTGCTGGTCCTGCATAGTAGAACGGATAACACGTCACAAGAGTCAGAGCAGGGTAGGAAGTATCCTGGAGAACGCTCACGTCATCAGGCGATACGACTCGGACGGAGTCTACCGTGTAATGGAGAGTGTCTTCTCGAGTTGTGAGAGTGATTTCATCCCCGATCCTGAGCTTACTTAGACCTCGAAAGAATGAGTCGCGGTGTCCGGCGAGGCCGACGTTCCCGGCCTGGCCCGGTAAACGCGTTCCTGGAATGTGGCCCACAGCCATCCGCAGCGTTGCGTCGTCAGCTCCATCCATGACTATCACGCTCAATCCGGCCCGCGGTATATCTAGTTTCGCTAGTCCGTGGTGTCGCTGCGGTTGCGATGATTGAGATGTTGTACCTGGTACTCCAGACAACACGCCCTCCCGCTGTGCTCCAACTTCCAGCTCAAACTGCCGCTTGAGGCGCGACTGCGAGGCCGACGCCTGGAAAAAAAAGAATCCATAACCACCCAATGCTGCGATTCCGGTCACGACCAGAAAAAGCTTCAGGAAAGGTAGAAGTGAGTTGAATTTGATTGACATGATTTCTGATACCCACGCGCTCGACGCGCTCATTGCATTGGCAGTAGGTCCCTCAAAATCAGTTGCGAGCGAAGTATGCCGACAAGCGGCCCGCCACCTGCAGGATTGCAGCGCTGCCCAACGACAACATGCCGAATAACGCCAGTAACGGAAGATCGCTTGCCGTCCTCGGCAGCTCTTTCGGCGGTGCCCCTGATGCATCGGCCGCAGCCTCGGACGGAACCGTAGAATTCGTGGAAACCGCGGGTGGGTCCGGTATTGGCTCTTCGGGCCTCGCTAAAAAGGTGACTATTCGGATGATGTGAATAGTCTCTATTTGCGGTGCAGGTGCCGTTTGTTCGGATGGTACAGTTGGTTCCGACGGCGTTGGTTCTGTGGCAGTGTCGTCCGGCGTTACACTCGCGGCGGCTTCGGCCGCCGATTGGACATCGGGCTTCTTCGAGTACACAAACTCGTACCCGGTGTGCTCACCTGGATAAAACCAGGCATCGATCGCCATCGGCGCGGCCTCGTTCCGTTCCGCCAACTGGAAGACAGCCTCATCGCTCACGGTATCGCGGTGTTTGGGAATCGTGAATAGCGTCGCATATATCCTGGTTTCGTTATCGTTGAAAACCTGAACGACATTCCGAGCGTTGCCGTGATCGGCCAGCTTGAACACATAGGTCCCCGGTTCCAACACCACGTTCGGTATCTCGACCGGTTTGTTGAAGCGAACGATGATCTTACTACCTGTTTCACCGGCGCGAACGATGCGCGGTGTAAACAGCGTAAAGGCCATCATCAGAGCTAATACCGACACTAAAGAACGTTTCAGAGTCATGAATGTACCTCCTAAAACTTAGAACCCGATCCACGTGATCGCACGAACCGCACCACTTGCCGAGACCGCTTCTGCTCATTTGTTTTCAATGGAAGATCGGATTCAATTGGTGTGAAACTCGCGTTCAAATAGTGCCCAACTGTTGGCTCCTTCACGAAATTTCGAACACGTTCGCGAAATCGCGACAACCGGGCGGGCGAACGAAGGTGCCGAGTTTTCCTAGCTCGCCCGAAAAAACCGAACCTTTCTTTACAGACCCAACAAAAAGGTGGTACCGTCCCCACAAATCCCTATGAACTCACTAATGATCGCGACTGCCATGTTGCTCATGCAGTGGGTTAACGTGCCGCTACCGAAGACTCCACGTCAGCCCAACGGCAAGCCCAATCTCAGCGCGCCCGTTCCGAAAACGCGTGGTGGGAAGCCGGATCTCACCGGCATTTGGAGAGTCGCTGACGGCAAGTATCTCCAGAACATCGCAGCCGACGGAGCCCAGGTTCCCTTCCAACCATGGGC
>Ga0070707_100004934_pt1 | contig 12504 bp, 13 predicted proteins | sample KBSK5502metaG_FD_65468 | JGI IMG/M metagenome (GOLD analysis project Ga0070707, IMG submission 65468) | Corn, switchgrass and miscanthus rhizosphere microbial communities from Kellogg Biological Station, Michigan, USA - KBS K5-50-2 metaG | ecosystem: Host-associated > Plants > Roots >... | reverse complement strand
GCTGGTGGTCGCCACCGAAGGAGGCACCGTCTACGGTCTGGCCGCCGACAGCGGGAGGGTGCGCTGGCAGCGCCATGTTGCCGACCCCGTCCCGCGGAGCGCCCTGCCCTGCGGCAACATCGACCCGCTGGGCATCACCAGCACGCCGGTGATCGACGCCGCCACCCGCACCGTCTACGCCGTCGCCGAGACGTCCGGGGGCGTCCACCTGCTCACCGCCCTCGACCTCGGCAGCGGGGCGCAGCGCTGGCAGCGCGCCGTCGACCCGCCCGGCTCAGTCCCCATCGCCCAGCAGCAACGATCGGCGCTCAGCCTCGCCCACGGCATCGTCTACGTCCCCTTCGGCGGGCTGTTCGGCGACTGCGGCGACTACCACGGATGGGTGGTCGGGGCCAGCGTCGACGGCGGCGGGCCGCTGCTCACCTACCAGGTGCCCAGCCAGCGTGAGGCGGGGATCTGGGCGGTCTCCGGCGCAGCCGTGGACGAGCGCAGTGACCTCTACGTCGCCACCGGCAACGGTGCCTCCGGCGGCGACTTCGACCACGGCAACACCGTCGTCCGGCTCTCGCCGCAGCTGGCCGAGCAGGACTTCTTCGCGCCCACCAACTGGCGGGAGCTCAACGCGGGAGACACCGACCTGGGATCGGCGGGACCGACGCTGATCGACGGCGGCCGCCTGATCGTCGCCGGCAAGGAGGGCCGCGCCTATCTGCTGCGCCGCGACCATCTCGGCGGCATCGGCGGTGAGCTCACCTCGCTGCCGGTGTGCGACGGAGGGGTGTTCGGTGGGATCGCCTGGGCCTCGCCCTTCGCCTACCTGCCCTGCGCCAGTGGGCTGCAGGCGGTGCGCGTCGGCGACGACGGCCGCCTGAGCCTGGCCTGGAAGGCCACGTCGCCGGGGTCGCCCACGCTCGCGGGCGGCGTGGTCTGGACCATCGACGTCGGCAGCGGCCGGCTCTACGCCCTCGACCCGACCAGCGGCGCCGAGCGCTGGTCGACGACCTTGGGCACAGCACCGCGCTTCACCACCCCCGTGGTCGCCGGCGGTCGCGTCTACATCGCCGTGGACAGCGGCGTGGTGGCTATCACGGGCGTCTGAGCGGGCGCTGCAGCAGCACCTCAGCTCTGCGACGCGGCGCGCCCAACCTCCTTGCCGGCGCCCGATCCTGGGGCGATGCGGTGTCGCACGCGGCGGTACGTGTAGGGCTTGGGCATCGTCCAGCGGCGCGCCTGCGCCACCTCGGGTATGGGCGACACCCGGCGCGAAAGGCGGCGTACCAGCAACCAGATGGTGGGCAGTGACAGCGCCATGGTGCTCATGGCGATCAGGAAGGCCTGCTCTGTCGAGATCTTGTCGATGAGGAAACCGAAGTTCATGCCGAAGAAGCCGGTGAGAAATGTCAGCGGCAGAAAGATCGTCGCCACCACGGAGAGGCGACGTGTCTGCTCGCCGAGCCGGTTGGAGACGGCCGTGAGATAGACGTCGAGGGCGCCGGTCACGATGTCGCGGTAGGCGTCGATCTGCTCGACCATGCGCACCGCGCCGTCGTAGACGTCACGCAGGTAGAGCTGGGCGCCCTCCCCGATCCGCGGACCGTGCGGGCCGGCCAGCCCCTGGAAGAGATCGCGCGCCGGGGCGAGCACGCGTCGCAGCCGGTTGAGGTCGCGCTTCAGGCCGAAGATGGCGTGAACTGTCGCGCGGTCGGCGCGCTCGATGATCGACGTTTCCAGGCGGTCGATGGCCTCGTCGAGGTCGTCGATCACCGGGAAGAAGGAGTTCAGCGCAGCGTCGCAGATGCGGTAGAAGAGCATCCCCGGCTCGCCCTTGGCCAGCTCGGGCCGGCGCTCGGTCTCCTCGGCCAGGGCGCGCACCGCGGGAAGCGCCTCATCGCTGACCGAGACCACGTAGTCGCCGCCCACCAGCAGGTGGGTCTCGACCAGCCTGATGGTGCTGCGCTCAGCCTCGTCGGCGCGCAGCGCGGCGATGAGCACCACGAAGAGATGGTGTCCGTAGTCGTCGACCTTGGGCCGCTCGTTGCGCTGAGTCATGTCCTCGACGGCGAGCGGATGGATGTCGAAAGCCTCGGTGAGCCAGCCGATCTCGGCCTCGTCGCAGGTGACCGCGTCGACCCACATCAGCCCGCCGCCGCGCCGCCGGCGGACCTGCTGCGGGGTGGGACGGTCCACCTTGCGGCCGTCGACGCGCACCTCGATCATCGTCGGCGGGATCGTACGCCCGGATGGCGGCGAGCGCTGCGCTGCCGGCGCGCGCCGCCCTCGGGCGAGCAGGTCAGCGAGTTGTTAGACTCCGCGCTCCTGCAAGGGCGAAGGGCCCGCGGGGGACACATGAGAGGGCGCCTAGCGACGAGGGGACCTGCGCAACGGCGGAACGATCGCCGTGCCGACACGACCCCGGACACCACTGCCTGCTAGCCAGCTGCCAACGCCCGCCCCGAGGGCGGCGTCCAGCGCCGAATCAACCATCCCATCGGAGGGGCTGACCATGACCGCAACGGCGACCGAGACGGCGCAGCGCGTCGTCTACCGGCTGGAGGGGACCCTCCTCGAGGCCTGTAACTGCGGGGTCCTCTGTCCCTGCTGGATCGGCGAGGACCCCGACAACGGCACCTGTGACGCGCTCGTCGGCTACCACTTCACCAAGGGGGTCATCGACGACGTCGACGTCAGCGGGCTGAACATCGTCAACGTCGTCCACATCCCGGGCAACGTTCTCACCCCCAACTCGTGGCGCGTCGCGATGTTCATCGACTCCCGGGCCTCCCAGGAGCAGAAGGACGCCATCGTCAACGCCTTCAGCGGCAAGCTCGGCGGGCCACTCGCCGATCTCAGTGGGCTGGTCGGCGAGGTGGTGACGGTGGAGAGCGCCGACATCGAGCACTCCGTCAGCGAGGGCGCCGGCACGCTGCGCGTCGGCAAGTACGTCGAGGCGGAGATGGCTCCCTACCGCAGTGGCGACGGCACCATCACCACGCTGCGCGACAGCGTCTTCAGCACCGTGCCGGGCACGCCGGCATACGTGGCCAAGGCCTCGCTCAACAAGGTGTCCATCCCCGAGCACGGCTACGAGTGGGAGGTCCACGACCGCAACGCCATCCAGGCCGACTACCGGATGGAATTCCTGGCGTGATCTCCGTCGCCCGGCCCCGCCTGCCTCATCCCGCCATCGTGGCGGCGATCGCCACGGCCTGGTTGCTGGCCGTGGCGGCGGAGGTCAGCGGGCGCGGGGCGGCCCTGCACCACGACGCGCTCATCGAGGGCGGCCTGCCGCTGTGGGCCGCCCTCGGGCTCTTCCTGATCGCCTGGCAATCGATGATCGCCGCCATGATGCTGCCCAGCAGCCTGCCGTTCATCCGCCTCTTCGACCGCCTGGCGCCCCCGGCGGCGCGGCCCCGGCTCGCGCTGCTGGGCGGCTACGCTGCCGTCTGGACCGGTTTCGGCGCGCTCGCCTTCCTCGGCGACCTGGGTATCCACCGCAGCGTCGACGCCTGGCCGTGGCTGGACGCCCACAGCTTTCTCATCGCCGGCGGCACCCTGGTTCTGGCCGGAGGCTTCCAATTCTCCGACCTCAAGGACCGCTGCCTCAGCGAGTGTCGCCATCCCGCCGCGTACATGCTGCGCCACTACCGCCGCGGCACCGCCGAGGCCTTCGCCCTGGGGCGCGGCCACGGCCTGTTCTGCCTGGGCTGCTGCTGGGCTCTGATGCTCGTCGGCTTCGCCGCCGGTGTCGCCAACCTCGCCTGGATGGCGGTCCTGACAGCGATCATGGTCGCGGAGAAGACCTCACCCCGCGGCGATCGCCTCGTAGCCCCGGTGGGAGTCTTCCTGCTCGCCCTGGGCACGCTGGTCCTGCTCCAGCCGAGCTGGATGCCGCCGCTCTTCGCCAGCCACTGACCGTCCTTCGCGTCGCCGCCCTGCTGGCGCTGCTGGTCGCCTGCAGCGCCAAGCCGGCCAGCGACGCCGGCACCGGCAGCGCCACCGCGCCACTGGGGTCGAGCGCAGCCGCCGCGGCGGTCCCCCGCCCCGACCCCCGATTGACGCCTGGCGAGACCTTCTTGGGCGTCACCGCCGCCGACGTCTGCAGCAGCGGCTGGGCGACGCGCCACCGCGACGTCACCGCCGCCCAGTACCGCGAGGTCTATGCGGCGTACGGCCTCAGCTACCCGCAGCCGGCAGGTGCCTACGAGCTCGACCACCTCGTCCCCCTCTCGCTCGGCGGCGACAACGCAGACGCCAACCTGTGGCCGGAGACCGCCTCGGGGGATCACGGCTGGCAGCAGAAGGATCAGCTCGAGGTGCGTCTCCACGACCTCGTGTGCCGTGGCCAGCTCGACCTGGCGACGGCGCAGCGGTCGATCGCCTCAGACTGGTACGCGGCCTGGCAGCGCTACGTCGGCAGCTGACGCCCCGGCGTGGTCAGCGATACCAACGCATCACGCTCTCGGCGACGCACGAGGGCTTGGAGGCGCCTTCGACGGCGATGGTGACGGTGATCACCGTCTGCAAGCCGCCACCGAAGTCGTCGGCGGAGACCAGCTCGGCATCGCCGCGCACCCGCGATCCCACCGGCACCGGCGCCGGGAAGCGCACACGGTTGCAGCCGTAGTTGACCGCCAGGCGGGCGTCGCGTACCTCGAGGATCTCGAAGAGCATGCGCGAGACCAGCGACAGGGTGAGGAAGCCATGCGCGACTGTGGTGCCGAAGGGCCCGTCCTTGGCGCGCTCGGCATCGACGTGGATCCACTGGTGGTCACCGGTGGCGCCGGCGAAGGCATCGACGCGCGCCTGGTCGATGGTGGTCCACTCGCTGTGGCCGAGGTTGCGGCCCACCGCCTCGCGCAGCTCGTCGAGAGACATGAAGACGGTCACCTTGTCGACCTCCTCCGCTCAACCGCCGTCGTGGCTACCGGAGCGTCGCCGGCGCCCCCTGTGGGTCGAGGCAGATCCACACCAGGCCGGGAGCGATGGGCGCCGGCGCGCCGTTGGCAAGCGTCAGCTGAGGGGGCCCCGCGCCGGGTTGGGTCAGGGTCGCATCGAACTCCATGCCCCCGGTGAACACCTGGGCGCCCCAGCTGCCCTGAAGGGTGAACTCCAACCCGCGGGCGCCGCTGACGTCCTCGACGTCGGCGGGGTTGATGCGCGAGGGCACCTGCACCACCACCACCGTGGGCGCGACCACGGGGCGCCCGGTGTCGGCGTCGATGAAGGTGCCGGTACCGGCCTCGGTGCGAACCCAGCCGCCGAGGTCGGGTCGCCAGCTGTAGCCGGGCCGCTCCGTGGCGGAGAGAGGCACGCTGAAGCCGGCGACGGGGCGCCCACCCGCTGCCGCCGCCTGCCGCGCCCACAGCATGTAGGCGACGCGCGCCAGCGATGCCCGCGAGAGCAGCGAGGCGAGGCGACCTCCGTCGGCGTAGAGGTTGTGCGGAGCGCGGCGCCGGCCGAGCCGATAGAGCGCGCTGCCCGCGCTGCTCTCGTTGAAACGCGGGATGTGCGAGGCGCTGAGGCGGGCGTTGGTGTAGTTCGAGCCGCCTGAATACACCAGCAGCGCTCCCCAGAGCTGGGTGAGCAGGATGCTGACCAGCCGGGCGCTGCGCACCGGGCCCACGGCGCCCGGGGGAGGCGTGAAGAAGATGGCGCTGAAGCGGGTGATGCCCCCCTCGGTGGCGTACTCGTAGACGACGTCGGCGAAGGAGAGGCCCGACTGAGGGCGGGCATCGGAGAGGTTCTCCACCTGCACGATCACCGGGGCGGCCATGCCTGCCGGCGTTGGCACGGGCGTGGGCGTGGCGGCCGGGGTCGGCGTGCTGGCGTCGGCCAGCGGACTGGCGGAGGCCCCTGGGGTGCCCGCCGAGGAGCTCGTCGCGGCTCCACTGCTGCAGGCGTCGAGCAGCGAGGCCAGGACCAGCACCCACAGGACAGCGTTCGATCCACGACGGAGACGGGAGCAGGAACGGGAGGATCGACGCATTTGGCGGGACGTCCGAAATCTGGGCGGCAAGCCTAGCACCCACCTGGTCGCCGCGCGCGTTCTCCCGCGCCGGCGTCCCAGGATTGGTCATGTCGCCAGGTGGGGTAGAATCGCCATGGGCCGTCCGGCGTGGGCGGCGCGCGCCGTGGTCGTCCTCACCTTCTCGAGCGGACGCGTGCGTCTGTTTCGCAATCGGGAAGGTGCGGGAGAACACGATGGCCAACGGCAGTATCAAGCGGGTCGCATCGGACCGCGGATTCGGCTTCATCGCCGCCGAGGACGGGGTGGAGTACTTCTTCCACCGCAGCGGCGTTGACCGGACGCTGAACTTCGACGACCTCGTCGGCGGCGAGCGCGTCGTCTTCGACATCCAGCCCAGCGACCGCGGCCCTCGGGCGCACCGGGTGCGCGCCGCCGAGTGACCCAGGACTGGCCCGGGCGGCGGCGGGAACCCCGCCCGGGCAACCACCCCCGATGACCAACGCGATAGAGGACCGCAAGGACAGCATGTCCATCCCGGCAGCCCCCCGAGGATCGCGGTCCGGCGGCGGCGCGCCCGCCGATCCGCTGGTCGCCGCCGCCGAGGCGCTGATCGTCCGTGGCAAGGAGCACGGCGAGCTCTCGCCCGACGACATCCTCCAGGCGTTCCCCGACATCGAGCCCGAGTACGACGCACTCCAGCGTCTCTTCGACGCCTTCCGCGACATGGGCATCGAGGTCCGCGACAGCGACCGCGAGCTCGAGCTGGTCGACGACGAGGACACCCTCAGCATCGCCGAGGAGCAGACCATCGCCCTCGACGACCCGGTGCGCATGTACCTGCGCGAGATCGGCGCCGTCGCCCTGCTCACCAAGGAGCAGGAGGTGGAGTACGCCATGCGCATCGAGCAGGGCGACGACTCCGCCAAGCACCTGCTCGCCGAGGCCAACCTGCGACTTGTGGTCAGCATTGCCAAGAAGTACTTCGGTCGCGGCATGCCCTTCCTCGATCTCATCCAGGAGGGCAACCTCGGGCTGATGCGCGCCGTGGAGAAGTTCGACCACCACCGCGGCTACAAGTTCTCCACCTACGCGACGTGGTGGATCCGTCAAGCGATCTCGCGGGCCATCGCCGACCAGGCACGCACCATCCGCCTGCCGGTGCACGTCGTCGAGATGGTCAGCAAGCTGGTGCGCGTCTCGCGCCGGTTGCAGCAGGAGCTGGGGCGCGAGCCCAGCGACGAGGAGGTGGCCGAGGAGCTGGGCGTCACCCCCGACCGGGTCCGGGAGATGTGGAAGCTCTCCCAGGACCCGCTCTCGCTGGAGACCCCCATCGGCGAGGACGGTGACTACTTCCTCGGCGACATGATCGAGGACACCGACGCCGTCTCCCCCACCGACGCCGCCATGGTCAGCCTGCTCAGCGGCGAGGTCGAAGATGTTCTCGACACGCTGTCGCCGCGCGAGCGCCGCGTGCTGCAGCTCCGCTTCGGCCTCATCGACGGCCACCAGCGGACGCTCGAGGAGGTGGGTCGCCGCTTCGGCGTCACCCGCGAACGCATCCGCCAGATCGAGGCGAAGGCGCTGCGCAAGATGCGCCACCCCTCGCGGCGCAAGGCGCTCGAGGATTACTTCCTCCACTGATGCGCTGACGGGGGCAATCAGGTTGGCGGCTCTGCGTCGCGCGTACGTGTCGCGTCCGTGGGGACGTCTGGCCGTCTACGAGGGCGGCCGAGGCGCCCCGCTGCTGGCCGTCCATGGGCTGGGCGGCTCGGGTCGCTACTTTGCCGAGCTGGCGCGCCTCGCCGGCCGTTCGCAACGCGTCATCGCCCCCGACCTCGCTGGCTTCGGTCACTCCGACAAGCCGGTCGGCATCGACTACTCGCTCGACTTCCACATCGCCAACCTCGACGCCGCCCTGACGCACTGCGGCGTGGAGGGGCCGCTCACCGTGGTGGGGCACTCGCTGGGCGGCGCCCTCGGTGCTCTGTGGGCGGCACGGCAGCCGCACCGGGTCGCGGCGCTGGCGCTGGTGAGCGCCCCCTACCCCGGGGGCCGCGGCGGGGCCGAGGCCGAGCGCGGCGAGCGGGAGCGCAGCGCCGGCGGCACCGGGCGGGCGATCTACGGCCTGGTCACCAAGGCCTGGCCGATCCTGACCCTCCCCTACTTCTCACGCCGCTTCCCGCGCGTGGTCGTCGCCGATTACCTGCGTCACACCCTGGAGAGCTACTGGGAGACCGCTGGCAGCGTTCTCTGGCAGCGCGACCGCACCGAGGAGCTGCGACCGCTGGCCGCCCGCGAGGGCCGAGCCACGCTGCTGCTCTGGGCTCGCGATGACGCGCGCGTCTGTCTCAGCGAAACCCAACGCTGGAGCGCGGCTCTCCCCGGCGCCGAGCTGCGCATCGTCGAGAGCGGTGGCCATCAGGTCTTGCTGCGCACGCATTTCGCGCCTCTGCTGGAGTGGCTGCAGGAGCGCCGGCTGGTGGCCGCGTAGACGCGACCCGGTCAGTGCGCCGGTCCTCAGCGTCCGATGGTGCCGTCGGGATGCGGGCCCTGAGCGTCCGGCGGCGTCCGGGTGATCAGCGCCGAATCGGACCCGGCGGCGCGGGGCGGTGGCGGCCCCAACCTCTCGAAGAGCTCCACCTGCCGGGGGGTGAGCAGCGCCGCCCCCGCGGGCAGGCAGATGACATCGCTGTCGAACTCGCCGACCAGGTATTGGGTCATGAGTACCGGTCCGCCGGTGAAAGAGGCCCAGGGCACGCACCAGGCGGAGGCATCATCTGGCCCGTTGGGTCCCGCCGCCCAGGCCGCGATCCCTGGGCGAGAGCCGCCGGTGATCTGGTCCCACTGCGGGAAGGTGGAATAGGCGCCGGGGGTTTCCCCGTGGTCGTTGAGCGCGCGGATGGCGCCGGCGATGACGCGGACGTTCATCGCCGTGTTGTCCGACCAGTAGTCGGCGATCTCGACATCCAGCCACCAGAGCGTCGCGCTCACTCCCTGCGCCGCGGCGTAGAGGAGGGCATACAGCACGGTGTTGTAGCCATAGTTGGCGGCAGCGCATCCGAGGTCGTTGGTACTGCAGGCTCCGTAGGGACCGATGGCGCTCTGCTCGGGCGGCAGCACCGGCGGCAGGTTGAGGTTGACGTACAGCGTGGGGGCCGCCGCTGAGGTGCGCGCCCAGGCAAACTCGGCGCTCAGGCAGGGGTTGACGGTGAAGGGCTGGCCGCCGGTGACACCGATGACCGCGAAGGTCGGCGGGCCGTCGGGATGCGCGCCGGTCGGGCACTGCGGCCACGAGATGTCGGCTCCGGTGGGGCCGGCATCGGCCGCCGCCCTGGCTCCATTGGCCAGCGTCGCGGACGCGGCGATCAGCAGGGCGACGGCGCGCACAGGCACGCGTCGACGGACGGACTGCGGCATGCGGTCTCTCGGGGCGTGGTGCAGGGGTTCGCGGAGAGAGGAATCGACGGAAGGCCGGTTGCGGAGCGCGCATCATACCCGAAGGCACCCGGAGCTCGCCCGCAGAGAAAAGGTGCATCGCCGGTGCGGTGAGATGCGCCACATCGCATTGTGGCCAATCACCGCATCCGGCGATATCACCAGTGGTGCAAGTCTCGTTGACCTGGTGGCGTCGTTTCCTACTGCAGGAGGACCGTGTCCGCCCCCGGCGTCGACGTCGGCACGAACGACGAGTTGTACTGCGTCAGCTTGCCGGCCGCAGTCGGCGGGGTCGTCGGGCAGGCAGTGGACTTCGTCGTGGAGACGGTGCCGATGTTCAGCGCCACGTAGGGCGCGACCAGCTGGCCGACGACGCCGTAGCGCAGAGGATCGGTGGAGCTCGCCGAGAGCAGCGCCCCGGCTTTCTTATTGCTGATGGTCGTGTCTTGCACGTAGATGACGCCCTGCTCGTGGAAGTACTGGCCGGCGGGGTACGAGGGCGTGGTGATCGATCCGATGGCGACGGGTACGTTGACCCAACCGGGGAAGGCGTTTGGCCTGGTCGGGGTCGTGTTGCTGTTGGTGTCCCCGGTGTCCTTGCTGTCGACATAGATGGAGATCAGCGGCGTCGTCGAGACGATTGGCCGGCGCAGGCTGGGGGCGATCTTCGCGGGCGCTTGCAGGTTGATGGTGCCGCCCTGGGCGGAGAACGTCGCCCCCTTGGTCAGGTAGAACTCGACGCCATCGGTCGTGCCCGTGCGGGCGCCAAAGCTGCCGCTCGCCGTCTGGTAGTCCTGCGAGTGAGCTTCGTATGCTCCAGCGGCGAACGTCAGCGAGTGGTTGTCGAACCAGTACACGCCGTTCTGGAAGACGAACGACGTGGCGCCGGTCCAGCGGGCGGGTCTTGGGTCATTGCGCTGCACCACGAGATCCTTTGTATAGCGGCCCGGCGAGAAGGTGACGGTCGTGCCCGACACCGAGGGAGCGGGATCGGTGGCGTACTTGCTGGTGTCGTCCGTGGGCGCGGAGTAGTGTGGATCGAGGTCGGGCGTAGACCCGAAGCCGGGCCCGATGCTCTGCCAGTACTGGAGCAGTGCCTCGTTGTCGTTCTGATCGTGGGAGAACTTCGTGAGGTCCACCCCGCCGTTGACGTTGAGCGTCCAGTTCTTGCTGCCGTTCTGAGCGTGGATCTTCTCGTTGGAGAAGACGTCGAGCAGCGGCGTGGTGCAGGTGCCGCTGCCGTCGTCGACCTGGCCGATGTAGCTGGGATCGCTGTTGTGGGTCGCCGGCGAGGTGACGATCAGCTCGTTTCCGCCTCCGTTGGTGTCCTTGGTGCGCGACGTCGACCAGACGACATGCACCGGCGAGGGCAGCGACGCCTGGTTCACCGCAACAGCGGGCGCACCGATGGAGATGGTCGAGCCTAGCCCCGCAGCGCCGAGGAAGGTGCCCTTGAGCTGGTGGGATATGCCGACGGAGACGAGGTGGTTCGGGTCCCACCCGTTGATCGGTGCCGAAAGCGGCGTGGTGATGGTCACGCTGTATCCCGGGGCCGGCGTGCACGTTGCCGGGTTGACGGTGAGTATGCAGGTGGCCGGAGGCGCTCCGGTCCACGTCCCCAGGCCGCGCTGCACGTACTCGAAGGCGCGTGTGCGCGCCGCCGTCTGCTCGAGTGCGGTGGGCGAGGAGCTCACCAGCTTCTGCGCGCCGGCGACGGAAGCATGATCGGCGATCGCCTGATCGTTGCGGCGGTCGTTGAACGACAGACCGCCGTCGATAGCGAGGGCGGCGAAGGCGAAGAGCGCCACCGCTGCGATTGCGATGAGGGGGATGACCTGCCCCCGCTCACCATGGTGACGACGACCTGTGTTCACTTCAGTACTCCGTTTTCATCACGGTCTTTGAGTCCAGCGTCAGATGGTTGCCGACGACGCGGGCCACAAGATCAACCCAGGGCTGGTAGGTGTAACAGACCTCGACGGTCACGTACGGGTTGGCGCTGCCACCCGGTGCCGTGCTCCCCGAGGGCGACATGTAGATCGTCGCCATACCCAGAGTCGAGTTGGGGCAGGCGACGCCGGTGTAGGCGTGGACGGTGCTGTCGACGGCGATGCCGCCGCCCAGGCCGCGCTTCACCGCACTGACGACGTCCGTCTGGACATCGGCGGCGCTCTTCGACGACTCCTGAGCAGCTACCGCGGCGCGGGCGCCCTCGCGCGCGCCACTGGCCACGAAGTTGTAGTCGTACCCGGCGCGCCCCATCTCGAAAACCACGTAGAGCAGGAAGAGGGCCAGCGGTGCGACCAGGGCGAACTCCACCATGCTCACCCCGCGGTGACGATGGTGACGGCCGGACATGAGTCGCTGCATCAGCTGCTCGGGTAGTAGGCGTTGGCGGTGCTGGAGCTGGCCACGGTGACGTTGCTCACCACGCTGCTCAGCACCGGGGTCAACGCGGTGTACGGGCAGGAGACGGTCACCGTGACGGGCTGGTCGTCCACGTTCTCACTGCGCGACCCCTGAAGCGGGGCGATGGTCAGCGAGCATTTGCCCGAGGCTGCCGCCGGAGCGGTCCAGCCGCTGCCGATGCAGGCCGACAGCGCCGGCCAGGGCAGGCTGGGCGACTCGGCCTCCGCCGCCTTCCAGATGTTGTAGTCGGCGCAGTTCACCGGGCTGGTGCGCTGCGGGTCGCCGAATTCGGGAAGCGCAGCGGCGCGCGCGCCCTCACGGGCCGCGTTGGTCACCGCCGTCTTCTCCGAGATACCGCGCGCCAGGTCGGTGCCACCCGCGCCCAGCATGAGAAGCAGCGGCATGACCAGCGCCAGCTCGGTCAGCGCCTGCCCCCGCTCTCGAAGCTTCACCCCATTTCCCCCTGCTGCTCGGCGTCCCGTCCAGACGCCCTCGATGCCGAAGCGATCCGGCTGCGGCTCGGCATCGCCTCGGCGTGGCGCAGGTGTAACGACTGAAGCGTTTGAGGCTTGCGCCGGACCTCAGAGCGCCAGCGGACGGGTACGGCACCTCAGCTGTCGAGCCGGCGCTCCGCAGGTGCGGACGCTGCGGCTGAATGAGGAGATGGGGCCCGCAGCCGGGCCCCATCTCGT
>Ga0070707_100004932_pt1 | contig 12507 bp, 8 predicted proteins | sample KBSK5502metaG_FD_65468 | JGI IMG/M metagenome (GOLD analysis project Ga0070707, IMG submission 65468) | Corn, switchgrass and miscanthus rhizosphere microbial communities from Kellogg Biological Station, Michigan, USA - KBS K5-50-2 metaG | ecosystem: Host-associated > Plants > Roots >... | reverse complement strand
GTCCCGTTCATGGCCTTGTTTGCGCGTGATCGGTTGCCCTCCCGTTCGGCGCTCTCCCGTTTTTTAGCGGCGTTGACAGAGGCACCCGTCGAAGCCCTGCGCACCCTGTTTCTGGACGATCTGCTCGGTCGACCACTCACGCCCGACAAGCAAACAGGAAGCCTGCTGGATCGAGCAGGAAACTCCTGGATCGTGTTCGACATCGATGGGACACGAGAGGCCGCTCGCCAACGCGCCTTACCCCAGACTGATGAGCTTCCCCCGCCTTTCCGCCGGTTGGATGACGTGTGCGCTCCTGGGTACCGAGGCCGCAAACGCGGGGAGGTTGTTCGAACGCGCACGACGGTTGCTCAGGCCCACAGCTACCAGTGGCTCGGCTCGTTCGGCAATCCAGGCAACGGACGCTACCGGGAGGAACTGCGTAAGGTGCTCTCGGCCATTGGTCAGTATCTCATGGCCCACCAGCTCTCACAGCCACACACCCTGCTTCGGCTTGACGGGCAGTATGGAACCGGGGCCGTCCTCACCGATGTGGCAGGCTTCGCGTTTGTCACCCGCGGCAAAGAGTACAGTGTGCTCGATCACCCGCTCGTTCAGGCACGCCTGCACCTTCCGCCAGATCAGTTCCAACAACGCCCAGAAAGCCAGATGGTCCGCAGCCTCTACGATTGCCCACAGATCCCGGTGGGACCCGATGGCGTGCGCTGCCGTGTGGTGGTGGCCACCCATCCCGCCACGAAAAAGAAGAGTCCGGTTGGCGTCACGCGTGGAGGTGTCGTCTACGAACTCTTCTTCACCAACCTGCCGCAACAGGCATGCACCGCCGCCGATGTCGTCGAACTGTATCTGCATCGCGGGGCTTACGCCCCGGCGCTTTTTGATGAGGACCAGGAGATCGAGCCGGATCGCTGGTGCTCTCATTCGGCCTGGGGACAGGAGTGCTGGCAGGTGGTAGCCCAATGGACCTGGAACCTGCGACTGGAACTGGGACATCTGCTTCAGCCCTCGCCTCTGCGCATCACCGAGTTTGCTCCCGCCATGGCAAAGGCTCGCTCACAGGCTGCTATGCATCCAGCCCTACCCGCCGTGTCCGCTCCCGTCTCTGGGTATGGCCCACCTACCGCAGCCACCCGCCTCGGAAAACCGGTCGCTTCACCGGAGCCGACTTTCCTCTCCAGCCCGACGGGACGCTGCGCTGTCCAGCAGGGCAGTCGCTTGTGCCCCAGGAGCATCGTCGAGAGGCTGATAGCAGCCTGCGCGTGGTGTATGCCGCCAGTATTCGCAATTGTCGTCCCTGCGAAGCTAGCGCGAGCAGTGCCAATGGAATGGTAACGCCACCAAAAAGCCGCGCCAGGTCAGCGTGCTCCTGCATCCGCTCGCTGTCGGAAGGGAGCCGCTTCTCTGGCAGGACTGGAGCCGAAGAGAGCATCGACGTGCCTGTATCCACCTCATTCGTTCCCAACGCGTCGAGATTGAGGTGCAGAGGGGCGTGGGCCAACCACCGTCGCTCCTCACGTCACGTCTGCCCCGCTCTCCCGCGCCGAGCGCGCCCATACCCGCCTTTCTTGGGTCCAGCGACTGGTTCGCAATGCCCATCCCCAGACGACGAGACAGATCACGATCCGCCTGTTTGGCGTCCCGGCAGGGTTTGCCACTTCTCTCAGTCTGGCAAGTGGGTAAGTTCGGGTGCAGTTCTCCTGGGTGCTGCGCTCCGATTGAGCTTCAGCGATTACTCAAGCCGCTTGTGCAAGAACGCAATGGTCCGCTCCCAGGCAAGGCGAGCAGCCTCGGCGTCATACTCGGGGCGATTCTCCTCGAAGAACCAATGTTGGGATATGGCAAGGATTCCTTCCTGAGACAGCCATAAGAACCGCTCAAGCAGTAAATACTTCTTTTGTATGATGCTGATCGCTAGAGTAGTTTCATCTGGCGAACAGCGGTCTTCTTTTTACGCTTCGGCTTCGCTTTTTTGGGCGAGATGGCGGCAACCATGTTGGTCGTTGTTCTTTTTTTCGAGCGCTTGGTGATGACCTGGATGTCATAATTGAGGGGTGGCGGTGATTGCGTCAAGTCGAGCTGATAGCGCCCGAAACGATTGATATGCTGGCACACATAGGGAGAAAGGGCAGCCACCACCTGTTCATCTAACTCGATGCCTTCCTGGGTGAGTTGGTGTAAGACGTCGCTGATCACCTGCACGTTGTAGAAGATGAGGCAGTTGGCAATCAGATGATTGAACTTGATACACTTGCGTTGTTCCGCTCGTCGATTGTGGGTGATGACACCTTCTCCTCCGAAAAAGGCCCATTTGGCAAAGCCGTTAAAGGCCTCGCTCTTGTTGGTCGCTGCTTGGATGGTGGAGCGCAATTCCGCGTCGTCGAGATAATGCAGGAGAAAATGGGTCCTGATCACTCGTCCTAATTCCTGGAACGCCTGGTAGAGTTTGTTTTTCCGGCTATAGGCTCCCAACTTCCGTAAAATGGTCGACGGGGTAATCTTGCCCGCTTTGATGGAGAGGGCGACACGAATCATATCAGGCAAATGGGTCTCGATCAGGCTCCACTCGATCGGCTCCGAGAAAAGACTCTCCAGATGCGTGTAATGGACGTTGGGATCAGGGCGGAAGAGTTTGAGATCTTTCCAGTTCCTGATCCTGGGCATCAGGGAAATGCCCAGCAGATGCGCCAGACCAAACACGGTGGTGCTCTGCGCTTGTGTATCGCCATGCACGGTCTCCGGTCTGATGGAGGCGTCCTCTTTGGCAAACATATCCAGAATGTACGAGCCCTCCCAGACCCCACAAGGAATAAAGTGACTGAAGAGCGCGATGTAGGTATCCGAGACATGATAATAGCCGATCCCCCCATAGCCGCCGTAGCGGATGTGGTATTCGGCCAGCAAGTTTTGCTCATACATCTCCCACTTGGTGCCGTCGGCGGAAGCCCGTTTGCCCGTCCCCCAGTATTTGGGGAGATGGAAGCGATTGTAGGCCGCAATGACCGAGCGGATGGCCTCATCCAGCTTTTCTTCGGTGATATGGTGCTGATTGACCCAGGACAGATCACGGCGATCGACTCCACTCAGTGAACGAGCCGTCTGGGATGGCCCTAAATTACAGCCATAACAAAAGGCGATGGCGAGATAACGAGCGACCGGATGATCGAGTTTGCTGGCGTGTCCTGACAAGGGAGCAAAAAAGCGTGTCCAGTTGAGCCACTGTTCGGTATGCATCACGGCATGAAGAATGCTAATGGGCTTGAGACGCTCGGCAACGATCCGCTCCAGCAGTGCAAGTCCCTCGAGGTCAACCTGTTTGGCGAGTGGATGTAAGATCAATTCCCCTTTTTCAAAGGACAGGTACTGATTTGAGGGGAAGCCCTCATCCGTTTGCTGTATGCGGGTGTGCAGCCAGTCCCGCAGCGAGGCGACAAACGCCTTTCCGTCGGTCGGGAGGGCCACCTGCGTGCCATACATCTCAAGCTGCAGGGCATACTCCTCCCATGAGATCAATTGCTCGCGATAGTCCGCATACTGGTCACTCCCCTCGACGTAGAGATCGCCCGATTTGAGATCCCAGAGGAGCTGAGAAAAGACGGCGATCTCGAAGTGCCGCCGCAGGACTTTGTCGGGACAACTCTCACGCTTGCTCTGCCCGGTCATGAACTTCCACCAGGTGTCCGAGGCCCAGGAGAGGTCAACCAGGGGAAGGCGTTGTTCCTCCGGGGTTCCTGGATTCTGCACCGTCGCGGTGATTACCCAGTCTCCACGACAGCCCTCGTGGGCCTTGAGAAAGACGATGGCCTCTTCCAGGCTGCGATCCTGGCTACTCGATCGGAATTCCATAGCCGAGAGCAGACGGAAAAGCTGAGCACGATGACCTTTGTAGTAGGACCAGAGAAAGGGCTGGTAATTGTTGCCGACATGCGCCAGGTGTTCCTCACAGTCCTGGAGGATCTTCGCCGCCCGGTCCCCAATGACCGACTCCATGGCCGCCAGGCGCTCCTCGGAGGTGCCTTCTTTGCCATAGGCTGTGACCAGGTCGCGCAGCGTGAGCACCAACGCATCGGTTCGAGCCTGGTGCTTAACCCGATAGAGTTCGAGCGCGTCTTTGCCTTTCTGATGGATCGCGAGCATACGCTTGATAAACATCTCCGCCAGGTCATCGAGCGCTCCGGCGGACTGCACCTGCACGAACGCTGCCGCCAGCGTGAGCCGCTTGTGAGGCTCCAGGTCTTTCATCTCGGTCGCGTCCAGGGCTCGCGCCTCGGTGGCCAGCTGCTTGACTTTGCCCTCAGCGAGGTCCTCGAACAGGCGAGGAGGAAGCAGTTTCCGCTGCTCGGAGATGACAAACAGGTGGTCAATGAGGTCACGTAGATGCGTGAGGGTAGGGCTGGCAGGTTCTTGTTTGAGCTGTTCCCAGCCAGAGAGACGAGCGCCATCCTCGACCACGAAGAGCGCATCCAACGCGGCTCTTGCCTCTTGCGGGATGGCCTGAGAGATCCGGCGGTAGAGGCCGCGCGTCGTCATGGCTCGTACATGATGGGCCGCTTTGTCCAGCGTGGCAAAGGGAGGGAGTTCAAAGCACTCCTTGGCGAGTTCTTCCAGGGCCACGTTGATCAGGTCGGCCAGGTCTTCTTTGGTTCTGGCAGCCTCGATCATGGCCTTGAGCAGACACGTGCGCGCGGCAGAATCATACGGTTTGAGCTGTTGCGCGGCCCGGATGAGGGGAATGTGCCGTTGCCTCGTTCCGCTGCTATCGTAGCTGTCCAGGTCAGAGACATCGAGGTGGGGATCAATGAGCCTGGCAATATGCTCGAGAATGGGAACGGGAACCTCACTGAGAGGAATGAAGCGCCCCAGGCGCTGATAGGTTTTGAGCAGCACAAGAAAGCCTACCTCAGCAACACTGCCTTTGGTGGAACGAGCCGCCAGAAAGCGTTCCGCAGGGGTGGGGGTATAGACCTCGGCCAGGTCTTTCGCGGTCAGGTTTCGCTTGAAGCGGGGATAGGCTGTGCGTTCAATCGCCGTCATGGATTTCGACGTTTCGCTACAAGATCATTTCAGCTAGACACAAGCATTGATTTCTGCTACTATAGCAATGTGGTAGTCGATGCGGCAATTTCGTAGGACTTTTTTCTGCTAACGTTCCCGCTATCCCTCGAAAGGCATTTCTGCTAGGGTTGTTGGCACGAGTTAGAAGACAAGGCGGTACATGAAGCGGACGGCACATCCACCACTCTCACCTGCAGGCCTTGAGGCACTGGCTTCCTATGAGCACTGGTTGCGCGAGCGAGAAGATCTCACCCCCGCATCCATTCGCAATTACCTGAGCGATCTGCGCCACTTCATCGCCTGGTATGAAACGGAGCGAGAAGCTCAGGCCAACGACTGCTTTACACCACAGGGAATTACCACTCCAGCTCTGACGGGGTATCGGACCTATTTGCAGACCGTGCAACGACAGAAACCGGCCTCGGTCAACCGTTCCCTCATCAGCTTGAAGCGCTACTTCGGGTGGGTCTCACAGCAGCACCTCATCACCTATGATCCTTCCGTCGCCGTCAAACTCGTTGGACAAGAGGATATCGCCCCTCGCCATCTGGACGATCAAGAAGAACAGCGGCTCCTGGTAGCTGTCACGAAAGCAGGAAACCTGCGGGACCGCGTCCTCATTGTCCTCTTGTTGCACACAGGACTGCGAGCGCGAGAAATCTGCCGACTCCGGCGTGGCCAGGTGAAACTGGGCAAGCGGAGCGGCTTCCTCGAAATCATTGGGAAGCGCAACAAATATCGCGAGGTGCCACTGAACGCGACTGCTCGCAAAATGCTGGAGGAGTATCTTCCCACCCTCCCGCCTGACGCTGTCTTCCTTTTTCCATCAGGCAAGACGAAAGAGGCACTGTCAGAACGCGCCTTGGGCTATATCGTCAAAAAATACGCGCACGTAGCAAAGCTCCTCGATGTCAGTCCTCATGATTTGCGCCACCGTTTCGGCTATCGCATGGCTGAGTCCGTGCCGTTGCATCGATTAGCACAGATCATGGGGCATGATTCATTAGACACGACCGAATTGTATATTCAAGGCACCAAGCACGATTTGCAGCCAGCTGTCGAGACCATTGCCTGGACGTGAAGAGAGATCGCCTATGCAGGACAACATCATCGTCTTTCCGGAGCCCCCGCCAGGTGACAAAGCCCAGCTTGCCACACCTCCCCTCCCTGTCTCGCCTACAAAGCTCGTTGGCCGTGAGCACGAGGTGCAGGCTCTTCGCGCGTTGCTCTTGCGCCCAGACGCCCGCCTGCTTACCCTCACCGGCACGGCTGGAGTGGGCAAAACGCGCCTCGCGCTCGAGGTCGCCCGGGAACTGGTGCATGACTTCGCCGATGGCGTTCACGTAGTCTCCCTCGCTCCCATCAGCGATCCCGCACTCGTCATTCCTACCATCGCGCACCGCTTGGGGCTCGCCGAGAGCGGATCGCAGCCGTTGCTCGAACTGCTCAAGACCTCGCAGCGCGACAAGCACCGGCTCCTGTTGCTGGACAACTTCGAGCACGTCATCCAGGCCGCAACCCTGCTTGCTGAGCTGTTGGAAGCCTGCCCCACTGTCAAGATCCTGGTCACGAGCCGCGAGGTGTTGCGCCTGCGGGCTGAACACCGATTCGCCGTCCCACCCCTCGCGCTCCCAGACCCCAAGCACCTCCCAGATGACCGATCGCTCGCACACGTTCCGGCGGTGGACCTCTTCATCCAACGGGCACAGGCCATCCGATCTGATTTTTACGTGACGGCGGACAATGCTGCGACTATCGCCGAGATCTGTCTTCGACTCGATGGGTTGCCGCTGGCCATCGAACTGGCGGCAGCTCGCATCAACTTGCTCCCACCACAGGCCCTCCTGGCCCGGCTTTCGCAGCGCTTGACCGTCTTGACCAGCGGCGCACGGGATGTGCCAGAGCGGCAGCGAACCTTACGCAATACCCTTGCCTGGAGCTATCAGCTTTTAGATGCGAAGGCCCAACGCCTCTTCCGTCGCCTCTCCGTCTTCGTAGGCGGCTGCACCTTAGAGGCGGTCTGTGCCGCTCTTGATGCCGAGACCACAGCGGTCTCGGTGTTAGATGGAGTGGCCTCCCTCGTTGACAAAAGTTTGCTGCACCAAACGGAGCAAGTGGATGGTGAGCCACGCTACGTCATGTTGGAGACGATCCGCGAGTATGGATTGGAGTGCCTGCAAGCGTGTGGGGAGCTGGAGGCAGTGCGTCGTGCACATGCGGCATATTATCTGCGACTTGCAGAAGCGATGGAACCGTTGATCAGGGCAGAACAGGTACAGTGGCTGGACCAGCTCGAGCGAGAGCATGGGAACTTGCAGGCCGCACTGAGCTGGTTGATCACGTCTGAAGAGAGGGAGCTCGCCTTGCGGTTCGGCGGGGCCCTGTGGCAGTTCTGGCGGAGGCATGGCCATTTGAGTGAGGGGTACGGCTTCCTGGAGCGCACGCTTGCGGACTCCGAAGGAACTGCAGCACCCATACGGGCGAAGGCGCTCATCGGTGCCGGGGTGCTCGCAGGTGAGCTAGGGAACTATGCACAGGCAGAGATCCTCTGTGAAGAAGGCCTGAGGCTCTCTCGCGATCTTGAGGACCCTCGGAGCATTACCACCTCGCTCTGGATGCTGGGACGTGTGGCCTACCATAAGGGCGAGTATGTAGTGGCGCGTTCACTGGTGGAGGAAGCGCTCGCGGTCGCTCAGCAGGTAGGCAGTTCCTGGGAGATGACCCACGCACTCGACACCTTGACCTTTATTGCCTATGATGAGGGAAAGTACGAAGAAGCATGTGCGCGAGGTGAGGAGTGCCTAGTACACGCAAGGCGGGCAGGCGACAACAAAGCGATTAGGAACGCGCTATTTATCCTGGGACTGGCGCATGTGACTGCAGATAACCAGGTGAGAGGCATCACCTTGCTCGAAGAATTCGGTGCGCTCGCCCGCGCAGCGGGTGATGAAAGGGACCTTGCCTGGGCGCTCGTCTTTCTCGGAGGATTGAGGACCTGTTTTCTCGATGCGGGTGCCTCAGGACGCATGCTGTTGGAGGAGGGCTCGCTGCATGCCAGGAGGGTAGGAGATCAGGAAGTCATCGTGAATGCCGGCTATTGGCAGGCCCTCGATGCCTTTATGCAGGGCGACTATCCAGTGGCACGAGCATTGCTAGAGGAGTCCCTGAGCGTGGTCATGCGGGGGGTGTCCCATGGCAATTTTGTGCTTGTCCGCTGCCTGGAACTCTTGGGAGAAGTCGTCGCCGCCCTGGGAGAGCCAGTATGGGCAGTGCACCTCTGGGGAGCGGCCGAGGCCCTGCGGACAAGCACCGGCCTGGCCATACCGCCGGGCGCGCTCATCATCTATGAGCAATTTACCGCGTCCGTATGCATCAAACTGGGTGAGGAAGCGTTTCAGGCAGCACTGGCCGAGGGACGTGGCATGACACTTGAGCAAGCCCTTACCGCACAAGGACAAGTGGCCAGACCTGAACCGCGTTCCAACACACCAACGGGAACTCCCGCTGGAACACTCTCATCTCCACCAACGTCCCCTGAGGGATTGACCCCTCGCGAGAGAGACGTACTGCGACTGCTGGCACAGGGCTTGACCAGCGCGCAGATTGCCGAGCAACTCGTCATTGGGGTGGTCACCGTCAATTTCCATGTGCGCTCAATCTACAGCAAGCTGGGAGTTTCCTCCCGGAGTGCGGCGACTCGCTATGCCATCGAACACAAATTGGTGTGAGACTTCCCCATCCTCAGATGCGTTCCCTGGTATAGCTTGGCTCAAAGCAAACATCATCGCTCCTGACACTTCTCCCTCTTCATCCTGCCTGCTTTCTCACCGTGACAGCCTCCCCCTCAAAACTGACGGGGCAGCCCGAGCTGAGTGGCCGCTCCTCTTCGGGGGAGAATCCCTCAGTTCTGACGGCGCATTCTCGGCCAACATGAGCTAGACTTGTGAGCAGAACGACGCGGTCGAGACGCAGCAGACAGGGAGCACGCCATCATGGAAGAACGCAGAGGCGCGGCCTTCGCTAGCACTGAGCAGCTCACGATCATGGGCAGGCAGCTGCACCCAGGCGATCGGGCCCCCGACTTCCGTCTGGATTACCTGGATCTGGCGGATGTGGCCATCCGCACGATTTCCCTGGCTGACTCGGCAGGAATGGTCCGTCTGCTCAACGTGGTGAACAGCCTGGAGCGCCCGGTCTGCCAGCGAGTGACGCGACGGTGGGAGGCTCTGTGCGCAGCGTTGCCACCCGATGCGTGCATCTATACCGTGAGTAGGGACTCGCCACAGCTGCAAGCTCGTTGGCAGGACACCGCAGGCGTTTTGCACCAAGTCCTCTCTGCCCATCGCAGTGAGCAATTCGGGCAGAACTATGGGGTGTGGATCAAGGAGTGGCGACAGCTCGCACGAGCCGTCTTTGTGCTTGATCGAAACAACTGCATCGTCTACGCCGAGTACGTCGCCGATCAGCTTGGTGAGCCAGACTACGTAGCGGCTCTGCAAGCGGTTTAGCAGGCCGCTTACTGGAGCATGTAACCGGAAAGTTGTAGGTTTCTGCTTATAGAAAAAAGCGGAAAGGAGTACTGCTGATGCCAGAGTGGATGATTTATGGCGCGAATGGTTACATGGGCGAACTCATTGCCCGCGAGGCGAAGGCGCGCGGGTTGCAGCCCATATTGGCAGGACGTAATGCCAGAGCGCTTATCAAGTTGGGCCAAGAACTGGGCTGCGAAATACGCATCTTCGACCTGACTGACCCGGCGGCCATTGTGCAGCAGCTGGCAGGCATTGATGCGGTGCTCCACTGCGCCGGGCCTTTCTCGGCCACCAGCCAGCCCATGCTTGACGGCTGCCTGCGCACGAGCACCCATTATCTGGCTATTGCGGGCGAAATCGCCGTCTTCGAGGCAATTTTTCGTCGGACGGAGGAGCTGGAGCAGGCCAAGATTGTCGCGCTGCCGGGAGTAGGCTTCGATGTCGTCCCGACCGATTGCTTGGCTGCACTCCTCAAGCGGCAGTTACCGGATGCCACCCACTTGCGCCTGGCGTTTGCGTCCAAGTATGGCCGGACGAGTCGCGGAACCATGAAGACGCTGATCGAGCTCATCGCCCAGGGCTGCAAGATGCGCCAGGATGGCAACATTGTCGAGGTCACTCCCAAGCTGGCGCAGATTCCTTTTGGGAATCAGGTGTTGCCAGCGATACGCATCAACTGGGGTGATGTGTCCACCGCCTATTACTCGACCGGGATTCCCACCATCGAGGTCTATGTCGGTGGCACCAAGTCGGTCAAGCAGGTACAACAGTCGTATCGGCTGCGCCGCCTGATGAAGACAGGACCTGCGCAAGCCGTGCTCAAGGGGATCATCACCCGGACCATGACGGGGCCAACCGAGGCTGAGCGGGAGAGCGACGAAACCTTGGTCTGGGGGGAGGTCACCAACGCGGCGGGCCAGCAGGTCGTGCTAAAGCTGTGCACCCCAGAAGGCTACAACTTGACCAAGGATGCGGCGGTCACGGCGGTGGTCACCCTGTTGGAGCGTGGCTTGCCACCTGGCGCCTACACGCCGTCGCTGGCCTTTGGGCCGGAGTTTGTGTTGGGGCTCCGTGGCGTCGTGGGTCCGACAAAGGCATGAGCCGCAGTCTCAGATCAGCGACGAGTGTTTAGCAGTGCCCGCTCCAGGCTCCCTTTGGCAGTCACTAAGCGCTCAAGAGTCGAGATGGCATGCTCTCTGCCGGAAAGATGTGTGACGTAGTTGAGGCCTGGGATGATCCCCAGACCCCGAATGCATGAGAACAAACTCTTCTACGAAAGGAGATCTTACATGGAAACTGGACTCCAGGGGCAACTGAAGAAAAGTCAGCTCCCCTCTGCAATGGGCGATCTGTTCCCGAAGAGGCCGGAGGCCGATCATCTCTGGTGGTGGAAGGACAGTGACGTCGTCTCCATTACCTACCTGACGCCTGAGGCAGCTGCGGCAGCAGTGCTGCCATCCGAGTTCAGCCTGCCGCGGGCTCCTGTAGAGGGCCTGACGGTGGCCACGCTGACGTTTGGGAAGTACCGTAGCAGCACGCTCGGTCCGTACAATGAGGTGTTCCTGCAGGTTCCCTGCCTCTACAAGGGCCAGCTGTACTTCTATATCCCTTCCATCTACGTGACCAATGACGGGGCTCTGGCGAGCGGGCGCGAACTGTTTGGCTTTCCTAAGCAACTCGCCACCATCGAGCTGGACTCCTCGGGTGCAAGTATCAGTGGCTCTCTCGAGCGTCACGGGGTGCGGGTAGCCAGTATCAGCTTCAAGCAAGGGAATATGCTCTACTCTGTGCCCCTGCCGACGAAAGAGAAGGTAGCTCTGTCCCCGCCCTTTGACCAGATGATCGTGCTGCCGGAGCCGATCGGCAGGCCGCAGGGGTTTCCGTTCCGGGTAGCCACCACTCGGTTCATCCCCGACGGTATCGCTCCTCAACATATCGAGTCGCTCTGGAAGTTGGAGCAAGGGGCCGTCTGGGCCGGAGAGGGCAGCATTGAGTATGCCCCATCGGACGCCGAGCCGGGAGCGAAGCTCCCGGTGGTGGGAGTGCTCCCTTCCATCCTGTTCAGAGGCGATATGGCGTGTTACGGCGGCCAGGTGCTCACGGAAATGGAATAAGTCGTACTGGTCCCAAGGGCTTGCTGAAAGAGGCCTGATCATCATTCATCAGGCCTCGCTCATTTTCTACAATGTCCATGTGATCAGTGAGGTCTTAGAACAACTCAATCAAGAAGGGGCAGAACTGGATGAGCAGGCAGTAGGAGCGCTGTCTCCGTTGTAAACGCTACTTGAAGACTGGCTCATCCTCGAATTTAGGGATTTTAGAATTGCAGAGCTATTTCTTCTCAATTTGAAATGACTTCTGGAGCAAAGATACCATGTCGGAGCTTTTGCATAAGCTCATCCGTTCCCCAAATGTGAGGATGATCCAATCTTTCAATGGCGATCACACTTCCGCATCTTCGCCAGCGCATTAACTGCTTTGGAGAGTATCAACTCGATCTGACGCAGCCACCCCGTGCCCTGAATTATGATATTCAAGTCATTACCATTCCTGCGAAAAAAGGAAAAGTGGTCAAGATGGTTGCGACGGCAGCGCAAAAACGAGCCACGCAGAAGCGGAGAAAGAAGAAAATGGCACATCAGATGAAACTTTTCTAGAGAGCACTATCGCATATTACCAATTTTCACGAGTATTTGAGATTTTTGCTGTCCAAATGGCTGCCCCAGGAAGAAATCCTTGCCATATCCCATGTTTGGTCCCTGGATACGTATAGACCGTGACTGGCCTTCCCGCAGCCTGGAGCTCCTGCTCCATCTGTGCAACCGACTCAGCCGGCTCGAAAGGGTCATCCTCCGCGAAGTGGAGGAGGTATGCGGCCTTCGCGCTGCGATAGTCCAGTCCGGGGTAGGAGCCATAAAAGACC
>Ga0070707_100004931_pt1 | contig 12508 bp, 12 predicted proteins | sample KBSK5502metaG_FD_65468 | JGI IMG/M metagenome (GOLD analysis project Ga0070707, IMG submission 65468) | Corn, switchgrass and miscanthus rhizosphere microbial communities from Kellogg Biological Station, Michigan, USA - KBS K5-50-2 metaG | ecosystem: Host-associated > Plants > Roots >... | reverse complement strand
CCGGCGGCCGCGACGGCGAGGGCCACGAACGTCGCGGCGCCGAGCTCGCCGCGCTCCACCGTCAGGGCGATCCCATGAGCGAGCATCCCCGGCAGGAGGATGGTCCCGACCGCCGCGAACCCGAGGTCGCGCATGGCCCGCGTCGGATCCGCCCGGATCACCGGCCACAGCATCCCGGCGAGCGTCGCTCCGCCGACGACCCACTCCGCCGCGCCCGCACCCAACCGTGCGACGAGCGCGACGATCGCGAGGTTCGTCACCTGGAGCGCGACCTGGTGGTGGCGGGGCAGCGAGGCCAGGGCGCTCCACTCCGCCAGGCCGATGGCGCCGAGCAGCGCGGCCAGAACGGCGATCCCCGGCGTCCCGAGCCACGCGGTGATCCCGAGCGCGACGGCGAGAACGGCGTAGCTCGCGCCCCGGGCGAGCACGGTCCGGCCCGTCGGGCCCGTTCCCGGCTCGCGGCCGCGTCGCATGGTGGCCGCAGCCGTACCCGCGATCAGGCCGATCATCGCCGCGATCGCCAGGACCACCGCGGTGTAGGGGAATGGGCTCATGGTCGCGGACCGATCACGGCAGCCGCCGCATCGCGGCAGCGACCCGCTCCATGGCCGTCAGGGCGGTCCCGGCGAGGAGCAGCGGACCGAACGGGCCCCATGCGTCCGGCCCGAGCACGAGCGCGGCGACCGCGAAGAGGGCCAGGAGCGCCATCCGCGCGGGCTTCGACAGGACCCCCACATACAGCCGCTCGGCGCCGGCGGCCTTCGAGGTCACCCCGACGTAGGAGGCGAGAACCGCGCCGGTCACCCCGAGCAGAACCGTCTCCCGCTGAGCCCCGGGCAGGAACGCGACTGGAGCCAGCAGCGCGATGTCGGCGAGCCGATCGCCGACCTCGTTGTACAGCTCGCCGCGAGGGTGGCTTCGGCCGGTCGTGCGGGCCAGGGAGCCATCGAGAAGGTTCAGGATGAGCCGCAGGCCCGCCGAGACGGGGACGGCAAGCAGCGCCTGAGGCACGACCGGCGAGGCGAGCAGCGCGAGCCCCCCGACGACGGCCACCGGCACCGCGGCCAGCGTGACCGCATCGGGTGAGACGCCGGCCGCGGCGAGACGCCCGACCACACCGTCGAGCTCGGCCACGATCGTGCGCTTCGACCGATACCAATCCATGTCTGCCTCGACGACATCATCCATGGGAGCGTTGCAGCGTCGTCACGCGGGAGCGGAGGCAACCCCGCGACAATGGCGCCGCGATGGAACTGCCCCTGTTCCCGCTGAACACGGTGCTCTGTCCGGGGATCGCCCTGCCCCTCCACATCTTCGAGGACCGCTATCGGGCGCTCGTCCGGCACTGCATCGACACGACGTCGCCGTTCGGCATCGTGCTGATCCGCGAAGGTCGGGAGGTCGGGACGGGGGCGATCGCCTTCACGGGGATCGGGACGATCGCCGAGATCCGCGACGCCGGGAAGTACGAGGATGGCCGGTTCGACCTCCTCGTCGTCGGCACGCGACGGTTCGAGATCCGGCGGGTGCTCAGCGGTCGGCGGCCCTACCTCGTCGCGGAGGTCGAGGTGCTGGACGAGCACGTCGGCGACGAGGAGGCAGCCCATCGGCTGGCGATGACCGCCACCCGGCACTTCGTGTCCTACCTCGAGCTCCTCCAGCCGCGCTCGGGCGAGACCGCCGACGAGATCGACGTTCGGGTCGAGGTCGAGACCGATGATGACGAGCCCGAAGGCGAGGGCGGAGAGCCCGATCCGGGCGACCCCGACGCCGGGGACGAGCCCCGGAAACGGCGAGTCATGATCCCGGACGACCCGACGATCCTGTCGTACCTGCTCGCCGGCATCGTCCAGGTCGAGTCGCCGCGCCGCCAGGCGCTCCTCGAGGCCGAGACCACGGAGGCGCGGCTCCGGTCGCTGCTCCGGGTGATCGACCGCGAGATCTTCTTCCTGGAGCGGCGCCTTCGCATCTTCGCCCCGGACGCCCGACTCCTCGGCTCCCGCCGCAGCTGATGCGCCGCTGAGACCACTTGACGACGACGATCTACATTCCGTAGATTGTCAATGTGCCATTGAATGTCAGCGCCGGATCGAATGACTCCCTTCGTCCCGGCCAATCGCGCGACGCCTTCATCGCGGAGCTCGTCAACGAGCTCACGTCGTGGAACCCGCGCGACCGGATGCAGGTCTTCCGGAGCTGGCTCAAGGGCTCGCTCAGCCTGATCCACCTCCACGTCCTGACCGTCCTCGAGATGGGCGGTCCGCTCCCGATGTCCAAGCTTGCCGACACGCTCGACGTCTCGGTCGCGAGCGCGACCGGGATCGTGAGCCGGATGGAGGAGCGCAGCCTCGTCGAGCGCCGGCACGACGAAGAGGACCGCCGGGTCGTGCTGGTGATCCCGACCGAGACCGGGCTGGCGGTCTTCCGGGACATGATGGAGCAGCGCCGGGCGCACCTGATCCAGCTCCTCGGCCGGCTGTCGGACGAGGAGCTCCAGGGGTTCCTCACGGGGATGCGCGCCATCCGCGCGGCGCGCGAGGCGATGCATGCCCATGCGTCGACCGAGGCCGGCGTCGAGCCCGACCCCTCGCATCCGACGCCGACCCCACCGACCGACCGAGAGGGAGACCGATGATCCGCCTGCTCCGGACGTATCTCCGGCCGTACTCGACCGAGCTGCTGATCGTGATCGGTCTGCTGCTCGTGCAGGCGATCGGCAACCTGTACTTGCCGGACCTGAACGGCGACATCATCAACAACGGCGTCGTCAAGGGCGACACCGACTACATCGTCCGGGTCGGCGGCCAGATGCTCCTGATCACGGGCATCATCGGGATGGCGGCGGTGGCCAGCGTCTACCTGAGCGCCCGGGTCGCGAACGGTTTCGCTCGCGACGTCCGTTCGGCCGTGTTCACGGCGGTCGAGACGTTCGGCCAGGTGGAAGTCAACCATTTCGGGCCGGCGTCGCTGATCACCCGCAATACGAACGACGTCCAGCAGGTCCAGCAGGTCGTGTTCGTCGCCCTGACGGTCATGGTCTCGGCGCCGATCCTGATCGTCGGCGGGATCATCATGGCCCTCCGGACCGACGTGCCTCTATCGGGCCTGCTCGTCGTCGTCATCCCCCTCATGGGCGTCGTGATCGGGGTCGTGATGAGCCGCGCCATTCCCCTGTTCCGGGCCACCCAGACGAAGCTCGACCGGATCAACCAGGTCATGCGCGAGACGCTGGCCGGCGTCCGGGTCATCCGTGCCTTCGTCCGGACCCGTCACGAGGAGGCGCGGTTCATGGAGGCCAGCCGCGATCTCTACGGCACCCAGCTGCGGGCCGCTCGCCTGTTCGCGTTCACGCAGCCGACGATCATGGCGATCTTCAACCTGTCGACCGTCGCGGCCCTCTGGTTCGGGGCGGTCCGCGTCGAGGACGGCGCCCTCTCGATCGGCAACCTGACGGCGTTCCTGCAGTACCTGAGCCAGATCCTCTTCGCAGTCCTGACCGCCGTGTTCGTGTTCATCCTCGTGCCCCGGGCCGCCGTTTCGGCCGGCCGGATCCGTGAGGTGATCGACACCGAGCCGACCATCCACGATCCCGCTGAGCCGGTCACCCTGGACCCGCACTCGGCCGAGCGCGGTATCGTCGAGTTCCGGAATGTCGCGTTCCACTACCCCGGCGCGGAGCAGCCGGTCCTCCACAACGTCTCCTTCCGGGCGCGGCCCGGCGAGACGACGGCGATCGTCGGCAGCACCGGCAGCGGCAAGTCGACGCTGATCAACCTGATCCCGCGCTTCTACGACGCATCCGCCGGCACCGTCCTGGTCGACGGGGTCGACGTCAGCACGGTCGATCGCGAGGATCTCTGGGCGGAGATCGGGGTGATCCCCCAGCGGGCCTTCCTGTTCAGCGGCACCGTCGGCAGCAACCTCCGGTTCGGCAAGGCCGACGCCACCGAGGACGAGCTGTGGCGGGCGCTCGACATCGCCCAGGGCCGCGACTTCGTCGAGGAGATGGACGGCGGCCTCGACGCCCCGATCACCCAGGGCGGCACGAACGTCTCGGGCGGCCAGCGGCAGCGACTTGCGATCGCCCGGGCCATCGTCAAGGGCGCCCCGATCTACGTCTTCGACGACAGCTTCAGCGCCCTCGACTTCGCGACCGACGCCCGGCTCCGCCAGGCGCTCGACCGGAACCTGGGCCGGGCCACGAAGATCATCGTCGCCCAGCGGGTCGGGACGATCCTGAGCGCCGACCAGATCGTCGTGATGGACGCGGGTCAGGTTGTCGGGATCGGGACCCACCGCGAGCTGCTCGAGTCGAACGAGACCTACCGCGAGATCGTGTACTCGCAGCTGTCCGAGTCGGAGGCGGTCGCATGAGCGGGCCAACCGGTCGACCGATGGGCGGACCATCGGGCGGCAACGGCTCCGGCGCCAGCAGCGCGAGCGGCGCATCCGGCCCGCGGCCCGCGGCGATCCCGGGCGGGATGCCGGCCGGCGGTGCTCGGCCAGGTGGCCCGGCTGGCCCCGGCGGGTTCGGCCGGCCCGGCGGGCCGGGCGGTGGCCGTGGTCCCGGGATGTTCGGCATGGGCATGGGCCTGCCGCCCCAGAAGTCGAAGGATTTCCGCGGGTCCCTGGTCCGGCTGTTGTTGCACCTCCGGCCGGAGCTGTCGCGGGTCGTGGCGGTCGTCGTCCTCGGCGTGGTCTCGGTGTTCTTCCTCGTCATCGGGCCGAAGATCATGGCGTCGGCGATCGACGCGATCGTCAACGGGGCGATCAGCCGGCAGCTCCCGCCCGGCGTGACCCAGGAGCAGGTGATCGCGGGGGCCAAGGCCGCCGGCAACGATCAGCTCGCGCAGATGCTGTCCGGGCTCCACCTGACGCCGGGGAGCGGCATCGACTTCGGGACCCTCGGCGCGACGCTCGGCCTCCTGGTCGGCATCTACCTGATCAGCTCGGTCTTCGCCTGGGGGCAGGGCTACATCATGGCCGGCGTCACCCAGCGGACCGCCCTCCGGCTCCGCGAGCAGGTCGACCAGAAGCTCGGCCGGCTGCCGCTTCGCTACTTCGACAGCCACCCCCGCGGGGACCTGTTGAGCCGTGTCACCAATGACATCGACAACATCCAGCAGTCGCTTCAGCAGAGCCTGACCCAGCTGATCACGTCGCTGCTGACGATCGTCGGCGTCCTGATCATGATGCTGACGATCAGCCCGATCCTGGCGGTCGTCTCGCTCCTGGCCGTGCCGGCGTCGCTGTTCGTCACCCTCTTCATCGTCCGGCGGTCCCAGCAGCAGTTCGTCGCCCAGTGGGCGTCGACGGGGGCCCTGAACGGCCACGTCGAGGAGATGCACACGGGGCACGCGATCGTGAAGGTGTTCGGCCGGCAGCGTGAGGCGATCGAGCGCTTCGACCAGGAGAACGACCGGCTGTACGACGCGAGCTACCGGGCGCAGTTCATCTCCGGGATCATCCAGCCGGCGATGACGTTCATCTCGAACCTGAACTACGTCGCGATCGCGGTGATCGGCGGCATCCGGGTCGCGGCGGGCCAGATGAGCCTCGGCGACGTCGTCGCGTTCATCCAGTACTCGCGCCAGTTCACGTTCCCGATCATCCAGGTGGCGAGCGTCGTCAACGTCCTCCAGTCGGCGGTCGCGTCGGCGGAGCGCGTCTTCGAGCTCGTCGACGAAAAGGAGCAATCCGCAGAACCAGCCGGCGCGCCAGCCTTCCGCGAGCCCGTCGGCGCCGTGGCCTTCGAAGACATCTCGTTCCGCTACGAGCCGGATCGTCCGCTCATCGACGACCTGTCACTGAACGTCGCTGCCGGCCGAACGGTCGCAATCGTCGGGCCGACCGGGGCCGGCAAGACGACCCTCGTCAACCTCCTGATGCGGTTCTACGAGCTGGACAGCGGGCGGATCACGATCGACGGGGTCGACACCCGCGACCTCCATCGCGATGCGCTGCGGCGGGCGTTCGGCATGGTCCTCCAGGACACATGGCTCTTCCACGGCACGATCCGCGACAACATCGCCTACGGCCGCCTCGACGCCACGGACGAGGAGCTCCACGCCGCCGCCGAGGCGGCCCACGTCGACCACTTCGTGCGGACGCTGCCGGACGGCTACGACACGGTGATCGACGACGACGCGACGAACGTGTCGGCCGGCGAGAAGCAGCTCCTGACGATCGCGCGGGCCTTCCTCGCCGATCCGCCGATCCTCATCCTCGACGAGGCGACCTCATCGGTCGACACCCGGACCGAGGTGCTGATCCAGCGGGCGATGGCCCGCCTGATGAAGGGTCGGACGACGTTCGTCATCGCCCACCGGCTGTCCACGATCCGCGACGCCGACACGATCCTCGTGATGGAGCGCGGCCGGATCGTCGAGCAGGGCACGCACGACGAGCTCCTTGCTCGCGGTGGCGCCTACGCGGACCTGTATCAGAGCCAGTTCGCGGAGGCCCTCGCCGAGGCCGTCTGACTGTCGAAGCCCTCGTCTCGACCCTGCCCGCTTCGTATTCCAAGAACTGCTATCCGGCGGTAAAGCGTGAGCGAGTCGCAGCCGAACCCGGACCGTATCGACCGCCTCATCGCCAGAAGGCGTAGACCGCCGCACAAGGACGCCCGCATGGCCACGGTCGGTCGCGTAATCCGGCGAAATACCCCTTCTTGGAATATTCGGCGCGGATTCCGGCCCCCGACGGTTACTCGCTGAAGCGCTCTTCCTTCCAGGGGTCGGCGTCGTTGTTGTAGCCGTAGCGCTCCCAGAAGCCCAGCTGGTCGTGGTCGAGGAACTCAAGCCCGCGGACCCACTTGCTGCTCTTCCAGAAGTACCTCTTCGGGATGAAGAGCCGGAGCGGGTAGCCGTGCTCGAGCTCCAGCGGCTGACCGTCGTACGTGTCGGCGAGCAGGACGTCGTCGTCATCGAGGACCGACAGCGGGACGTTGGCGGTGTAGCCCTGCTCGGCGTGCGACACGACGTGGGTCGCGGTCGGCCGGACCTGGGCGAGGCGGAGGATCTCCTGGATCGGGACGCCCTCCCAGTCGGTGTCGAGCTTCGTCCAGCGTGTCACGCAGTGGATGTCGGTGTGGACCGTCTTGCGTGGCAGCGCCTTGAACTGGTCCCAGGTCAACGTCAACGGGTTGTCAACCTCGCCGTAGACCTTGAAGTCCCAGGTCGCGAGGTCCGTCCGGGGAACCGACCCGTAGTGGAGGACCGGGAACTTGTCGGTCTTGTACTGGCCGGGCGGGATGCGCTTGGCGGTCTCGGGATCGAGGTCCCGCCCGCCAAAGAGGCGTTCGAACATCGGGTTCTCCGAGGGCGATGGGCTGCTTCATCGTGCCACATCGGCTTCGGAGGTCGATGTCGCGGAGATGACGAGCACAGCTTCGGACGTCGCGAGATCATCCGAGGCGGATCGGCCACACCTGCGAGAGAGGATCGGATGCCATGGGTCTCGACGAGGCGCTGCTCGTGACGACCGTCGCCGTCACGGACCTGGACCGGGCCAGAGGGTTCTTCGGCGACCAGCTCGGGCTCCGCGTCCTCGACGTCCAGCCCTTCGCGATCAGGTTCGGGGCCGGGAGCGGGAGCCAGGTCTCCGTCCGTCGCGGCCAGCCGAACGTCGGCCAGACGGTCGGCCACTTCGAAGTCGCCGACATCGCTGCTGCCGTCCACGATCTCCTCGCCCGGGGCGTGACGTTCAATGAGTACGAGACCCCGAAGACCGTCAACTTTGTCGCCCAGGTCGGGCCGGCGCGGGCCGCCTGGTTCACTGACCCCGACGGCAACGTCTTCGGGTTGCGAGAGGGCCCGATCCCGGGCGGCTGAGGCCCCTCCTCTGCCCGCTCTCGCGCTCCGTGCGGCTGCGCGCCCCACGCCTGCCAGGGAGCTGGTGTGTGGTCACGGACGGCCGGACGATCGGGCCACCCGGTAGGCGCCGTCCATCCGCTAGGCTTCCTCCTCGTGGACCGCCCAATCGACGCCGCGACCGGCGCCGGATCCGACACGCCCGCCGAGAGCTCGCGTGAGGCCCGCCCGCAGGTCGTGGTCGTGATGCCGGCCTACAACGCCGCGAAGACGCTCGAACGGACCTACGCCGACATCCCCCACGACCTGGTCGGCAAGATCATCCTCGTCGACGACGTGTCGAAGGACGAGACCGTCGACATCGCCCGGCAGCTCGGGCTCGACGTGATCATCCACCAGCAGAACCTGGGCTACGGTGGCAACCAGAAGACCTGCTACAAGGCGGCCCTCGAGGGGGGCGCCGACGTCGTCGTGATGCTCCACCCGGACTACCAGTACGACGCGACGCGGATCCCCGACCTCATCGCCCCGATCCTCTCGGGCGAGAAGCACCTGATGCTCGGAAGCCGATTCCTGGGCGACCCGCTGGCCGGCGGGATGCCGCGCTGGAAGTACGTCTCGAATCGCTTCCTGACGACCGTCGAGAACCTCGCCTTCGGGCTCCGCCTGTCCGAGTACCACACCGGGCTGCGGGCCTACAGCCGACGGCTCCTCGAGACGATCCCCTACCAGCTCAACAGCAACGACTTCGTCTTCGACCAGGAGCTGATCGCGCAGGTCGTGGCCGCGGGGATGGGCCGACGGATCGGTGAGATCGCGGTCCCGACGCGGTACTTCGACGAGGCCAGCTCGGTCGGGTTCCGAAGGAGCGTCGTCTACGGCACCTCGACGCTGCGCGTCGTCGCCCGCTACCTGCTCCACCGGATCGGGGTCCGTCGCTCGCCGAAGCTGACGGCCCGGACGCCGGACGCGGCCCGAGCGCCCGAGCCACCTCGCCCGGCGGCCTGAGCAGCGACCCGGGGACCGAGGACGTGTGGAAAGGATCGGCGGCGCGGGCCGCCCTCGGGGCGGCCATCTCGCTCGTCGCCATCTGGCTCGTCCTCCGGGGCGTCGACCTGGCCAGGGTCGGCGACCTCCTGCGCACGGCCGACCTGCGCTGGGTCGCTTTCGCCGCGCTCTTGTCCAGCCTGGACCTGTCGTTCCGCGCGCTTCGCTGGCAGCGCCTGCTCCGACCGATCGCCCACGTTCGTTACCCGCCGATGCTCGGTTACCTCCTCATCGGCTACGTCGCGAACAACGTCCTCCCGGCGCGCCTCGGTGAGCTGGTCAGGAGCCACTACCTCGGCGACCGCGAAGGGATCAGCCGGGCCTCGGCTCTCGGAACGGTCGTGGTCGAACGGGTCGTCGACCTCGTGGCGGTGGTCGCGATCGCGTCGGCCGCGCTCCTCGTCCTGAGCGTCCGCGGCGTCGTCGCGAGCGCGGTCTACGTCGGGGCCGGCGTGGCCGGCCTGTTCCTCGTCGTCCTCGCGCTCGGGATCGTCGCCCATCGGTTGCCGGGTGCAGATCGCGCCCGCGAGCTCATCGACCGCTGGCCGCAGGTCCGAGCGCTCGCCCGCAGCCTCCAGGGCGGGCTCCAGGTCGCCGGCCGACCGAGAACGCTCGCCGAGGCCCTGCTCTGCAGCGCCGCCGCCTGGACGTGCTCGATCCTGGCGTTCGCCGCGATCGGCCAGTCGATCGGCCTGCAGCTGACGATCGGCCAGGCCGCGTTGATCGGCTCGGGCGTCGCGCTGGCCAGCGCCGTCCCGGCCGGTCCATCGAACCTGGGAACGTTCGAGCTCGCGGCGGTCGAGATCGGCAAGGCGATCGGCGTCCCCGCCAACACGGCGTTCGCCCTCGCGCTGCTGACCCACGCGACGATCCTCGTCGTCACCTCGGTCGGCGGCGCCATCGCCTTCACCCGGATCGGCTGGCGGCGCGGCGAGGTTCCGCGAACCGGATCGGAGCTCAGCGGGTAGCGCGGCCTAGGTCGCGAGCCCGGCGGCGAGGCCGAAGCTGGTGATCGCCAGGATGGTGGCGGCCCCAATCACGACCGCCGCGCCGAGACCAATCAGGAGCGGCTTCGGGCCGACCGAGCGGAGCTCTTCGACTCGAACGTTCAAACCGACCGCGGCAAGGGCGACCAGGATCAGGCTCCTCGCAATCGTTTCGAGCGTCGTCGCGAGCCCGGCGTCGATCACGCCGACGCTGCGCAAGACCGAAAGGGCGAGGAACCCGAGCACGAACAGCGGTACCGCCCGGCGGATCCCGGCCGATGTGTCGCCCGCCTCGCCGGTCCGGCGGAGCCAGGCCCAGGCGATCGCGAGGAGCAGCGGTGCCATCAAGGCGTTCCGGATCAGCTTGACGACGGTCGCGACCTCGAACGCGCCGGGCGAGTAGGCCGAGCTCGCGGCGACGACCTGGCTCGTGTCGTTGATCGCGATCCCGGACCAGAGCCCGAAGACCGCGTCCCCGAGGTGGGCGGCGTGCCCGATGAGCGGGTAGGCGAAGACCGCGATCGTCCCGAACAAGGTGACCGTCGCGACCGCGTACGCCGTGTCGCGCGGCCGGGCCGAGATCACGGGCGACGTGGCGACGACGGCGGTGTTGCCGCAGACGGCCGCGCCGACCGCCAGCAACACCGCGAGGCGCCCATCGACCGCGGCCGCGCGGGACAGCAGGAGGACGATGGCGATCGCCGCCGTCATCGTCGCGAGAATGATGGCGATGGCCGGTCCGCCGATCGCCGCGATCTGCTGGACACTCAGCTTCGCGCCGAGCAGCACGATCCCGAGCCGGAGCAGTCGCTCTGCGGCGAACTTGAGGCCGGGCCTCAGCGCCGGGTCGCGGGCGAATGGCAGGCGCCCCACCAGAAGACCGATGAGGATGGCGACCGTGACCTCCGATACGACCGGAGGCAGGAGGGCGGTGAGCAGCCGTGCCGCCGCGGCGATCGCGACGGCGACGACCAGCCCCGGAGCGAGGGCCAGGGTGTTCAGGACGCCGAGGCGGGGCGGAGGACGAGCGGCGGCGCGAGCTGGCTCTGTGGGGTCCGGTCGACGTGCGGACTGGTCACCGTGTGCGCCGGGCGACCGGGGTCGTACGGCGAGAACGTGATCGGACCACCGGCTTCGCGGCGGACCCGGTGGAACTCCAGGGCGTACAACGCGTACATCTCGTCAATCAGGCTCACGGCGCGGACGTGGGCGGGTCCTGCGGCCGCCACCCGGGCGTCCGCGCGACTCTGCCACAGGCAGAAGGACAGGCACGAATCGTCCGTGGCCTTCGGGCCCTTGAAGTAGTGGACGAACCCGGGGGCGCCGGCCGCCTCGTGGTGGGCGAGCTCATCGAACAGCTCCAGCCGCGCCTCGTCCGCGTCGGGCCGGCGGACCGAGCGGAACGCGACGAGATACCACTCGCCGTCGCCGAGGTCCGCGGTGGCTTCATCCCAGTTGAACGCGGCCGCGATCGGCATCGTCGCGTAGCTGTCGCCCGCGGGACGAAGGCCGTGCAGCGCGTCCATTGCGCGGCACGATGGGCCTCTCGCGCAGAATTGTCAAATCATGAGATCGGGCTATTCCGTATATCGGAAGTCCTATGCCGAAAGCCCCGGGCTGAGAGCCCCCACGATCGAGCTCGCGGCGCCCGGCAGGAGACGCGCGACCCGCGTCCTCCACGCGAGGCCGCAGCGGCTCTCGGGGCCGACGACGCCGATCGCCGCGACGATCCCGTCTTCTCGGAATATGGGAACGGCGATGGCCACGGAGCTGCCGATCGCCTCGCCGACGGACCGGGCCACGCCGCTCGTGACGATCTCGGCCAGGTCTGCCCGAAGGCGATCCTCGGGCGGCGCGCCTGGCGACCGGGCGTCGGCGGTCAGCGCCTCGTCGAGGATCTCGGGGGGCGCGAACGCCAGCAACGCCTTGCCGAGTGCGCCGCTGTCGAGGGGGAGCGACGTCTCGGGCGCGATCGCCACCCGCAGCGCATGCCGCGACGGGACCTCGTGGAGGCAGACCGCCATCAGACCGACCCGCCGGACGATGACGGCGGTCTCGCCGGTCTCCTCGGCGAGGAGCCGCAGGACCGGGTCGGCGGTCCGCTTCAACTCTTCTGCGGTGACGTTCGCGCCGCGCCCGATGATCAGCCGCGGCCCGAGCCGGTAGCCGGCGCCCTGTCGGTCGACGAAGCCGAAGCCGGCCAGCGTCCGCAGGTAGCGGTAGATCGTCGAGATCGGGGTGTCGAGGAGGGTGCTGAGCTCGTCGGCCCGGATCTCGCCCCGGTCGGCGATCGTCAGCAGGACCCGCAGACCGCGCGCGAACGACGTGTCCTCCGCCGCCTCTTCGGGCGGCCGATCGCGTGCCGTCGCCCGTTCCGTCTCCAACGATTTCATGAGCCCCGCTCTGCACGGATCACCGAGGTGGCTCCGCGCAAGGTGCCGGGTTCCACGCCGCGACTCTGCGATGCGGGAGGGAGGTCCGTCAAGCCCGGGGCGGGAGCTCGGAATTCGATCGCGACGCCACGCCCGAGCGCCGCTGCGGCGGCGATACGATGACTCCCCCCAGGTGCCGGAGGCCGCGGATGGTCAGCTCCTCGCCCGCCATCAGTGATCCGATCCCAGTCCCTCGGTCAGCCTCGATCGTGATCATCGGTGCGGGCATCGT
>Ga0070707_100004929_pt1 | contig 12510 bp, 12 predicted proteins | sample KBSK5502metaG_FD_65468 | JGI IMG/M metagenome (GOLD analysis project Ga0070707, IMG submission 65468) | Corn, switchgrass and miscanthus rhizosphere microbial communities from Kellogg Biological Station, Michigan, USA - KBS K5-50-2 metaG | ecosystem: Host-associated > Plants > Roots >... | reverse complement strand
CGCCGCGCCTCGATCGGGATCAGGCTCAGGCACTCGGGGCAGGCCCTGGTGTCGGCGGGCGCGTCCTTGCGCGAGCGGGCGATCAGCGCGTTCACCGGCTTGATGACAAAAAAGAAGATGACCGCGGCGACCAGGAGGAAGGCGATCAGGACGTTTATGAAGTCGCCGATCAGGAACTTCGAACCGTGCACCGTGAAGTAGATGGCGGAGAAGTCCGGCTTCCCGAAGATGGCCGCGATCAGGGGCGTGATCAGGTCCTTGACGAACGCCGCCACCACGGCGCCGAAGGCCGCGCCGAGCACCACCGCCACGGCCAGGTCGATGACGTTGCCGCGAAGCAGAAAGGCCCTGAAATCTTTGAGCATCTGGCCTCCTACTGCCAGGGAATCTGGTCGGTGAGCGCCGGGGTCGGCATCTTCAGCATCACAGCCCGTCCGTAGAGCGTCAATAGTTCCTCGAGGATGTGCGCGCTGGCGCCGTACATGGAGCCGGCGTCGAAGTCGAAGATGGGCGAAATCCACCCTCCCAGGGACACCCCGCGATAGGCGATGCGGCCCGCGAAGAAGTCGCCGAGCGGCATCCGGATGAGCACGTCGACCTCGCCGGGGTGCGGCACCGCCTCAGCGCCTTGGCGCACCAGGACCACGAAGGGGTGGAGCAGGTAGGTCGAGGTCGCGGTCGGAGCCGGGCTCAGCGGCCCCAGGGTCTCCAGGTCCTCGCGCCGCAGGCCCAGCTCTTCCCAGGTCTCGCGCAGGGCGGTGTCGAGCAGGTCGAGGTCGCCGGGCTCGACGCGGCCGCCCGGGAAGGCCACCTCGCGCGCGTGGTGGCGCATGGTCCCGGGGCGCTTGATCATCAGCACCTCCAGGCCGCGCGCGCCTTCGTGCAGCGGCACGCACACGCCTGCCGGCACCCGGCCTTCGACCGGCCAGCGCGAAGGCCGGAGCTGGAGCCCGGCTATCGCCTGGCGGACTCGCTCAAGCGTCGAATCGGGCGTCATGCGCGACCTGGTTGCAGGCTCGGAGCTCGGCCTCGGACATGCCCATCACCGTAGCCGCGAGCGCGTACTCGCGCGTCAGCGTGGTCTCGGCCACCGTGCGCGAGTCCGTCGAGATCGTGCAGCGGACGCCGCCGCGCACCAGCCGTGGCAGCGGATGGTCTTCCAGGCGCGCCACGGCCTTGCACTTCCAGTTGGCGGTGGGGCAGAGGTCGAGCACCACGCCCTCCGCGCGCACCCGCTCCACGACGGCCGGGGCGCGGGCGCCGATCACGCCGTGGGCGATCCTCTCCACGCCGAGGTCCAACGCCTCCTCCACCGATGCCGGCTCACCCGCCTCGCCGGCGTGGCAGGTGAGGTGGAGACCGGCGGCCCGGGCGGCGTCGAAGGCCGGGCGCTGGGGGGCGGCCGGGTAGCGCGCCTCGTCGCCGGCAAGGTCGAAGCCGACCACGCCGCGTCCGGCGTAGCGGCCCGCCAGTCGCGCCAGCTCGACGTTGTCGGCGACCGCGTGGTGCCGCATGGCGCAGACGATCGCCACCGCCCGCAGCGGCGCCGCGGCGAGGCCCCGTAGCACCGCCTCGATCACGGCGGCCGGGGTCACCCCGGCACCCAGGTGCAGCAGGGGCGCCCAGCGGACTTCCAGGTAGTCGATGTTCTCGGCCGCCGAGTCCTCGCCCAGCTCGCGGGCCGTGCGCTCCAGCGCGGCCTCCGTCTGCATCACCGCCAGCGCGTCGGCGAAGTAGCCGATGTACTCGACCTGCGAGCCGCAGCAACCGCCGGGCGCCACCAGGTGCAGCGGGCGCTCGATGCCGGCCGCCCGCGCCAGCTCGGCCGCCGTGGCCGGCCGAACCGCGCCGTCCAGGTGACAGTGCAGCTCGGCCTTCGGCCAGGCGCCGAAATCAGCCAGTAGCCATGATGTCGTTCATCTTGGTGGCGGCGTCGTTCAGTCCCGTCTTGGGATCCTTGCGCAGGGCGACGATGTTGCCGAGCTCGGTCGACAGCGCGTCGCGCTGCTCGTTGCTGGTCGGTACCGATGGGAGCACGATCAGGTCGCCCTTGCTGAGCATCCCGGCGCCCACGCCCTGCGACGGGTTCTGCGAGTAGAAGCCGGACTGCAGCGTCTTGTACGCCGACTGCCGAACCGGCATGTAAGAGGTGTTCTGCGCCCAGGCCGTGGTCTGGTCGGCGCCGGTCATGTACTTGATGTAGAGGAAGGCGCCATGCTGGATGTCCTTCGCGGACTTGTTGAAAACGCAGAGGTTGGCGCCGAACATCTCGTCCTTCACGCCCTTGTCGCCGGCCGGGAACCCGGTCTCCGCGAACTTGAACTTGGTGCCTATCGGCCCCTTGATGAACTGGTAGCTGACCTGCGTCGAGATGTACATCGCGGTCTTCTGGTTCTGGAAGTCGACCTGGTCGGCGAAGTTGCCGGCTGGGATCGGCTTGACGGCGCCGGCCTTGATCGCGTTGTACCAGAGGTTCAGCGCCTTCACGCCGGCGTCGCTGTTGACCAGCGACTTGGTGGGGTGCGTGGGGTTGTCGTACATCTGGCCGCCGTACTCATAGAGCATCGACAGGAAGGTGTCGAGCGAAGGGCCCTCCGCGCCGGTCACGCCCTTGCCCGAGTCCGCGAGCTTGGCCGCGTCCGCAAAGAATTCATCCCACGTCGCCGGCGGGCTGCTGATGCCCTTGGCCGTGTACATGTCCTGGTTGTAGTAGATGACGGTGGTCGACTTGTTGAACGGGAACTGGTAGAAGGTGCCGCCGATCTTGGCGGCGTTGAGCATGACCGGGAAGATGTCCTTCAAGTCGCTGCTGCCGAGCCCGTCCTGCGCGTTGATGTAGGGCGTGAGGTCGGCCAGCGCCTTCGAGGAGTTGTACTTGGCGGCGTCGGTCTCGATGCACTGCGAAAGGTCCGGCGGCTGGCCGGCCGCGAGGCCGGTGAGCACCGCCTTGTTGAGGTCGGTGTAGGCGCCCTTGGCGACGAGGTTCACGTGGACGTTGGTCTGGCTGCTGTTGAACTGGTCGGTGAGCGTGTTCAGCTGGGCCTGCAGGTTGCCGCTGAGGGCGTGCCAGAAGGTGACCTGGACCGCCGTCTTGAGGGCGCCGAGCTGAGCCGGGCCGCCGCCGCTGGAGCCTCCACCGCAGGCCACGATCAGGAATGCCGCGAGCAGGCCGGCCGATCTTCTCCCCAACATCAAGGACACACCCTCCTCGGTTTACGGTTCACCCGCGAATGCCGCTGGCGGCGATCCCGCCCACTATCTGGCGCTGGGCCAGGAGGAACATGATGAGGATCGGGAGCGTGACCATCAAGCTCCCCGCTGCGTGGAGCACCGGGTTGGTGGCGTCCGCGTAGCTGAAGGCCTCCAGCCCGACCTGGACCGGCCGGTAATTGTCGCTGTTGGTGACGATCAACGGCCAGAGGAACGCGTTCCAGCTGGCCACGAAGTGGAAGAGGGCGATCGTGACCATGGGCGGCCGCGCCAGCGGGGCCGCGATCAGCCACAGGAAGCGCAGGTGCCCGGTGCCGTCCAGCTGGGCCGCCTCCCAGAGGTCGTGGGGCAGCCCCAGGAAGAACTGGCGCATCAGGAAGATCCCGAAGACGGAGGCCCCGAAGGGGACGATCTGGGCCTGGTAGCTGTCGATCCAGTGCAGGTCGGCCAGGATGATGAAGTTGGGAACCAGGGTGACCTCGGCCGGGACCATGTAGATGGCGAGCACCAGCCCGAAGATCACGCGCTTGCCCGGAAAGGGCATCGACGCGAAGGCGTAGCCGGCCAGCACCGACGTGACCAGCACCAGCGCGGTGCTGCTCACGGCCACGATCACCGTGTTGAGGAAGTAGCGCGCCCAGGGGATCTGCAGGTACTGCCCCGTCGACGGGTCCGGCAGCAGCCCGACCGCCGAGAGGTAGTTCTCGAAGTGCCCCAGCGGATAGAGGTAGGGCGGGAACACGAACACCGACTGCAGGGTGCCCAGGGAGATGACGAGCATCCAGTAGAAGGGGAAGACGAAGAGCGCGGCGAAGGGTACCAGCACCAGGTAGCGGGGCAGCAAGCCGAAGGCGCGGCGGCGGGTCATCATCGATAAAAGACGCGACGCGAGATGATGCCCACCTGCAGCCCGGTTATGGCCAGGATGATCAGGAACAGCACCACCGAGATGGCCGCCGCGTAGCCCGCGTGAAAAAACGAGAACGCCTGCACGTACAGGTAATAGCCGATGGTCTCTGCCGCCTTGTCCGGACCGCCGCCACCGGCCACGGCGCCGCTCACGCCCCCGGCGAAGATCAGGATCGGCTGCACGACCTTGAACGACGCGATCATGTTCACGAGAAGCACGAAGTAGGTCGTCGGCGAGAGCAGCGGCCAGGTCACGTGCCAGAAGCGCTGCCAGGCCCGCGCGCCGTCCACGCGCGCGGCCTCGTCCAGCTCCGGCCCCAGGTTGGCGAGCCCGGCCAGGTAGATGACCGTGTTGTAGCCCGTGTGCTGCCAGACGCTGTACAGGATGATCGCGGGCATCACCGCGCGCGGTGAGCTGAGCCAGTTGATCTTGGGCAGCCCGACGCCGTTGAGCAGCGCGTTCAGCACGCCCACGTCGGGGTGATAGATGAAGCTGAAGATCAGCGCCGTCGACACGATCGGCATCACGTAGGGAGTGAAGATCAGCGTGCGCAGCAGGTCGCGCAGCGGCATCGCGCGATTGAGCAGCACGGCCAGGAAGAGACCCAGCGCCATGCTCGTGGGAACCGTGCCCACGACGTAGTAGACGGTCTGCCAGACGCTCTTGCGGAAGACCTCGTCGCGCAGCAGCAGGCGCTGGTAGTTGGCGGTCGCGATGTAGTCGGAGGTGCCGCTGATCAGGTCCCAGCGCTGAAACGAGAGCCAGAAGATCCAGAGCGCGGGGATCGCCACGAAGACGATCAGCAGGAGCATCGCCGGCGAGATGAGCAGGAAGCCGGAGATCTGGCCCTCCTGCCTGCGCGGTCGTCTCCTGGCGATCGCCATGCCCCGCATATGATGGGCGGTTTCCCGTGGGGGCCTTATGACCGAGACTCGACTGACCTTCCTCGACCTGGGCAACCCGACCGGGCTCAAGTTCACCGTCGAGTACGGGAAGAGCCGCGTCCTCTTCGATTTCGGCCTCGAGCACGCGCCCGGCGTGGCGCCTTTCTCGCTGGGCCTGGAACCCCGCGCCGGTCGCGAGCTGGCCGACCTGCTCGCCGTCGGCTCGGCGCCCCGCCTCGACGGTGTGTACGACCGCTGGGACGGGCGGACCGCGGTCTTCATCAGCCACCTCCACCTGGACCACACGGCGCTGGTGCGATTCCTGCACCCGGACGTCCCCCTGCACTACCCGGCGGCCATGGAGGAGCTGCGGGCGGCCGTCGAGGCGTCGGGCTACCTGCCCTGGCGGCAGCCGGCCGGGACGCCGCTGGAAGAGCGGCGCCCGGTGGCTTGGGGCGACATCGAGGTCACGCCGGTAGCCGTCGACCACGACCTGCCCGGCGCCACCGGCTACTTGGTGCGCACGCCCGACCTGCGCCTCGCCTACACCGGCGACCAGCGCTGGCACGGCCTGCACCCGGAGCTCACCGCGGCCTTCGCCGAGGCGGCGCGGGGTGTCGACGTCCTGGTCCAGGAGGGCGTACTGCTCGACCTGGAGCCATCGCCGCCCCGCCCGAGCGAGCGCGACGTGATCGCCGGCTTCGAGACTCTGCTCGCATCGGGACCCGGCCTCGTGGTGGCGAACGTCTACCCCATGAACCGCGAGCGGGTGAGGCTGCTCGCGGAGCTGGCGGGGGCCCACGGGCGCCGCCTCGTGATGGAGCCGCAGGCCGCGGCCATGGCCGGCCACCCGGACCTGCTCGCGGTCGAAGAGGTACGTGCGCGGCCGCGGAGGTTCGTCGTGCAGCTGAGCTACGAGGGGCTGCGGACGCTGATCGACCTGCGAGCGCCCAAAGGTTCGGTCTACGTGCACAGCAACGGGCCGCCGCTGGGCCCTTTCGACCCGACCTACCGGGTCATGGAGTCGTGGGTGCGGGAGCTGCGGCTCGAGCTGCGGCAGCTGGGCAGCAGCGGCCACTCCTGGCCGGCCGACATCGTGCGCATGGTCCAGACGGTGGCGCCGGGCCTCGTGATCCCGGTGCACAGCCGGATGCCGCAGGCGATGGTGGTGCCCGGCACGGCGGTGCTCGTGCCCGAGGTCAGGAAGCCGTATACGGCAGCTCAACTCCGGGGTGGGCAATCTTGATAGCCAATCTGTAAGGAAATCTGCCACCATATAGGGCGTGAAAGCCCGCAAGAGCAAGCCCGCCCGGCCGGCTCGCACCGGTAGGCCCGTCCGCCGCGCGCCGGCCGTGTCGGCACGCCGCGAGGTTCCCGCCGCCCCCGCGACCGACTTCTACCTGGTCGACGAGCTGCTGACGCCCGCCGAGCGCAGAGTGCGCGACCGCGTGGGCGCGTTCTGCGATCGGGACGTCATCCCCATGATCAACGACTACTGGGAGGAGGCCGAGTTCCCCTTCGAGCTGATCCCCAAGCTGGCGAGGCTGGGCATCGCCGGCGGCACCACCAAGGGCTACGGCTGCCCGGGGCTCTCACCGATGGCCAGCGGGCTGGTGGGGATGGAGCTGTCGCGGGGCGACGGCAGCATCAGCACCTTCTACGGCGTGCACTCGGGCCTGGCCATGGGCTCCATCGCCATGCTCGGTTCCGAGGCCCAGAAGCGGCGCTGGCTGCCCCCGATGGCCGCCTTCGAGAAGATCGGCGCCTTCGCGCTGACGGAGCCCGAGCACGGTTCCGACTCGCTGCTGCTGGAGACCACCGCCCGGAAGGACAGCGACCGCTGGGTCCTGGACGGTAGGAAGAAGTGGATCGGCAATGGGTCGATCGCCGACATCCTGGTGGTCTGGGCCCGCGACGCCGAGGGCAACGTGGGTGGCTTCGTGGTCGAGCGTCCGGCGCCCGGCCTCAGCTCGGAGGTGATCAAGGGCAAGATCTCCAAGCGCGCGGTCTGGCAGGCCGAGCTGGAGTTCAAGGCTGTCGAGATTCCCCTCGAGAACCGGCTGGAGAACTCCGACTCCTTCAGGGACACGGGACGGGTGCTGACCGCCACCCGCTACGGGGTCGCCTGGGAGGCCCTGGGGCACTCGGTGGCCTGCTACGAGGCCGCCCTCGAATACTCGAAAGAGCGCACGCAGTTCGGCAAGCCGCTGGCGGGCTTTCAGCTGGTGCAGAGCAAGCTGGCGCGCATGCTCGCCGAGATCACGGCCATGCAGCTGATCTGCTGGCGCCTGTCCGTGCTGGCGGCGGAGGACAAGCTGACGCCGGGGATGGCGTCGCTGGCCAAGATGAACAACGCCCGCAAGGCGCGCTGGGTGGCCGCCCAGGCGCGAGACATCCTGGGCGGGAACGGGATCCTCCTCGACAACCACGTCGCGCGCCACCAGGCCGACCTGGAGGCGGTGTTCACCTACGAGGGGACCGACTCCATCCAGGCGCTGATCATCGGCAAGGAGATCACGGGCGAGCAGGCCTTCGCCTAGACCTTCAACCCCCAGTCGTTCAGCGTCGGGATGACCTCGAAGGCGGTCAGGTCGTAGGTGATCGGCGTCACGCTGATGTACCCCGCGTCGAGCGCCCAGGCGTCGGTGTCCTGGTCGGTGTCGGCCATCTTGTAGGACCCGGCCAGCCAGTAGTAGGGCTGGTGCCGCGGGTCCTCCCGCCTCTCGAAGTCCTCGACGTAGGCGGACTCCCCCTGCCGCGTGAAGCGCACGCCCTTGATCTTCTCGGGCGGCAGGTTGGGCACGTTGACGTTCAGCAGCACCCGCGGCGGCAGGCCGTTCTTGAGCACCTCCCGGGCCACCTGGCGGGCGAAGCGGGCGGCGTACTCCCAATAAGGGTTCACAAAGGTGTTCAGTGAGACCGCGATCGAGGGGATGCCGAGGATGCGGCCCTCGGTGGCGGCGGAGACGGTCCCCGAGTAGATGATGTTGGTGGCGGTGTTGCCGCCGAGGTTGATCCCGGAGACCACCAGGTCGGGTGGCTCCTTGAAGAGGGCGCCCACGCCCAGCTTCACGCAGTCGGCCGGCGTCCCGTTGACCGCGTAGCCGGCGAAGTCGCGCCCCAGCCGGAACTCCTTGACGCGCAGCGGCGTCAGCGTGGTGATGGCGTGGCCGACCGCCGAGCGCTCGGCGTCGGGGGCCACGATCGTGACCTCGCCCAGCCTCTTCATCTCCGTGTACAGGGCGTGCAGGCCGGGCGAGGTGATGCCGTCGTCGTTGGCCAGCAGGATGCGCGGCCGGCCGCCGTCGGCCGTCGAGCTCAGGCGGCCACCGAGAGAATGACCTTGCCGAACTGCTCGCCGCGGTCGAGGTGCTCCAGTGCCTCCCGCACCCGGTCCAGCGGAAAAACCGAGTCGACGACCGGCCGCAGGCCGTCCTCGACGGCGCCCAGCATGGCGTCGAACTCGGGCGCGGTCCCCATGGTCGAGCCCAGCAGGCTGGTCTGCCCGAAGAAGAGGCGCGGCATGGAGACTTCGGCCTTGACACCCGAGGTCGAGCCGCAGGTCACCAGGCGCCCTCCCTTGCGGAGCGAACGCAGGGATTCGCCGAGCGTGGCCGGGCCGACGTGCTCGAAGACCACGTCGACCCCGCCGCCGGTGGCCTCCCTTACCGGCTTGGCGAAGCCGGTGGAGTCGAACGTCTCCTCGGCGCCCAGCTCACGGGCCCGGGTGCGCTTCGCGTCGGAGCGCGAGGTGGCAAGCACCCGCGCGCCCAGGTGCCTGCCGATCGCGATCGCCGCCGCCGCCACCCCGGCGCCCGCGCCCACGACGAGCAGCGTCTCGCCAGGGATCAGGCACGCCCTCGTCGTCAGCATCCGCCAGGCGGTCAGGAAGGTGAGCGGAAAGGCCGCCGCCTCCTCCCAGGACAGGCCGGCCGGCTTGCGGCGCAGGTTCTGGGCGGGCACGTGGTAGCGCTGGCAGGCGGTGCCGTCGGTGTGCTCGCCGATGACGCCGAAGTCGGGGCAGAACACCTGCTGGCCGGCGCGGCACCACCGGCACTGCCAGTCGCACGCCACCGGGTAGATGACCACCTCGTCCCCCGCCTCCCAAGCCTCGGCGCCAGAGGCCGCGACCACGCCCGCGCCGTCGCCACAGAGCACCCGCGGGGGCTCGATGCGCTGCGCCCCGCGCAGCATCCAGAGGTCGAGGTGGTTCAGGCCGGCGCAGCGGATGTCGACCGCCACCATGCCGGCCGCGGGCTCGGTGAGAGGCCGCTCTTCGACCCTCACCCCGGAGGGTCCGGAGGGCTCGCGGAACACCGCGCAGCGACCCTCGCTGAGCACCCTCACGGTTGCTATAGTAGCCGCGCCCTCGGCCCTCACCCCGTTCACTGGAGAGCCCCCGTGATCTTGCGAAAGCCCACTTTGCCGGTCTATTTCCTGGCCTCTCTCAGCCTCTTCACCGCGGCCTGCGGAGGCGCCGCCAGCACCTCGAACGCACCTCAGGCGGAGGCCGCCAAAACCGCGCTCGTAATGGCCTTCGTGCCCTCCCAGCAGGCGCAGGCGGTGCTGGTCTCGGCCAAGCCGATCGCCGACTACGTGGCCAAAGAGGTAGGCGTGCCCATCACCGCGCAGGTGCCGACCAGCTACGCGGCGGTGACCGAGGGCATGACCTCGGGCAACGTCGACATCGCCTGGGTGGGCCCGCTCGACTACGTGATCGGGCACGACAAGAACGGCGCCGAGCCGGTGACCAAGTCGGTGCGCAAAGGTGTCGCCGGCTACAACGCTTTCATCATCAGCCGCAAGAGCTCGGGCATCAACGGCATCAAGGACCTGAAGGGCCACAGCTTCGCGTTCGGCGACCCGGTCTCCGCGTCCAGCAACCTCTACCCGAAGTACTGGATGAAGCAGAACGGCATCGACCCCGACAAGGACCTGTCGCGGGCGGTCAACATCTCCAACCAGACCGCGATCGCGACCGCGGTCTGCAACGGGACGGTGGACGCCGGCGCCATCTACGACGACGCGCGCACCAACGCCGGCGCCGACACGGCGTGCCCCGGCATCATGGACAAGACCCAGGTCATCTTCACGACGCCGCACCTCATCCCGGGTGACCCGCAGATCGTGCGGCACCAGATGAACGCGGCCCAGAAGAAGAAGGTGGACGACGCCATGGTCAAGCTGGGCACCGACCCCTCGATGGCCCAGTACCTGAAGGCGCTGTTCAGTATCGAGAAGACGGTGCCCGCGGCCGACTCGGACTACGACGAGATCAGGTCCATCGTCAAGGCCGTCAACCCCGGTCTGCTGACCGCGACGCCGACCCCGGTTCCCTCAGCTTCGCCAAGTAAGTAGGGGAGGGGCTTGCCCCTCCCGCTCGTCCGCGTCGAAGGTCTGACCAAGGTCTTCCGGGGAGGCACGCGCGCCCTCGACAGCGTCACCCTCGAGGTGCCCAAGGGGGAGTTCCTGTGCGTGATCGGGCCTTCGGGGTCGGGCAAGTCGACGCTGCTGCGCTGCATCAACCGGCTCATCGACCCGACCGCCGGCCGGGTCTTCCTGGAGGGGGTGGACCTGACCAGGCTGCGGGGCGGGGACCTGCGCCGGGCCCGGCGCCGGATGGGCATGATCTTCCAGCAGTTCAACCTGGTCCGCCGCTCGAGCGTCCTCAAGAACGTGCTCACCGGCCGCCTGGGCTACCAGCAGGGGTGGCGCACGGTGCTGCCGGCGTACACGGCCACGGACCGTTTGCTGGCCTGGAACAGCCTCAACCGGCTGGAGATCGCCGAGAAGGCCGGGGTGCGGGCCGACAACCTGTCGGGGGGCCAGCAGCAGCGCGTCGCCATCGCCCGGGCCCTGGCCCAGGAGCCCGAGATCATGCTCGCCGACGAGCCCATCGCTAGCCTCGACCCGGAGACCGCCGTCGTGGTGCTCGACTACCTGCGCGATATCAACCGCTCGGACGGGATCACGCTGCTCTGCTCGATCCACCACTACGAGCTGGCCAAGCGCTACGCCGACCGGATCGTGGCCATGCGCCGCGGCCAGCTCGTCTACGACGGGCCGCCGGACAAGCTCGACGAGGCCGCCTACCGCGCCATCTACGGCAGGCTGGGACGTGAGTAGCGACCTCGACCGCCTGATGGCCGAGACCGCGCAGCGGGCGCGGGTCGAGCGCGCGCGCAACCTGGTGATCGGGGTGGTCTTCCTGGCCCTGGTGGTGACGACTTACCAGGCCACCGGGTTCAGCCTGGGCGACCTGATCACCAAGTCATCCAACATGACGCGGATCCTGGCCGGGTTCGAGCACCCGGACTGGTCGCTGGTGGTGGCGGCGCCCGACTCGCCCTTCTACGAGTTCGGCCCGCTGAACGTGCACGTGGGGCTGATCCCGCACTTCGCCCTGGAGACGCTGGAGGTGGCGATCCTGGGGACGACCTTGGGCGCGCTGGTCGCGATCCCGCTCAGCTTCGTGGCCGCCGGCAACCTCATGCGCCGCAACCCTCTGGGCACGGCCATCTACTTCCTGGTCCGGACCCTGATGAGCGTGATCCGGGCGGTGCCCACGCTCTTCTGGGGCATCCTGTTCGTGACCTCGATCGGGCTGGGCGCCTTCCCCGGCGTGATGGCGGTGAGCCTGTTCAGCGTGGGCCTGATGTCGAAGCTCTTCTCGGAGGCGATCGAGGCCATCGACTGGGGCCAGGTGGAGGCCCTGACGGCGACCGGCGCCAACCCCGTCCAGGTGCTGGTCAACGGCGTGGGACCGCAGGTGCTGCCCTACATGATCGCCCACCTCCTCTACACGTTCGAGGTCAACGTGCACTCAGCGACCATCCTGGGGATCATCGGGGGCGGCGGCATCGGGTTCCTCTTCCTGCAGTACATCGAGCAGTTCCAGTACGCGCAGGAGGCCATGGTGATCATCGTGGTGATCGCGATGACCATGGCTATTGACTACTCGTCAGCGACGATCCGGCGGCGGATAATCTGAGGGATGCGGCGAGGAGGCGTCCTGGCGTTGGCACTGCTCGCGGCCGTCGCCTGCGGTGGGACCAGCGGCGGCGGGCCGGCGGCCACGCCCGAGCCGGCCAAGAGCACCCTGGTGATGGCGCTGGTGCCTTCCAACCAGGCCCAGGCCATCCTCACCAGCGCCCAGCCCATCGCCGACTACATCTCGCACGAGGTGGGCGTGCCGGTCACCGCCCAGGTGCCGACCAGCTACGCGGCGGTGGTTGAGGGCATCACCTCCAACAACATCGACATCGCCTGGGTGGGCGCCCTCGCCTACGTGGCCGCGCACCAGAAGAGCGGGGCGGAGGCGATCACCAACTCGGCCCGCTGCTCGCCCACCTACACCGCTTCGCCGCCGCCGGCCGGGTGCACGCCCAAGCCCAGCTACCCCTCGATCATCGTCTGCAGCGCCAACTCCGGGGTGGGCGAGCTGAAGGACGGCGGCGACTGGTCGGCGCTCAAGGGCAAGAAGTTCGCCTTCGGCGACAGCATCTC
>Ga0070707_100004926_pt1 | contig 12513 bp, 9 predicted proteins | sample KBSK5502metaG_FD_65468 | JGI IMG/M metagenome (GOLD analysis project Ga0070707, IMG submission 65468) | Corn, switchgrass and miscanthus rhizosphere microbial communities from Kellogg Biological Station, Michigan, USA - KBS K5-50-2 metaG | ecosystem: Host-associated > Plants > Roots >... | reverse complement strand
CAACAGCTTACCCGTGATGTGGCGCAAGAACCGGCCCGGGCGCTTCGCTATCTTTCAAATACCCTCTTTATCAAAGGAATACTCTGGCTAGTCCTATATGGCCTTATTCTCCTCGCCTGCTGGTTACTCGGTTACAGCCCGGAAGAGCGGCTTCTCGTGGAGATATGTGGTTTTACGCTGCTGAGTACTGCAACTGCAAACGCGTTTGCTTCAATACATTACTCCTTTGAACGAACGGCTTTCCCGGTAGTTGGCTCGATACTTGAAAAGGGACTCTCAGCGCTTGTAGGCATCATTTTACTCAGAAATGGCGCAGGTGTACAGGTGATAGCCTTTGTGCTGCTGGGCGGCTCACTCACCAACGCGTTATGGCAAGCAAGTTGGTTTTTCCGCTTGGTAGGAACCCATTTTTCCATTGACCCGGCGCTTATCCGTGATCTGATCAAGACGAGCATCCCATTCCTGGCATATGGGGTATTGGGAGTGATCTACTATCGTATCGATACTCTTCTGCTCTCTCTGATGACGAGTACTGCCGTAGTAGGATGGTACGGTGCAGCGTATCGCCTCTTTGATACGCTGATCTTTTTACCCAGTCTGGTGATCTCTGCAATTATGTATCCTGTCTTCTCAAAGCTCTCCCTGAGTTCCGAGGCGAGCATGAAGACAGCAATAGAGAAGTCAACAAATTTCTTGCTCATTTGTGTGATTCCTATTGCCACAACATTGATCGTTGCAGCTCCCAATATCATTGGGTTTCTCTATCACCGGTCTGAATTTTCTCATAGCATTCCTGCCCTTCAGGGTCTCGCTCCCGGTCTTGTCTTCCTCTACGTCAATTCAGTGCTCACCAGTATACTCGTGAGCACAAAACGAGAGAAGAAGATTACTATCATGGCCGCAATAGCTTTCGTTTTCAACCTTGGAAGTAATCTCATCTTGATCCCTTTATATCAGCATGTCGGGTCAGCGATTGTTACGTCGCTGACCGAGATGCTCTTATTTTGTATCTCTATGCTCTTTATTCCCCGCCATCTGCTACCACTGGGAAGTTTGCGTGTGGGGGCTAAAACTGTCATAGCAAGTCTTGTGATGGCATTAGCTATCTTGCCTCTACGTGTTTTCAACATCTTCGTGATCTTGGCCGTAGCAATGCCGGTTTACTGTGCGGTAGCAACCCTTTTGGGAACCATACCGCGAGAAGATTTGCAGGCGCTTTACGGTGCAGTACGGCGGAGGAGGCAGGATACTTCTAGCAGGCCTCTTGCCAACCAACAGGAGGAAAATCAAGGGCCACCAGAAGCGGAGGAATCACAAATAACAGAAAAGAGACCCATTATAAAAGCTCAGGAGAAGATGGTTTCAGAAACGGAGGAATCACAAATAACAGAAAAGAGACCCATTATAAAAGCTCAAGAGAAGATGGTTTCACAGGAGGTTTCATTATAATAAGATGAAGCAGGTACTGAGCGCTGCTGTAAAGTATGCAACGAATCACATGATCAACCACATTCCGTCGTACACACTACGCTACGCGTGGTATCGCCATGTGTTAGGGTGGTATATTGGGCCAGGCGTCACCATCCTTATGGGGCAGTGCGTACAGATGGGTGGAGTGCGGAGCAGCGGGAGGAAGGTTCACATTGGCAAGGGGACGGTGATCAATTGGGATTGTATGCTCTATACGACTGGAGGCCTTACCATTGGCGAAAATGTGAGTATTTCCGCTGGCGTCTGGTTAGTAACCGGCTCACATGATATCAACGATCCCCTGTTTCCTGCTACCTACAAACCTATTGTGATCGGTGATTACGCCTGGATTGGTATGCGCGTGACTGTTCTCGGCGGAGTTACCGTCGGCGAGGGGGCCATCGTGATGTCGGGTGCAGTGGTCACCCGCGATATCCCGCCCTACGCCGTGGCCGGTGGAGTTCCGGCTAAAGTCCTCGGACAGAGAGCATTGCGCAACCCCTCATACGCGCTGCATTTCCACCCACTCTTTGAGTAAGATGCCTTGCGTGAAGAAAATCCGCGCTGAACGGTTCCTGAACCTCATCTGGAAATTGCTCAACGCGGGATACATGGACCTGCATGGGAAGAAAAAAGAGAGCTTAATCGGCTCTCCTGGCAAAAGAGCCGCATGGCCAAACGCGGAGAGACCAAGACCGAGGAGGTTCAACGGATCAGCCAACTGATGCGAACCTTGCAGGTAGATGATTCGTCCTGCTAAGGCAGGATTTACTTTGAGTAGTATACTACAAAGGCATTGCTCTTAGAGCCAGACTCTTTTTGCCGCAAGTCTTCCCACTATTAAGAACACTCCTCTCTAGAATTGACTGTTGCCGGATATCGGATTGGTACTTTCTTTCTTTACCCTACCTTAGTACTTTCCAGTCATTAGTCAACCAGACACGCAAGCGAGAAAAAAGGTCGTGGTAATATCGTAAGCATACCAAGGAATACCAAAACATCCTACCCCGGTTCACAGTGTCTCAACTGGAACTGCCGCTGCACCAGGGGCAACAAGTGGGTTGTCGGGTAATGAATATGCTCATTGAGGAGCATAGCCTTTATCAGGATAGGAGGGTACCTATGAAACCAAGAAGCGCTTAGCAAGCCTCTGCTAAACGCTTCAAGTAACCTTTTCTTGCATTGTTGCGTACTGTGACGCATTCCGAGAGCAGCACAGCACATAACACCAACAACCCCATCCTTTTTACCGTGCGATTACAGTTGCAGCAGAAACCCCCAAGTTACTGCAAGGTTTTTGCTGCCAAGACAGGCGAAAGATCTAAGCAGAGTATACGCGCTTGTGGCCTTGCCTGTCAATTGAGAAAGGCAAGACTATGAACAGCAATGGTAAGGAGCCTCTTCGAAAACGTGCAAGCCTTATCGACCACCCATCACAACCGCATGTGGGTGATCTACCAACCCAATCTCTGCCCAGAGAACCATTCCCACAGTGTCAACATGCCCCTAACAAATCACACATTGTGCGCACCTCAGATGACCCTGTCTTTAAAGACAAAGCACCCCTCACTTTTTCTTCCTCACATTCCCGTAAAACAGTTTCTTTTCTTTTTCGCGTTGTTATTTTGCTTGCGCTCTCTCTTTCAATCTTTCTTATCAAGAACCAGACACATTATCAAGGAAATGCGGCAGGAACACTAACATTTCCTCCAAATCAAGTAGGACTCCGAGCTTTGACAGTGCAATCACTGCCTATGCCGGGGTATTTACAGACAGTGACAGATCCGACAATGGGTAACCAAGAACAGATTATGCGTGTTTCAGACCAGACCGCCTTTGGAACAACCAATTTATTGTTAACACATGACTACGCCCTCATACAGCCTTGGAATGCAGATGGCAGTATGCTTCTTCTATCTGGCTGGTACTTTAATACCGACTATCTCCTCAATGGAAACACCGGCGCTTACTTGCGTACTGTACATGACCCTGACGGAGAGAGCACTGCAAGATGGAGTAATGTGAATCCCAATAACATGTATGGTATCCCTCCGGGAGGAGGGTGCAATAATGGCAACCAACTGGCAGTCTGGCATCCGGAAACGGATACTTCCTCAAACCCAACCCTGACGATTCTCCATACGTTTTCCCAATATGATACCTGTGGCAATATGAACTTCGGAGATGACAAAGGGAATCTTTCCAATGATGATACCTTCGGGGTTGTTGAAGGGTGGAGCAGCACTCGGAACAGCTGGGGCATGACAACTTTCTCAATGAGCAATGTCAACACCGCAACGCCAACGGTGACGGAAATCGCGACCTACTGGTTTGGCGCTGCCGGAGGAACAACAAATAATCCTTCCTCCGAAAATGCGAGAGTATCGGCCATGCCCAAGGGTGATGGCGTACACGTTTTATGGAGCTCAACCGGTCCCGGGCTGACCCAGGGCATTGAGTGGTTTAACCCTACCCTGACCACAGCGCTGCATGTGACAGACAGCAGCAGTCATCACGATGTAGGATTGGATGCCAGCGGCAATGAGATGATAGTGACAGCTTGCTCGCAGCCAGGGGGTTCATCGACCAATACCTGTACCGGCGTCTCGCAAACGAATGGATCTCCTTTTATCGCTGGATACATCATCAACGGGTCAGGACCAACCGGAACGAACGTCAATCTCTATCCATCTCCTGCTTCTACTACTACCTTTACTTCCAGCGTCCACGTTTCCTGCCGCAACCAGTTCCAGCGTCCCGGCTGGTGCTATGTCAGCGACTACATGAATAATCCTTCAGCCGCTGTCGGCTATGAGCAAATCTATGCATTGAAGCTTGATGGTTCACAAACCGCTGAGGTATTTGGCGTTGACCATGGCAGCTACAACTCTTGCCAGACCTGCAATCAGTATACAGCGCGCGCTGTTCCCTACCGCGACGGCAGCAAAGTAATCTTTGACTCTGATTGGGGAGCTGGTACCTCTGCCCCTTCCTACGATTACATTATCTCATGGCCACAAGGAGTAGCCACGCCAACACCAACAAATACCCCCACGCCAACACCAACTCTGGGCGTAGTGGATACTAAGCCACCAACTGTTACGATTATCTCACCGCTTAATGGAAATACTGTTCACCGTCATAGCTATGTTACCATAACGTCTACTGCCTCTGATGATGTAGGGGTAACACAAGTATCATATTCCATTAACGGTTCACAGCTCTGCACAAAGACTACTTCACCATACACCTGTTTCTGGTCTGTGCCAGGGAAACCTAACGCTGCCTATACTATTACCGCAACTGCTTATGACGCTGCCGGTTATACCGGAACAAATGCTGTTAGAGTAACTGCCAACTAAGCTTGCGTTTTAACCATGAAGAGGTAACCGAAAGTCGAGAGTGACCATCGTGCAGACAAGAAAATGACGAAAAAGGAGGTTAAGCGGCCTTTTTGACGGCAGGATAGCGTGGGGCGTGCCCCGAAAGACGACCCTTGGGGCGTCCGGGGGAGCGTCCACAGGGTTTCGGTACATTTGCGAGTGTGGGGAGTCGTCCCAGAAGTGACGAAAACGCTCGCCGAACTCGATAGGGAGTTAACTTGCCTTCGGGTAAGGGTTTTTCCCAAGGTAAGCGGCAATCAGCGACCACGGGTCGGGCCAGGCGCAGTTGTGTGTAGGCAAGCACCACCAGCCAGGTCCAGCGATCCGCCTGTTCAGGATGGCGCACCCGCGGCAGTGTCCAGTTGAGGAACTGTTTGACAAAACGAAACGTGTGTTCCAGTTTGAAGCGGCTAATGTAGGCGCGCCAGACACGCGACAGGTTAGGGAGTTCGGGACCATGCCACCACAGCCATAATTGCTTGGGGAGGCGCGTACGCTTGGGAAGCCGCTCCACCTCGACGAGGATGAGGGTTCCACGCATCACCGGTCGTGGGCCACGCGACCCGCGCTTGGGATGATTTTGCGGGATAGCATGCAGGTTGTGCCAAGCGCGCACATGCACGTGACCGTATTGACTATCCTCGGTGAGATACTCCTGATCGGGCGAGAGCCAGGTAGTGGGATCGGCACAAGCGAACTTGTACCCATGGCGTGGAGGTCGCCCTGTCGGCGCCTGGTCGGTGGGATCGGCATAGAAGCAACGTCCCGTTCGCAAGCGAGTCAGTGCAGCCGCCCGCAAGGAACCCCATGCCGTGGCCAGTTGTCCCGGCTCGTAGCCAGCATCAAAGACAAAGATGGGCAAGGGAGCGCTCTCAGGATAGTCTTGTAGTAGTTCTTTAATCTGTTCCACTGCGACGAGATTGACGTTGTCGCCAGGCTTGAGCCGACGGATCTTGCGTGGAGCCGTCCAGCTGTCATGGGTAAAGCTGACCTGGGCAATCCAGTGATAGGCCCAGCCTGCTACGATGGGTTGTCCAGCCGAGTGACGGGACGGATGATGGTAAAAGGCCCGTTCGGGACTGGTTTCCGCGTCACAACGAGCCCAGACGCTGGCATCGACCGCGTAGATTGGCTCGCCTGCTTCTAGCGCATGCTCAGCCAGGAGCGCCTCGACGGCTTTGCCATCGATTTGTCCATCGACTAGCGCATCGTAGACACTGCCCCAGCCACGTTGAAAGCTGGCAGCCAGGCTCAAATGCGCGGGAGAGAGCATGGGACCAGTCGTGAGTAACGCATCGGTCAGCTCAAAGAGTGCATCCTGTCGCCGTGTGAAGAGTTGGTACATCTGCTGACGAAAGTTTGTCAGCGGTTCTAGGGAAGAGGTTGTCATGCCTCCAGTATCGCACATCGGGCTCGTTTTGTCAGCTTTTGTTTCCTTTGTTGGCTTGGCTGGTTAAAACGCAAGCTTAGTGTATTTGCACTTGACCTTTTAGGATTTGACGGGTATACTTTCCCTCCGGGGGCGACAGGAGCAACATCCTTTCACGACCCGCTTGAGGGTACTGAAATGAGGGTACTGAAACTAGATGAGTGCTGCGTTTTGCCTTATCTGCCGCTCTAATGCCTCCTGCGCGGCCTCCAGCACCTGCACCACCCTCAGGCCGACGCCACCGTGAGCGCGTGGTTCTACTCCCGTGCGGATGGCATTGGCAAAATCCTCGCATTCCAGGTGCAAGGGCTCCATCCAGTCGATGTATGGAATAGTAATCTCACCGTTCCGATACGAGACGACCGGGTCGGCGTGAACATCGGCTCCTTTATTGTAGATCTTGAGCATCTCAGCCTGGTTAGTGTCATCGTAGACCACCATCCTGGCGTCGCCAATCACCGTGACGCGGCGAATCTTACAGGGATGGAGCCAGCTTACATGAATATGCGCGTTCATGCCATCTGCAAATTCCAGGTCGAGGTGGGCAACGTCTTCGATGTGTGACTGTACATGGGCATGCGCCTGCACCTTGATCTTCTCCGGCTTTTTATCAAACAGATAGAGCAGTATCGAAATATCGTGCGGCGCAAGGTCCCAGATGACATTGATGTCGTTGCGAAAAAGCCCTAAATTTACCCGCTCTGCTTCGACGCAGTAAATTTTCCCCAGGTCGCCGCCTTGCACGAGCTTGCGCAGTTCGTTCACGGCCGGGTTATACTCAAATGTATGCCCTACCATTAAGATTCGCCTGCGCTCCTGTGCCAGGGCGACCAATTCCTCTGCCTCCGCAACACTGGAGGCGAGCGGCTTCTCAACGAGCACGTGTTTATCGTGCAACAATGCCTCTCGTGCCAGTTGGAAGTGTGTTCGCACTGGCGTAGCGATGACAACGGCATCGATATCTGGGCGAAACAGGTCCTCTACCTGCATCGTTGTTTGTATCCCTGGCCGGTTCACCGCCAGCGTTGCCAGGCGGCCAGCGTCCGCATCTGCCACCATCGCAACCTTTGCCTGCGGCAATGTATCCAGATTACGCGCGATCTTAGGCCCCCAGTATCCCCAGCCAATTACCCCGAAACGTAAATCCTGCATTTTCCCCCCCAATAGTTGTTACTTGTAACTCTTGTGAACACTCCCTGCAACTCTCAGCGTCGTACTTCTCTTCACTGCATTCACAACCGCCTGCATTTGTTCTGTAGTCAACTCCGCATACAGAGGCAAGGAGACAATCCGTTCAGTGACAGCTTCCGTCACCGGCAGCATGCCACGTACATAGTGGTAGTGTGCGCAGGCCGGCTGCAGGTGAATTGGCGTCGGATAGTGCATGCCCGTCGCTATTCCTTCTCGCTCCAACCCTTTGCGGAAATCATCCCGTTCCCTCACCTCTACGACATAGAGATAGTAGACGTGTGTTGACCCTGGTCGCACCACCGGGACGGCCTCGACTATCCCGCGCAGTTGCTCCGTATAGAAATTGGCGTGTGCCTGCCGAGCCGCATTCCACTGCTCCAGGTAGCGCAGCTTCACCCTTAGCACGGCGGCCTGTATCTCATCTATGCGAGCGTTTACCCCGAGGATCTCATGCTGATAGCGAATGAGCGAACCGTGATCGCGCAGCTTCCGTAGCGTCTCTGCAAGCCTGGCATCATTCGTTACACACATGCCCGCTTCGCCATAGGCACCCAGGTTTTTACTGAAGTAGAAACTGAAGCAGCCGATATCTCCCATGCTGCCAGCTCGCTCTCCACGGTAGGTTGCACCGTGGGCCTGAGAAGCATCCTCAATGACGCGCAGGCCGTGTACACGCGCGAAATCGAGCACTGGCTGCATATCTACAGGATGGCCGTACAAATGAACCGGCATGATAGCGCGCGTGCGGGAAGTCAAGACCTGTTCAAGTTGTCGCCAATCCATCGTATACGTCTCTGGCTCGATGTCTACGAAGACGGGCGTTGCACCTACCAGCGCAATCGCCTCAACTGTCGCGATGAAAGTGTTGGCAACGGTGATGACTTCATCACCAGGGCCGATATCACATGCACGTACGGCAAGTGCGAGCGCATCAGTTCCTGTTGAGACACCCACCCCATAGCGGCATCCACAATACTGAGCAAATTCGTTTTCAAATGCTTGACTTTGCGGACCCAGAAAAAGCTGCATGCCCTCAAGCACACCTTCGATTGCGGCCATAATTTCTTGCTTGATTGACCGGTATTGTGCTTGTAAGTCTACTAAAGGTATCTGCATATACGATGCGGCTCCTTCAATACTTATCTACTTTCGAAAAAAGGTGCTATCCCCCGACAGTATCTTCCCTACACATGGTACAAGCTGGAAGTACTGAGAAGATAGTAGCAGCGGTTGCGAATTAGGTAAAACTCTCTGTTCTGCGTTCAGAATATCCAACCGGGCAAACACAAGCAGAATGCTGGCTTGGGTTTTCGTAACTTTTTACGCTGTTTCTATCCCATATTTACCTACGTTTTCTCACCAGGTATACACCGGCATCGACTATGCTCTTTCATGGAACAATGAAATCAGGCCATTGTCGGCGAGTTACTGTCGGATGACTGAATCAGGGGGGGTACTTTCATGGCAATACTTTCACCACCACCTCAGGAAACGATTACCTTTGATCCGGGTTACCTCAGGACAAAACGTATACTTGACATCTTTTTCACCTTACTGATCCTGCTTCCCTTGTGTATCGTTATGGGAGTCGTCGCGGCATTGATACGTTTTGACTCAAAGGGTCCCATCCTTTTTCGTCAGAAGCGTGTCGGGCAGAATGGCGTTGAATTTAAGATGCTCAAATTTCGTTCGATGTATGTACATTCTGATGACTCCCCTCATCGCAACGCCGTAAGGCTGTACATGAACGGAGATATACTCAGTGGGGAGACTGCTACTGAGAACCTCTATAAATTGACAAATGATCCCCGCGTCACAAGGGTTGGATGCTTTATCCGTAAAATGAGTATTGATGAACTACCCCAATTTATCAATGTGCTGCGCGGCGAGATGACGCTGGTTGGCCCTCGTCCGCCTGTTCCCTACGAGGTCGAAGTATATAGCACGCGTGATCACTTAAGATTGTCTGGCAAACCCGGCCTGACAGGTACATGGCAGGTCTATGGGCGCAGCCGGGTAACCTTTAGCGAAATGGTGGAGATGGATATTGCCTATCTTCAACAACAGTCTATGTGGCAGGACCTCAAGCTGATCGCTCTGACGCTCCCGGTCATGCTCATGGGACGTGGAGGCGTTTGATCGGGATATCTCCTACCTGGAAAACACTCGTGCTGGTATGACTGTCAGTTACGCTGGGTTTTCTGATAGGTGAGCAACATCACGATCGAAAATACCAGGAACTGGCGCTTCATGTGTACATAATATGCTTGCTCTCTGGCATCCCTTGTCCTTGCAGAAAGAGCCTGCCTGTATTGCTCGTACCGCTCGACACGTTGAATGAGTAAGCGCATCCTGGTGGGATCGATCAAAACGGGGAAAATAGCCCGCCCGGTGATGCTCCTGAGCGACTCGATCACAGAAGTATTTTGTTGGTCTGTAATGGCAACGGTCAGGACCCCCTGTGCAGAACCAACCACTATGCACTGGAACCGCTTCATGAAAGTCAATGGCAGCATGCGGCGGTAGCGCATGGGCACACGCCTCAAGACACACAACTGGGGTATAAGGTTGCCACGTACGCTATCTGCGCTATCCTTCATGTTTCCCATACTGCATATGGTTCCCCTTTGGCTTCTTCACCTGCGCGTCGTTGCGCGGGCCGCTCGTATCTGTAGAGCAACGAGGTCAGCCTCATGAGTACTGATGTCAGGGAGGCTTGTACCTTCGTCTATTGTACAAGACCGCAGTGCAGATGAGATAGTAAGGCATACGAAATTACGGTGTTAGAAAGGCTGTACTTGTGCTAAAGTCTGAACTTTTTTTCATTTGACGTTTAGACCACCTGCGTTTGGCCCAAACTGGTGACAGGGTGTAGCCACAAGAAAGGGTCTTGTACCAAGAACAATGATGGTCTCTACCTCTCGTGGAAGATGAATCCAACGAGAGGAGAACCACCATCATGAACGAGTGTAGCACGAATCAGACACAACATTTTACCGGCTGTGCTTCTTTGGTAGCCATTGGAGTGAAATTGAGTCAACTCAAGCTGTTTCCTCCGATCCGCACCACGGCGCAGATCAGGCGGAAAACCATCAAGCATACGCCAGCTGACAAGCTCTATGACGCCTTGATCAGCCTGCTGGCAGGAGTCCACGGGCTGGTCGAAATCACTACTCGTCTGCGAGCCGATCCCGCGATCAGCGCGGGGGCGGTATCGAAACCAGCTTCAAAGGCGACAAGCAGGGGTTGGGTCGAACCTTCCGCAACAAGAAGCGCGGTTCTCGCGCAACACAATGGCCGGTCAGTTCGTTTCTCGTCGAAACAGCAACAGATTCTCCTGAATCACAACCCAATCTTAACCAACTCTTGACCGGTTCAATCTTCCTCTATCCTTACGCTTCTGATATACTTGCGTTGGCTCGAGTCTAGTATACACACAAACGAACTACACATGGTCAAAAGCATTTCTTCGAACGTGTCCTCGTAATTTTTTGAAAGTGAGGCTGAAGGAATCTGTGAGATGAAAGGAAATTGCGTTGTGAAAACAGTACGAACGCCTCGTGGAATCATCGTTCTCATAGCCGCAATTGCCACTCTACTGGCCGTAGTACTGATTCGGATCTTTGCCAGCATGGGTTCTACCACCTTTGCCTCCAGCGTCATTGAAACCCCGACCTAGGCTACTCCCTGGGGAGTAGCTTTCGACAATAGCGGCCATATCTGGGTTGCGGAGCCGGGTTGTGACCTCACCGTAGCACGCCTGCCTGGGAGCGGTGGACAATACCGACCGCCAGTGCTATCCCTTACGACCTGGTTGTCGATAAACACGGCTGGATTGTTCATGTGCTATGAAATCCTCCTGCGTTGAGATATGGGTAGTGCTGCCACGGGTGACTACGGTTGGATAATCACAAGCTCCGACCAGGACATACCGTTAGCATACACCGAAACATGATATGGACGCCCTACCTGAATTGCGTTGCACTGCAAGACCAGGACCTGGGTATCATGAGCTTGACCAGGAGGCGCTAATTGACCCTCTTCTTTGGGTTTGAAAGTAGCCGGATCCACGAACGAGATATGGTTTGAAATGTTAAGATCGGGTTTTACCGTCCAGTTAATGTACGCACTACCCAGGTTGATCAGTGTCAATGTCACCGGTACGCCAGGTACACCAGAGTTGCACGTATTTCCTTGAGCGATAAGAGGGCTAGGACTAAATACCATCTCGGGTGTAGCATCTGTTAGCTGCAATTGTACAGGAAGTGTCAACTGTTCCTTGTCGCTGATCGTGAACACGATTTGCCCGGTGTAAGGTTTTTTGGGCGGGTTGCTGGTTAAACCAACAATATTCACGCTGATGAGCAGGGTATCGGGTTCGGAGAGAGCCAGCACGCCAAAGGTGTGGTGGTCATTAATGTTGAACCAGCTCAGGTTCTTGTTGGCGGAGGCTACAGCCGACCACGTTAAAGGCGCGCCGCTGGTATTAGTAATAGTGATAGGTTGCGGGGGGGGATTCGGTTGACCTGCTACGGCCTTAAAAGTGAGCGTTTGAACGGGTTTACCGCCTGTGGTCACAGACAAGTCGGGGCTGGTTGTCACAGGGGTGCCCGTGGGAACGACCTGTATCGTCAGGTAAGCCTCCTGGTTGCTGCTGCTAGCGAGTGCCTCGATCGTGTGGGTACCCGTCGTCCAGTCGCTGCCGATGGTGAGCGCCACATCGAATGCTCCCTGGTTATCGGCCCGGGTAGCGATCGGCTTTCCACCTGCACCCGTGAGAGGGCTAGTCGTGTCGAGTAGGAAAGTAACAGTATCGGTGGGACCGAAATGGTCCCCATGCAGGTTGATTGCCTGGCCGAGAGCGAAGGTTCCGCTTGAGTTTCCCTGGAGCGTGAGAGAGGGTGGTGCGGTGTGTGTTGGCAGTACGACCGGCGCTGCTCCAACTGGGGAATCGGGCAGGTAGGTCGAGACGATATACGTTCCCAGGCCCGCAATGATGCACATTAGCAAAAAGAGCGTGATCCAGAATCTGAAATTGGT
>Ga0070707_100004925_pt1 | contig 12513 bp, 10 predicted proteins | sample KBSK5502metaG_FD_65468 | JGI IMG/M metagenome (GOLD analysis project Ga0070707, IMG submission 65468) | Corn, switchgrass and miscanthus rhizosphere microbial communities from Kellogg Biological Station, Michigan, USA - KBS K5-50-2 metaG | ecosystem: Host-associated > Plants > Roots >... | reverse complement strand
CCTCCGAGACAGCAGGCAGGGATGTCGGCGCTACAAGAGATTCGGTGGCGCGTTCATCGTGGCTGCAAGATCGGTCTCCGGTTTTTCGCCTCTATAGACGCGTGATATGCCCCGCACGATACGACGCATCGGCAGCCCGCCTTCCTCATCTGCGAAAAAGATTTCTCCTATCCGGTGGCTGCGGTAATACCATCGTTTCAGGATCGCCAGGTGCTCCATCAGTTCAAGCGCAGTTTTGCACACGGTGGGTGTAATTGTGGCGAGCGCCTCCTGGACCCGGGACTCCATCGATTGCGACTTCGCATACTCAGTAGATTGGATCGGAAAATTTAGCGGTCCGGAAATGCGCCCGCAATCGATGCGGAACAGGGCGACACATTCGGGTACAAATGACGGCTGCAACATGACTGCTGCGAGTCGATCAAGGCGGTGCACGATTTCCGGCAGTTGGCCTAGCAGCGGCGAGAGTTTTTCCAGGCGCGCATGGGTCGCCGCAGCGCTCTCGAAATCCAAATGGTTCGACGCCTCATCACGCAGCATCGAGATTTCGCGCACCAGCGAGTCGCCACTAGAATCCAAATAAGCCTGCACACGTGCGACCTCGTTTCGGTATTCCTCGTCGGTACAACCCTTGAAGCAGGGCGCCAGACACATTTTCATTTCCGAATAGATGCAGCCGGGAAACTTCGGATCAGGATGGAGATTCTCGACGCAACGGCGTATTTTGAAGAAGTCGAGTGAGTCGTTGGCGAATTTTTCCGCCACGGTGCGCGAAGGAAATGGTCCGTAATAAAGCGCTGGGCCGTTAAGCCGTCCCAGACGCGTTGTGACCGAAGCTCGCGGGAATTCGTTTTCCATGTGCAGCTTAATCATGGGTGCCAAGCGCAGTCGCAGACGCTTTGAATACGTATTGGGGAAAGTCACGCGCAGCACTTTGTAGAGCAGGAAGCCGGATTCAAAATGGGACCCGGCGAGCGAGTACTCGATCCAGCGAATCCGATCGCGCAGGTTCAATCGCTTGGTATGTTCCTCCGGAGAGCCCAACAGGCGGATGAGGCGGCGGCGCAGGTTTGCGCTCTTCGTAACGTACGGCTCGGCTTGCAGATCATTGCCGCGCAGCAGAAAGACCGCGGTCGCGGAAGGAATGGCGGCGAAGATTTCGGCGTCACGTTCGGGAACGAACTCGAGCCGGTGAGTCAGCACTTCTTAATTCTAGGCCACGGATTCGCACGAATGAACACCGATTCAAGATTTCAGACTGAAGGTTGCAGATTGCAAAACTGGGATTCCTGAAGTACCCGTCTTAATCCGCGTAAATCCGTACCCCAAGGAATTACCGGAAGCTCGCGCTGCGGAATTTTTGGCGGAAGTCTTCTCCGTCCATCTTGATGATGCGGCACATCTCGTTCAACCGCGAACGCATGCGCTCTCCAATGCGGTCACCGAGTGTTTCTTCGCGGGCGGCACCGCGCGGACCAGCCAGTGCACCGGCGGGCTTGTTGTCAAAATTGGTGGTGATGATTGTTGTGCGATTGTCGTTGTATCGCGTGTTCAGGATCAGGCTTACTGTGTCCCAAACCCATTCGGTTGGCTTGACGGCACCCAGTTCGTCGAGCACCAGCACCTCAGTTTCAAAAACGGGACGCAGTACTTCAAGTTCGGTGGTCTTCACCGAATCGTTATACGAATTCTGAATTTGTTTCAGCAGGTCACGGTAATCGCAGAACAGACAGCCAATGCCTTTGCTGAGCAGTTCCTTGATAATGCCAACCGCCAAGTGCGTCTTGCCCACACCGATCTTGCCTATAACTAGTAGGCCTGTCGCATCTTTAGGGTCGTATTCTTCGACATACTTTACAGCGGCAATTCGGGCGAGCGCTAAGGAGAGATCTGCACCGGGGAAGTCCGTCGTAAAGCTGACAAGTTCGCAGTGCTCATACCGCTTGGGGATGCGCGCCGCCGCGAGCAACGAGTGCGAACGCTCTCTCAACTGACAGTCGCAGCGTGTGACGCGGCGATCGCTTTGAGTCGAAACCGTTTTCCAGCCCGTGCCCTCGCACAAGGGACAAACTTCTGCGGAAACTCTCATGACCTGGGTTGCCTTCCCTGTGATTGAATCTGCACCCGCCGGCGGAGTTCGCGCAAGTGGAAAACCCGGTTCGCCTGTGCACATGTTGTGGAGATGTGTGCGGGCTTGTGCAGAGGAGAGGAAAACAGCGATTCACGCCTTTCCCTCATTTCGATCGTCGCCGCGAGCCCCGGAGCGAGTTACTGGCGAATGCGGAAACCTCATTAACGGCTTCTCGGATTGCAGCCAGAAATGCCCGGGCCTCGGCGCGCAGAGCGCGGTGTCGAGGGTGGATCAGGTCGAGGCTTCGGCGCAGAGGTTCCGCGTCGAGAATCCTCACGGTGGCGAGCCTGCCTCGCTGAATTTCTCGCCCCACCGCTATCCTGGGGAGAAACGCCACACCTAACCCGCGTTCCACCATTCTCTTGGCGGTTTCGATAGTGTCAACTTCCAGGGCCACGTTGGGGACTAGGCCGGCCCGGCGGAACAGACTGTGAGTGAGAGTCCAATCGCTGGACCCCCGGTCGAAGAAGATGAGCGGCCAGTTCGCCACTTCCTCAAGGCGCGCCCGGCGTACGTTCTTCGGCTCTTGTTTGGGATGTGCCACTAGCAGAAGTGGATCGTCTCCAAGGCTCAAAGTCTCAACTTCGGGATGTTGAAGAGAGCGCGCCAAACCGATCTCCGCCTCTCCACCCAGGACCATCTCTAACACTTCCTTCGAGTGTCCCGAGCGAATGTTAATGATGACGTTCGGGTGGACCCGCTGAAAGTGCTTCAGGACATCCGGGAGAAAGTACACACAGATGGAAAGTGCGGCCGCAATCTGCAGTGGGCCTTCGCTCCCCGGCCGTAGTTCATGGACTGCCTGGCGCGCCAGTGAAGCGGTCCGTAAGAGTTGCTCGGCATACGGACGAAGAGTTCTGCCAGCATCAGAGAGTGTAAGCCCACCCCGGGAGCGCGCAAAAAGTGTCGACCCAAGTGACTGCTCCAGCGCTTTGATGCGAGCACTAACCGCTGGCTGGCTGATCCGTAGCGCCTCCGCCGCGCGGTGAAAACCGCCGAATGTAGCCACCGCGAGAAACGTCTCGATTTGATCGATCTCCATGGTTTGCGTGATTTAATTTATTTGCGTCCAGGCAGTCGCAGCCTAACAACATATTATTATCAAATGTACGCATATTGATCATATTTTTTTATCGGCTTGATAGAAACAGTCAGTTTGACCGCCCCCGGGCCTTGCCCCAAAATCTGCTTCAGGCGGAAAGGGATCACGGCAGTCGAGCGGGAACCCTTGGTCGATAGCGCGAACCTCCTCCAGCCATTTCCTTGGTGGTCTGTTGTTCAGGGGATTTCTGTCCTTGCATGAAGTGCAAGCTTCTTTCACTAGTAGGCGCGCGGGCCGCAGCAACTCATTGGATTCATGGCAGGTACAGCAGTTTGATTTGGCAGGCCAATTGCCGCACAGGACAAGCGGTTCTGGGTGGAGCGGCTGTAGGCGCAAGCCGTGAGCTACTCTCCGCCGAATTCCAGCATCTCACCGACGCCGGCCACCGCTGACAGGAACCTGTCCATGCCGAGCGAAGCTCGGCCGCATCGGCATGTGAATTGGAAAGGACAATGACCCATGAGGAAGAACGGGAAAGACTTGAACCTGGAAAAAGACTGGGCCTCAAATCCACGCTGGACGGGCATTACCCGGCCCTATGCCGCTAAGGACGTGGAGCGGCTGCAGGGGTCAGTCCACCTCGAGCACACCTTGGCGCGGCTGGGTGCGGAACGGCTGTGGCGCCTCTTGCACACCGAGCCTTACGTTCCTTCGCTGGGCGCGATGACGGGCAACCAGGCGATCCAGCAGGTGAAAGCCGGATTGCCCGCGATTTACGTCAGCGGCTGGCAGGTCGCGGCCGATGCCAACGATGCGGGTCAAATGTATCCCGACCAAAGTCTCTATCCCGCCGATAGTGTTCCCAACGTCGTGCGACGCATTAATCAGGCCCTGGCACGCGCGGACCAGATTCATCATGCGGAGGGACACGATGACACGTACTGGTTCGCACCGCTCATCGCCGACGCGGAAGCGGGTTTTGGAGGAAACTTGAACGCGTTCGAGCTGATGAAGGCCATGATTGAGGCGGGAGCCGCCTGCGTACACTTTGAAGATCAGCTCTCGTCATCGAAGAAATGCGGCCACCTGGGCGGAAAGGTCCTGGTGCCCACGAACGAATTCATCCAGAAGCTGGTGGCCGCGCGGCTCGCCGCCGATGTTCTCGGCGTGCCCACTCTCATCATGGCGCGTACCGATGCTAACAGTGCGCAACTTCTGACCAGCGATACAGACCCCCGTGATCACGAATTCCTGACTGGTAACCGGACCCCAGAAGGTTTCTTCTGCATTCGAGGTGGCCTTGATTCGGCCATCGCGCGTGCCGTGTCCTATGCCCCCTATGTCGAACTCGTGTGGTGCGAGACCGCCGAGCCCAGCCTGGACGAGGCTCGCCGCTTCGCTGAGGGCGTTCACGCGAAATACCCGAGAAAATTGCTTGCCTACAACTGTTCGCCATCATTCAACTGGAAGAAGAAGCTGGATGACGCAGCCATCGCGCGCTTTCAGAGGGAGCTGGCGGCCATGGGATACAAGTTCCAGTTCATCACCTTGGCGGGTTTTCATTCACTGAATCTCAGCATGTTCGAGCTGGCACAGGCATATCGGCTCACCGGGATGACAGCATATGCTCGTCTCCAGGAGGAAGAATTCAGCCGCGAACGCGAGCACGGCTACGAGGCCGTCAAGCACCAGCGCTTCGTGGGCACCGGCTACTTCGATATGGTGGCGCAGGTGATCGCGGGTGGAACCTCGAGCACTACGGCGCTTACGGGCTCAACCGAGCAAGAACAGTTCACCGGGACGGCGGCACGGGTGCATGATGCGCATGGTCCGGATGCAGCTTGCCAGCCGATCTTGGGCGCATGCCCCGCAATCCCGCCTCCCGAACAAGTCATGGTAACCGGCATCAAACCGGTGAAACCGCGAGCCGGCGCCTGAACGACGCATCGATTTTTCGGCCGAAAGCCACTCTTCTCAGGTAGTTGCAGGACCGGGAGAGTGGCTCTTTTCTGTTCTCAAGCACTTGAATACCCAGCGTGCTGCGGACTTTGGAGGGCAGGAATACCAAATAACCCGTCCCGTGCGGATTTTCACAGTTGACATTCGGAAAAGACAGCGGAAAATAGCAACCACAGGATTCCCACTCAGCGGGTGCTTTAGTTGCTCACCTCCCCCGGGGGTGCGCGCTGGGGAACACAAGGAACCCTGCCAGGAGAGAAGATGAACAAAGCCGATCTCGTAAACAAAATCGCAGGCGGTTGCGATATCAGCAAAACGCAAGCTACCACTGCGATCGATACTGCAGTGGACAGCATTACCACTGCTCTGAAAAAGGGAGATCGGGTGGCCCTAATTGGTTTTGGCACTTTCTCGGTTTCGCAGAGAAGGGCCCGGAACGGGCGCAACCCGCAAACCGGTGCCACGATCAAGATCGCTGCCCGCAAAGTCGCAAAGTTCACACCTGGAGCCGAACTCAAGAAAGCAGTCAACCGTAGCAAGTAAGCCCTTGTTTTAACCAATACGGCAGGGGGTCGGCCCTGCCGTTTTTTATTTGAATTATGTGCATTTAGATGGTGTGGCGCGGTTGGGCGGCCATCTACGACAATAATTGTGCGACAACACCTTTTACATGAATCTGAGTCGTATCCAGAATGGAATGCCTCGGTCCATGACATCCCGCAAAATCAAGGGCAGTTCCGTCCCGCCTAGAATCAACCCCTGAATACCCTCCCGCTCTTTCAATCGATCTACTATCGTCAGCAATCGTTCACGCGTTGCAGGCAGAATAATACCCTTTACCAATTCACTCATGTATTTGTCATGAATGTAGGCTTGCTCGTCCTCGTCGGGTACGGCCAAAGTAATCCCTTCCTTAGAAAATACGTCTGGATAGAATCGCCCTTGCATGGTGAAACGGGTGCCAAACAAACCGAGTCTTTTCAACCCCAGGGCTTTGGCCGCCTGGCAAGTCGCTTCGACAATGCTCACCAGTGGAAAGGGGGACCCGCGACGAATCTCATCAAAAACAATATGCGGCGTATTGGCGGCCAGCAACCCGCAGTCTGCCCCCGCCCTCGCAAGCTTTTGCACTTCTGCAACCAAGTACTCCGTAACGTTAGCCAACTGGTTTGCGGCGATCAAATCGAGAAGCTTCTTCAGGTCGATGCTGTTGATGATGATCGAAGGATAACTTCCGTCCAGTTTTTGCTCACGGTACGCCGCAATAATTGAGCGATAATACTCAATGGTTGACTCTGGCCCGATTCCGCCAATCATTCCCACAGTCTTCATCTTGCGGTCTCCCGGCAATGAATTCCGCATTCGGCTCCTTCATTCTAGGACAGTCTTAGGTCCGAAACCTGACTTGTACGAGCCGGTACTTTGACGGAGAAGGCGGGGCGGTTACCCCTGATAGCATCAGCGAGGCGAACATCAACGGATGCTCTCGACGTACCAAGATGGCAATTTCAGTCGGCGAGCGAGGTCACGCAGTTTCATTGCATAGTCTGAATTAGCTTCTTCTGGAACTGGCGGTACAAGGAGATTGAAGCATAGGGCGGGGATATATGAACCATTTCTGCGAGAAAATTCAAACGAGCCACTGCCTGCCAGCCGCGCGCCCTTTGCTGAATCCCGCGTGAATCCTGTAGAATCTAACGATTCAGACAGAGGTTTGGGAGACACATGAAGGCAGGAATTCATCCCGCTTACAACGAAGTGCGCGTGCATTGCGCGTGCGGTAATACCTTTACCACGCGTTCGACGCATAAGGGCGACATCCACGTAGAAATCTGTTCCGATTGCCACCCATTCTTTACCGGCAAGCAGAAGTTGGTTGATACGGCCGGACGAGTGGAGCGCTTCCGCCGCAAGTACGCAAAAGCCGGAGCAGAGAAGAAGTAATCTTTTTGGCACCGATTTGCGCGGTTTACACAGATATAAGAAGAGGCCCTCGCTGCGGCGAGGGTTTTATTTTACGAAGGCGACTAGAATAAGCAGGTGCAGAAGTTTTGGGACAATTCGGCCGATGTAGGCGCGGGCGTCGTCCCCGCCCGTGCTGAGGGTGGTGCGGCTGACCTCGTCCCTATTCCCGACGCACTCAAAATCGGCTCGGTCACCCTCTCCCCTGCCACCGTCCTTGCCCCCATGGCGGGAGTGACCGACACAGTGTTCCGCCGCTTCATTCGGAACCTTGGCGGATGCGGGCTGATCATGACCGAGTTCACCTCGGCTGACGGTGTTCTACGTGCCAAGGACAAGAAGGCGCAACGCTATCTGCACTTCTACGAGGACGAGCATCCCATCTCGGCGCAGCTTTTCGGCAGCAGTCCCCAAGTGATTGCAGATGCCGCTCGCCTGGTCGAGGACCTGGGTTTCGATCTCATAGACCTCAACCTGGGCTGTCCTGCGAAAAAGGTTGTCAAGTGCAACGGTGGCTCTGGGCTGTTGCGCGACCTGCCGGGGATCCAGCGTATTTTTGAAGCGGTGCGCGTGGCAGTGAAGATTCCGTTTACCGTCAAATTCCGCGCCGGATGGAATGATCAGGAGATTATCTGCGTCGAACTGGCGAAGATGGCGGAAGATTGTGGGCTGTGCGCAGTGGCGCTGCACGCCCGCACCCGCGAGCAGGGTTACAGCGGTCAGGCGCGCTGGGACTGGATTGGCGCGGTCAAGCAGGCAGTGGAGATTCCAGTAATCGGCAATGGCGACATCCGCATGCCGGAAGACGCCTGCGCCATGGTGACCCAGACCGGCTGTGATGCCGTGATGATCGGCCGCACCGCTGCGTCGAATCCGTGGATCTTCCGCCAGATCGCGCAATATGCGGAGAGTGGCGGCTATGGCGAACCCACCGATGCCGATCGGTACGAAATGATCCGCACGTATTTCCAGATGCTGATCGAAGAAGAGATGCCCGGGGCGGAAGGCAAGATGAAACAGTTCGCTTCATGGTTCACGCACGGAGTACCCGGCGGTGCGGCGCTGCGCAAGGCGATCTACGAAGCGAAGACGGAGCGCGAAATCCTTGGGCGTGTGGAAGAATTCTTCGAGGGAATTCTAGGAAGGTGTGGTGCGGGCACCCTCGCCCGCGCAGATGTAGGTACATGCGTCTCGCCCTTGCATTAATCACAGGCCAGATGCCCCGCCTGGGCGACCGAGCGAAGCTCGGCAGATGCCGTTTCCCGCTCGGCGGTACGGCCGAGGACGGCTGTCGCTCCGCGAATCGTGGAAGGGCTCGCGGTTGGGCTTACGTAACCCCTCTCGCCACCATCTTTCCGGCGTCATTCCTCTCCAGGTGCGCCCAGGGCATATTTGGGTCGTGAGTGAAAACGGTCAGCCATTGCTCCGGCATTGCCTGTGCGTAATAGCGCTTGCGGCTCTCGATCGTCTCCAGCGGAAAGAGATCAAACCCCATAACCCAGGTGAGATCGAGGTGCGCAGTCGTTGGAATCAGGTCCGAGATGTAGCACGCGGTTTTGCCACCGCTTTTAATAATTACCGCCTCCATGTTCGCAGTGTGCCCCGGAAAAATCTTCACAGAAACGCCGGGCACAATCTCCTGGTCGCCATGCAGCAGGTGCATTTGGCCACTGTCGATCAGCGGGTCATAGTTCTCGCTGATGTAGCTGATAGCGTCGCGCTCGTGCTGACGACGTCCGTGTTGCCATTCGCCCTCTTGCACGTAATACTGCGCTTTGGGAAAAGTGGGGACCAACTGACCGTTCTTGCGTACCGTGTTCCAGCCACAGTGATCGAAGTGCAGGTGAGTATTGATGACTACATCAATGTCGTCGGGCGCTATCCCGCCGGCGCTGAGATTCTCCAGCAACTTCGCCGGCTGGCCGTAGATCTTGGCCATTTTTTCTGAGAGTTCGTTGCCAATCCCTGTTTCGATCAGCACATTGTGCTTGCCTGTGCGCACCAGCAGCGAATTGAGTCCGACGACGACGCGGTTCTGCTCGTCAGCTTTCACCTTTCTCGACCACATGACCTTTGGCACGACACCGAAGAATGCGCCGCCATCAAGGTAGTAGGTTCCGTCAGAGAAGACGGCCAGTTCGAAATCACCGAGGGCAAGCTGCTCCATCGATCAGTGCTCCTTCGGAAAAGAGGAACCCGAGCTCTGCTCGGGCATACCTGGGCTACTTCAGCTCCCGCTCGAAATGTTCCTGCATCATGTGGAACAACTGGGTACGCGCTTCAGGCCCAGAGATACTGTGAGTTTTGTTCGGATAAAACATTAACCGGAATTGCTTGCCTGCTTTGATGAGCGCGTCCACCATCTGGATGCTGTTCTGTAGGTGAACGTTATCATCGCTGGTACCGTGGACCAGCAGAAGCGCGCCATGCATGTTGCCTGCGGCCTTGGGTATGGAGGAGTCGTCGTACGCCTTAGCATCTTGTTTGGGCAATCCCATGTAGCGCTCGGTATAGATCGAGTCATAATTGCGCCAGTCGGTCACGGGAGCAACCGCCACGCCTGCTTTGAACGCCTCGGAATGAGTCATCGAATAGAGAGTCATCGATCCGCCGTAACTCCAGCCCCAGACCGCGACGCGCTCTTTGTCAAGTTGCGGGTATTGTGCGAAAAGACTATTGAGCGCGGTAAGTTGATCTTTCAATTCAATCGCCCCGAATTCCTTGCGGATGGCAGTACTGAATGTTCTGCCGCGATTTGGAGTGCCGCGGTTATCCACGGAGAAGATGGCAAAACCCCGCCTGGCGAGAAGCTCATGGAAGAGCTCGGTCGTGCCACCCCAGGCATTGCGCACCAGTTGCCCGGCCGGGCCTCCGTAGACGCTCACGATCACGGGAATTTTGGCGCTGGTTCTCCCTTCCGGCGGCAGGAGGAGTTGACCATATAAGGTAGCGCCATCGTCGGCTTTGACCTCCAGATACTTGGGAGCAGTCAGGTCGTAATCGGCTACGCTGCGCGATTCCCAGAATTTGTGACAGCTCCGCTCCAGGTTGCAGACGGCAAAACTGGGTGGGGTGAGTACAGAAGAATAATTGTCTACCAGATCCTTGCCATTATCTGCGAATGTGACTTTGTGCGTCCCTTCACCGGGCATGACTTCATGAAAGCCTGACCCGTCCAGCTTCACACCGTAGATCTTCGTTTGTCGTGGGTCATCTTTATTTGCCGTGAAGAAGACGGTACCAGAATCTTCATCCACCCCTTCGACTCCGAGCACCTCATAGTTCCCTTGCTCGAGCTGGCGTTCGAGCTTGGCATCGGCTGCAAGCAGATGCTGCTTGTCAAAGCTGTAGACATACAAGTGGGTGTGGCCATCGCGCCAGCTCGACCACAGGAAACGGTCCCCCGACTTGAGAACCCGAAAGTCATCGTTAACGTTCACCCACGCGTCTGGACTGGTTTCGGTCAGCACCTTGCGCGAACTGCCGGAGTGCGCGTCCACAAAGTACAACTCCATTGTGTCCTGTATGCGGTTGAGGACTTCCGCCCACAGCATCCCGTCGCGCAGCCAGCCGAACCGGGGAATGTAAATATCAGTCTCCTTCGTGAGCGAAATCCATTTGACCTTGCCACCACTCGCGCCCACTACGCCGAGACGCACAGAAGGATTGGTATCGCCCGCCTTGGGATACTTTTCCATGTCAACCTTGGGATGTGTAGGCAGCCAGTCAGTAATCGGGTACGTGGGCACCTTATTTTCGTCCATCTGCAAAAAGACGATTTCCTTGTTGTCCGGCGACCAGAAATAATTGCTGCGAACGCCGAGCTCTTCCGCGTAGACCCAGTCCACTTCGCCATCGAGCAAGTTCTCATCATTGTCTTTGGTGAGCTGCTTCTCGCCCTTGCCCGAAACTGGCCGTATATACAAATTGTGCTTGCGAAGATAAGCCAAGTGGGTACCATCCGGAGAAAACTTCGGATCCTCGCTTTTTTCGGGAGCAGAAGTGAACTGGACAGCGGTGCCGTTCTCGAGGTTATAGAGCCACAGTTGGCCCTGCGAATCGAAGAGGAGGTGCCTGGAATCGGGTGCCCACGAATATTCCGCCACGTGATAGCGCGTGACCCGTTCTTTTTCACGCTCATCCGTGATTTTGTTGGAAGGCGGTGCCAGCATGGCCAACTTGGATTCGCTGACCAAAACCTTTTTCTCGCCTGTTGCGGCATCGACGTACCATAGTTCTCCGTGCTCGCCGGAGTTATCGCGCTGCACAAATGAGACCTTGGTGTTGTCGGGGCTCCACTTCACGGTTTCGGGGCTGCGCCCGGTAATGCCGCCTTCGGCGAATATGGATTCGAGCGTCAGAGGTTTTTTCTGCGAGTTTCCGGTTGCCGTGGATTGGGCGGTTCCACGGGAGAACATCGCGAGTGTGACCAGAACTACTAAGCCAAAAAATCGATTCACGAGCTGGCTCCAGGGACAGGCATGAACGCTATTAGCAGGCTGAAAAGTGTAACATCGCCGGCACGGTTCGATGCATGGGAACTGTCGCGGTCAGCGGAGGCAAGAATGTAAAAGCCGTCGTGGAGACAAGACACGAAAGTTGCCACAGCCGGCGGAAGCCTTTGCCACTCTGGTCTAAGCCTTGCATGCCAGCGACCGGAAAACATCCGTTTGCATGCTAAAATCAATCTAGTGTCATTCCTCATAATGCTTCCAGATATCGAGAACCTGCTCCAATTGCAAGAAGCCGACCGGGAGATCCGCCGTCTGAACGACGAAGTTGCGGCCCTGCCCAAGCGAGTAGCAGCGATCGAACAAAAGCTCGCAGGTACCAAAACTGTTCTGGAAAGAGCGAAAGCCTCCATCAAAACTGATGAGGCAGCCCGCCGCAAGTATGAAACTGCCATTCAAGACCTGCAGCAGAGAGTCTCGAAGTATCGCGACCAGTCACTCGACGTAAAAACCAACGATCAGTACAAAGCGTTGCTGCATGAAATCCAGTTCGCCGAGCAAGAGATTCGCGCCAACGAAGACAAGATACTGGAGCTCATGATCAATGCCGAGGCTAGAGAGAAAGAGGTCAAGGCGGCGGAAGCCGAACTGAAAGCGGAGACGGCGGAAATCGAGCAGGAAAAGGCCGACGCGCGCCAGCGCACCGCTGAAGACGAGAAACAGCTCGGCGAGTGGAATGCCAAACGCGAAAAGCTCCGTGTGGAAGTATCACCCGATCTTCTACGGCATTACGAACGGGTGATGAAATTCCGCGGCACTGGTCTTTCCGAGGTGCGTGATCACAAGTGCATGGCGTGCCAAATGATGCTTCGTCCGCAAACCTACAACGAAGTACGGAGCGGACAGCAGATCGTGACCTGTGACTCCTGTCAGCGAATTCTGTATTTCAATCCCGCGAACGAAGCGAG
>Ga0070707_100004923_pt1 | contig 12516 bp, 10 predicted proteins | sample KBSK5502metaG_FD_65468 | JGI IMG/M metagenome (GOLD analysis project Ga0070707, IMG submission 65468) | Corn, switchgrass and miscanthus rhizosphere microbial communities from Kellogg Biological Station, Michigan, USA - KBS K5-50-2 metaG | ecosystem: Host-associated > Plants > Roots >... | reverse complement strand
GGGCCAGCGCTCGCAGATGATCGTGCGCGTGCGCTGGAGCAGCTCGTCGCGCCGCGCCAGCGCGGCCTCCGCAAGCACCTCGGAGATGCTCGCCACGGCGATCGTCGTGTAGTCCTTCTGCGCCCAGGCCGCGTCGATGCGCTCCGGCGGCGCGACGATCCAGCCGATGCGCAGTCCCGGCAGCCCGTACGCCTTCGAGAGCCCACCGGTGACGATCGCTTTCTCGTAGCGGCCCCAGAGCGACGGGCTCTCGACGCCGTCCAGCTCCGCGCCGCGGTAGACCTCGTCGGAGAGCACCCACGCGCCGCTCGTCCGCGCGGTCTCCGCCACGGCGTCAAGGTCCGCGGCGGAGAGGATCTGGCCCGTCGGATTGTTGGGCGTGCAGATGCAGACGAGCTTGGTCTTCGGCGTCATCGCCGATCGCAGCCGGTCGAGGTCGAGCCTCCAGCCGGCGTCCTCGTGCAGCCACACCTCGTGGACGTTCGCGCCCAGGCCGCGCGCCAGACCGTGGACCTGCATGTAGTTGGGCATGACGATGACGACGTCGTCGCCGCGCTCGACGAGCGTCGTGAGCGCGAGGAAGTTCGCCTCGCTCGTTCCGGCGGTGATGAGCACGTTCTCGGCGGTCGCGCCGGGATGGATCCGCGCGACGCCCGCGCGGGTGGCCTCGCGTCCGCGGCCGTCGGCATAGCCGAGCTTCACGTCCTCGAGCCATGGCTGGAGCTGGCGCAGGCGCGCCGAGGCCTCGGCCAGCGTCAGCGGCTCGACGCCCGACTCGGAGAGGTCGTAGCGGACGCGGTGCTCCCACGCCGACTGCATCCGCTCCATCTCGAACGTCGGGAAGCGCATCGCCGGTATCCTGACAGCAAAGAAGACGTAGGCGCTCAGGCCCCATCCGGGTGGATGCGGGCCTTTCCGCGTCCTTGCGTCCTCTCGGGAGGTCGAGTGCGGTTCTTCTCGCGTTCGGCGGCACCGCGGGTCGATCGGCTGATCGTCGGGCTCGGGAATCCCGGCGATGGATACGCCGCTACCCGTCACAACGTGGGCTTCCAGGTCGCGAGCCGGCTGGCGAAGCGGGCCCGCATCGAGTTCTCCATCAAGGCCGCGGAGTCGCGGATCGCCGAGGGCACGCTCGCCGGAGCGAAGATCGCGATCGCGCGGCCGCAGACCTTCATGAACGACAGCGGCGTCGCGGTGGGCAAGCTGCTCGAACGCCACCGTCTGACCCCCGCCGACCTGGTCGTGGTGTACGACGACGTCGACCTGCCTCTCGGCCGCGTTCGCATCCGGCGGTCGGGCGGTCCGGGGACGCACAACGGGATGCGGTCGATCGTCGCGGAGATCGGCGAGGGCTTCCCTCGCGTGCGCTGCGGCGTCTCGCCGGCGGATCCGAAAGCGGAGATCCGCGGCGAGCTCGCCGAGTACGTCCTGCAGCCCTTCTCCGCCGACGAGCGGCCGGCCGCGGACGCGATGATCGCGCGCGCCGCCGAGGCGATCGAAACGCTCATCCGCGACGGGCTCCCGGCGGCGATGGAGCGGTTCAACGCCTCGGAGCCCGCATGAGCGCGATCGCTTTGGGCACGAGCGCCCGTCTCGCCGGCGCCCTGGTGCTCACTGACCGGAGCGAGCGCTTCGCCGACCTCGCCTCGCGGGTCGAAGCGCGTGAGAGCGTGCATGTGACCGACGCGAACGGCGGGGCACGCGCGTACGCCTGGGCGGCGCTCGTCGCGCGCCTTGGCCGGACCGTTCTGCTGGTCGCGCCGAGCGATGAGCGCGCGCGGCGCTGGCGCAGCGAGCTCGCGGCCTGGCTGGGCGAGGATCGCGCCGTCCTCTTCCCCGAGCGCGAGCCCATGCCGTTCGAGGCGTCCGCGCCATCGCAAGCGGCGGTGCATCAGCGCCTCCTCGCGCTGTGGCGGATCCGCGAGGCGGGCCCGCTCGCCGTCGTCGCGCCGCTGCGCGCGCTGCTACAGCAGACCATCGCGCCGGACGATCTCGCCCAGCGCGCGCGCGTCCTCCGCGCGGGGTCGCGGCTCCAGTGGCGCGAGACGGCGCTGTGGCTAACTAACATCGGTTATGAGCCCGTCCCCGAGGTGAGTGCGCCGGGAGAGTTCTCGCGACGCGGCGGCATCGTCGACGTGTATCCGGCCGGCGCGGAGCGGCCCGTGCGGCTCGAGCTCTTCGGCGATGACGTCGAGACGGTCCGCGCCTTCGATCCAGTGACCCAGCGATCGCAGGACCCGGTCGACGCGGTGGTCATCGTTCCGGCGCGCGAGGTCAGCCTCGACAGGGGGCCCGAGCTCGCCGACCGCCTGGCCGCCCTCGGCTGGGAGCAGTTCGCCGAGCATCCCGACCTCGCCGCGTACGCGCAGATCGTCGAACCGCTCCGGCAGCGCGCGTATGCGAGCGGCGCCGAGGCCTTCGCGCCGCTCCTCGGCGCGACCTCGTCGCTGGTGGATCACCTGCCCGAGCGCGCGACCGTTGTCTTCGAGGACACCGTCGACCTGCAGCTCGCCTGGGATACCCACGAGCAGCTCGCGGAGGAGAAGCGCGACGAGCTCGCCGCGCAGGGCCTCGCGGTGGGCGCGTTCCCCGCTCCGTACGTCAGCCGCGACGCACTCGAGCGGGGAGCAAAAGAGCGCGGCGTGATCCGCGTCGGCCCGGGCCGGGATCCGGTCGCTCTCGGCTGGCCGAGCGTCACGAGCTATGCGGGTCGGCTCGACGCGTTCCTGCGCGAGGTCGCGGCCGGCGGCGGCGGCACGCGGATCGTCGGTACGCCGCAGGCCGCGCGCCTTGCAGATCTCCTCGGAGAGCGCGACGTCTTCGCGACCCCGCAGGACGCGCTCGCGGAAGAGCCGGCCGCCGGCGCCCTTGTCCTCCTGCACGTCCCCCTGGCTGAGGGCTTCGCGCTCCCGGAGCTCGAGACCCGGGTGTTCACCGACGCGGAGATCTTCGGCTTCCGCAAGCCGCGGCATCCCGTCCGGCGGCGCCGCCGCGTCGCGATCGGCTCGCTGCTCGCCGACCTCAAGCCGGGCGATCACGTGGTGCACGAGGATCGCGGCATCGCGCTGTTCGAGCGGTTCATGGAGCGCGAGATCGCCGGCGTCGTGCGCGAGTACCTCGAGCTGCGATTCGCCGACGGCGTGACGTCCCTGCCGACGGAGCGCATCGACAAGATCACGCGCTACATCGGCGGCACGCCACCCGCGCTCTCGTCGATGGGCGGCACTGACTGGCTCAAGACGAAGCGGCGCGCGAAGAAGGCCGCCGAGGACATCGCGCGGGAGCTGCTCCGCCTCTACGCCGAGCGCGAGACCGTGCGCGCGCCCGCGCTCTCCGCGGACACCCCCTGGCAGGTCGAGCTCGAGAACGCGTTCCCCTTCACCGAGACCCCGGATCAGCTCCAGGCGATCGAGGACACCAAGCGCGACCTCGAGCGCGCCCGGCCCATGGACCGGCTCGTGGTCGGCGACGTCGGCTACGGCAAGACAGAGGTCGCCCTGCGCGCGGCGTTCAAAGCCGTGCAGGACGGCAAGCAGGTGGCGGTGCTCGTCCCGACGACGGTGCTCGCGCAGCAGCACTTCGAGACCTTCACCGAGCGGCTCGAGACGTTCCCGGTGAAGGTGGAGATGCTCTCGCGCTTCCGCACGCCGGCGGAGCAGAAGGAGATCGCCGAGCGGATCGCCGCCGCCGACGTCGACGTGGTCATCGGCACGCATCGGGTGCTCCAGAAGGACGTGCGCTTCCGCGACCTCGGCCTGCTCGTCATCGACGAGGAGCACCGCTTCGGCGTCAAGCACAAGGAGCGCCTCAAGCAGCTGCGGACCGAGGTGCACGTGCTTTCGATGACCGCGACCCCGATCCCGCGCACCCTGCACATGGCCCTCTCCGGGATCCGCGACATCAGCGTGATCGAGACGCCGCCCGAGGACCGCCAGCCCATCGAGACGCAGGTCACAGAGAAGACGAACGAGCTGCTAAAAGAGGTGATCCACCGCGAGCTGGACCGGGGCGGGCAGGTCTACTACGTCCACAACCGCGTGATGGGGATCGAGCAGGAGGCCGAGCGGCTCCGGAAGCTCGCGCCACAGGCCACATTCGTCGTCGCGCACGGACAGATGAGCGAGCGCCAGCTGGAGAAGGTGATGGTCGGGTTCGCCGACGGCGACTTCGACGTCCTCGTCTGCACGACGATCATCGAATCCGGACTCGACATCCCCAACGTCAACACGATCGTGATCGACCGCGCCGGCCAGCTCGGGCTCGCGCAGCTGTACCAGCTGCGCGGACGCGTCGGCCGCAGCGCGGAGAAGGCGTACGCGTTCCTGCTCCACGACAGGCACGAGCGCCTCAGCGAGGACGCGCGCAAGCGCCTGCAGGCGGTGTTCGAGGCGAGCGAGCTCGGCGCGGGGTTCAAGATCGCCATGCAGGACCTCGAGATCCGCGGGGCGGGGAACATCCTCGGGGCCGAGCAGCACGGCCACGTCGCCGCGGTCGGGTTCGAGCTCTATACGCAGCTGCTCCAGGAGTCGATCGAGGAGCTGCGCGGCGCGCCGCGCGCGGCCGAGCTGCCTGAGATCACGGTCGACCTCGCCCTGTCGACCGCGATCCCCGACAGCTACATCCCCAGCCGCCAGCGCAAGCTCGAGACGTACCGCCGGATCGCCGAGCTGCGCGAGACCGATGACCTCGTCGCCCTGCGCGACGAGCTCCGCGACCGCTATGGCCCCCCACCCGAGCCGGTGCGCAACCTCCTCTACGGTGTGGAGGTGAAGCTGCGAGCCATCCGCGCGGGGGCCGTCGAGGTGCGCGCGCGCGGACCCGAGATGCGCGTGACCCTCGGCGCCGACATCACGCCGGCGCGGCGCGCCGCCGTGCTCGGCGCCTTCCCGCGCGCGCAGGTCGGCCAGCGCCAGATCCGCGTTGGCGTTGTCGACATCCGCGGCGACCGCCGCGACGCGCTCACGCGGCTGCTCGACGTCCTGCGCCCGTGATCAGCGAGGCTGCCGCGACCGCCGTCGCTCTCCCGCGGCGCGGCCTGTTGCTGTGGGTGTTCCCAGCGTTCGTCGTCGTCTGGGGGAACGTCGCGTCGCTCCTCTTCGCCCCAACAGCGGCCCTTCCCGGTGGCAGCCCGGAGTACGCGGCGGCGGGCCTTGCCCTCGTCCTGATCTCGCTCGCCGTGGCCCGGGCTCTCGGCCTCGACGCGAAGGTCCTCGGCCTCCGGGGCGGCCACCTCCGCGGCGCGGCCAGCGGCGCGGCGCTCGGCGCCGCTGTGGCGCTCGCCGGCGTCGCGGCGCTGCGCCTCGTCGCGCCGCTCCTGGTCGGTCAGCCGGTCGGGTACGCGCCTCTCGCGAGCGTCGATGCGGCCGCCCTGGCGCGACATGTCGCGCTTCTGCTCCCGCTCGGCGTCGTCATCCCCGAGGAGATCGCGTTCCGCGGCGTCCTCGTCGGGGCGCTCTCGCGGAGCGTCGATCGGCGCGCGACGATCGCCATCGCCGCGGTCACGTTCGCGCTCTGGCATGCGTGGATCGTCGTCGCGACGATCGGCGAGACGACCCTGGCGGCTACGGTGTGGACGGCGGTCGGGATCGTCGGCGCGCTCGCGGTCGTCGGCATCGGCGGCGCGATCTTCGCGTGGCTGCGCCTGCGCACCGGCACGCTCGCGACGACGATCGCCGCGCACTGGGCGTTCAACATCGTCGTCCTCGTCGGTCTCTGGGCCACGCGATGAAGCTCGGCATCGACCTCGATGACGTCGTCGCGGAGTGCGCCGTGCCCTACCTGCGCAAGTTCGCGGAGGAGTTCGGCGTGGACCTCCCCCCAGAGCCCGGCTGGCAGACGCTGAACGAGATCGAGGACGTCTCCTGGGAGGACAAGGACCGCTTCCGCATCCGGACCTACGACAGCACGTTCTTCGCCGACCTCGACATCTATCAGGACTGCCCCGCCGTTCTCGAACGGATCGTGGCCGCCGGACACGAGATCTACTTCGTCACGGCGCGGGCGGAGCGCCGGCGCGTCGTGACCGAGACCTGGCTGCGTGAGAAGGGGATCCTCGAGCACGCGAAGGCGGTGCACCTGCGGCCGCAGGGCGACTTCGATCCCGCGCGGCCGCGCGGCCGCTACGACGCCGACAGCTCCGCGCGCTACAAGGTGCGCCTCGCGCAGGAGCTCGAGCTCGACGCGTTCTGCGAGGACGACCGCACGATCTCGCTCGCTCTGAACGACGCGCGGATCCGGGTCTTCCTCTTCGACCATCCCTGGAACCGCGAGGTCGAAGGCGAGTGCGTCGAGCGGGTGAGCGGCTGGTCCGAGCTCGCGGACAAGCTCGGCGTCTGATGAGCGAGACCACCCTCTATCTCGTCCGGCACGGTGAGAGCGAGGCGAACGCCGCGAAGCGCTACGCCGGGCAGAGCGACAGCCCGCTGACGGAGCGCGGGCGCCGCCAGGCCGAGACGGTCGCCGAAGCGCTCGCGCGCGTCCCGTTCGACCGCGTCGTCTCGAGCGACCTCTCTCGCGCGCATGACACGGCGGAGGCGATCGCCCGCCGCCACGGCGTGCCGGTCGAGACCATCACGGCGCTTCGCGAGATCGATGTCGGCGAGGCGGCGGGGCTCAGCATCGAGGACACGCGCGAGCGGTTCGACTGGGGTCCCCGGCGCTTCGTGCAGTGGCCGGGGGGCGAGTCGCTCGAGGCCGTGCGTGACCGGGCCGTCGCCGCGATCGAGCAGGTCGTGTCCGCAAGTCCCGGAGCCACCGTCTGCGTCGTCGGTCACGGCGGCGTGACGCGCATCCTGGTCAGCCACTTCCTCGGTCTGCTGCCGGAGCTCTACCGCCATCACTCGCCGACCGAGAACACGAACGTCACCGTCGTCCGGACCGACGGCCGCACCTACCGCGTCGAGTCCCTCTTCGAAGCGCCCCACCTCGAGCGCCCGCCTTCCCCCGAGGAGCGCATGCCCGAGCCCGGCGTCACGGACGGCGGCGCCATATAGTCCCGGCCGTGAAGACGGCGGCCGCCGACCTCGCCTCCAAGATCCGCGACATCCCGGACTTCCCGAAGCCTGGGATCCTCTTTAAGGACATCACCACGCTCCTCAAGGAAGGCCCCGCGTTCAAGGCCGCTATCGACGGGCTCATCGACCAGGTCCGCGACAAGAAGATCGACATCGTGGTGGGCATGGAGTCGCGCGGGCTCATCTTCGGAGCGCCGATGGCGTACGCACTCGGCGTCGGCTTCGTCCCGGTGCGCAAGCTCGGCAAGCTTCCGTCGGAGGTCGTGAGCGTCGAGTACGACCTCGAGTACGGCTCGGCCACCCTCGAGATGCACAAGGACGCGATCCAGCCGGGGCAGCGCGTGCTCATCGTCGACGACCTCCTCGCGACCGGCGGCACCGTCGCCGGCACGATCGAGCTCGTGAAGCAGCTGGACGGCGAGATCGTGGGTCTCGCGTTCCTCGTCGAGCTCACGTTCCTGAAGGGCCGCGACCGCCTCGCGGGCTACGACATCGCGACGCTGATCTCCTACTAGAAGCGGAAGCCCCTCAGCCAGCGGAGCTCCGCGGCGATCGTGGTCGTGGGGCCGTGACCCGGATACACCTTCGTCGCCGGCGGTAGCTCCGCGACGCGCGCGAGGCTCTTCTCCATGTCGCGCGCGTTCCCCCCGGGAAGATCGACGCGTCCGACGTTGCCGGCGAACAGGACGTCGCCGCTGAAGATCGCGGCCTCGCCGGGCACGTAGAAGCAGGTCGAGCCTTCGGTATGACCCGGGGTGTGGAGGGCCTCGATGCCGACGTCACGCAGATAGGTCACCGGTCCCTCGTCCAGCAGGTCGTCGGCATCGACCGCGGGCGCATCGTCCAGGCCGGTCACCAGAGCGTCCGGTCGCCGCGAGGGATCGAGGCGGTACTCGTCGAGGCGATGGATCGCGAGGCGCGCGCGCGTCGCTTCCTTGACCGCGGCGTCGCCGAAGATGTGGTCGGGATGGCCGTGCGTGTTGAGGATCGCGAGGAGATCCAGCTTCTCGTCATGGAGCGCGCGCAGCACCTCGCGCTCGCCCATCGACGGGTCGACGCAGATCGCGTCATGCCGGTCATCGACGATGAGGTACGTCCCGTTGTCAAAGGGCGGCACGCGCCAGGCGATGACCCGCATCCGGTCGAGGCTACGTGAGGGTCTAAACTCGGGGTCAGCGATCCGGGACGGCGGAGGCCCGCCCAGTCCCCATCAGCCGGTGGAGGACGGATGACCGCGGCGCCTCTTGTGCCTGACATCAGCGTCGACGAGCGCTCGTCGCCCCAGGACGTGCGCGCGTTCTTCGAGACGGACCGCCTCCTCGCCGCGTACGCGCTCGCCGATCTCGACCGCGCCAACGTCGACACCGCGCGGTGGTGGGTCGCCCGCCGCGGCCGCGACGTCGGGGCCGCGGCGCTCCTCGTCGACGTCCTCCCTTTCCGTCCGTGCTTCGCGATGGGGGAGCCCGAAGGCCTCGCCGCGATCTTCCGAGGCCTCTCCGAGCCGCGGCTGATCCTCGCGACGCCGATCCCTGCGCGGATCGCCGTCGAGCAGACCTACCGTTTCGAGCGGGTCGACCGCATGCGCCGGATGACGGTGGACCTGCGCGCCTTCCGGCCCCGCATCGCGCACCCCACGGTCCGGCTCGGACCCGAGCACCTCGAGGATCTCGTCGACCTCTACGGCGAGGCGTCCCGCAGCTACTTCACGCCGCAGCGCCTGGCGCGCGAGATCTACTTCGCGATCTACGTCGACGGCCGGATCGCGTCCGCCGCGGGCACCCATGTCCGGTCGGCCGAGGCGGGGATCGCCGCGGTGGGCAACGTCCTCACACGGATCCCGTATCGCGACCGCGGCATGGCGACGACCGTGACCAGCGCGGTCACGAGCGCGGCGCTCGAAGAGCACCGCGACGTCGTGCTCAACGTGCGCGAGGCGAACCAGCCCGCTTTCGCGGTGTACGAGCGGCTCGGATACCGCACCCACGCCACGTTCCTCGAGGGGCCGGCGGTGCGCCGGGCGCCCTGGGAGCGGATCACGAACATCTGGAGGCGCTCATGACGACGCTGGTCAAGACGCAGTACGACGTGGCGGACATCGGGCTCGCGGAGGCGGGCGCGCGGAGGATCGACTGGGCCAGCCGGGAGATGCCCGTGCTCGGCGCGATCCGCGCGCGCTTCGCGGCGTCACGCCCGCTCGCGGGTCTCCGCATCGGCGCGTGCCTCCACGTCACCGCGGAGACGGCGAACCTGATGCTGGCTCTGCGCGACGGCGGCGCGCAGGTGTGGCTGTGCGCGTCGAACCCGCTCTCCACGCAGGACGACGTGGCCGCCGCGCTCGTGGCCAACGACCGCATCGCCGTGTACGCGCGCAAGGGCGAGGACCGCGACACCTACTACAGCCACATCAACGCCGTGCTCGCGAGCGAGCCGGAGATGACGATGGACGACGGCGCCGACCTCGTCACGGAGCTGCACACCAAGCGCCGCGAGCTGCTTCCGCACGTCCGCGGCGGGACCGAGGAGACCACGACCGGCGTGAACCGCCTGCGGGCCATGGCCGCGGAGGGCGTGCTCTCGTACCCCATCGTCGCGGTCAACGACGCAATGACGAAGCACCTCTTCGACAACCGCTACGGCACGGGCCAGTCGGCGGTGGACGGGATCATCCGCGCCACGAACCTCCTGCTCGCCGGCAAGTTCGCCGCGGTCGTCGGGTACGGCTGGGTCGGACGCGGGATCGCGTCGCGCCTCCGCGGGATGGGAACGATCACGCTCGTGTGCGAGGTCGACCCACTGCGCGCGCTCGAGGCGGTGATGGACGGCTTCGAGGTCACGACCGTCGCCCTGGCCGCGTCGCGCGCGGATCTCATCGTGACCGCGACAGGCAACGTCAACGTCATCGGCCGCGATGCCTTCGCGGCCCTCAAGAACGGCGCCATCCTCGCCAACGCCGGGCACTTCAACGACGAGATCGACCTCGGAACGCTGGCATCGCTGGCGACCGGATGCCGCGACCTGCGCCCATTCGTGAGCGAGTACCGGCTCCGCGACGGCCGGTCGGCCATCGTCCTCGCCGACGGCCGCCTCGTGAACCTTTCCGCGGCGGAGGGTCACCCGCCGGGAGTGATGGACATGTCGTTCGCCGACCAGGCGCTGTCGGTGGAGTACCTCGTGAAGAACGCGCCGACCCTCGAGCATCGGGTCTACCCTGTCCCGCGCGAGCTCGACGAGGAGATCGCCCGGAACAAGCTCGAAGCGATGGGGATGAAGATCGACGTCATGACCGACGAGCAGCGCGCCTACGCGGCCTCATGGAAGTCCGGAACGTGAGCACGAGCTTCATGGCCGCGGAGCGACTCCTCTTCACGAGCGAGTCCGTGACCGAAGGTCACCCGGACAAGCTCTGCGACCAGGTCTCGGACGCCGTCCTCGACGAGTGCCTGCGGCAGGACCCCGATTCGCGTGTGGCGTGCGAGACCGCGACGACGACCGGCATGGTCTTCGTGCTCGGCGAGATCACGACGCACGGCTACGTCGATCTGCAGAAGCTCGTGCGCGAGGTCGTCCGGGACATCGGATACACCGACGCCGCATACGGCTTCGACTTCCAGACGTGCGGCGTCATCTCCGGCATCAAGCCGCAGTCGCACGAGATCGCCCAGGGCGTCGATCACGCGCTCGAGTCGCGCGAGGGCAGCGACCCCGACGAGCTCGGCGCCGGCGACCAGGGGATGATGTTCGGCTTCGCGGTCGACGAGACGCCCGAGCTGATGCCGCTGCCGATCACGCTCGCGCACCGCGTCGCGCGCGCCCTGGCGACGGCGCGCAAGGGCGGCGATCTCAGCTATCTCCGGCCCGACGGCAAGACCCAGGTCACCGTCGAATACGAGCGCGGCCGGCCCGTCCGCGTGGACAAGGTCGTCGTGGCCGCGCAGCACGACCCCGGCACCCCCTACGCGCGCCTCCGCGACGACGTCATCGAGCGCGTCATCCGACCTGCGACGGGCACGCTCATCGACGACCGCACCTCGTACGTCGTGAACGGGACGGGCGCGTTCACCATCGGCGGACCGATGGGGGATGCGGGGCTCACCGGACGCAAGATCATCGCCGACACCTACGGCGGATACGCGCGCCACGGCGGCGGCGCCTTCAGCGGCAAGGATGCGACGAAGGTGGACCGCTCGGCCGCGTACGCCGCGCGCTACGTCGCGAAGAACGTGGTGAGCGCGGGGCTCGCGGCGCGCTGCGAGATCCAGGTCGCGTACGTGATCGGGGTCGCGCGGCCGGTCTCGCTCAACGTCGAGACGTACGGCACGGGCACGATCCCCGACGCGAGCATCCGAGCGCTGATCGACGAGCACTTCGACTTCCGCCCCGGCGCGATCATCGAGCGCTTCGACCTGCGGCGGCCGACCTTCAGGCAGGTCTCGAACTACGGCCACTTCGGGCGTCCCGAGCTCGATCTGCCCTGGGAGCGCACCGATCTGGCCGGGCGATTCGGCGAGCACGCTCCCCGAAAGGGCGTCGCCGCCGCTCGCTGAGCGGTCTGGCAAGCGTCCTGCATGCCGGTGCCCCGGGCCCGCGCGTGCGGGCTCGTTGGGAGGACCAGCTGAAATGACATACGTCTCGTCTTCGAAAGGCGCCCTCGGGACCTCATGGGCCTCTGTTCTCGGCGGCTGGCTCGCGGCCGTCGGTACCGCGGCGCTCATCGCGCCGGCCGTCGGCGCGATCCTCGCCGGGCGTCCCGCCGTTCCCAATGACCTGAGCCTCGCGGTGCCCGTCGTGATCGGGCTGGTCATCGCGTATCTCGTCGGCGGCTACGTCGCCGGACGCATGGCTGGGCACACCACCAGCTGGCACGGCATGATGACCGCGTTCTTCGGCCTGTTCATCAGCCTCATCGCGCTGCTGCTCGCCGCGGCGGCCGACCGGGGACTTCTCGCGGCCTCGGGCGTGCGATCGCTCGCGGACGTGTTCCCGGGCACGGCGCAGCTCGACGTGCGGTCCTTCGGTGACACCGTGACCTTCGGCGCGATCCTCGGCTTCCTCGCGACCATCTTCGCCGGATGGCTCGGCGGACTCCTCGCGCCCGACCACGCTCTCGCGATGGCGCCGGTCACCACCACGATGCTTCCCGCCGAGCGTGTCTCCGCGGGGGAGGTCGTGCTCGAAGAGCGCCGCGTGGAGCGGCGCCCGCACTTCCGGCTGCTCCCGGCGATGGGTCGCAAGGGCGGCGAACAGGCGGACGCGACCGTCAAGGAGGTCCGCGAGACGCGCGTCGAGCGCTAGCGCGGCGTTCTCACGCTACGGGATCGTGAACTAGGGCGGGGGCCTCCTCCGTATCCTCTCCAGATCACCCGCGATGAGGGGGAGGTCCCTGATGAGGCATACCCGCAACATCGTCGCGCTCCTCACGGTCTTCGCCGCCCTTGCGGCGGCCTGCGGCCCGAGCACTCCGGCCGGAGGTGGCGCGAGCGCGGCGCCCTCGGCCGCCGGCGCT
>Ga0070707_100004921_pt1 | contig 12521 bp, 12 predicted proteins | sample KBSK5502metaG_FD_65468 | JGI IMG/M metagenome (GOLD analysis project Ga0070707, IMG submission 65468) | Corn, switchgrass and miscanthus rhizosphere microbial communities from Kellogg Biological Station, Michigan, USA - KBS K5-50-2 metaG | ecosystem: Host-associated > Plants > Roots >... | reverse complement strand
TCCTATGACGGTGAACCGGTTCAGCGACAGGCGCAGCGTCTGCGCGCCGGCGCCTTTCCCGGCGACGAAATCGAAGGCAAGGTCCTCCATCGCCGGGTAGAGCGCCTCCTCCACCGCGCGGCCGAGCCGGTGCACCTCGTCGATGAAGAACACATCACGCTCGTCGAGACTGGTGAGGATCGAAGCGAGCATGCCTTGATGCTCGAGGGCGGGACCGCTGGTCAGCCGGGCATTGACGCCCATCTCGTTGGCGATGATCTGAGCCAGCGTGGTCTTGCCCAGCCCGGGCGGGCCGTACAGAAGGATGTGGTCGAGCGCCTCGGCCCGCAGGCGGGCCGCGTCGACCAGGATGCGCACCTGTTCGTGAACTCCAGGCTGGCCGACGAACTCTTCCAACCTTCGCGGCCGCAGCGCGACGTCGGCCAGGCGCTCCTCGTCGATCTCTTCTGGGGTGACAGTGCGTTGCTCGCTCATCGGCCCGTCGCCGCTTTGTCGAGCCGGCGCAAAGCGGCGCCGACGAGCGCGGCGACGTCTGTCGAGTCGCCGTCGACGGATACGGCGCTGACGGCGGCCCGCGCTTCCGGCTCGCGGAACCCCAGCCCGACCAGCCCTGCGACGGCGGCGCTAAGCGTGTTCGTTTCCCCAGTGGGCTCGGTCATCGCGTCGGGACCGGTGGCGAGCCCGTCGAGCTTGTCGCGCAGCTCGAGAATGACGCGTTCAGCCGTCTTGCGGCCGATGCCCGGTACGGTCGCGACCAGCGCGACGTCCCCCCGTCTGATCGCCCGCACCATCGCCGGCAGTTCGGCGCGGCCGAGGATGCTGAGGGCAGCCTTGGGACCGATGCGTTCGACGCCGATGAGCAGCCGGAAGAGCTCGAGCTCGTGGCTGTCGGCGAAGCCGTAGAGGCGGATGGCGTCGTCGCTGACGCTGGTGTGCACGTGGAGCGTGACGTCGCCGTCGCGTGCTTCATGCAGCGACGCGATGGTGCGCAGGTGGCAGAACACTTGATAGCCGACGCCACCCGTGTCGATGACCACGTGATCGGTGGCGATGTTGACCAGACGTCCGCGCACCATGGCGATCATCGCAGCGCGCTCGCTACGCGGGCACGGGCCTTGGATATGGCGGCGTCGAGCCGGCCAGCGGGTACGGCCTGGCGGCGTCTGCCGACAAGCGTCGACAGCGCCGCGCGGTGGTGGTGGCAGACCGCTACTGCGCACGCGTCAGCGCGATCGTCCTCGCCGGCAAGGTCGCTGCGATTCAGCAGCTTTGCAGTTGCTCGCTGCACCTGCGGCTTGCGCGCGGCGCCGTAGCCGCATACGGCCTCCTTCACCTGGGTCGGCGTGTATTCGGCAACCGTGACACGCGCCCGCGCAAGCGCGCACAGAATCACGCCGCGCGCCTCACTGACGCGCATGGCTGTGCGACGGTTGGTCGAGAAGAACAGTTCTTCGACGGCCGCTACATCGGGCCGCAGCGCGGCACATGCATCGAGCATCAACTCGTACAGATTCGCAAGCCGCGCCGCCTCACTCGTTTGAGGGATCGTCTCCAGAAGGCCGACATGCTCGAGCAGCAGCCTTCCCGCCGCGCCATCAACGAGCGCAATACCGGTCCGCGCCAGACCCGGATCCACGCCCAGCACGCGCGTCATCCGAACTCTCTCCGACGCCGTCGTACGCGTGCAACCCAGACGGTTCGGGTGCTTGCGGTTGGATGGCACAACGTCGTTCGGGTACGCCGTCGGAGCGCTCCTGCGCAGCGTTGATGGCACGGGTTGTGTCGAGGGAGCGCTCCGCGGCTCGACACTCGCCTCGACTCCAGGTCCATCCCGGTCCGTCTCGGCTCCGTGACGCCCCGCCCGACGTTGTGCCATCCAACCGCGTCTTCGAACGCGATCGCCGTTGATTGCACGCGTCTGCCGGCGTTTCGAGCCGCGCGGTGACTTGTGATTCTAGCCGACAGATTCAAGAACTTCGTCCGGTATTTCGACGTTGGCATAGACCTGTTGGACGTCGTCGTGCTCTTCGAGGGCTTCGAGGAGCCGTATCACAATTGTCGCCTGTCGCGCGTCGAGCGCTACCGAGGTACTCGGGTGCATGGTGACTTCCGCGCTGTCGATGGTATAGCCACGTTCTTCGAGCGTTCGACGCACCTCTTCGAATCGTGACGGCTCCACGGTCACCTGCACATCGATGCCGTCGACGCTGATGTCGCCGCTGTCGCCGACATCGACGACATCGAGGAGCTCAAGGGCCAGGTCTTCAGGGTCCTTGCCCTTGGCGTCGACGCGGATCACGCCCTGCTGGCTGAACATCCACGCCACGCTGTTGGTCTCACCGAGCGACCCGCCGGACCTGGTGAAGACGTTGCGGATCGCAGCCACAGTGCGGTTGCGATTGTCGGTGACCGTGTCGACCATGATGGCGACGCCGTGCGGGCCGTAGCCCTCGTAGCGCACCTCCTCGAGCTGCGCCCCCTCTTTGCCGCCGGCGCCGCGCTGTACGGCGCGCTCGATGTTGTCGGCCGGCATATTCACCTCGCGCGCTTTCTGGATCGCCAGACGCAAGCGGAAGTTGCCCGCGGGGTCCGGCCCGCCTTCGCGCGCCGACACCGTCAGCTCGCGGGTGACTTTGGTGAACTGCTGCCCCTTGCGCGCGTCGACAAGCGCTTTCTTGTGTTTGATCCCAGCCCATTTGCTGTGACCGGACATGAGACCTCCAATCAGTGGCCGCTGCGCCGGGCCGAACAGGTGTTCCCGATTCTAGTCCCTGCTCGGTCTCCAGTCTACCGACCGTCCCGCAGCCGTTCTCGGACGATATTGGCCGCTGGGGATTGAGGGTTGTGGGTACCCGACGCCGGGGCTATCCTTAGGAATCAAGGTACCGGTCTTTTCAGACGGAGGTAGCCACGATCAAGTTGCGTACCGTCTGGCAGTTCCTGAGGCAAGGTCGAGCGGAGGCTTGACGCCCGGACAGGGCACCTGATCGAAGCACGGTGGCGACGCCGTCGAGGTCGCCGGCTTCCGGCGGTCCCCGGTAGGTCTTTCTAGGACGCGAGCGCACAGTGCATCGACCAGGCTGAACCGGTTCGGGCGAAAGCTCGACCTGGCATCGGTTGATGCCACATGAGGCCCGGGAATCTCTACCGGGCTGCCGTGTTAGGAACGGCAAATAAAGAAAACGAGAGGCCGGCGCAGTCCGGCCTCTTCTTTTTAACCACTGAAAGATCTATTCACGCACCGGCGACGAAACCGCCGGGTGGCCGGACCATGCGAAACGCAGCAAGCGATCAGCGGCCACGCTAATGCCGACGCGCCGTCCGGTGAGGACGCAGGGACTCTGCTCCCGACCGAGCACTAGCACGCGGGAGCCGGGGGCGCAAACGTCGATGCCGTTGTCCAGCAGGGTCAGTCCCAGCCCGCGGCAGAGGTTGCCGGGTCCACGCAGCAGCGCCATGGCAGCCGGCGCCGCACCGCGGCGAGCGCGCACCGTGTCTTCACCGCTTTCCACGACGGCAGCGCGGAGCAGCACCGCTCCGGCAGTTCCTGTCGATTCTGTCACCAAGTTGGCGCAGTGGTGGATGCCGCGTGACAGGTACACGTACAGATGCCCCGGTGCGTCGAACATGATCTTGGCGCGCGGGGTGGGTCCGCGATACGCATGCGACGCGGGGTCGCCGAGACCGAGGTACGCTTCCACCTCTACGATCCGCGCGACGACGTGCTGCCCAGCATTGGCGTCTACGTGAAGGCTGCACCCGACCAGGTCGCGCGCCACCTCAACAGTCGGCCGCGCGAAGAATTCACGCCCGAGCCGCTCTATCGGCGCAGCTCCGCGCCGCATTGGGCCACCAGAGCAGCGGCGATACCGTCCTGGATGCGCTGCACTTCCTCTGTGGTCAGCGTGCGATCCGGGGCTCGGTAGGTGAGCCGGAACGTCCAGCCTTTGCGCCCAGGGCCCAGGCGCTCGCTGCGGAATTCGTCGTACAGCTCGACACCTTCCAGGAGCAAGCCGCCGGCACCGCGGACGGCGCGAAGCGCGTCCGCCGCTGCCCGGTCCGCAGATACTGTGACAGCGAGGTCCTGCACGATCGCCGGAAAACGCGGCGGGGTGCGAAAGCGCAGGGGGCGTGGCGCCTCAGGCAGGACCGCGTCGAGCTGCAACTCGCCGACGACCAGCCGGCCGCGGATTTCGAATCCGTCGAGCACGCTCGCAGCCACCTCTCCGATCAGCCCCACGCGCCGGTCGCCGACTTGCAGCGTGGCGCTCCGCCCGGAACGCAAGCCCGTCTCCTCCACCGGGGTCGACGCGAGCTCGTCGCCCGACAGGTCTCGGACCAGCCACGCGAACAGCGAGTGCGCGCCGCGCAGCGCGCGGGTCGCCTCGACACCCGTCGGGTCATTGCTGTGTACCGCGACGCTGAGCAGCAGTGGCTCGAGGGGCAGCGGAGGCAAGTCACGGTCGGCGCCATCAGGTGTCGAACCCGGCGGGAGACCGCGGCGCTCGCCGTCCCAGTACGCGCGACCCAGCTCAAACAGCGCCACGCCGTCGACGCCGTGATTAACGTTGGTGGCTACCGCCGCAGCCAATCCGGGAAGCTGGCTGGTGCGCATGACGCTCCACTCCTCGCTGAGCGGGTTGCGAAGTGGAACGGGTTTGCGCGCGCCGCCCAGCCCAGGCAGCGCTTGGTTCGCGCCTGCAGAGACGAATGAAAAGGTGATCGCCTCGTCGTAGCCAGCGCCGACGCACACGTCGCGCACCAGCTCCTCCATCGGTGCCGGCGGCGCCACTCCGGTCGCCGGCACGCGTCGCCCTGGCAGCGTGCTCGGCACCCGCGCGTAGCCGAACATCCTGCCGACCTCCTCAACGACGTCCTGCGCCATCGCGATGTCGCGCCGGAAATGGGGCGGGATCACCACCAGCGTTGCGGCGTCCTGCTCGACGGCAAAGCCGAGATGGGCCAGCAGCGTCGCGGCTTCGGTGGCATCCACAGGGGCGCCGAGCAGGTCGCTGATGAAATCCGCGGTGATGGTGATCGGACCCAGCTGCGGCAGCGGTCGGGACCACTCGTCGTTGACGCCGCGCAACACGTGGCCCTTGGCGTGTTCGGCGATGAGCCGGGCGGCCCGGTCGAGCGCAAGCGGCGGCAATGTGTCGCTGATGCCCTTCTCGAAGATCGTCGACGCATCGGTGCGCAGTCCCAGCCGTCGCGAGGTCGCCCTGATGGTCGGGCCGTCCCAGTTCGCTCCTTCGAGCAGCACGTTCCGCGTGTTCTCGTCGACGGCGGTGGACTGACCGCCGATGATCCCGGCAAGGCTGACCACATGCGATCCCGAGCACACCACGACGTCGTCATGGAGCTCGTACTCCTGGCTGTTCAACGCAAGGAGGCGCTCACCATCGTGAGCCCGGCGGATCACCACCGAAGCCGTCTTGGCCGTGCCATCGGCGACAGCGACGAACTTGTCCAAGTCGAAGGCGTGCAGCGGCTGGCCGAGCTCATGGGTGACAAAGTTGGTGAGGTCGACCACGTTGTTGATGGGACGCACCCCGATTGCGCGCAGGCGCTGCTGCAGCCACGGCGGCGACTGACGCACGGCGACGCTTTCGATTACCCGCACGGCAAAACGCGGGCACCCTTGCGCGTCGTCGTTGCGGATCTTCACGCGCGGTTCGGCAGACGCGGCGGAGATCAATTCGTCGGGGATCGACGTATCCGGCTCTTTGAGGATCTCGCCGGGAAGCGCCGCCGCGAGCTCGCGGGCGATACCCACGTGGCACAAACAGTCGGGGCGGTTGGGGGTGACCTCGATTTCGAGCACCACGTCCAGATCGACCACCTCGCGCAGCGGCTGCCCGGGAGTACCTCGCTCGAGCACGAGAATGCCGCCGGCGTCGTCGCCGAGCCCGAGCTCAGCCGGCGAGCACAGCATGCCGGCGGAGAGGTGCTTGCGGAACTTGCGCACACCGATCGGCTCGTCCATCGCCGGCGGTCTGGTCCCCGGCGGCGCGTAGGGAACCAGGTCGCCGACCCGGAGGTTGGGCGCGCCAGACACAATCTGCAGCGGTTTGACGGGCACACCGAGCTCGAGCAGTGAACGCGGTGGCTCGGGGCCCACGTCGACGGTCGCCAGCTGCAAACCTTGACCGGACCCCGGCAGCGGCTGGAGGTCGATCACGCGGGCGACGATGATCCCCTCGGCCTCGTCGCGCACCGCATCGACTTCGGTGCCGGTGTCGACCAGTGTGCGCACGATCGCGTCCAGCGGCGCATCCAGAGTGGCGTAATCGCGCAGCCAGCGCAGCGACGCTCTCATCGCGAGGCAGACGTGCGAGTCATGCGGGTTTCAGGAACCGCACGTCGTTCTCGTACAGCAACCGCATGTCGGTGATTCCGTAGGCGAGCATCGCGGCCCGCTCGATGCCCATGCCGAACGCGAACCCGGTGTACCGTTCCGGGTCGATTCCGCCATTGCGCAGCACCGCAGGATGGACCAGTCCGCAGCCGAGCAGCTCGAGCCAGCCGCTGTGCTTGCAGAGCTGGCAGCCTTCCCCACCGCACATCACGCAGCTGAGCTCGAGCTCGAGCGAGGGTTCGGTGAACGGAAAATGATGTGGACGCCACTGCAACTTAGAGTCGCGACCGAAGAACGAATGGGCGAAGTACTCCAGCGTCCCTTTGAGGTCAGACACTGCGATGCCCTCGTCGATACAAAGGCCTTCCACCTGATGGAACATGGGCATGTGCGACGCGTCGTAGTCGCGGCGAAAGCTCTTGCCGGGTACGATGACTTTCTGCGGCGCCCCGTTGAGGATCATGCTGCGGATCTGCACCGGTGAGGTGTGGGTGCGCAGCAGTCTCGCGTCGTCGATGTAGAAGGTGTCCTGCAAGTCGCGCGCAGGGTGCCCGGGCGGCTGGTTGACCAGCGTGAAGTTGTAGCGGTCGTACTCGACCTCCGGCCCGCTCACCACCGTGTACCCGAGCTGCGCGAAGATGCGGCGGATCTCGCGCGCCGCGCGCGTAACCGGCGACAGGTTGCCGCGGCGCAGCGGCGGCGGCGGCATAGTGAGGTCGAGCGCCTCCGCGACCTGCTGGGTTTCCCGGCCCTCGCGCTCCAGCGCTTCGCGGCGCTGGTCGATAGCCCCGGATACCCGCTCCACGATCTCGTTGATCGTCTGCCCGAGCTGACGGCGGGCCTCGACGTCGGCGACATTCCCGATGCCTCGCCGCTTGACCGTGAGCAGCCCATCACCACGGCCCAGATAGCGGGCTCGCACCGCGTCGAGGTCGGCAATGTTGCGCGCGGCCGCGATCTCGTCGATCGCCTGCGCGCCGATCCGGTGGACGTCCTGCGCGTCGCTCACGCCCTGCGCCCCTGAAGCCCCCCGCCCGGCAGAGCCGGTCACGCCTGGGTCAGCGCGCCCCGGGCCACCTCGACCAGCTGAGTGAACGACGTGGCGTCCTCCACCGCCAGGTCGGCGAGCATCTTGCGATTGACCTCGACGCCCGCTGCTTTGAGGCCGTGCATGAACTGGTTGTACGCCAAGCCGTTCTGACGCGCCGCCGCGTTGATGCGCGCGATCCACAGCATGCGCATGTCGCCCTTGCGCTGCTTGCGGTCACGGTACGCGTACGCAAGCGAGTGCATGACCGCTTCGTTCGCCGGCTTGTAAAGGCGATGCCGGGTGCCCTGCATCCCCTCGGCGAGCTCGAGGATCTTCTTGTGGCGAGCCTTGGCGGTGACGCCCCGTTTCACTCTGGCCATCGCAAACTCTCCCTTACAAACCTCAATCTCATGTCAGAGGTACGGCGCGAGCCGGATTACACGCTTGCCGTCGGACTTCGAGGCTTCGTGCAGCTTGCGATACAGCCGCTTGCGCTTGGCACTCTTGTGCTCGAGGAGGTGCGAGCGAAATGCCTTGCGCCGCATGACCTTCCCCGTCGCGGTGACGCGGAAGCGCTTCTTCGTCCCCTTATGCGTTCTGATCTTCGGCATTGTTCTCTGTCCCCGTAGGTTCGCTATCGGCGACCACCTCGGCGGTGATCTGCACCTCGCGCGGCGGTCGCTTGTCGTTGCGGTGCTCCCCGCGGCTGTGCTTCTTGTTGAGTGGGCTGAGAATCATGATCATGTTGCGGCCTTCCACCAGTGGCATCCGCTCGATGATCGCCAGCTCCTTGAGCTCCTCGGCCATCCGGTCGAGCAGGCGCCGTCCATATTCCTGGTGGACCAGCTCGCGACCGCGAAACATAATGGTCAGCTTCACCTTGTCACCGTCGCGGAGGAAGTTGCGCACCGACCCGAACTTGGTCTGAAAGTCGTGTTCGGAAATCTTGGGCCGGAGCTTCATCTCCTTGACGTTGATGACGTTGTGCTGTCTGCGGCTCTCCTTTTCCTTCTTCAGCTCTTCGAACTTGAAACGTCCGTAGTCCATGAGGCGGGCGACCGGCGGCTGAGCCAGAGGCGCCACCTCGACCAGGTCCAGCTCCCGCTCGGCGGCGAGCTCCCGGGCCCTCTCGATGGGAACGATGCCAAGTGGTTCGCCGGTGGTGTCGTCGAAAAGACGCACCGTGGGGATTCGGATCTGGTCGTTGATCCTCAGCTCTCGGAATGCGATGGGGCGATTCCTCCCTTAACGAAAAATGGATAGCTCTCCGCTATCCAGAAACGGTGGCTGGACCTTCAAAGGCAAGCCCAGAAGGTGAGGCCCATACCGCATGGACCTTCTTTGCGGCGCCCGCAGCGGGCGTCCGGCGGGTGAGCATATCACGTGATTCGCGCTTTCCAAACACCCTATTTGCGTCGTTCGGAGCAGCGGGCGTGCAGCAGCATTTCGACCGCGCCGCGGGCTCCCGCCACCGGCGAGTCGATGACGCCGAGGACGCTCCATCCGGCGGCTTCGATGGCCGCGGCTGCACGGTCGGCCGCATGGCGCGCGGTTTTCGCGTCGACCGGGGCTGTGCCCATGCGGAGCTCGAACATGGGCTTGACCAGCCCGATCAAATCCGCGTCCGGCGCGATGGTCACGCGGTCAAGCTGCGCCACCGCCTCGCTCAGCGCCAGGTAGGACACATCGATGGTGACCACGTCGACGGTGTCCGGGATCACCGCGCGGTCGAGGTCGCCGACATTGGTGGCTTCGAGGTTGACGACGCGATCGGACTGGCGCAAGGAGCCGAGCAGCTGGCCGTGGCCGGCGTCGACCGCGTAGACGCGGGCAGCTCCAGCGTCGAGCAGCACGCGGGTGAAGCCGCCCGCTGCCGCGCCGACATCCAGCGCTACGCGTCCTTCAACGGTGATGCCGAATAGACGGAGCGCCGCTCGCAGCTTGGCTTCACCGCGCAGCGGGCCGCGTGCCGGCAGCGCGAGTGCATCGCGCATCGATCCGTCAGGCGAGCGGCCGCGGCGCGACCGGGTCACTGCGGACGGCGCTCCGCCACCTCGGTGCACAACCGGTCGATCAGCTCCGCTACCGGCGTGTTCGACTGCTCGCCATGGCGAGCGTTGCGCACGTTGACGATGTCATCGCCACGCTCCACGTCTCGTTTACCAACCACGACGATGTATGGCACTTTGCGCAGCTCTGCATCGCGAATTTTCGCTTGCATGCGCTCTCCGGGTTTGTCGTTGGTCTGGGTTCGCAGACCGGCCTCGCGCAGGCGATCGGAGAGCGACGTGACGTATCCCATCACCTCCGGCGCGTCGTCCTGCACCGGGACCAGCTCGACCTGCACCGGCGCCAGCCAGAGCGGGAAATGGCCTGCGTAGTGCTCGAGGAGGATCGCGAAGAAGCGCTCGATCGATCCGAACAGGGCGCGGTGAATCATGATCGGGCGCACCTCGGCGCCCCCGCTGTCGATGTAACTCAAGCCGAATCGCTGTGGAAACTGAAAGTCGACCTGGATCGTCGAGATCTGCCACGCGCGACCGATCGCGTCGCGCGCTTGCACCGAGACCTTGGGCCCATAGAACGTCCCTCCGCCCTCGTCGAGCTGCAGCTCGATGTTCATCCTCAGCGCTGCGGCGCGCAGCGCCTCGGTCGCCTCTTCCCAGTCCTCGTCGCTGCCCACCGCTTTGCCTTCGGGTTTGGTTTGCAGCTCCAGGTAGAAATCGGAGAGCCCGAAGTCGCGCAGAACTCCGAGCGTGAATTCGAGGAGCGAGGTGAGCTCGCCCATCATCTCCGCGCGCGCGCAGAAGATGTGCGCGTCGTCCATGGTCAAGCCGCGCACCCGGGTCAGGCCGTGCACAACGCCAGACTTCTCGTATCGGTACACGGTGCCGAACTCGAACAACCGCAGCGGCAGCTCACGATACGAACGGGTGCGGCTGCGATAGATGAGGATGTGCATCGGGCAGTTCATCGGTTTGAGGTAGTAACGGGTGCCCTCGTCCAGTTCCATAGGCGGGAACATGCTCTCGGCGAACCACTGCAGATGACCGGAGGTCTGAAACAGGTCTTCCTTGGTGATGTGTGGCGTGTTGACGAACTCGTACCCGGCGGCCTCATGCCGCTCCCGCGAGTAGTCCTCCATCAGTTTGCGTACGAGTCCTCCGTTGGGATGGAACACGGGAAGCCCTGAGCCGATCTCTTCGGGAAACGAGAACAAGTCGAGCTCGGCGCCGAGGCGGCGGTGGTCGCGGCGGCGCGCCTCATCGAGGCGGTGCAGGTACGCGTCGAGGTCTTCTGTCGTGAACCACGCGGTGCCGTATATCCGCTGCAACTGCTCGTTGCGCTCGTCACCACGCCAGTACACGCCGGCGACACGCAGCAGCTTCACAGCGTCGAGCAAGCTGGAATCAGGAACATGCGGACCGCGGCACAGGTCGATGAAGTCACCAGTGCTGTACACGCTGACCTTGACGACGTCGTCGGGCAGGCGGTCGATGATATCGACCTTGAACGGTTGATTGCGCTGGGTGAAGAGCTCACGCGCTGCAGCGCGCTCCATCACGCCGGCGACGAACGGCACACGCTCCCTCGCCAGTTCATGTATGCGCGCTTCTATCGCGGCGAGGTCTTTGTCACTGAAATGCGCGCCGCCGGGGAGTCGGAAGTTGTAGAAGAATCCGTCCTCGGTCGGCGGGCCGACGTCGTACTGCGCACCGGGGAACAGATCGACGACGGCTGCGGCCATGAGGTGCGCCGCGCTGTGGCGCAGGTCGTGCAGCGACGGCTCAGCCGGGCGTTCGAGCGGAAGGCCGCCTTCCGCTGCATCGTCAACGACGTCCTCGGGCATGGTTGGGGAATTGTAGATGCCTGCTTGCGACGCGCCGGATGATCAGGACGGGATCGTCAATCAGCCGGCCAGCCGGGACATGCCTGCCGGGACATCCTCTCTGCCCTCACACAGCAATGCGAGCTGCGCTTCCGGGTCGAACCCGGCCGACTGAAGTCCGAGCGTCAGCTGCTGGGTCATCGGCAGCGGCGGAACACTGCGGCGCGACTGATTGCGCAGACGTTCGTGACGTTCCGGGTCGATGGCGCAACAACGGATGCTGCAGTACTTCGCGGTGCGCTTCTTCACGATCTCGCCACACCCACGACGCGCACACGTCCGATGCCCAGTCATCGTCCTCGCATCTCCCACATTAATCCCCCTACTACGGTGACGGAGTGTACGCCGCGGCCTTGCACGTTTGTCAATGGTGAAAAACGTACACAGATTAGATCGGCGCACTTCTTTACATTTGGTGTGCGCAATCGCCGTGTCGAAAGCTGTGCATAGATTCCGGGGTAAACCGCTGTGCAAACTGTGAACAACCTCGAAAGACCTCGGAAATGGTTGAGCAACCGCCTGTGCGCAACTAGTGCGAAACCGCTATCGTGCTAGCCGCGTGACCATCGACCGCCTTCCCGAGCCCATCGACGTGCGCGTCGGCGCCGTCGCGCCGGAGCGGCTGATTGCGCTGCTGACACCGGAGCAGGCGGCGCGGACGCGTGACGCGCTGGCCCGTGCCGGCCCGACCTTCGCCGGTCGCACGATCTGGAATGTCAATTCCACCGCCACCGGCGGCGGCGTTGCTGAGATGCTGCAGTCGCTGCTTGCGTACGCGCGCGGAGCGGGCGTCGACGCGCGCTGGGTCGTGATCCAAGGCGATGCAGACTTCTTCAGCATCACCAAGCGGATTCACAATCACCTGCACGGCTCGCCCGGCGACGGCGGCGCGCTCGATGCCACGGCGCGCGAGCACTACGAAGCGGTGCTCAGCATCAACGCGAAGAGCCTCGCGCAACGGCTGGGACCCAAAGACATCGTCATCCTGCACGATCCGCAGACCGCGGGCCTCATCCCACTGCTGAGGACCGCACCCGGATTGCCGGTGGTGTGGCGGTGCCACGTCGGAGTGGATGAGCCCAATTCGCTGGTACGCAACGCGTGGGATTTCCTGCGTCCCTACGTGCAACTCGCCGACGCGTGCATCTTCTCGCGACAGGCGTTCGTGTGGGAGGGTCTCGACAAACCGCGAATCGCGATCATCGGCCCCTCAATCGATCCCTTCGCGGCCAAGAACTACGACC
>Ga0070707_100004919_pt1 | contig 12525 bp, 12 predicted proteins | sample KBSK5502metaG_FD_65468 | JGI IMG/M metagenome (GOLD analysis project Ga0070707, IMG submission 65468) | Corn, switchgrass and miscanthus rhizosphere microbial communities from Kellogg Biological Station, Michigan, USA - KBS K5-50-2 metaG | ecosystem: Host-associated > Plants > Roots >... | reverse complement strand
GTGCGCCATCTCGTGCGCGATCACCATGCCCCGCGTCTGCCGCTCGGCGCGCGTCACCGCGGAGGGGAACAAGAACTCGTCACGGAACGTCACGCAGCCGGGGTTCTCCATCGCCCCGGACTCGAGTTCGGGGACGAAGGCCTGGTCGTAGGAGTCGTACGGGTACGGCTCGGTGAAGATCTCCCGGTACCGGTCGAAGCAGGCCCGGGTCACGCCGAGGATCTCCGCGGCGTCCCGGTCCAGGTGCCCGGCCAGCGACTGCCTGGCGTGCAGGCCGAACGGGATACCGTGATGCACCGCGCGGACGCTGTAGTACGGGCCCGCCACCAGCGTGACCAGGTACGTGGAGATCGGCGGCGTGGCGGCCAGCTCCCAGCGGCCGGCGCCGGCCGGGCGGGCCAGCCCGTTCCCGATAACGGTCCAGGACTCCGGCGCCGTGACCGCCGCGGCGGTGACCGCCTTCAGGTCAGGCTGATCGAAGGCGGCGAAGACCCGGTGGGCGTTGTCCAGGCCGCCGTGCAGCGCGAGGTACGTCTCGCCGTCGGCCGCGTCGGTGAAGCGGTGCAGGCCCGCGCCTGTGCGCGAGTACGGCATGTCCGCCTCGACCCGCAGCTCGTTGGCGTCCCGCAGGCCGGGCAGCGGCAGCCGGTTCCCGGTGAGCGTGGCCGGATCCAGCTCCTGCCCGTTGAGCACCGCCCGGCGCAGCCGGGCCGGCCTGATCTCGGCGAAGCTTCCCGCGCCCGGCTCACGGCAGCCGAACCGGACCACGGTGACCGAGCCGAACACGTCATCGCCGCCGGTGACGTCGAGGTCGACGCGGTACTCGCGGACGTCGATGAGCCGGGAGCGTTCCTGCGCCTCGGCGTACGTCAGCGCGGTCACGACAGGTCCGACAGGGCGCTGGCCAGCGGCTCAAGGACGGCCGGGGTGTGCGGCGGCGGCAGGTCCTGCGGCGGTGTCTTGAAGGCGAAGCGCACGTCCCCACGCTAACCAGCCAGCTCCGGCCCGTGTCTCGGTTCAGCCACGAATTGGCACCAACTGAGTAGGGGTCTTGCTCGGCACCCGGGACCGGCTTTGAATGAGGGTTCATGCCGGAATTTCCTGCTGACTGTGGCGAAGAAAAAGTGCCGTGAATCCAGGTTCAGTACTTGAAGTCCAGGATGTGACGGTTCGTTTCGGCGGGCTGACCGCGCTCGAGGCCGTCTCCCTCGCCGTCCCGCCCAGGCACGTCCTCGGCATCATCGGCCCGAACGGCGCGGGGAAGACGACGCTGCTGAACGTGCTGTGCGGCTTCATCCGGCCGGACACGGGCGAGGTGCTGTTCGGCGGCCGCCTGCACAACGCCAGGCCGCATCAGCTCGCCAGCCTCGGCGTCGCCAGGACCCTGCAGGGAGTCGGCCTGTACGCCGGGCTGACCGCGCTGGAGAACGTCATGGTCGGCGCGAGCTGCCGTGCCTCGGCCGGATTCTGGTCCGCGCTACTCTCGCTGCCGCGGGCCGGCCGGGACGAGCGCAAGCTGCGCGACCTGGCGCTGCGGGCCCTGGACCGGGTCGGCGCCGCGGAGGCGGCGCAGGCCAGGCCGGGCCAGCTGTCCTACGGCATGCGCAAGAGGATCGCGCTGGCCCGGGCACTGGTGGCCGAGCCAAGCCTGATCTTGCTCGACGAACCCGCCAGCGGCCTGGATGAGAGCGAGATGGCCGAGCTCGGCGGGCTCATCCGCGACCTGGCCACCGACGCCTCGCTGCTCGTGGTCGAGCATCACGTGGACCTGATGATGGCTGTCTGCGACTCGATCGTGGTTCTCGACTTCGGGAAGGTGATCGCGGCGGGCACACCGCGGCAGGTTCAGGACAATCCCGCCGTGACCGCCGCCTACCTCGGCACCGCCGGCGATCCGGCGCTCCCCGAGGCCGCCGTTGAGTAGCGCGGCCGCGGCGCGCGAGGGCGTCCCGGCGCTGGCCGTCGAGGACCTCGTCGCCGGATACGGCGGGGTCATCGCCCTGGACGGGGTCAGCATCTCGGCCGGGACGGCCGCCATCACGGCGGTGCTCGGCGCGAACGGCGCGGGCAAGACGACCCTGCTGCGCGCGGTCAGCGGCATGATCAGGCCCCGCCGCGGCCGCGTCCTGCTGGACGGCGCCGACCAGGCCGGCCGCAGCCCCGAGCAGATGGTCAGGGCCGGGGTCGCCCACGTGCCCGAGGGGCAGGGGGTCATCCCCGAGCTCACCGTCGAGGAGAACCTGCGGGTCGGGATGATGGCCTGGCCGTTCCGCAGCCCCCGGGCCGAGCGGGCCGCCGCGCTCGACGAGGCCTACGAGCGCTTCAGGCCGCTGGCCGACCGGCGGCGCAAGCTGGCCGCCACGCTGTCCGGCGGCGAACGGCAGATGCTGGTCATCGCGCGGGCGCTGCTGGCGCGGCCGCGGGTGCTGCTGCTGGACGAGCCTTCGCTCGGCCTCGCGCCCAGGATCATGGCACAGGTCATGGACCTGGTGGTCCGGCTCAGCCGGGAGCACGGCATCACCATCGTCCTGGTCGAGCAGAACGCGCGCGGCGCGCTCGCGATCGCCGACCACGGGGTGGTGCTCAACCTGGGCCGGGTCGTCGCCGCGGCGGACGCCGCGACGCTCGCCGCCGATGTGGCCCTCCGCCACCACTACCTCGGGTTCTAGCCGCCTAGGAGCGCCAGTGGTCGAGTTCCTCCAGTTCACCCTCAGCGGGGTCGTCTTCGGGATGATCTATGCCGCGGTGGCGCTGTCCCTCGTGCTGATCTGGCGGGGCACCAGGCTGCTGAACTACGGCCAGGGCGGGATGGCCATGTTCACCACCTACGTGGCGATCGAGGTCATTTACCACACCGGCTCCTACTGGGAAGGGTTCGTGATCGCGCTCGCGGCCGGCGTCGTGCTCGGCGCGATATGCCAGCTGACCATCATCCGGCCGACCATGAACAAGCCGCCGCTCAACGCCGTGATCGTGACCATCGGGCTGCTCATCCTCCTCGAAGGGCTGGCCGGCATCTTCTACGGCGGCCAGTACCGGTCGTTCCCGACGGCGTTCTCCCAGGCCGGGCTCAGGATCGGCGGGACGCCGCTCGGCGTGTCGCGCTTCGACGTGTTCGTCGCGGCGGCGGTGCTGGTCACCACGCTGGCGCTGGCCGTGGCGTTCAGGTACACCTCGGCCGGGCTGCGGATGCGCGCGGCGGCGTTCAACGCCACGATCGCCCGGCTGTCGGGTATTCGGGTGGCGCGGGTGCTCACCGTCGGATGGGCGCTGGCGGGCCTGCTCGGCGCGCTGGCGGGCCTGCTCGTCTCGCCGTCGACGTTCCTGTACCCGAACAGCATGGACACGATCTTCGTGTACGGCTTCACCGCGGCGGTGATCGGCGGCCTGGACAGCCCCGGCGGCGCGGTGGTCGGCGGGCTGCTGCTCGGGATCGCGCTCAGCTACGCCGGCGGCTACCTGCACTCCGGCGCCAACCTGGTCCCGCTGGTGGCCCTCGGCATCCTCGTCCTGGTGCTGATGGTCCGGCCCGACGGGCTCTTCTCCGCCTCCCAGGTGCGGCGGGTATGAGCATGCAGACGCTGCCGCGCAGGCTCGGGGTCGCCGTGCTGACGGCGGCGATCGTCTGGTTCCTGTCCGTCAAGCTGGACACGTTCCGCGATTACCAGATCGCCGAGGTCGCCGTCGAGGTCACGGCCGTGGCCGGGCTTACCGTGCTGACCGGGCTCAGCGGCCAGATCTCGCTGGGTAACGGGGCGTTCATGGCCGTCGGCGCCTACACGACGGCGCTGCTGCAGCTGCACCTCAACTGGCCCTTCGTCGCCGCGCTGGTGGCGGCCGCCGCGGTCACGGCGGTGGCGGGGGCCATCGTAGGGGTGGCCGCGGCGCGGCTGCGGGGCCCGTACCTGGCCGGCGCCACCCTCATTCTCGGCGTCGCGCTCCCGTCCCTCGCCTTCGCCTACCAGGGAATCTTCGGCGCCGACCAGGGTCTGAACGTGGTGTTCACCGCGCCTGGCTTCCTCGGCGCGACCTTCCCGCTGACCAGGTGGCAGGCCTGGGTCAGCACCGTGGTGGCGCTGGTCACCTTGGTCCTGCTGGCGAACCTGTGCTACAGCCGGATCGGCCGCAACTGGCGCGCGGTGCGCGACGACGAGGTTGCCGCCGCGCTCAACGGGGTGAACGTCGCCGTGACGCGCATCCTGGCCTTCGTGGTGAGCGCCGTCTGCGCCGGGCTGGCCGGCTCGCTGCTGGCCATCGTGACCAGCTTGGTCGCGCCGGGCGCCTTCACGATCACGCTGTCCATTGCGCTGCTGACCGCGGCGGTGATCGGCGGCCTGGGCAGCCTGCCGGGCGCGCTGTGGGGAAGCCTGCTGATCGTCCTGGTACCCACCTACGCCACCGACTTGGCCACCAGCCACGGCCTGTCCAGCACCGTGGGCTCCAATATCCCGATCGCCGCCTACGGCGCGGTCCTCATCTTCGTCATGCTCGTCTTCCCGCAGGGCATCCAGGGCGGGCTGCACCGGCTTCTCACTCTGTTCACCGGCCCCGACCCGAACGCACGCGCCCCGCGCGACGCCCCCGCGCCTCACGTCACGCCGCCGGCCGACGAAGTGCCGGCCAGCCACCATGAAAAGGAAGGCACGTCATGAAACGAACTCATCGGCTTCGCTGGCAGGCCGCGGCCATCATGACCGTCGCCGCGCTCGCCGTGGCCGCCTGCTCGTCAAACTCAAGCTCGAGCTCGAGCTCGAGTCCGGGGTCGGGCTCGAGCAGCTCGGGCAGTTCGAGCGCGGCGCTGACCGCGTCCGCGCCCGGCGTCACCGCGACGACGATCACCATCGGCAGTCACCAGCCGCTCACCGGGCCCGCCGCGCCCGGGTACTCCGAGATCGCCCCCGCGGCGAATGCCTACTTCAGCTACGTCAACGCGAACGGCGGGGTATACGGACGCAAGATCGTCTACAAGTACCTCGACGACGGCTACGACCCGAGCAAGACGGCGTCGGTGGTGCACGAGCTGGTGCTGCAGGACAGCGTGTACGCGCTGTTCAACGGCCTCGGCACGCCCACGCACCTGGCCGCGGTGAGCTTCCTCAACGCGCAGAAGGTGCCCGACGTGTTCGTCGCGTCCGGGTGCGAATGCTGGAACGACCCGGCGAAGTACCCGGACACGTTCGGCTGGCAGCTCGACTACGTCCGCGAGGGGAAGATCCTCGGACAGTACGTGAAGCAGCGCTTCGCCGGGAAGAAGGTCGCCTACTTCTACCAGAACGACGAGTTCGGCCTGGACGGGGTCAAGGGCCTCGATTACGAGATCCCGTCCTCCATGGTGGTCAGCAGGCAGACCTACGTGCCCACCAACGTCAACATCACGCCGCAGGTCGCCGCGATGCGCGCTTCCGGTGCCCGTGTGGTCGTGGCGTTCTCCATCCCCGCGTTCACCGCGCTGCTCAAGCTGGACTCCCTCAAGGTCGGGTTCAACCCCGCGCTGGTGGTCAGCTACGTCGGCTCCGATCCGATCACGCTGGGCGGGCTGGTCACGGCGTACGCCAAGCAAGGAGGCGTGACCGTCAATGGCAACCAGCTCATCAACGGGATCATCACGGATGCAGACCTGCCGGCCCTCAGCACCAGCGACAGCTGGTACGTGCTGTTCAAGAAGGTGCACGACCAGTACGAGCCCAAGGCGCCGCTCGACGGCAACTTCTTCTACGGCATGGCCGTCGCCTACACGTTCGTGCAGGCCATGTTCAACGCGGGCCGGAACCCGACCCGAGCCGATCTAGTTACGGCCGTCCAGGGCGGGCTGCCGCAGGGGCCGGCCATTGCGCCATATTCTTACTCATCAAGCGACCATGCGGGCATTACCGGCGCGTACATAGGTGTTATCCAGAACGGCGTGGTCGTGCAGCAGGGATCGGTCCTCGTTACGGATACGTCCGCGTCAGGTGCTATCACGACGTATTCGGGAACCGAGCAGCAGGCGCCGGCGAGTGGTATTCCTTCCGCCTCGCACTGACGCGGCACCGGCCATCCCGCACTGAGCGGAGCAGGGATGAGCCGATGACAGCCGAGACGAGCCGGATGGCGGGCACGCGCGCCCGCCATCCGGCGGCACAACCAGGACGCCAGGCCGGCGAGCGGCCGCTCGCGCGAAAACTTCTCACCGCGGCCGAGGAACTGTTCGGCGAGCGGAGCTACCACCGGACGACGGTCGCGGACATATGTGCCAGGGCGGGGATGGCCACCGGCAGCTTCTACTCGTATTTCGGTTCCAAGGCGGAGATCTTCGCCGCCGTGGTGCGGGCGATCAACACCGACCTGAGGCGGGCCATGAAGGTGGCCCTGGAGCGCACCGACGGCGGCCAGCGGGCCAGGGAACGCGCGTCCTTCCGCGCGTACTTCGACATGTTGTCCCAGCGGCCGTGGATCGACCGCATCGTCCGCGAGTCCGAGTTCATCGACCCGGCCCTGTTCCGCGAGTACTACGAGCACCTGGCCCGGGGTTACGCGCGCGGCGTGCGCGCCGCCCAGATGGACCACGAGGTGGACGCGCATTACGATCCCGAGGTCATCGCGTTCGCCTATACCGGCATCGGCAACTTCGTCGGCATGCGCTGGGCCGACTGGACGGCCGGCGGCCGGGTGCCCGACGACGTGCTCGACGACGTGCTCGAGCTGCTGGCCCGGGGGCTCGCGCCGCGCGATCCCGGCTAAACCCACTGCTGTGGACAACCCTGTGGAAGGCGTGTTGACGATGCTGTGTGCGGGTGGGGAAACAGCCAAGCCGAGCAGAGGTGAACATTACCCGGCCCGGCAGCCTGCCGGGACGCTGAGCCGCCTCAGGTAGAACCCGGCGCCGGTCCCGGCGGGCGCCAGGTAGTACACGTACCGGCCGGCGACGGCCGCGACGTCATCTTGTTGGGGGTTCGGCAGCGGGATGCGGCCGAGCACCCGGCCGGTAGTCGGGTCGGCGCAGTAATCGTGACGGGAGTTGACTTGCTCGGTGACCCAGGTCACCCCGTCGGCGACCCTGACGTCGATCCCGTTGCTGCCGGTGACGTCGGTGGCCGGGTCCGGGGCCATCGTCGCGGTGCTGAACCGCTCGATGTATCCCTGCATGCCGGTCGGCTCGGTCACCCAGACGCCGGACCCGGTGATCCCGCCGATCCGCGGCGCCACCACGCCGAACATCGGATGGGACGCGATTAGCAGCGCCCCGGTCACCGGGTCGCGCCGCTGCACCGAACCCAGGCCGCCGTCACTGGCTTCGCTCACCACCAGGACGGTTCCGTCGGCGCTGGCGCCCACGCCGGAGCTGAACGCGCCGGGCAGCGGGATCACGGCGGTGACCTGCCCGGTCCGCAGCGCCACCCGCAGCAGGCGGCTGCCGCTGGTCACCCAGAGCGCCCCGCCGGCCACCGCCAGGTTCTGCCCGAGGCCCGTGAAGCCCCGGTACCCCCGCCCCCCGATGCTGATCTGCCCGGTTACCACGAGGTCGGCCGGGTTCATCCGGAGCAGCCACTCGCCCGCGGCGGCCGAGGTCGTCACCCACAGCCAGCCCTCCGCGGCCAGCGGCGTGCCCAGGTAGCCGGCGCTTAGGCGGCGGGTGGCCTCTATCCCTCCGGTCGCCCGGTCCGCCCGCGCCAGCTCGAACCGGGGCACTGCCGCGCCCGCCGGATTGACCTGCCACGCCACGTACATCTGGCCGCCCGTCACGGTCACTGCGGGGTTGTCGAGCACGCGGCCGAAGACGCTCCCGTCGGCCGCCGACGCGGATGCCGACGGGGCCGGAGCCGACGAGGCAGCCGTCGCCGACGGCGCGGCCGCGCCGTTGCTGCCGCAGCCCGCGAGCAGCAGGCAGGCGACGGTCAGCGCGGCCAGCAGGATGGCCGCCCGGGCCAGCATGGCCGTCTGTGGTGCCCTCATGACCTTTGTGACGGCGCAAGGCGCCCGCCGGTTGGAACCTAGTGCGATTCGCGGGGTACCTCATGCCCGCTGGCGCCGACGAGGAAGTCGAGGTCGGCGCCCTCGTCGGCCTGCAGCACGTGCTCGGTGTACAGGCGGGTCCAGCCCCGGCTGGCGTGCGGCGCAGGCGGCTGCCACTGCGCGCGGCGGGCGGCCAGTTCCTCGTCGCCGACCTCCAGCGTCAGCATCCTGGCCGGCACGTCCAGGGTGATCCAGTCACCGGTCCGCACCAGGGCCAGCGGGCCGCCGGCCGCGGCTTCCGGGGCGACGTGCAGGACGACCGTGCCGTAGGCGGTGCCGGACATGCGGCCGTCGCAGATCCGCACCATGTCGCGGACGCCGCGGAGCAGCAGTTTCCTCGGCAGCGCCACGTTGGACACCTCCGGCATGCCGGGATAGCCGCGCGGGCCGCAGTACCGCACGACCAGCACGGTGTCCTCGTCGACGTCGAGACCGGGATCGTTGGACACGGCGTAGTAGTCGGCGGGCGAATCGAAGACCAGGGCCCGGCCCCTGTGCTTGAGCAGGTGCGGCGAGGAGGCCGACTGCTTGATCACCGCCCCGCCCGGCGCCAGGTTGCCGCGCAGCACCGCGGTGCCGGTCCCGGCGGGCTGGAACGGCTCGGCGACGGCCCGGATTACCTCACGGTTCCAGCACGGCGCGTCGGCCACGTTGGCGCCGATCCCGGACCCGGTGACCGTGATCGCGTCGCCGTTCAGCAGGCCGTGCTCGGCCAGCTCGCGCATCACCGCGGGCAGACCGCCCGCGTAGCAGAAGTCCTCCATCAGGTACTCGCCGCTCGGCTGGAGGTTCAGCAGCGTCGGCACGTCCCTGGCCAGCACGTCGAAGTCGTCGAGCGGCAGCGGCACGCCCAGGCGCCCGGCGATGGCCAGCAGGTGGATCACCGCGTTGGTCGACCCGCCGATCGCCGCGTTCACCCGGATCGCGTTCTCGAACGCCGCCCTGGTCATGATGGCGGAGGGCCGCAGGTCCTGCCGGACCAGGCCGACGGCCACCTGGCCGGCCCGCTGCGCGGTCTCGTACCGGCGGGCGTCCACCGCGGGCCAGGTCGCCGAGTACGGCAGCTGCATGCCGAGCGCCTCGGCCATCGACGCCATGGTGGACGCGGTGCCCATCGTCATGCAGTGCCCGTTGGACCTGGCCATGCACCCCTCGGCGAACGCGCACTCCTCCTGCGTCATCCGCCCGGCCACGAGGTCTTCCTCGAACCGCCACACCGCCGTGCCCGAGCCCACGTCGGTGCCCCGGTACTTGCCGTTGAGCATGGGCCCGCCGGTGACCATCACCGCGGGCAGGTCCACGCTGGCCGCGGCCATCAGCAGCCCGGGCGTGGTCTTGTCGCACCCGGACAGCAGCACCACCCCGTCCAGCGGGTTGGCCCGCATCAGCTCCTCGGCCTCCATGGCCAGCAGGTTCCGGTACAGCATGGCCGTGGGCCGCAACAGCGTCTCGCCGAGCGCCATGGCGGGGAACTCCAGCGGGAACCCGCCCTCCTGCCAGACGCCCCGCTTGACCGACTCGGCCACCCGGTGCAGGTGGACGTTGCACGGCGCCAGTTCGGACCAGGTGGTCGCGATGCCGATCACCGGGCGGCCGTCGAAGACCTCCGGCGTGAAGCCCTGGCTGCGCATCCAGGACCGGTGGGCCATCCCGGACCGCCCGGTCGCGCCGAACCACTGCCTGCTGCGAAATGCGCTGTTCGCTGTCATAGTCAATAAGTAACATCCGGGCTTACCCCCGAAGAAGACCGCCTGCCCGGGAGTGCTCGCGGCGGCGGCGGGGCACGCGCCTCGGCCCGTTCGGGATAAATATTGACCTGACTGTTAGGGTCACGAACGTGAGCCGTGTTCATGACATGGGCGGTCAGACGGGATTCGGCCCGGCGCCGGTCGGCGAGAACGGCGAGCCACCGTTCGCCGCCGACTGGGAAGCACGGGTGTACGCGCTGGCCACGGTGCTGCGGCTGCGCGGCGTCTTCAACAGCGACGAGTTGCGGGACGCGATCGAGCGGCTGCCGCCCGAGCAGTACCTGGCGGCGTCGTACTACGAGCGCTGGCTGGGCGCGATCGAGACGCTCGTCGCCGAGAAGGGTGTGGCGTTGTGAGCTTCCCGCCAGGCGCCAGGGTGCGGGTGCGGACCGGCGACCCGGACCATCACACCAGGGTGCCGCGGTACGTGCGCGGGCACAGCGGGGAAGTCGTCGCGGCCATCGGGACCTGGACGCTTCCCGATGACAGCGCCCGGGGCCTCGCCGAGCCGCGGGTCGAGACCTGTTACGCGGTCCGGTTCTCCGCCGCCGACCTGTGGGGGAGCGGCGACCACACCGTGACCGTCGACTTGTGGGAGTCCTATCTTGACCGGGCATGACGACCTGCCGGCTGCGGCGCGGACGCGCCAGCTGGAAGAGCGGCTGATCGCGGCCGGGCTGACCAGCGACGAGGAGATCGACGAGTTCCTGACCAGGCTGTACACGAAGGCCTCGCCGGTGAACGGCGCGCGGATGGCCGCGCGGGCGTGGACCGACCCGCAGTACCGGGACCTGCTGCTGTCCGACGGCAACGCGGCCGCGGCGGACCTGGGCATGGACCGGCTGGGTTACGCGCTGCGCGTCGTGCCGAACACCGAGACCGCGCACAACGTCATCGTCTGCACGCTGTGCTCGTGCTATCCCGTGTCGCTGCTCGGGCCGTCGCCCGGCTGGTACAAGAGCTTCGCCTACCGGTCGCGGACGGTGCGGGAGCCCCGGGCGGTGCTCGCCGAGTTCGGCCTCACCCTGCCCGAGGAGGTCGAGGTCGCGGTCTGGGACTCGACCTCAGAGGCCCGCTACATGGTTCTGCCGGCCCGGCCCGCCGGGACGGGCGGGCTGGCCGCCGACGAGCTCGCCGCCATGGTGACCAGGAACGGGCTGATCGGCACCGCCCTCGTGTAACCGCCGGAATTCGGTGCAACCGCCGCGGGGTGTCGCGCGTGTCAGAAGCAGGGACACCGAACCGCGGCGGCACGGAAGGGGACACGCATGCGCGACCCCGGAACCTTCGACGCGTTCTACTCCGTGGGCAGCGTGCGGCGAGTGACCGGCCAGCTGAGCAGCCTTCAGGCCGGATCGGCGGAGTTCGCCGCGCGGGTCACCCCGGCCGCCCCTGACGCGATCCGCACCCGCGGCAACCGGCGGCGGCGCCGCCGGGCGATCATGTCCGCGGTGCTCGCCGTGGCCATCTGCGCGGGCGGCGGCGGAACCGCCTACGCCAGCTTCGACCGGCCTGGCGTTGGCGCCCCGTTCGCCGAGGGCCCGTCGCCCGCTTCCGGCTCGACACTCGGTCGTCCGGAGATCGTGGCGGTGACGACGAGGGGCGCGCTCGTCGTGCTGAACCCGCTGACCGGCGTGGCCAGCCGGATCCTGGTCCCCCGCGGCGTGGTCGGCGACGCCGTCTCGGTCTCCCCGGACGGCGCCACCGTGTACTTCACGGCCAGGCGCGGCTGCGTGTACGAGGTCGAGTCGGTCCCGACGGACGGCGGCCGGCTGACGGTGATCACGCCGGGGGTGATGCCCGCCGTCAGCCCGGACGGGAAGAGGCTGGCGTTTGCCCGCGAGCCGTTCGGCGGCGGGTCGGCGCCTTACTTCTACGCGTCCGGCTGTCACCAGCCAGGCAGGACGGCCGCGGAGTTCAACGTGGTCGTCCGCGATCTGCGCGACGGCCATGAGGCGATCTATCCGACGCCACCCGGGGCGGCATCCAACGTGCCTTATCCTGTGTCCCGCCTGTCGTGGGCGCCCGATGGCGGGCGGCTGCTGATGTCGGTCGGCCCGTCTCAGGACAACGAGGGCTGGGACCTGGTCGAAATCGACCCCGCCACGTCACGGTACTACCTGCCGTCCTCCTCGTCTGGCGCCTCGGCCGTGCCGGTCGCCGGCGGGCGCGACGCGGCGCGGAGCTACTACCGCGAGGGCGTGTTCCTGCCAGGCGGCGATCTCTTCGTGAACCGGATCTGCTGTGCCGGCGCGGCGGCGGGAGTGACCTCCAGCCTGCTGTGGGAGATCGACCCGTCGGGTCACCTCGTCCGTCAGGTGGCCATCGGCTTCCTCGACCGTGACCACCGCAGCCTCGACGCGGACCCGTCCGGGCACTGGCTGCTCTACCTGTCCGGGCAGGACCTGTTCGTGTCGCTGGAGGGAAGCGCGCCGTTCCTGCTGACCTCGGGACTGGCCGCAGCCGCCTGGGTCTAGCCCCTGGCTCGCGCCAGGGCCGCAGCGGACCTGGCCAGGACCTCCGGCGCCTGGGTGAAGGCCAGGTGCAGGTATTCGCTCGCCGGGCTGGCGCCGGTGTCTCGCCCGCTGGCGTTGGCGCTCAGCAGCCGGCCGGGGACCACGGCGACCCCGTGCCTGAGCGCGGCCTGGGCGAGCGCGCTGCTGTCGATCTGCCCGGGTTCCCCCGCGAGGTGGGCCCGCCAGAGCGGGGGACACGCGGAACGGTGGCGGGCTAGCTACGCTGCGGCGTCTGCCATGGGCGAGGTCGACGTTCGCCGTACCACCCT
>Ga0070707_100004914_pt1 | contig 12526 bp, 16 predicted proteins | sample KBSK5502metaG_FD_65468 | JGI IMG/M metagenome (GOLD analysis project Ga0070707, IMG submission 65468) | Corn, switchgrass and miscanthus rhizosphere microbial communities from Kellogg Biological Station, Michigan, USA - KBS K5-50-2 metaG | ecosystem: Host-associated > Plants > Roots >... | reverse complement strand
GCGGTCGACGGCCGAGTAGAGCGTGTCGCCCTCGAGCGCGAACACGATCGGGACCAGGTGTGGCCGGCCGTCGGGATCCGTCGTCGCCAGCCTCGCCACACGCGCCGCCGTTAGTCTCGCGTCGTGCACTTCGGTGTGATCCTGCCGAACTACGGCAAGGACTCGTCCCCCGACGGCATCCGCCGGGCCGCCGAGGTCGCCGAGGAGCTTGGGTTCGACTCAGTCTGGGCGACCGAGCACATCATCGTCGGCCGTGGGGCACTCGACCCGTACGGCCGCGTGTACGACCCGATCGTCACGCTCGGCTGGCTCGCCGGCCGGACGGAGCGGATCGGTCTCGGCACGTCGATCGTGATTCTGCCGCTGCACAACCCGATGCACCTGGCGAAGGAGGTCGCGACGCTGCAGGAGCTCTCCGGCGGCCGCGTCACGCTCGGTGTCGGGATGGGGTGGCACACGGACGAGTTCGAGTTCATGGGCGTCGAGTTCAAGGGCCGCGGCCGGCGCGGCGACGAGGCGATCAGGCTGATGCGAGCGCTCTGGAACGGCGAACGCGACTTCGACGGGCGGTACTGGTCGTTCCACGACGCGACCGCCGAGCCGCACCCGTCGCCGCCGCCCGAGATCTGGGTCGGCGGCAGCTCCGACCGCGCCGTCCGGCGCGCACGCGAACTGGGCGAGGCATGGCATCCCTCACGCGGTTCCGACGCCGACCACGTCCGTCGCGTCAAGGAGCAACACCCCGAGCTCCGCGTGATCCCGCGCACGTCACCCGAGAAGGTCGAGGCGATGCTCCAAGCCGGCGCCGAAGGTGCGGTCGTCTCGTTTGCCGACGAGGCCGCGGTGCGCGACTTCGCGCGGCGCTACGCGTAGGCGGAGCCGTGGCGTCCAGTGCTCGAGCCGGCGCACCCCGTGCAGAGTCGACCGGCACCATCGGTGACCAGCTCGATCGCCTCGAGCCGCGTCGCTACGCCTTGATGATGAAGACCTTGAGGCCGGTACGCTGGCTCGCCACCTGCGCGAAATCGTCGGCCTCGGCACGGCTCTTGAAGCCGGCGACGTACGCCTGGTAGCCGCCGCAGGGAGCGGTCTTCGTCTTCAACCCGACGTAGCCGAAGCTGTTCGCCTGCGCGATGACGGTCTGAAGGTCGCTCAGCGTCCGCCGCGTTCCGAAGATCGCCTGGAGCTGTCCGATCTCCTGCGCGCGCACGCACTCAATGGTCGGATAAAGACGAACGAGCCGTGCCTCAGCCTGGAGTCCGACGGCGGTATCGAACGAGTTGAGCCCGCGGTAAGCGGACTTCCACACGCCGCAGGTGTCACGGACGGTTCTGACGTCGTGGAACCCCGCGCCTTCGGCACGTTGTGTGATCTTGTCGGCAGCGGCCTGTGAGGACGCGCGGCCGAAGACGACGTCGAGCCCGTCCTGGAAGACGGGGGTGGTGCAGGTGTCTCCGACCACGCTCGCGGACCCCGAGCCGACGACGGCCGGAATCAAGGCGGCGGCCAGTGCCAAGGTGACGACCCCGAGCCTTTTCCCCCGAGCGCTCACGACCAACACTGGTAGCAGGTCTGGCGAGCGGCCGTCGAGTGAACCGGCCGAAAGCGCTCCCCTCCTAGGGTTCGCCTCAGGTGGGGGCAAGAGCTCCGGCGGTGGGTTTTCACCGGTCGCGAAACGCTTGCCCGGGTTCGAGCTCCTGCCGTAGCCGGACCTATGCTAGCCCCGGGCGCCCGGGGCATGGCGTCCGACGCCGGCTACAAGATCGAGAGCTGAAGCGCGACGGCAAGGAAATCCGGGGCACGTACGTGCTTCCCGGTGAGCCGAAGTCATGAGCCTCGAGAGCGACTCATGACCAGGCAGATCGTCGAGCTCTTCGAGAGATCAAGCGAGAGAACGGCGGTCACATGTCCCATCGAACTCGACCTATCCGATGCGCCCGAACGGAGTGTTCGCCCTCGGGCCTGCTGTTTGCGCGCGCCTCACGATTCGCCGTAGGTCCAGTCGGACCCCGACGATCGTGGCGCGCGCACTTGGAGGCCTCCGACCGTGGTTCGGCAGGAGATGGGGGAACTGCCTCGCAGAGCCGCTGCAACGGGAGCTGCGACGTTGGCTCGTCTGAATCGCGTCGTGGACGCCCCTCGGCCTGATCGTCGCGGCGTCCGTTGGCTGCCATCCACCCTGACGAAAGGAGTCGCATGACACGACTGAAGGTCAAGGCTGCGTGGGTCGCAACGCTGGCAGGGTTGCTGATCGCCGGTGTCGGCGTCTCAGCGGCTCTCGCCGATCCCGGCAACGGGAACGGCCCGCCTTCGTCCCCTCCGGGACAAGGCGAGTGCCAGCACGGGAACAGCGGACAGGAGTGCAAGCCCGACCCTCAGCCCGAGCACGGCAAGGACTGTGACCAGCACGGGAACCAGGGCGGCGTGAACGAGGACCACTGCCTCGGGACGACCGATGCCACCACGACGACTGAAACGACGAACACCAACCAGACCACGACGTCTGAGACGACGACGAACGAAACGACGACGAACGAGACGACAACTGATCAGACGACAACGGACCAGACGACCGCGCAGGAGACGACCGCGGCTCCGAACACTCCGACGAGTGCGCCGCCTGCTGGCACGAGCACGACGGTCCCTTCGACCGGGACGTTCCTACCTCCGGCCACACAATCGGCGCCGGCTCCCTCGATGACGAAGCCGGAGCTCCAGAAGGCGCTGGCGAAGCAGGCAACGAAGGTCGGCACGGGTCGGGTCTCACCCGAGGAGGCCAGGGCCGGTGAGCTTCCGTTCACGGGCTTCCCGGCTTGGATCGTTTCCGTGATCGGTTCGCTGCTGGTGGCGGCCGGTCTCGGGATCCGGCGACTCACCCCGTAATCGAGGCACGCGACGGTCCCTCTCAGGGACCGTCGCGTGCCTCCTCCCGTTCACCCGCGGTTCGGTAGTTCCTTCGTCGGGAGCTTGTGACGGCACCACTCGACGAACCTAAGTCGCAGGGAGTCGCCCGTCCATGGGCCGTCCGGCCTTTAGGGCTTTGGACTGGCTGCGTTTCCCACAACCAACCAGAGAGTAAAAGCCGAGCAAGCGGCTTGGCCGGAACGGCCTCGGCTACGCGCCTCCGCGCTCTCTTGACGACGGAACTGTGGTGATCACGTCCCACGCGGATCCGGCCGCCCCTTGTACGTGCTCACCGTGCTCGTCGCAGAAGCGGTACAGCAGCGGCCGCCACGCGCGTGCGCAGTTCGGTGCGCGCCGCCTGGTCGTCGAGGTTCTTGTACCCCCAAAGGACGTGGTGCAGCTGCCCGCTCCTCCGATAGAGCGAGATTGGGACGACGAGGCTCACGGGGCGTGAGACCTGACGCATCGTGTTAAAGCAGCTCCAGCAGCGTGAGTAGCCGGGGCCAGCGGCGTTGTGGCAGACCTCGCACACGCCGTCGCCGGCCGGCGGCGGAGCCGTGAGGGTCCAGATGTAGGGGTCCGTGAGCTCGGCGACCGTGCGGGCTCGCGGCGTCTGCGACACCCGCTATCCGAGCGTCAGCTGCTCCACCGGTTGCGCCATCGCGCTGACTACATCTAGAACGTCTTCAACGTCCTCCACGACCGTCGTTGCGGGATGCTCGGCGTAGCGTCGAGCCCAGTCCTCCTGCATCACGAGGTCCTTGACGAAGAAGAGCAGCTTTCCGTGCTCGAGCGCCAGCCGCGCCTGCATCTTCGCGCCACTCTTCGAGGCGGCTTCGATGACGACCGTGCCGATCGCCATCCCGCTCATCACCGCGTTCCGCATGGGGAACGAGATCTTCGTCGGAGGGCCGTCCGGCCAGAACTGCGAGACGAGGGCGCCGTGCTCGACGATCCGCCGGGCGAGGTCCTCATGCGCCCTCGGATGATGCGCGTAATGCCCGTTCCCATGACGGCGATCGTGCGCCCGCCCGCGTCCAACGCCGCCTCGTGTGCCGCGCCGTCGATCCCGAGCGCGAGCCCTGACAGGACCGTTACGTCCCGCTGCGCGAGCTCGCGCGCGAGCGTAGAAGCCCGCTCCAGTCCGCGCTCAGATGCGCGCCTCGTGCCCACAACGGCGACTGCCCGCTCGTCCTCGGGGACCAGCTGGCCGCGGACGAATAGGAAGGGCGGTCGGTCATAGACCTGGCGGAGATTCCGCGGGTATCCCTCGTCGAGAACGGTCAGGAGCTTCACACCGTCCGCCGCGAGCTCCTCGATGAGCCGCACATACGCGTCGACATCGTCGTCGCCGACTTCGCCGAGCATATTCGCCTCCTGGACCTCGAACGGCTCGAAGCCCGACCAGTCACGGCGAACGAGCCGGAGAGCGCTGCCGGCACCCTCGATCAGAGCCGGACCTGGCTCCAGCTGAGGCACGAGTGGGGCTACGAGGGCGAGGACGGCGGCCTGCTCGCTCACGTCAGTCATGGTGGAGTCCTGGTCGGCCACTCGAACATATGTTCGAGTGGAACTATAGGGCGCGGATCGGGCGAGGGGCCATCGGCGTTTGCGAGCGCGTCAGCTTAGGCCACCTCGGCGGGGCGCAACACCGTGCGCTCGCGCTGCACACCGCCCATCGCGATGGTCGGCATTGGGAGGGCGGCACCGACGGCACCGCCCTCTCCGGCTTCGCTCAGTCGAAGTGCGCGTCCCCCGTCAACGTCTCGCTGACGATTCCCGTTGTGAAGTCGAGCGTCGCGCTTCTCTCGCCTCCTGCGTGCAGGTTGGCGTAGCTGCCGCTCCCGGATACGACGACCCACTGTCCGACGAACGTGGCGACGTTCCCGTCGATCCTTGTGAGGGTGCTCTGGATACGGATCGTGATCGTGCCGCTCGATCCGGTCAGGACTCTGTCGATGTGCAGCTGCCCGCTACCGACGAAGTTGACGAACGGCTCGGTCAGCGTGCCCGCGTCGTTCACCGCTCCCGATGCGCTCCAGGTCCCCGTGAATGGTCCAACCACGATGCTGCTGCTGAACCTGACCGGCTGCGGCGGCGTCGCGGCTGCCGACGCCGCGAAAGCGCCCGCCAAGAGCGACGCCACGAGCACCAGCGCTGTGGCCAGAAGCGCTCCTCCGCGATTCACCGTCTTCTTGCTGGCTTCCATGCTTCGCCTCCTCTCCTAACTAGGTGACGGGACGGGGCGCCGTCGGCGCGAACCGCGACTCAGCGTCAACCCGCCGACGGCGGCGAGCGCCGCGCCGATTCCCGCGACTGCCCCGAGTCCGGCATCCGTCCAGTCGAAGCCGCCGCCGGCGTGCACGACGATCGACGTGACCTTCGGCGCCGGCTGCGTGAACGGCGCTTCGCTCTTGGGCTCGCCCGCGGACAGGCGATCTCCGGTCGTGCCGGGAAGATGGCTCAGCTGTCTCGAAGCGGGGCCGAGACCGGGACGCGTGAACGGCGACCCGTTCTTCGGCTCACCGCCCGCGAGCGCGACTGGCGCGACTGCCGTGGCGAGGGAGATCGTCGCAAGTGCGATGCGGGTAGTTCTGGAGACGTTCACCCCGTACCTCCTTCTTCAGGCCGCCTCGTGCGGCCGATGAGGGGACGGTGCGCCTCAGTGATTTCGCCTGCGCTTCAGTCAGTTTCGCGACCGTAAATCACCCTGCTGATAGCCACCTTTCACGCTCGGTGGTACGTTCGATCGGTCGTGAAGTTCCGGTTGCTCGGGCTGCTCGAGGTGAGCGAGCGCGGCCGCGTGATAGGCCTCCCCCGCGGCAAGGAGCGCGCACTGCTCGCGATGCTGCTGCTGCACGCAAACGAGCCGGTCTCGAGCGATCGCCTCGTCGACGAGCTCTGGGGCGAACGACCGCCGGAGCACGCGGCGCAGACCGTCCGGATCTACGTCTCGCGCCTGCGGAAGGCGCTTGGATCTGACCGCGTGCAGACGACGCCGGCGGGTTACCTGCTGCAGCTGCGGCCGAGCGAGCTCGACGGCGAAGAGTTCGAACGGCTCGCGCGGCAGGGACACGAGGCGCTCGAGGGCGGCGAGCCGCACCGCGCCGACCGGTTTCTGGCCGAGGCGCTGGCGCTCTGGCGGGGTCCCGCCCTGGCGGATTTCCGCTTCGAGAGCTTCGCCCAGGCCGAGATCCGCCGGCTCGAGGAGCTGAAAGCCGCCGCGAGGGCAGACCGGATCGACGCTCGTCTCGCCGCGGGCGAGGCCAACGGTCTCGTCGCCGAGCTAGAGGAGCTCGTCGCCACCAACCCGCTGTGGGAGCGCCCCCGCGGGCAGCTGATGCTCGCGCTGTACCGAGCGGGGAGGCAAGCGGAAGCCCTCGACCTATATCGCAGGACGCGCGCGCTGCTCGCGGACGAGCTCGGAATCGAGCCGAGCCCGCAGCTGCAAGCGCTTGAGCGCGCGATCCTGAACCAGGATCCGGAGCTGGCGACGCCCGCGCGTTCGGTTCAGCGCGCGGTCGCGCGCCGCGGCGGTCGCCTCGTGCTCGCCGGCGGCGTCCTGATCGCGTCAGCCGCCGTGGCCGCGACCGTCCTCGTAAGTCGTGGAGGAGGCGGGCTGTCGACACTCGCTCCCGGTTCCATCGGCCTGATCCGCACAAGGACGAATCACATCGCCGCTCAGATCGCGGTCGCAGGTCGACCCGCTCGGCTCGCCGTGTCCAACGGCAGTGTCTGGGTCGTAGGCGACGACTCCGGAACGATCACGGCCGTCGATCCGGAACGGCGAGATGTCACGAAGCTCTTCGCCGTAGGCGGATTTCCGAGCGACGTCGCCGCCGGCGAGGGAGCGCTCTGGGTCCTCGACGGAGAAAGCCGCGTGCTCGCCAAGGTCGACCCCACTTACGGGCCCGTCGGCAAGCGCAGACTGGGGCGTCCGAACCCGCTGTACGACCAGAGCCGCGAGTCGCTCGACCCGACGTCAGTAGCGGCGGTCGCAGCCGGTCTCGGCTCCGTCTGGACGACCGACGGCACGAGCCGCTTGACGCGTGTCGACCCAGCCAGCCTCAGAGTCGTCGGCAGAACCGATCTCGATGCCGCGCTCACCGACGTCGCCGTCGGTGCAGGCGCGGTATGGGCGATCAGCGGCACGTCGGCCAGCGTCATCCGCCTCGATCCCCGCGGCCGTATGGTCGGGCGGATCACGATCGTTTCGACCCCCGGCTACGACTCGCCGTACCCGCTCGCAGTCGACGTCGGCGCAGGCTTTGTGTGGGTGCTGAACGGCAACACGGCGACGGTCACGAAGATCGACCCGCAGCAGCGGACCGTCGTGGCCACGATCCCGATCGGGATCGATCGCAGCCCGATCCGGCTTGCGTTCGGCGCAGGGGCCGCCTGGGTCGCCAACCGCGACGGAACGCTCGCTCGGATCGACCCAAACACGAACGAGACGAAGATCATCCCCGTCGGACACCGACTCGACGACGTCGCCGTCATCGACGGCACGGTCGTGGTCACGAGCGGCGTTGGCCTGGCCGGCGGCACGCTTGCGAGCCCGAACGTGGGCGCCGTGCGCGTACACGCCCTGCCGACCTCGTCCTGCTCGCCGATCTACTACGAGGGCGGCGAACGCCCGCAGTTCCTGATCGCGTCCGACCTGCCGCTCCAGGGCCCGACGCTCAACGTGCAGCTGAGCCAGGCGATTCGCTTCGTCTTGAGGCAGCATCGCTTCCGCGCAGGCTCCCTTGCCGTCGGCTACCAGTCCTGCGACGACTCCACCGCCAAGCTCGCTCGCTGGTCAAAGGCGAGGTGCGCGGCGAACGCTCACGCGTATGCCAACGACAAGAGCGTGATCGGCGTGATCGGCACTGTCAACTCACCGTGCGCGCAGATCGAGCTTCCCATCCTCAACCGCGCCCGGGGGGGGCCGCTCGCGATGGTCAGCCCCGCGAACTCCTACGTGGGCCTAACCCACCGTGGGCCGGGCACTGAGCCGGGCGAGCCTCGACGCTACTACCCGACCGGCACCCGCAACTACGTCCGCGTCTTCGCCGCGGACGACGTCCAAGGCGCCGCGGATGCGCTGCTCGCCAAGCAGCTCCGAGTACGAAGCGTGTACTCGGTCAGCGGACGTTTCGCATACGACATCGGCATCGCGGCCGCGTTCCGCGCGGCTGCGCGCAGGCTCGGGATCAGAGTCGTCGGCTCCGAGACCTTGCAATTCCCCGACCCGCAGCCCGCACTCGTCGCAGCCCGGGTGCGGAAGGCTCGCGCAGACGCCGTCTTCATCGGCACTGTCCCCGACTTCCCGCTCATCGGAGAGCTAATCAAGCACCTGCGCGCCGAAGGCATCAGGATCATCGCGCCCGACGGCTTCAGCGCCTTCGACAGGACCCTCACGATGCTCGGCCCCGCCGCCGAGGGCATGACGGTAAGCGTCGCCGGTCTACCGAACGCGCACCTCCCGGCTGCCGGAAAGGAATTCGTCGCGGCGTTCGGCAGAGCGGTTGGCCAGACGCCGCGCCCCTACTCGGTACGGGCCGCCGGAGCGGCAGAGGTGCTCCTCGATGCCATCGCGAGATCGAATGGGACGCGGGCCTCGGTGACGAGGAAGCTCTTCGAGACCAAGATCGCGAACGGCATCCTCGGCAGCTTCACGTTCGACGCGAACGGAGACACGACGGCAGCCGCCGTCACCATCTACCGGATCGCCCACGGAGCTCCAGAGGTCTTCAGGGTGATCACGCTGCCGCCGCCGAGACTCGCTCCCCGTCATCAATGATGGGCTCCTATGTCAATCGCGCTGTCGCGGCGTCCTGGCGGAGTTGCTGGTAGACGACATCGGAGAGGTGTCGTTTGAGCGCGCGGACGGCGTCGCGTCGGGTGCGGCCTTCGCTGCGGCGGCGTTCGATGTAGGCGCGTGCTCGCGGGTCGATTCGCGCTTGCGTGAGCGCGATCATGTGGACCGCGTGGTTGAGGCGGCGGTTGCCGCCCTTGTTGAGTCGGTGGCGGTTTGTGTGTCCGGTGGAGGCTGGGATCGGTGCGGTGCCGTTCATGCGCGCGAAGCGGGCCTTGCTCGCGATCCGGTGGACGTCGCCGACCTCGCCGATCAGGCGGGCGGCGATCAGATCACCCACGCCGGCGAGCTGCGGCAGGCCGCTGCCGCTTTCGCGGACGAGTGCGCGTAGCTCGCGCTGCGTTTGCTTGATCTCGGTGTCGGGGCGAGTCAGCGTCTCGATCCTGCGGCGCGCGAGGCCGCCCTGGAGGCGTTCGTCGCCTGCGAGCAGCCGTTCGGCCCGCTCGAGCTGGACGCCGCAGCTGAGCGTGCGGATCTGCTGTTCGTAGCCGGGGTGGAGCGAGACGAGGTCGACGTGGAGCCGGTTCGCGGTCCGGATCCGCTCGGCCACCAGCTGGGCGCGGTAGTCGCAGAGCAGCTTCAGGTCGCGGGAGAGCGAGTCGACGCGGACCGGCGGCAGCGTCTCCTCTCTCGTGGTGATGCGCGCGATCGCGAGCGCGTCCCGCGGGTCGCTCTTGCCCTGTCCGCGCAGCCTTGTCGTTGTCGTTCCGTCAGCGAGCCGCGCACGTCGACGACTGTTTCGCCCCGCTCGAGCAGGAAGCAGGCGATCCCGCGTCCGACCCAGCCGGTGCTCTCGACGCCGAAGCGCCGCTCGCCCGGCGCCATTCTCAGCACCCAGGCATGCAAAGCGCGGTGCGCGCGCGGCTGGTTGCCGAACTCGCGGGCGGCGAGCTCGCGGCCGAGCTCATCGACCAGCGAAACGGCGAGCGAGCTCTTGTGGGCGTCGATCCCGATCGTGACCATCAAGACCTCCTCCGGCTCGGAAGTACGATTCGGGCCGAGCGGCGCGCAAGCACGCGTAGGGCAGCCACGCTCCTATGAAGCGACGCCGACTCGACCACCAGGGTGAGCCCCGGAGGGACACCCACCGTGAAGGCCGAAGGCCATTCCGGGCATACATCTGTCGAGTCACCTCCGGGGCTCGTCCGCCATCAACAAACGACGGTGGACCACCCGAGCATTAACACGGATGCATCTGTGTCTCGCCGGCTATCGCGGTGGATAGCTCGGCGCGAGAGATGCGAGCGCGAAGCCGTTGCGCGCGGCGGCAGAGGCGCCGTGAGTCAGAGCCCGAGGACGAGCGCGAGGGCTGCGTCGAGGTCTCGGAGTTCGGAAGCGTTCAGTCGACCGACGGACCGGCCGAGACGCTCGGGGCTGATCGCGGTCGTCTGCTCGACGAGTACGCGAGTCGGGGTGCCGGCGATCTCGATCGTCGGCCGGAAGGAGCGCGGTGGGGCCGAGGCTGAGGTAGGCGAGACGAGCACGGTCGAGAGCGCAAGCAGCTCGTCGGCCTGGACAACGACGGCGTAGCGTGCGCCACGCTGCTCGGAGCCGCGCGCCTCGCGCGGAAGGCGCAGCCGGAAGAGCTCGCCCCGGACCACGTGCTACTCGGACTCGACCCAGGCGGCCGCGATCGCGTCCATCTCGGCCCGGATGCGGCGCGCCTCAGCGAGGTCGTCGGGATCGGCGGCGGCGGCGGCGGCCTCGAGCCGCAGCGCGCTCTTCCGCCGCCGCGCCTCCGCGGCCTCGTGCAACGCCAGCCGGATCGCTTCCGAATCGCTGTGGCCCTCGTTGCGCAGCACCGCGAGATCCTGTTCGGAGCGCTCGTCCAGCCGCGCTTGCACCGTTCTCGCCACGCGGCCAGCGTACCACAAAACGTACTACAATTCTCCGTCAGCGCTCGATGCGGAGGCCGCGGCCGAGTCGACGATCGCGAACGAGTTCACGCTCGAGCTCCATCATCCGCCGCATCCGCACGAGTCGTTCGGCGTCGCGCCGGCGCTCGCTGGCGTCGAGCATGCGGACGCAATCGACCACGGAAGCGACCGCGGGACGCGCGCCTTGGCCGAGGTTCTCGCGGTTGGCGCGGATCCGCAGGTCGTCGTAGCCGCGCGTCCCCCACGGCTCCGGCACGGTCCGTAACTCGCCGGCTCGCGTCCGCTTCGTCACGGGCTCATTCGAGCCGAGCCGGTCCGCCAGAGCAGGCTCATCCGCGCCGAGCTCCTCCAGGGCCCGGGCGAGCCTGCGCAGGTTCTCCGGCTGCAAGGAGGGCACGACGTCGAGCCCGTCAGTCACCTCGGCGCTGCCGTGGACGACCCGGGCGAAGCCGCCAACGACGACGTAGGCGACCCGCTCGTGGTCGAGCGCCGCGAGCAGCGCGTACGGGTCGAAGGCGGCGCGCTTGGTCATCGCCTCCGCTCCAGCTTCTCCAGCAGTGCCTGGACTCGCTGCTGTGGCGCCTGCCCGACGCTCGTCTCGAGCTCGGCATCCAGTTCCGGCGTCGCCTGCCGCTCGCCGATTCCGACCTCGAGCACAAAGCCGCACGCCTCCACGACGGCCGAGAGATTCGCGAAGCTCGGCTCCTGGCCGCCGATCTCCCAGCGCGCGACCTGGGCCCGCTCCCGACCGAGCCGCTCCGCCAGTTCGGCTTGCGTCAATCCCGCCTTGAGCCGGGCCTCGCGGATGATCTGCGCCGCAGTCATACTGAAGGGGATTCTACGCTCGTGTTGCCTCGGCCTCGCGTGTCTGATAAGTTACCAGCGCGATGAAGGGTTCGCCGGACCAACTCTCGCTTCCGCTGTTCGAATCGCACGCAGAGCAGCAGCGTTCGCCCACGCCTCGTCCTAGGGCGCTCGAGCCGATGCCGCAGCGCCGTGTCGCTCCTAGTCGCGCGCTGTCGCAGCCTGTCGCGGACCGAGCTCCTGCCGCGCGCGGATCGTCGCCGGCGCTTCTGACCACGAGCGAAGCCGCGGAGGCACTCCACGTCCACCCGCGCACGGTTCAGCGCCTCGTGGAACGCGGCCAGCTTGACGCGATCCACCTCGGCGCCGCCGTTCGCTTCGATCCACGAGACGTCGCCGAGCTAACCGCGCGGCACAAGCGCACGAGCCATCAATCCGTACCGGCGGCCGTCGACGTCCTCCGACCCGGCCGGCCGGTTCGCATCTCGTTCGCCGACCGGCTACGGTCGCAACACGGATGAGCATCGAGCGGGCGACGCGAACCGACGGCCGCACCGTCTACGTCGTGCGCTGGTACGAGAGCGGGCGCGGCAGCACCAAGCGCAAACGCACCTTCGACCGCCGCCGCGACGCCGAGCTCTTCGAAGCATCGATCCGCCGGGCGCGCCAGCTCGGCCAGCTCGCCTCGGAGGTGATCGGCTCGAACGCCACGCTCGAGGAGTTCCTCGTCGAATGGTGGGACACCTACGCCGCCACGCACCTGCGCCCGAACACGCTCGCGACCTACACGACGCTGCTCGACAAGTGGATCGTCCCCTACCTCGGCCGCAAGCGCCTCCGCGAGATCACGCGCGAGACGATCGACAACTACGCCGCCCGCCTCCGCGTCGACGGAGCCGGCGCACCTACGATCAACCGAGCGCTGGGAGTGCTCCAGGGCGTCTTCCACCGCGCGGTCGAGTGGCGGCGGCTGGCGTGGAACCCGGTCGTCGGCGTGCGCCGTGTCGCACACAGTCGCGCCGAGACAATCGACGCCCGCACGCCCGAGACGCTCGAGGCTATCCGCGCCCGGCTCGACTCC
>Ga0070707_100004912_pt1 | contig 12527 bp, 9 predicted proteins | sample KBSK5502metaG_FD_65468 | JGI IMG/M metagenome (GOLD analysis project Ga0070707, IMG submission 65468) | Corn, switchgrass and miscanthus rhizosphere microbial communities from Kellogg Biological Station, Michigan, USA - KBS K5-50-2 metaG | ecosystem: Host-associated > Plants > Roots >... | reverse complement strand
GCATACCCGTCCCGCAGTTGCGGGATAACCGACGAGCAACGCTGGAGAGACGAAAAAGCGGCGCAACCGGAAGCGGCGAGAACGCTGCAGGCTGTCTGGCGGCGTTGCTCGCTCGTCATAACGCGATGGCGGGACGGACATGTTCCTCGCTCGCGCCTTGCCATCCAGCCTGCAGCATTCCCGCTGCGGCGTGGTTGAGTTTTTCAAAAGGCTCCTAAGGAGCGGGCGATGGCGTCGTCGCCGCTGGACTAGTTGCCACAGTCGCCTCGGCTGAAGCGGCTGGGCTTGCTCCTGGCGCGGTGGTTTCAGTTTTTTGTTCGCAAGCCGCAAGCAGCGCGGCGCCAGCCAAAATGCAGATGTATTTTTTCATAAGCTTAAGTCCAAGCTGGAATCCTCGGTTATATCCTGATTCGGAGCAAGGCTACTTTTAGTCTCGCGAATGCAACAATTAAAACGGTGCTTCGTACTTCATGCCGTGGGCCTCGGCCACCGCCTGACAGGTTAATTTTCCGTTGTGCGTGTTAATTCCGCCGATAAGCGCCGGTTGTTTCTGGCAAGCCTTCTCCAAACCGAAATCGGCCAGCAATTCAACGTAGCGATAGGTGATATTGGTCAGGGCCTGGGTCGCCGTGCGGGCGTAGGCCGCGGGCATGTTGGCCACACAATAATGCGTCACGCCCTCTTCAACGTAAATCGGATCGAGGTGCGTTGTCGGCCGGGACGTTTCTGCGCAGCCCCCTTGGTCGATCGCGATATCCACCAGCACACTGCCTGCCTTCATTTTTTTTAACATCGCGCGCGTGATTAATTTCGGCGCCTTTGCTCCGGGCAGGAGCACGGCACCGATTAAGAGATCGACATTCGGCATCAGCTCCTGCAAATGCGATTCGCTCGAGTAAAGGGTGTGGGCACTACCCATTGTAATATCAAGGAAGCGCATCCGCTCGAGATCAACCTCCAGAATGGTTACGTCGGCGCCAAGGCCGGTGGCCATGCGAGCGGCGTTCACGCCTGCCGTCCCACCTCCAATAACGACAACACGCCCCGGCAGCACGCCGGGCACACCGCCGAGCAACACGCCGCTGCCGCCATGATGTTTTGCCAAAAAAAACGCCCCCATCACCACACTCATGCGTCCCGCGATCTCGCTCATCGGCTCAAGCAAAGGCAAGCGGTTGCCAATCTGAATCGTCTCATATGCCACTCCCGTTACGCCAGATTTGAGCAATGCTTCAGTGAGCGGCTTGCTCGCGGCCAGATGCAAATATGTGAACAGAATCTGCCCTCGGCGCAAAAGTGGAAATTCGGATTTAAGCGGCTCTTTCACTTTCACAATCAACTCCGCGCGGCCAAAAACATCCTTGGCAAGGTCGACAATTTCCGCGCCGGCTTTGGTGTACTCCTGGTCTGGATATCCAGAGCCAGCGCCAGCGCCTTTTTCCACGAGCACGGAATGGCCGCGTCGCTTCAATTGTTCAACGGCGGAGGGTAGCAGGGCAATCCGTTGCTCCTGCTCTTTAATTTCCTTCGGAATGCCGATGATCATTGAGAAAGTGAGAAGTGATTAGTGAGAAGTGAGAAGGAGGAAGCAAGCCAAATTACCTCTCACTTTTCACCTCTCACTTCTCACAATCCCTTTCAATTGAGCGACGGATCATCCGGAGCAGCGGCCAGCATTTTGTACCACGGCCCAAGTCCCCGCATGATTTCGAACCAAAGTTTCGATAACCGTTCCGGTTTGAGCGCCGCGCGGCTCGGCTCCTGAACAATCCACGCTTTTTGCTTCATTTCCGCTTCAAGTTGGCCAGCCCCCCACCCGGCGTAACCGACAAAAGCACAGATCGACACTGCATCGGCGCCGGTTCGCGCGCTTGCTTCACCCACATCCACAGCGTGACTCAACCTCAAGCCTTCTCCCTTTTGCCATTCGAACGTCGCGAACATCAATTGGTTGCGTTCCACCGGGCCACCGAAAAAAACCGGAACGTCTGCCAATCCTTCCGGTGGCGTTTCAGTCACCACCTCAGCTACCCTCTTATCCAGCGGCCGGTTAATGATCACGCCGAGTGCGCCGTCATCCGGGTCGTGTGCGGAGATAAATAGGACGGCCCTGCGGAAATTTGGGTCGAGCATGCTGGGATGCGCGACTAGTAACGAACCGGCAAAGCTCCGCCGGCTCTCTTCACCGATATTACGCATGCAAAATAGAACGTGCACGACCAGCGAACGCAAGCTATACATTTGCAAAGCGACCAATTCACAGCCGAAGTTTCTCCCAAAGCCAAAATCGACAATCCCCCGCTGAACCGTCCCAATCACCAGTTGTAAATGCCCGATCATGCCGGTCAAATTCGCTCAAAATTTTGTTGCGGCAGCCTTTAAGCTCGGCTAGTAGCTGCCCAGCTTTAGAAGATTGTTCTGGGGGGAACAGCCGCCCTTCACGCCCATCGGGCGTGGGGGGCGGTACTTTTTGGGGTGAAAGTCTGCGTGTTTCTTAATGCTCATGCCCGTGCCCGTGCTCATGCTCATGCTCATGCTCATGCTCGGATAGATTGAGCAGAGCAAACGTCCAACGCTCAACGTCCAACGTCCAATGCCGAAACCAGCCAGCCGTAAGAGGATCTCCTGGCCAATTGCGTTGACGCTCATCGCACTCATCGGCGCGGGCCTCATTCTCGTGATCCTTCTGCGGATAGAGAGTTGGCCGGCGCGTACTGCCAGTAAAAGCGTGGATGAACTCGAACGCCTCGGAAAAGAGCTAGGCTCAGCTTTCGTCGACATCGCCCATCTGCAACCGCGTATCACGATCAACAACCGCGTCTACCTAGAACAGACGACACCGACGACTGAGTTGTCTATCGTGTCCCAGCGATTGGAAATCGAACATGAATTTCAAAGCACGTGGGCGGGAAGCTCCAAGCGCGTGAAACTGCATGGCACGTTTTTGGCCAAGGCTGGGTTCGATTTGCGGCAAAGTTTTTCGATTGATCTGCGCCCCGACGAAGTCATCGTCCAGCTACCCCATGCCAAAATCCTCGGAGTCGAACAGCAGCAAGTGGATGTGCTCGCATTCGAGAATGGGTTTTGGAACCGCATTTCGGCCGGTGATGTGGAGAATGAATTGTCGATCTTACCGCAATTAGCGCGGCAAAAAGCAATAGAAGCCAATCTGCCCAGTGAAGCGGAGCGCTCGTTGCAAGAACAACTCGAGGCCCGCCTTCATCTGCCGCAACCACTGCGCCTGATTTTTACGACATCTGCACGGCAACAATAGGTGGCCTCTGGGTCCTGCGGCTCAGCTACTTAGGCTTTCCCAGCGCTGCCTTTGCGGCTAAAGCAGTGCCATCCCGATGCGAAGAAAAGGTTTGCTGCTGCTGATCTGCGTGTCGGTTTTGCTCGCGGCAGTACTCGCCATTTTGCTTGCCCCATTGTCGGTCTCAAGCGGTTTGCGCCTCTGGGCCCGATGGCAGGGCAGGCAGCAAAAGCTGCTGATTGAGCTCGGCAAAATCGATGCGCACCTTCTGCGACCGGTCACAATTCGAAAGCTGCGTATCAGGGATACAAAAGGCTCCCCCTTTCACATCGAGATCAACGCCGATCAGATAACTGTCGATCTCAATCTGGCGAGAATCTTAATCGGAGCACGCGGCCGCACCATCCGTTCCTTGTCGGCGGAGACTCTGCAACTGCGGATCAATCGCAATTTATCTGCGGAGGAGGCGCGAAAATCGCAGCTCGCCTGGGCGACGCTGCAAAAACTATTGCCTGACAACTTCTATTTGCCCAGGCTCGATCTTCGGATTGAAGATGGCGCCAACGTGTTGTTGCTGCGCAACGCTGCGCTTTCCGCGAGCGAGATTGAGGCAGGCCGTTTTAAGGCGGACGAGGTTACTATCGCCTCGCCATTATTTCATCAAACCTATTCAAACCTGCGCGGCGCGACCAAATGGGAGGACAATCGGCTCACGCTCGGCGGAATCACGCTTGCTCGAGGACTAGATCTGTTATCGGCCACCATGGATCTTTCCCATCTGGGCAAAGAGCGTGCTGATTTTCAATTTGATCTCGACACGTTCGGGGGAAAAATTCGCGCCAGCTTTTCCGATGAATGGCGGCCCGGGCACGCGGTGTGGAGTTTCGCGGGTTCGGCCAGCGACATCTCACTTGCCCAAACTGCCGAAGCAATCGGCTTTGCCGATCAGCTGGGTGGATCGCTCCACGCCGGTAAGCTTACTTTTCGCGGTGACCCGCACGACCTGACGCGCGCCACCGTTTCTGTTTGGTTCGAATTGACCGACCTAAGCTGGCGCGATCGGGCGGCTGAAGTGATCATGCTCGGCGCCGCCATTTACAACCGGCAAATCCAACTTCAGCAGCTTTACCTAAAACAGCGCAACAACCAGCTGACGATGAGCGGCCAAGGATCGCTCCCGGCCAAATCATCCGATTGGCTCAGTCCCGACTTTCGCGGCACTATTTCGGGCTCGATTAACGATCTCGGCCCGTTTGCAAGTCTCTTCGGCGCTAAACCGGACGACTTTGGCGGAGCCGTTGCGATTGATGGCACGGTGAATGCCCGCGAACGAGAAATCGGCGGCCATGTCACAGCAAGCGGCAATTCATTGTCGATCTTTAAAACGCACATCGACAGTTTCATTGCGAATTTCAATTTGAAAGCAAGCGACCTCGAAATTGAGCAGTTCGATTTGAGGCGCAAACAAGATTGGTTGCATGCCGAAGGCAAGATCGACCTTGGGAGCGGGCACACTTATTCGGGCTCAGTCAGTGCCGAGGTAAGGAACCTGTCCGATTATTTATCGTTCTTCGGCCAAACCGATGTGGCCACTTCGATTCCGGCTTCAGCTCACATGCAATTTGCGATCGATTCAGGAATATGGAGCGGCAACGCCATCATAACGACTACTACTTCACGACTCGATGTCGGGGCGATCTCCCTTCCACTGCGGATTGGAGAAGATTGGAATGAATTTTCAATGACGCCATTAAACATCATCTTCAGCTTTCCAGTGCTCTCACTCGACAAAAGTCCGCGCTGGTTCGGCCTGGGACTTGTGCGTGGCGGAATTTTGAGCGGAGGAATTCACCTCTCAGGAACGCTGCAACATCCAAACATCGACGGAGACGTGCAGTTGATAAATGGAACCATGCAGAATGAAAGGCTCGGTTTTAATGCAATAAGCGGTCGCCTCCGATTGAACGGAAGCCGCGGGGTGATCGATTTCCTTCACCTTAGCAATAAAGACGTCGATCTTTCGTTTCGGGGGAAGATGGACATCAGCGATGCCGATGATGCAACGATTGCCGTAAACGGCACGCTCCCGTTATTTGATATGACGTCCTATCCGGTCACTTGCGTCAGCGGAGTGATGGTTTCGCCGACCGATACAATGTTCGCACCGATTGTTAACCAAATAGAGTTTCGCGGTGGCCTGATCAATCGCACCTGGAGGCTAACGTTGCAGCCGACTGCCCGTGAATTGTTTGAACCCACGAGCCTTGCGGCACGAACAATTCCGGTCTGTATTAGCCCGATCGCGAATGGCAGAATGCTGATGCTCGGTACGTATTCACCACCGCAACCTCCAGCAGTTCACCATCGCAAACGGACCGGGCGCCGTTAGGCGACCGTTGGGTACGCTTGGGTGTCCCGTTCCGTTTTTGTCATGATCAACCAACGCGAAAGTTTTTGTTCGAGATCGCTGGTCAAATCAACACGGAAATCTTCGCCGGCGTCGACGCACAACGAATCGTTAGGCCCACGATCGAACAAAAGCTGAACCGGACGTTGGCCGGGCGAGCTGGCAAGAATTTCCCGGACCGCGCGCAGATCGTCGCTCGTGGTTGCCACCGGAAAACGGAGCAACACCGCAGGTTCTTCCTCGAATACCGATACCGATCCTTCGTCCCCGTTTGCCGCGCGGTAAGGCTTCTCACGCGTTACCAATCGAAGCTTTTGCGCGATGGCACGCACCGACTCGCCGCGCGTGTCGGTCGTCCCCTGAATCTCAGCCACGCGACCACTCGCGAGCAGATCAGCGACTTGAACGTAGAGCTCGTTCCAAATCACGACTTCGAGGGTGCCGGTTAAGTCTTCCATCCAAGCCACCGCAAACGGCTTGCCTTCCCTGCGGGTGAACTTCTTGTCGATCTGCACCAGCACGCCGGCGACTTTGAACGGTACCCGATCCGCCAATTCAGCCAGCGAGGCAATCGTCTGATAATTTTTCCCGGCGAAGAGATCGACATAGCCATCCAGCGGATGACCGCTAACATAGAGGCCTAACAACTCTTTTTCGTAGGAAAGTTTCTCGTGCTCGCCCCAGGGCCGCACCGCTCGTTTCCTCGACGCCTGCGCTTCTATCTCACCAAACAAAGAAACCTGACCAGCTGCGCGGTCCCGATGCGCCGCGGCAGACGAGGCAAGTGCTTCGTCGATCGAGGAAAACAGTTCCGCGCGGTCGCGCCCAAGAAAATCAAACGCGCCGGCCTTGACCAGACTTTCGAGCATCTTGCGGTTAGCGACGCGTGTGCCGAGGCGACCGCAAAAATCTTCCAGCGATATGAATTGGCCATTCCGCCGGCGCTCTGAGATTGATATCTCCATGGCGGCTTCGCCGACGTTCTTGATCGCAGCCAATCCATAACGGATGGCGTTGTAGGCGCTACCGCCAGTTGCAGCCGTGGCCAATCCTTCCACACCGCGGCGGTGAGCGACCGCGGCCACAGTTTCCGGAGTAAATTTCAAACCGCTTTTGTTAATATCTGGCGGCAGGATCACGATCCCCATCCTTTTACATTCACCGACGAATACGGAAATTTTGTCTGTGTTATTGATTTCATTGCTGAGCAACCCGGCCATGAATTCGACCGGATAATGCGCCTTGAGGTAGGCGGTCTGATAACTGATGACGCCGTAAGCGGCACTGTGGCTCTTGTTAAATCCGTAACCGGCAAATTTTTCGAGCAAATCGAAAATGGCATTGGCCTTTTTCACCGGAATTCTGTTTGTGCGCGCGCAACCCTCGATGAAATTCTTCCGCTCCTTTGACATCTTTTCCTTGTCCTTCTTGCCCATGGCCCGACGGAGAAGATCGGCTTGCGCGAGTGAATAGCCGGCGAGTTTACTCGCCGCCGCCATGACCTGTTCCTGATAAATCATGACCCCATAGGTGTCAGCGCAGATCTCTTCGAGGAGCGGATGCAGATACTTGATAGGGGCCTTTCCTTTTTTCGCTTTCACGAATTCCGGAATCAATTCCATCGGCCCCGGCCGGTAGAGCGCGATCAATGCAATAATGTCGTCGAGCTTCTGCACATCGAACTGCTTCGACAAATTCGTCATCCCGCCGGATTCCATCTGGAAAAGACCGATGGTTTCCCCGCGGTTGTAAAGGTCGAAAGCGGCCTTGTCGTCGAGCGGGATATTCTTCAGCGAAAAATCCGGCTCGCGATTGCGAAGAAGGGCAACCGTGTCCTCGATCACAGTCAGCGTTTTGAGACCGAGAAAATCCATTTTCAGCAACCCGAGATCGTTGAGCGGACCCATCGGGTACTGACTGATGACGTCATTGCCCTTCACGTCGCGACAGAGGGGGATGTATTCGGTCAAATCCCGATCAGCGATGACTACCCCGGCAGCGTGCACACCGGCGTTGCGCGACAGACCTTCGAGGGTCTTTCCGAATTCGAAAAGCTGTCTTGTCTGCGGCTCGGTCGCGATCGCCCGTTTCAGGTCCAGACTCTTTTCGGCCGCTGAATCGAGGGTGATGTTTAACTCGTTCGGAATCATTTTGGCGATCCGATCCGCCGCCGCGTAGGGCAAGCCCATGACACGACCAACATCCCGCACCACGCTTTTTGCCTTCAATTTTCCAAAGGTGATGATTTGCGCGACACGACGTTCGCCGTATTTCTGGCGCACGTACTCGAGCACTTCGCCGCGCCGGGCTTCGCAAAAATCGACATCAATATCGGGCGGCGAGATGCGGTCGGGATTGAGGAAACGCTCGAAGATCAATCCATATTGCAACGGATCGATATCGGTAATGCCGAGTACATATGCGACGAGCGAACCCGCCGCAGATCCACGACCCGGACCAACCGGGATACCGCGCTCTTTGGCGAAATGGATAAAATCCCAAACGATGAGGATGTAACTAACGAACCCGGTTTTCTCGAGTACGCCCAGCTCGTATTCAAGACGCTCGCGCAGCTGATTGTCGATCTCCCGATTGGCATAACGCTGTTCCAAGCCTCTTTCACAAAGATCGCGTAAGTACGCTTTGCGCGAGACGCCGTTCGGGACCGGGTATTCCGGATATTTTGATTTTCCCAGCTCGATTTCCAGATTGCATCGCTCTGCGATCTCCAATGTATTCGTGATCGCTTCTGGAAAATCCTTGAACACTTCGCGCATTTCTTCCGGCGATTTGAAATACAATTCCGGCGTGTAACGCATCCGATCCTGGTCGCTGACCATTTTTCCAGTGCCGATGCAAAGCATGACGTCATGCGCGTCGTGATCGCGCCGGCGTAGAAAATGAACGTCGTTCGCTGCAACCAGGCCGACGCCGAGGTCTTTTGCAATACCTGGGAGGACCCGGTTGCAGATCCGCTGTTCCGCCATCCCATGATCGTGCATTTCGATAAAAAAATTCTCCGATCCGAGAATATCGCGATACTCGGCCGCGGCTTGTTTTGCCATGTCGATCCTGTTCGCCTGAATGGCGGAGTTGACTTCACCGGCGAGACAGCCGCTGAGTCCAATCAAACCAGCGCAATGCTGGGCCAGGAGTTCCTTGTCGATCCTAGCCCGGTAATGAAACCCGTCCAGATGCGCAGTCGAAATCAACTTAATCAGGTTGTGATATCCGGTCCCGTCGCGCGCGAGCAAAGTAAAGTGATATGCCGATTCCCGCGACGAAATCGAGCGGTCTTTGTGCGAGCGCGGCGCGATATAGGCTTCGCAGCCGATGATCGGCTTGACGCCCGCATTCATCGCTTCCTGGTAAAACTCAATCGCGCCGAAAAGGTTTCCGTGATCGGTCACCGCCACCGCCGGCATCTTAAATTCCTGCGTCTTTTTCATCAGCTCCTTCATCCGAATCGCGCCATCGAGCAATGAGTATTCGGTGTGGAGATGAAGATGAACGAAAGAATCGCGAGGCATTATTCGACTAAAGCGGAAAACATCAAACGCTCAACGCTCAACTTTCAATGTCGAAATGGCTCATCACGCATCACCGGCAATGGGGGCTGCTTGCGCAGCCCGTCGAAAACCGATCGTTATTTTTCCCGACCAGAAGATTCGACAGGCATGGATCGGCGACGTCACCGGCATTCCCGGACTCGGTTCTCTTTACTGGGACAATCCAAGTGGCATTCGTGACGAGGCCGAATTCCTCGCCACCTATAATGAAGAGACCGCACACGAGCTTGCCCGAGCACACGGCATCACGTATGTCGTCACAACTCCGAACGGCGGAAGTGTAGTGGCTTATCATTACATGTGGCAGGGAAACAAAACCTCACCGCAGATTCGGCAGACTCTCGCCTACCGGCTCGCCGCCCCAAGGCCGTCTCCGCCGTCGTGGTTGCAGCTCGTCCCGACCGGCGACGGAGCCCTCGCGGTCGAAGGCATCCGCATTTATCGCGTTTTATAGATCGCGAAACGACGCTTGCATCGATCGCGTCTTGTTGCTAAGAGAGCGCGTGCCGCGCTCAGCTTTCGATTGCAAAGTGGCGCGTGGTGGCAAGCTTACATCGACATGAAAAAACTGGAAGCGATCATCAAGCCGTTCAAGCTCGAGGAAGTAAAAGAGGCGCTGGCCGAGCTCGGGATTGAGGGAATGACCGTGACGGAAGTCAAAGGATTCGGCCGGCAAAAAGGCCACACCGAGATTTATCGAGGCAGTGAATACACCGTCGATTTTCTGCCGAAAGTGAAGGTGGAAGTCGTGCTGGCAGACGATATGGTGGAAAAGGCCGTCACGGTTGTGGTGGCGGCGGCCAAAACTGGCAAAATCGGCGACGGCAAAGTTTTTGTGCTTCCGGTGGAACACGCCGTTCGTATTCGGACAGAAGAAATCGGCGAGAAAGCGGTGTGAGGCGCTGGCGCGCTCGTTGAATCGTTGAAACGTTAAGGCGTTGAAGCGATTCAGCTATGCAAGCTTTTGAACAGTTTAACGATTTAATTTTTTAACGTTTTAACCCTTTAACCCTTCAACCCTTCAACGCGCATATGGCCAAAGACAAAACTCCATCCGACGTCAGCAAGATGATCAAAGATCACGACGTGAAACTGGTTGACTTCAAGTTCACCGATTTGCCGGGCACCTGGCAGCATTTCACGACCACGCTCACCGAATACAACGAAGACATTTTCACTGACGGAATCGGGTTTGACGGTTCGAGCATCCGCGGCTGGAAGGTAATCAATGCTTCTGACATGCTGGTGATTCCTGATCCAACGACGGCTTGGATAGACATCTTTAACGTAGAGCCAACGCTGAGCTTGATTTGCACGATCGTCGATCCAATCACACGAGAGCCGTACGACCGCGATCCGCGCGGGGTGGCCGAAAAGGCAGATGCTTACCTAAAGAGCACCGGGATCGGCGACACGGCGTTTTTCGGCCCCGAAGCGGAGTTTTTCATTTTCGACGACGCGCGATTCAACTACACGAGTAATTCCTCATTTCATATTGTCGACAGTATCGAGGGGCACTGGAACAGCGGACGCGAAGAATTTCCAAACCTTGGATATAAAATTCGCCCGAAGGAAGGGTATTTTCCGGTCTCGCCGATGGACACACTGCAAGACATTCGCAATGAAATGTGCCTCGAGTTGGAAAAAGCGGGCGTCCCGATTGAAAAGCAGCATCACGAGGTGGCAACGGCCGGGCAGGCCGAGATCGATGTCCGATTCGCCCCGCTCAAGCAGATGAGCGACTCGATGCAGTATTACAAATACATCATCCGCAACGTGGCCAAGCGGCACAACAAAACCGTGACGTTCATGCCGAAGCCCCTTTTCGCTGACAACGGCTCCGGCATGCACACCCACATATCGCTCTGGAAAGAGGGGAAGCCTCTTTTTGCCGGGAACGGTTATGCCGGCTTGAGTGAAGCCGCGCTCTTTTTCATCGGCGGAGTTTTGAAACACGCCCCCGCCCTCACTTGCCTGACCAACCCGACCACCAACAGTTACAAGCGGCTTGTGCCGGGATTCGAGGCGCCGGTCAATCTCGCCTATTCCGCGCGTAATCGTTCGGCGGCCATTCGCATTCCCACTTATTCTGCCAGCCCGAAAGCGAAACGAATCGAGTTTCGCACTCCAGATGCTTCAGCAAACCCGTATCTTGCCTTTTCTGCCATGCTCCTGGCCGGTCTTGACGGAATCCAGAATCGCATCGACCCGGGCGACCCGCTCGACAAAAATCTCTACGACCTGCCGCCGGAGGAACTTGCCCAAATCGCGAGCGTTCCCGATTCACTCCGAGGCGCGATCGAGGCCCTCCAGGCCGATCATGCATTCCTGCTGCGCGGCGACGTCTTTAACGCCGACTTCATCGCCAACTGGGTCGACATGAAACAAAAAGAATACGATGTCTTGCGCTTGAGGCCTCATCCCTACGAATTCTCAATGTATTACGATGTGTAATTCGCACAGGCGCTTGCAGATTACGAGCATTGCCATTGTGGCGATTTCTTTGCCATTTGCGACCGTTGCGCCTGCTGAATCGAGCAGGACTTTTGAGATCGCCCAGCCTCGCAATGGCTATCTTACTGTTGATGGCATAGCAATCACGATGGCTGATGTCGATGCCACGTTTCGAGACATCGCCAAGCAGCATGGGTATGTCGCGTACTATCGCGAAGCATCCGACGGCAGCCCAGACGCAAACACAACCGAAATTCTGCGTGCGGGCGAAAAATTCAACGTTGCTATTGAGTTAGCTAGAAAGCCGGATTTTTCTGATATCAAACCCGGGAAGAGCGAACCAGCGAAAGCGGTTATGGTCACGGCTCCTAGACCGAAATATCCATCTTCTGCACGGAAGAAGGGCCTCACAGGCGCTGGAGTTTTTGTGTTACATCTGGATCCCTATAGTGGCATCGTGAAATCCGTCCACACCGAGAAAAGCACGGGCGTTGCTTTGTTAGATCATTCTGCAATAACCGCTTTTCAGCGTTGGAGGTTCAAGCCAAACGGGATGTGGACAACGAGGGTAAAAATTCCAATAACCTTCACGCAAACTGGAGCGGCCAATAGTCGATAGAAGTTGCGTGTAGGTTTGAACCGAAGAAGCTTCTATACACGAATTTGCTCGGCGTAGTTAGATTCGCGTTCGAGGAGACCGACGACCGTCGTTTGCTGAATTGCCTTGCAACTTGGGCAAACGGTCTGAATGTTTAAAGTAAGATGAGCGTTCTTGCCAGCCTAACGAATTTGTTTTCGGGCGGCGATTTACTCCTTATCCTCCTTCTGATTCTTCTGCTTTTCG
>Ga0070707_100004908_pt1 | contig 12532 bp, 9 predicted proteins | sample KBSK5502metaG_FD_65468 | JGI IMG/M metagenome (GOLD analysis project Ga0070707, IMG submission 65468) | Corn, switchgrass and miscanthus rhizosphere microbial communities from Kellogg Biological Station, Michigan, USA - KBS K5-50-2 metaG | ecosystem: Host-associated > Plants > Roots >... | reverse complement strand
GATCTGGCCCGGCATTCCTGCGATTGGGTCGAGCCGATCAGCGTCGCTTTCGGCGACTGTGACATTCATGAATTGCCGCCCAACGGCCAGGGCATTTCCGCTCTCATCGCGCTCGGCATTCTCGACCGTTGCGATATTTCAGGACTCGACCCCGACAGCGCCGACTTCCTGCATCTGCAAATCGAGGCGACCAAGATCGGCATGGCGCAAGTGCGCGCCCATGTCGGCGATCCGGGCAGCATGCGCGTCACCAGCGCCGATCTCCTTGAGCCTGCCCGGCTCGATGACCACGCCAGCACCATTCGCCGCGATCGCGTCAGCGCACCCGAACCTCCCCGGCAATCCCTGCATGGGACCGTCTATCTCGCCGCCGCCGACCAGGATGGCATGGCGGTGTCCTATATCCAGTCCAACTATCGCGGCTTCGGATCGGGCGTCGTCGTCCCGGGCACCGGCATCGCCTTGCATAATCGCGGCACCTGTTTCGTGCTCGATGACGGCCATCCCAATGTCGTCGGGCCCGGCAAGCGGCCGCTCAATACGATCATCCCGGGCTTTGCCACGCGCAAGGGCAAGACAGTCGCGGCCCTTGGCGTGATGGGCGGATCGATGCAGCCGCAGGGTCATGTCCAGGTGGTGTGCCGGATGCTCGGCAAGGACCAGAATCCGCAAGCCGTGATCGACGCGCCACGCTGGCGTTTCGAAGATGGCAAACTCTCGCTCGAGGCGGCCTGGCCGCAATCGACGCGCCATGGGCTTGCCGCGAGGGGATACGAGATCACCCAGGGCACCTCTCTCGACTTCGGCGCGGCGCAGATCATATACAGGCTGGACAATGACGGCTGGGTTGCGGCATCGGAAGGGCGCCGCGATGGCTGCGCAGTAGGATTTTGACATGACGAAAAGTTCGACCCTGATCGATCTGCTCAAGACTGGCGGGGCCAATGCTGCCGCTCTTGCCGCGCCGGGCCGGCCGGCGCTCACTTTTGGCGGCTTGCGCGCGCTGACCGAGAGAACGATCGCCAGGCTCAACGCGCTCGGTATCGGCCGCAATGACCGGGTCGCCATCGTCCTGCCGAATGGTCCTGAAATGGCCGCCGCTTTCGTTGCGATCGGCTGCGGCGCCACCACAGCACCACTCAACCCGGCCTATCGCGCGGATGAATTCGAATTCTATCTCGGCGACCTCAAGGCGCGGGCCCTCGTGCTCGATCAGGCCGGCCATCCGGCCGCCGAGGCAGCAGCGGCGAAACTCAAGCTTCCGATCCTGCGCCTCCAGGTCGAAGAAGGTGCATCGGCTGGCGAGTTCACGCTTATGGGCGAGGCCGCTGGCACAACGAAGCTGCCGGGTGCGGCCCAGGCGGACGACATCGCCCTCGTGCTCCATACATCAGGCACCACGTCACGGCCGAAGATCGTTCCCTTGAGCCAGACGAATGTCGTGGCCTCGGCCCATCATATCAGTGCGACACTGTCCCTCACCCCGGATGACCGCTGCCTCAATATCATGCCGCTGTTCCATATCCACGGGCTGATCGCGGCGGTGCTGTCCTCGCTCGCCGCCGGTGCCTCCATCAATTGCACGCCCGGCTTCAATGCGCTGAAATTCTTCGGCTGGCTCGATGACCAACGGCCCAGCTGGTACACGGCGGTGCCGACCATGCATCAGGCGATCCTCGCCCGGGCGGGACGCAATCAGGATACTGTTGCCAAGGCAAAACTCCGCTTCGTCCGCTCTTCTTCCTCATCGCTGCCGCCGCAAGTAATGAACGAACTCGAGGCGACATTCGGCTGTCCGGTGATCGAGGCCTATGGCATGACCGAGGCCGCCCATCAGATGGCCTCCAATCCACTGCCGCCGCGGGCGCGGAAAGCCGGCAGCGTCGGCATTGCGGCGGGGCCCGACATCGCCATCATGGGGACGGACGGCAAGCTCCTCAAGCCCGATGCGGTCGGCGAGATCGTCATCCGCGGTCCCAATGTCACCCTTGGCTATGAGAGCAATCCGAAAGCCAATGACGAAGCCTTCGCACATGGCTGGTTCCATACCGGCGATCAGGGCACGATGGATGATGAGGGCTATATCCGCATCACCGGGCGGCTCAAGGAAATCATCAATCGCGGCGGCGAGAAGATCTCGCCGCGCGAAGTCGATGAGGTGCTGATGGATCATCCGGCGGTGCAGCAGGTCGTCACCTTTGCGATGCCGCATGACAAGCTCGGCGAAGACGTCGCCGCGGCGATCGTGCTGCGCGAGGGAATACAAGCCAGCGAACGCGAGATCCGCGATTTCGCCGCAAGCCGGCTTGCCGATTTCAAGGTGCCGCGCAAGCTGATCTTCCTCGAGGAGATCCCCAAAGGCGCCACCGGCAAGCTGCAGCGTATCGGCCTTGCCGCCAAGCTCGGCCTCGACTGATGAAGATCTGCATCTTCGGTGCGGGCGCCATTGGCGGGCTGGTCGGTGCCAGGCTTGCCATCAAGGGCGATGCCGAGGTCAGTCTCATCGCGCGAGGGCCCCATCTTGCGGCGATGCGCGAACGCGGCCTGATCCTGAAGAGCGAAGCGGCTGAGACCACCGTCAAGGTTACCGCCACCAGCGATGCCGCCGATCTCGGCCCGCAGGATTTCGTTTTCCTGGCGCTCAAGGCGCATTCGATCCCCGGCATCCTCGACGGTCTCAAGCCGCTGCTTGGAGCTGAGACCGCCGTCGTCACGGCGCAGAATGGCGTGCCGTGGTGGTATTTCTACAAGCATGGCGGTGATCATGAAGGACGGCGGATCGAAGCCGTCGACCCTGGCGGGCGCATCTGGGATGCGATCGGTCCCGAACGCGCCATTGGCTGCGTGGTACACCCGGCCGCCGAGATCGAAGCGCCCGGCATCATCCGGCATGTCGAGGGCGATCGGCTTCCGCTTGGCGAACCGAGTGGTGAAAAGACTGAGCGTATCGCAAAACTCGCCGAGATCCTGGTCGCCGCCGGCTTGCGCGCCCCGATCCGGCCGCAGATCCGCATGGAGATATGGGTGAAATTGTGGGGCAATGTCTCCTTCAACCCGATCTCCGCTCTGACCGGAGCGACGCTCGAACAGATCTGCGGCGATCAGTCGGTGCGCGCTGTCGCCCGCGCCATGATGGTCGAGGCGCAGGCCATCGCCGAAGCGCTTGGGATAAAATTCGCGATCGATGTCGACCGGCGCATTGCCGGTGCCGCCGCCGTCGGCGCGCACAAGACCTCGATGCTGCAGGATCTCGAACTCGGCCGGCCGATGGAGATCGATGCGCTCGTCGCCGCGGTGCAGGAACTGGGCCGCGTGACCCAGAATGCGACGCCGACCATCGACATCATCCTCTCCCTCATCCGCCAGCGCGCCAGGTTGGCGGGCTGCTTGTAGTCCCTTGCTCGCTCCGCGGTTCGACCGATCGGATTCACACATCGTGGCGAACGTCATCCTTCCCCCGCGAATAGCGCGGGGAAGGTGGCGCGAAGCGCCGGATGGGGGTGTCAACGGTGAGCTGAGAATGCCATCCACGACTAGACATTCACCGAAGTTGATCCAGGCTGAGAGATCCCCCATCCGGCTCGCTGGCGCTCGCCACCTTCCCCGCAAGGGGGAAGGAGAAGAGGGGGGAGGCAGACCTATCGACTAGCTGATCAGCTTGAACTGGCGGATTGGCCGGCCGGGTGCGATGGCCTGGGCGGCCGCGACAATGCCATTCGCATCGATGCCATAGTGTCGATAGAGATCTGCAATCGTGCCGGTCTGGCCGAAATGTTCGACACCGAGCGAGCGCGTGCGGTGGCCGTGAACGGCACCCAGCCAGGCGAGCGTCGCCGGATGTCCATCAATGACGGTGAGCAGCGCGCAATGCGATGGCACATCGGCGAGCAGCCGTTCGATGTGGCTCCGCGCATGGACGAGGCCATGCTCGCGTGCCCGCTGCGCTGCCGTCCAGCCGGCATTGAGCCGGTCGGCCGAGGTAACGGCGAGCAGGCCGACATCGCGTCGGTCCTCCGCCATGAGGCCGACGGCCTCGATCGCCTCAGGCGCCAGACAGCCGGTATAGGCGACAACGACCTGCGCATTGGGACCGGGCTTCCTCATCCAGTAGCCGCCATTGACGATGCCGTCCGCCAGTTCCGCCGTCATCGGCCGCGTCGGCTGCTCGAGCGGCCGCGTTGACAGCCGCAGATAGATGGAGCCGCCGACCGCATCGCGCAGCCATGTCGTTTCATCGACCTCGGCCTCGCCCGATCTCTGGATATAGTCGAAGGCAAAACGCAAGATCACGCCAAGTTCATCGACAAAGGCCGGCTCGAAACTGGCGAGCCCGTCCTGCGCCATCCCGATCAGCGGTGTGGCGATCGATTGATGCGCGCCACCTTCCGGCGCCAAAGTGACGCCGGAAGGCGTGGCGGCCAGGATGAAGCGGGCATCCTGATAACAGGCATAGTTCAGGGCATCGAGACCGCGCTCAATGAAGGGATCATAGAGCGTGCCGATCGGGATCAGCCGCTCTCCATTGAGCGAATGCGACAGGCCGAGCGCCGAGAGCATGATGAAGAGATTCATCTCGGCGATGCCAAGCTCCAGATGCTGGCCCTGCGGCGAGAATTCCCAGGCGAAGGTCGAGGCGATGCGCTCCTTCTTGAACGTGTCGGCCATCTCGGTGCGCGCGAACAGCCCGCGCCGGTTGACCCAGGCGCCGAGATTGGTCGACACCGTCACATCGGGTGAGGTGGTGACGATGCGGCGCGCAAGATCGCTGTCGCTCTTGCCGATCTCGTTGAGAAGTTGGCCGAAGCCCGCTTGCGTCGACGTGATCTGGGGCTGCGATGCTGTGAGTTCGGCGGGAACATCGATCCTGGGTGCAGAATGGCGGCGCGTGCCCTTGCCATTGAAGGGCGCGGTGTTAAGGAAATCCTGCAGAGTCGATGCGGGCGTCGAGAGCCCTTCGAAAGGCTCCCATTCATGACCGGGCCGCACCTGCATCGCATCGCGCAAGGCTTCCGTCTGCATTACCGTCATCAGGCCGGCATGATTATCCTTGTGGCCGGCGAGCGGCAGGCCGAATCCCTTGATCGTATAAGCGAGGAAGCAGACGGGCCGGTCGTGCTTCCGCGCCGCCTCGAAGGCCTCGAGGAGTGCCGGCAAATCATGGCCGCCGAGGTTGGCCATCAGCCGCGAAAGGTCGGCATCGCTGCGCCGTTCAAGCAGCTTCGAAACGTCACCCTGATCGCCGATATCGTCGAGAAGGCGCTTGCGCCAGGCGCTGCCACCCTGAAAAGTCAGCGCCGAATAGAGCTGGTTCGGACAGCGATCGATCCAGTCGCGCAATCTCTCACCACCCGGCTCAGCGAAGGCCTGCTCCTGCAGCGTGCCGTATTTGAGGATGACGACGTCCCAGCCGAAATTGCGGAAGATCGAGACGAAGCGCTCCCACAGGCCTTCGCGCACCACGGCATCGAGGCTCTGCCGGTTATAGTCGACGATCCACCAGGTGTTGCGCAGGCCATGCTTCCAGCCTTCGAGCAACGCTTCGAAGATATTGCCCTCATCCATCTCGGCATCGCCAATGAGCGCCACCATGCGACCCTCGGGCCGATCCGATGCCCAACCCCTGGCGCGCACATAATCCTGCACCAGGGAGGAGAACAGTGTCTGGGCGACGCCGAGCCCGACCGAGCCGGTGGAGAAATCGACATCATCGCCATCCTTGGTGCGCGAGGGATAGGACTGGGCGCCATGAAAGCCCCGAAAGGCTTCGAGCTTGTCGCGCGTCTGGTTGCCGAACAGATACTGGATGGCGTGGAAGACCGGGCTAGCATGCGGCTTGACCGCCACCCGGTCCTCAGGCCTGAGGATGGCGAAATAGAGCGCTGTCATGATCGTCGCGAGAGAGGCGGACGAAGCCTGGTGGCCGCCGACCTTCAACCCGTCGGTCTTGGGCCTGAGATTATTGGCATTGTGGATCGTCCATGTGGCGAGCCACAGGACCTTGCGTTCGAGATCGGACAGTATGGGAATTCGCGGGTCGGCCATTATCAGCTCCTGGGAGCTCTCAACCTAGCAAATCCGGGACAGCGGGTTTTGCTAAATTTCCCTTACTCTATACCAGATATTGGCGATATTGTTTATAGAAGGCCCTAACATTAGCGGATACAGCCAATGTCGAAACTGGATGACATCGACCTCAGAATCGTCCGCGCCCTGCAGGCCGATGGCCGGTTGCCGATCCAGGACCTCGCCGAAAAAGTCGGGCTGTCATCGTCGCCCTGCGCGCGCCGGGTCCGCAATCTGGAGAAAGCCGGCATCATCAAGGGCTATGCCGCCGTCATCGATCCCGCCAAGGTCGGCCTGCCGATCAGCGTCTTCGCCTCGATCAAGCTCGAACGCCAGCGCGAGGAGGAACTCGACCGCTTCGCACAAGCGATCCAGCGCTGGCCGGAAGTCGTCGACTGTTTCCTGATGACCGGGCAGAGAGATTACCTGATGCGCATCGTGGTGAGCGACCTCGAAGCCTATGAGCGCTTCCTGAAAGAGAAGCTCACCCGGCTCGACGGCGTCGCCTCGATCGAATCGAGCTTCGCACTCGGCGAGGTGAAGCGCTCGCATGCGCTGCCGGTCAAGTGACCCGGGATTTTTCGATCTGCTGCAGGAAGGCGAGCGTCAGCCGTTCGAATTTGTGCTCGAGATTGGTGGCGATCTCGAAAGCCGATGTGTGCGTGAAGCGGCCGGGCAGGATGGGCCGCATGCGATCGGTGCTCGTCCATACCGCGGCATAGTGAACCGGCATGAACCCAATGAACTGGCCGGAGAGCACCAGATGGGCCATGGCCTCCATGTCGGAAACCGTCGCGGCTCCGGTCACGCTGTCAGGCGCGAGCTCGACATTGGCGGGCAAGTGGCTGCGAATGACATAGCGGCAGTCACGCATTTCCGCCATTTCGATGCGATCGGGCGCCCGGTCGAACAGGGCGTGACCGCGCCCGCAATAAAGCTCATGCAGCTCATGCAAGAGAGGCTGATACTGCAGACCCGGCACATGATGATAGAAAGCCGAGATGCCGATCTGCAGGGCGCCTTCGAGCAGCGCCCGCTCGATCTTCGCCGGTTCCATCACCTGGATGGACAGATGCACATTCGGATGCTTCAGGGTGAAGCGCCGGATCAAGTCGGAAAGCTGCATGGCCGGGTTGGTGACGGTCGAATCAACGATGCCGATATCGAGCCTGCCGGTGAGCTCCTCACGCAACTGGCTGACCTCGCGCACGAAGGAGACATGCGACTTGAAGATCGCGGTCGCCGCCTCATACACCTTCCGGCCTTCGCTGGTCAGGTTGAAGCCGGCTCTGCCCCTTTGGCAAAGGCGCAATCCCAGCCGATCCTCGAGTGCTGCCATCTTGCTCGAGATCGAGGCGGCGCTGATATTCATGCGCGCCTGGGCGGCCGAAAAGCCATTGCTCTCGACGATGACGCAGAACATGCGGAGCAGATTGACATCGACGCCGTCGAGGGCGATCTGCGCCTTCGCCTCGCGGGCCATACTTAAGCTGGAATGGAAATAAAGTTCATTTATTTAATATCGACTATAAGTAATTCCTGATCAAGACTGTTGACCTGCGCCAACCTTCAGGGTCTTCGCAGCCCTTTTGGATCCAATCGTCAAAAACAGCCGGCACGGAGGCAAGCATGGCAAAAGCTGAACTTCTTACCCTTCCCGCCCGCAAAGGCCGGGCCTGCCGGCTCAGCAAGGGCCAGGCCATCAAGATCATCAACACCCATGGTCATCAGGTCGTCGATACCTGGGCCTTCAGCGCCGAAGACCTGCATGAGTTCATGTCGAACGAACATCTGCGCCCGACGATCGGCACGATCTTCCCGACCAAGGGTCATCATCTCCATACCAACCGGCGCCGCTCCATCCTGTTCTTCGAGGAAGACACATCGCCCGGCATTCACGATACGCTGATGGCGGCATGCGATGACTATCGCTATGGGCTGCTCGGCTGCACGGAGTATCACGACAACTGCACCGACAATCTCATGGCCGGCATGCGCCAGATCGGCCTGACACCGCCGGAAGTCCCGAGCCCGCTCAATCTGTGGATGAACATACCGGTGGCCAAGGACGGCAAGACCGGCTGGGGCGAGCCTGTCTCGAAGGCCGGCGACTATGTCGTGCTGCGCGCCCAGATGGATTGCATCGTCGCCATGTCGGCCTGTCCGCAGGACATCCTGCCGATCAACAAGGGCAAGCCCGTCGAAGCGCATTATCAGATTCTCTCGTAACGGAGGCCCACGTGATCAGACGACCCGTTCCCTGGCCCAATGGCGCCAAGGTCGCCGTGGCGATCACCTTCGACATGGATGCCGACAGCCTCGTGCATATCGAGCATCCGCAGGATTCGATTACCCGCATTTCGACGATGTCGATGCTGAAATATGGCCCGGAAGTGGGCGTGCCGCGCATTCTCGAAGGCTACCGGCGCTATGGCCTCAAGCAGACCTTCTTCGTTCCGGCGTGGTGCATCGAGCACTATCCGCAGGCGGTCGATGCGATGGTCAAGGACGGCCATGAAGTCGGCTTCCATGGCTATATCCACGAAGCGCCCAATTCGCTGCCCCGCACCGAAGAGCAGTATTGGATGCAGCGCTCGATCGCCGTCATCGAAAAGCATACCGGCAAAAGACCACGCGGCAACCGCTCGCCGCTCTATAATTATTCGATCAACACCACCGACCTCCTGGTGGAAGAAGGCTTTCTCTATGACTCGTCCCTGATGGGCGATGACGTTCCCTACATCCTCGACAATGGCAAGGCTGAGATCGTCGAACTGCCGTCGAGCTGGGCGCTCGACGACTGGCCGCCCTATGTGCATTCGATCGATCTCAATTACATGTTCCAGATCATGTCGCCGGATCGCGCCATGGAAAGCTTCATGGCCGAATTCGAGGCCATGCGGACTGCCGGCGGCGGCTTGTGGATCGGTGTCTGGCATCCCTTCGTGAGCGGCCGGCTGTCGCGCTGGCTCAGGATCGAGAAGATGATCGAATATATGCTGAATACGGGCGATGTCTGGTTTGCCCGGCTGGAAGATATCGCCGCCCATGTCCAGCAGATGCGCAAGGAGGGCGCCTATCAGGCGCGGGTCGACAAGCTTCCTTATTACAAGGAGCTCCAGATCCCGTCGCCGCCGCCATCGACCATGCTGCGCAAGCCCGGCCATTGAATGCATTTGCGGCAGACTATCATGGCCCTTATGCGTCGAATTCTTCCGCGACGGCCCGCTTGATGCCTTCAATGGCGTCGCTCAGAAGCCACTGGCCCTTTTCGGCGGATGACCCCTTGGTCAGCGACAGGACGCCCGAGGCCGGAACTTCGCGAACCGGACCGGGGAACCGGTCATAGGGCTTGAAACGCGCAGGTCCATCATGGGCGGCCTTGGCAAGATCGACCAGTTCGGGCCGCAGCGCCAGCATGATCGATGTCTCGATGACGCTCGCATGTTCGAGCTCGATACCGGGATAGCCGTCGGGAAAGACGCGCGCGAGTGTCGCCGGCGTGACCAGTTCCCAGTGATCCAGACGGAGGACCTTGAGCGTGCCGGTGCGGTCGCGTCCGATGTGATCGAGGGCGAGCTCGATCGCCTCTATCGAGGGCCAGATATTCTCATAATGGCCGTTCACCACGACAAGACGCCTGGCGCCATGGCGAAACAGCTCGGTGATGATGTCGCGCAGCAGCATCGAAAGGGTCGCCGCGGTGATGTTGATCGTGCCGGGAAAGGCAGGGCCACCACCCGAGCGCGGCTGCGAGCGGTTGCCATAGGCAATCGGCGGAACGACAAGGCCATGACAGTGCCTGGCGACTTCCACTGAGATCGATGTCGGTATAATGGCATCGACGCCCAGCGGCATATGCCGGCCATGCTGCTCGGTCGCGCCGACAGGAATGAAGACGACCGCACCTTCGGCAATGCGCCGCTCAAATTCCGGCCAGCTGATATCGGCAAGAAATACCGTTTCCGCCATCATTCTCTCCATGCCAGGTTCCTTTGGAATTCCATGGAACAGCTGTCGGCCATGATTTCAAGGGTTAAATGTGCACAGAGCCGGGGACGGATCATCGCCCATGGCACGGATTATCGCGATAATGCATTGTGGGTTTCAACTTTGCCCGGTCCTGGCATAGGCTTCGTCGCCGGAATTTTCCGGTAGCGGCCGGAAAGTCACCTGAAGGAGAAGCTCATGGAGCACGAATTCAACGAGAAAACACGGGGCCGGCTGCTTTCGGTATCCACCGCGACCCTGACAACAATCATGTTCAAGCGCGGCTTCCGCAACTGCTTCATCGGCGGCATTCAGCCGCTCAATGCCGAGCATGCCCGCATGGCGGGGCCGGCCTATACGCTGCGCTATATTCCGGCGCGCGAGGACCTCGACCAGTTGAAAGTCTTCGAGGACCGCTCGCATCCGCAACGCAAGGGCATCGAAGAATGTCCTCCTGGCCATGTCATGGTGATCGACAGCCGCAAGGACCGCAGCGCCGCCTCGGCCGGGGATATCCTGGTGACGAGGCTGTGGAAGCGCGGCGCCGCCGGAATCGTGACCGATGGCGGCTTCCGCGATTCCGCCGATATCGCCAAGCTTCCTTTCCCTGCATTCCATGCCGGACCCTCGGCGCCGACCAATCTCATCCGTCATCATGCCGTTGATCTCAATGTGCCGATCGGCTGCGGTGATGTGGCGGTCTATCCGGGCGACATGGTGGTCGGCGACATGGATGGCGTTGTCGTGCTCCCGCGCGATATCGCCGATCAGGTGGCGGAAGAAGCGGCGGAGCAGACGATCTTCGAGAGCTTCGTGCAGGAGCGCGTCATGGCCGGAGAAAGCATATTCGGACTCTACCCGCCATCGACCGAAACCCGCGAAGCCTTCAGGATCTGGCGCCACCAGCAGACCGGCGCATAGGGAGTACACGCATGGAAGCCCGCAAGAAGCTCGAGGATCTGCGCAGCCGCCGCTGGTTCGGGGTCGACGATCTGCGCGCCTTCGGCCACCGCTCGCGGGCGCGGCAGATGGGATATGACAAGGCCGACTGGGACCGGCCGATCATCGGCATTATCAATACCTGGTCCGATATCAATCAATGCCATGCGCATTTCCCGGATCGGGTGCAGTGGGTCAAGCGCGGCATCCTGCAGGCTGGCGGCATGCCGATCGAGCTGCCGGCGCTGAGCCTCAGCGAGCCCTTCGTCAAGCCGACGACCATGCTCTATCGCAATCTCCTGGCGATCGAATGCGAGGAGTTGATCCGCAGTCACCCGATCGATGGCGTGGTGCTGATGGGCGGCTGCGACAAGACCACACCTGCCCTCATCATGGGCGCCACTTCCGCAGGACTGCCGGCCATCTTCGTGCCCGCCGGTCCGATGCTGCGCGGCAATTGGCACGGCCAGGTTCTGGGCTCCGGCTCCGACAGCTGGAAATACTGGGATGAGCGGCGGGCCGGCACGATCAGCGCGGAAGACTGGTCGGGCGTGGAAAGCGGAATTGCGCGCTCCTACGGCCACTGCATGACAATGGGCACGGCGAGTACGATGACGGCTTTCGCCGAGGCGCTCGGCATGACGCTGCCGGGTGCAAGCTCCATTCCGGCGGCGGATTCCTCGCACCAGCGCATGGCGGCGGCGTCGGGCCGGCGCGCCGTCGAGATGGTGTGGGAAGACCTGACTCCTGACAAGATCCTGACGCGTGAAGCCTTCGATCATGCGACAATGGTGCAGATGGCGATCGGCGGATCGACCAACGCCATCATCCACGCGATCGCCATGGCGGGGCGCGCCGGCATCTCCTATGGCCTCGACGACTTCGATGCCATTTCGCGGCGCATACCGGTGATCGCCAATATAAGGCCCTCGGGCACGACCTACCTCATGGAAGATTTCTTCTATGCCGGCGGTCTCAGGGCCATCCTGAAACGGCTCATGCCGCATTTCCACGGCAATGCCATAACGGTGACCGGGCGTCCGATCATCGAGGGCGCGGAGAATGCCGGCATATATAATGAAGACGTGATCCGCCCGCTCGACCGGCCGATCTATGCGGAGGGCGCCACCGCGGTGCTGCGCGGCAATCTGGCGCCCAATGGCTGCGTCATGAAGCCATCGGCGGCGGAGGCACGCTTCCGCAAGCATCAGGGACCGGCCATCGTCTTCGAATGCTATGCCGAGATGAAGGCCGAAATCGACCGCGATGATCTCGATGTCACGCCCGATCATGTGATGGTCCTGAAGAATGCCGGACCGCTCGGCGGGCCGGGTATGCCGGAATGGGGAATGCTGCCGATCCCCAAGAAGCTGATCAAGGCCGGGGTGCGCGACATGCTGCGCATATCGGATGCACGCATGTCGGGAACCAGCTATGGCGCCTGCGTCCTGCATGTTTCACCGGAAGCCTATATTGGCGGCACCCTGGCGCTGGTGAAGAATGGCGACATCATCTCCCTCGATGTGGCGCGCCGGACCAT
>Ga0070707_100004904_pt1 | contig 12540 bp, 14 predicted proteins | sample KBSK5502metaG_FD_65468 | JGI IMG/M metagenome (GOLD analysis project Ga0070707, IMG submission 65468) | Corn, switchgrass and miscanthus rhizosphere microbial communities from Kellogg Biological Station, Michigan, USA - KBS K5-50-2 metaG | ecosystem: Host-associated > Plants > Roots >... | reverse complement strand
CAGCCGCCCGATACGCCGACCGCGGTCATGAAGCGATGGCCGCGCTGGATTCCGCGCTATGGAATCAACGACGGCAACCCGGATATGAACCACCAGCCGACCGAGCCGTGGCTGTTCTGGCAGTACACCTCGAATTTGGAGATCGACGGGATCGACACCCCCGTCGATGCCTCGCTGTTCGCCGGCACGGAAGCCGAGCTGACAGCGTGGTGCCAGACCGGCGCCCTCCCCGCCTCGTTGACCGCCGCGATGGTGTAATTTCCTTTTTCTACCGTAGGGCGGAAAAGCGAAGAGCATTCCGCCACCGCGCGACATCCGGCATGCTCGATGGATGCCGGAATATCGCCGCAATCGCGTCCCGGGGGCTACGTATTTTTTCACGGTGAACCTGCTCGACCGCCGCTCCGATCTGCTGGTGGTACATATCAATGCTCTGCGCGAAGCCGTAACGAAGGTCCGCCGCCGATCGCCCTTTCATATCGATGCATGGGTCGTCTTACCCGACCACATGCACTGTCTTTGGACATTGCCGGAAGGAGACAGCGATTTTCCTCGACGCTGGTGGGCGATCAAGGTTGCCTTCTCAAAGTCATTGCCCGAGATCAACCAACCGGCGCCTGTCACGCTGCGCCGCGGCGAGCGAGGCATTTGGCAACGGCGCTATTGGGAGCACACGATTCGCGACGATCGCGACTATGCGGCGCATATGGACTACATCCACTTCAACCCAGTGAAGCACAGGTTTGTGGAGAGTCCCGGCGATTGGCCCTTCTCCAGCTTTCGCCGCTGCGTCGCGGCTGGCCTCTACCCGCTGGATTGGCTCGGCGATGACATCGAACTACCTGCGACCGGTGAACAGTCGTGAGGCGACATGGCGGAATGCGCTTCGCTTTTCCGCCCTAAGATGCTTTCCTTTTTGGGGAACCGATGGTTGAAGTTCCCGGCGCGGTTTCCTAAGTCTCGGTGCCCTTAAGCCGGTATGGAGAAACCCGACAATGCACGTGACCACGTCGACGCTTCGGGGCCGTGGAGTTGAAATGGTAGAGGGAGGCGGCACGATCACATCGGATAAGGTCCATTTCCTTAGCCGGGTCGCCGCCCGTATCCCGACAGCGGAAGCCCTCAAAATCCGTTTGTCATCCGCGTCGGTTAGCATGAGCCTTGAAGAGATCCGGCTTATCGTCGAGTTCCTCCGATCCAACGGCATAGAAATCGACCCGATGCGCGAAAAGCAGCGGAAGGTTGCTTGGGTACTGGCGCAATCCTTCGGACCGGTAGAGGTCGACGCGGTAGCGAAAGCTAACGTAACCGCAGCCGCGTAGGGCGGAAAAGCGCAGCGCATTCCGCCGACCCGCTAAGCCGCCAGCGCCTGCCGCGCCGCATTCAGGATCGCGGCGGCGCCTTTCTCGGCGATCATGATGGTCGGCGCGTTGGTGTTGGTCGAGGTGACCGCAGGCATCACCGAGGCGTCGATGACGCGCAGCCCTTCGAGCCCGTGCACCCGCAATTCGTCGTCGACCACCGCCATCTGGTCGTGCCCCATCTTGCAGGTGCAGCTGGCGTGGAACACGGTCGAGCCGGTCTGCCGCGCGTAGTCGAGCAGCTCGTCGTCGCTCTGCACATCGGCGCCGGGCAGTTTCTCGGCGGTGATGTAGCGCGCCAGAGCCGGCGCGGCGAACAGGCGCCGCACCAGCCGCAGCCCGCCGATCACGGCGCGGCGGTCCGTCTCCTCGCCGAGGTAGCGCGGGTTAATCGCCGGCGCCTCGCGCGGGTCCGCCGATTTCGCCTCGACATACCCGGTCGACAAGGGCCGCATCTGCCACATGCCGCCGGTCATGCCGGGCTCGGCGTCGAGCTTCCTGATCGGGCCCGGCGCAAAGCTGCCATGCGCCAGCAGGCACTGCACATCGGGGGTTGCGGATTCCTCGAGCACCTTGGCCGAAACCGCGACGAGGGAGGCGGCATAGGTCAGCATGCCGGTCCCGGTCAGCAGATAGCGCAATACCTCGCCGGCAAAGGGCAGGCCGCGCGAGCGCTCGTTCAGCGTCTTCATGCCGCTGATTGCCGCGACGACCCGGACGATGAAATGGTCCTGCAGATTCTTGCCGACCCCGGGCAGCGCATGCGTCACCGGGATGCCGGCGCGGGCGAGATGCGCCGGGTCGCCGACTCCGGACAATTGCAGCACATGCGGCGAGCCGATCGCGCCGCCCGCCAGGATCACTTCGCGCGCCGCCTCGGCCCGCTCCACCTTTCCGCCGCGCGAGAATTCGACGCCGATGGCGCGCTTCCCGTCAAACAGCACGCGATGCACCAGCGCGTCCGTCACCACGGTGAGGTTCGGGCGCTTCATCGCCGGGCGCAGATAGGTGCGCGCGGCGCTCTGCCGCCGGCGGCCGCGTCGCGTCTGCTGCACCCAGCCGATGCCGTCCGGGGCACCGGGCGGCAGATGGTTGACGTCCTCGCGGTATTCGAGGCCGATCTCCTGGCCGGCCTCGATCATCTTCTGGCACAGCGGCGGCTTGTCGGCGGTGCGCGAGGTCAGGAGCGGCCCCGCGGCGCCGTGGAACTCGTCGGCGCCCTCCTGCCAGCTCTCGGCCCGCTTGAAATAGGGCAGGACGCCGTCCCAGCTCCAGCCGCGATTGCCGAGCTGCGCCCAATGGTCGAAATCCTCGGGCTGGCCGCGGACATAGATCATGCCGTTGATCGAGCTGGAGCCGCCCAGGACGCGGCCGCGCGGATAGAGGATCGCGCGGCCGGCGACGCCGGGATCGGGCTCCGCCTTGTAGCCCCAGGTCAGCACCGGATGGTCGAGCAATTTGATGTAGCCGGCCGGGATGTGAATCAGCGGGTTGCGGTCGCGCGGCCCGGCCTCGATCAGCAGGACACCGGCGCTCGGGTCCGCGCTCAGCCGGTTGGCCAGCACGCAGCCGGCCGAGCCGGCCCCGACAATGATGAAATCCGCCTTCATGCTTCCCTCCCTTCGGCCGCGAAACCGATCCACGCTCATCTTAGACGACAGGCGGAGCAAGATTCCAACGGACCGCCGGCCTCTGGCCGGCATGCCGCGCGGGACGCCGGCGCTCCGATCCGCGAATTCAGATTACCTTGTCGGCGCGCAGTGAGGCGATCTCGCCGTCGGAGAAGCCGCAATCGCGCAGCACCGTGTCGGTATCGGCGCCGAGGGCCGGCGCGGCATGCAATGGCGGCTCGGAAGCGTTGTCGCGCACCGGCCCGGCGACCATGCGCACGTGATCGTAATCCTGGATGCCGTTGCGCTCGGCGACAAACGGGTTGTCGAGCGCCGATTTCAGATCGTTGACCGGCGCCGCCGGCACAAGCCCGGCGAAATGGTCGAGCCACGCCGCGGTCGCTCGCGCCGACAACGCCTCGTCGAGCAGCCGGTTGACCGCGTCGCGGTTGGCGAGCCGGTCCTTGAAGCTGCGGAAGCGCGGATCCTCGGCCCATTCCGGCCGGCCCAAGCGCTCGCACAGCACCGGCCAGAATTTCTCCTTGTTGCACATGATGAAGATAAAGCCGTCGCGCGTACGATAGAGCTGGCTCGGCACCAGCGAGGGGTGCCCCGATCGCTTCTCACGTCCCTGCACATGGCCGGCATTGAGGTACCAGGTCGCGAGATAGGCGAGGTTCTGCAATGCGGTGTCAAACAGGCTGATATCGAGATCGCGGCCCTTGCCGCTCTCGCGCGCCGCCAGGACGCCCGAGACCAGCGCGAAGGCGGCGAACAGGCCGGTCATCAGATCGACGATCGACAGCCCCATGCGCGACGGCGGGCCGTCGGGCTCGCCGGTCAGCGACAGGTACCCGGCCTCGGCCTGCATCAGGTAATCGTAGCCCGGCCAATGAGCGCGCGATCCGGTGCGGCCGTAGGCCGAAAGATGCGCGCAGACGATCTTCGGATTGGCCGGAGCGAGCGCGGCATAGGTCAGGCCGAGCTTGTCGGGCAGGTCGCCGCGCAGATTGTCGAACAACGCGTCGGCCCATGCCGCCAGCGCGTGCAGCACGCGGCGCGCCACCGGTTTCTTCAGATCGAGGGTGACGCTCTTCTTGTTGCGGTTGAAGCTGTGAAAGAACTGGCTGTCGTCCGAGCGGTCACCGTCGCCGAAGAAGAACGGCCCGACATGGCGGGCCATGTCGCCGCCATCCGCCGGGTTCTCGATCTTGATCACCTCGGCGCCGAGATCGGCCAGTTGCATCGAGCCGTACGGCCCCGCGCCGTACTGCTCGACTGCGATAATGCGAAGCCCCGTGAGAACCGGCGCCATTTCCTACTTGCCGGAGTAATAAATCGCCAGAAGCTGCATCTCCGACGGGGTGAGCTTCGAGGCGACGCTGCGCATGCGGTGGTAAATGTCGTTATGCCGTTCGCCACTGGCAAATGCTTTCAGCTGCGCCTCGATGTATTGGGGGTACTGACTGGTCAGGGTCGGTGTTTCGATCGGTCCGCCGGCCTTGACGCCGTGGCAGGAAACGCATGGCGGCAGGTTGCGCGCGATGTCGCCGTTGGCGACGAGGTTCTCGATCTCGACACCGACAAACGGACCACCGCGCAGCGGGTCGATGGCACCGCGGACGAGGCGGCCGTAATAGGCGGCCAGGTCGACAATCGCCTTATCATCGAGGTCCGCTACGAGCGGCGTCATCGTCTCGTTCTTGCGGGCGCCGCTGCGATAGTCGTGCAGTTGCTTGTAGATCGCAAAGCGCGATTGGCCGGCGTTGCGTGGAATGGTCGGATCGGGCGTGTTGCCCTCGACCGTATGGCAGGCGATGCAGCGCTGCGCAGCCAACGCCGCCCCGGTGCTGCGATCTGCGCCATAGATGGCGTTGATCGTCGCCTCCGTCCAGGCGACCTGGGTCACGGGATATGGGTTCGCTTGCGACGGTGGGGTCGGGCGGGCCGGCGAGCCTGGCAGGATGCCGAACGCCCGACAGATCGCGGTATAGGCATCGACGCCGCCGGCGGCCCCCTGAACCAGCGGCACCACCAGAAAACCCAGCCCCCCGCCAATGATGATCGCGCCGATAACGGCGAGGATGCTCCACGCGCGCCAGCGATTTTCGGCGGATGCCGGGATGTCGCTCATCGCATTCTACCCGGCGCGATCGAGATGGTGGACGATAGTGCCAGGCGATGGATACGCGATGAATTGCGCGATCGGCCAAGCGTAAGCTGCAACCATCAGCAGCAGCAACAGCGCATTCCATAACCCAAAGCCGTTGAGAGCGGCCGGAATCCTTAGGATCGGATACAGCGGCTGCGCGTAGCGCATCCCCACCGGCACCACCTCTGCCGGAACGCGGCGCGCATGCAGCCGCAACAAATTCCAGACGAACAGAAAAGCGCTCGCCAGCAGCATCACGCCGCCGATCAGGCTGACCACCACCCAGGGGCCCCACCATGCAATCAGCGGGTCGGAATAGTCGAAATGCGCAACACGCCGCCACTGGCCGTTGAGGCCAAGCCAGTGCCACGGGAGCGTCATGACCATCATGCCCACTGCCCACAACCAGAGCTGCCGGCGCTGGTATGCCAAATTGACGGCATCCGGTGAGCGTCCGACCAAGACCGGCCAGATCTCATAAGCAATGGCGAAGTACATGATCACCACGGTGCCGCCGAAGATCAGATGAAAATGCGCGGTCACCCACGACGTGTTGTGGACCATCGCATTCATGCCGTAGCTCATGTTGATGAGGCCACCGCCGCCGCCGAACCACAGCATGAAAAACGCAAGACCGGTTGCGAGCACCATCGGCCGGTGCCACGGCAGTTTTGCGATCCAGCCGAACAAGCCGGTGCCGCCGTTGAGCCGTCCGGCAATCTCGAACGAGGCGCTGATCGTGAAGACCGTCAGCAAGGTCGGCACCGTAACCAGCGCTGTCAGGAAGGACTGAAGGAACTTGAACCCGGTCGATTGCTCCGGGTCCATGAACAGGTGATGCAGTCCGACTGGGAGGCTGTAGAGCAGGAGCAGAATGAAGCTCAACCGCCCCATCGTTTCGCTGTACAGCCGGCCACCGGCCGCTGCGGGCGCCATCGTGTAGAAGGCGATATAGGCCGGGAACAGCCAGAAATAGACGATCGCGTGCAATGTCCATGAGAACAATGTGCGCGACATGCCGACATCGATCGTTTCGGTCCAGCCGAAGGCTGCCGGAATGACTTGGAACAGCAGTTCGGCCGCGACGCCCACCGTGGTCCACGCCCACATGACAGCATTTGCCACAGTCGCGAACATGGCGAGCGGCACCGCGACCCCTGGGTTCTCCCGCTTCCACTGGGCCATCGCGACAAACATGACGGCGCACCAGACCCAGGAGCCGGCGACCACCAGCACCAAGCCGATGTAGTAGAACGGGCTCCCCGTCAGCGGCGGATAGAAGGTGTAGAGCACCGACGCGTTGCCGGAGAGAACCGTCACGACCGCCATGACGGTTCCGACCACGGCAAGCATATAGCCCGCCCAGGCTGCACCCTGCCACGGCAGTCGCCGTTCCAGAGAGCTCTCGGCCACGAAGTAGCCGTAGCCCATGACGAACAATGTGGTGAGCACATACGCCATGGCGGTGCCATGGGCGGTCACCGACCTGAAATAGTTCTCCGGATCCGCGTAGGGCGCGTGCAATGGGCTGCGCACCCACATCTGCCAAACACCGAGTATCGCGGCGAGCGCAAATACCGCAAAAGCCAGCCACAGATGCGCCAGCACCAGGTTCCGGTTACGGACCACAGCTCACTCTCCCCTGTGCATCCGGACGGAACTGGTCACGCGGCACGACGCGAACGCGGGCGTACATCTGGCTGTGCCCGAACCCGCAAAATTCGTGACAGGGCATCAGCAGGTCGCCGCCGCGCTGAAACACCGTGTGTACCTGGCTGACATAGCCGGGCACGACCATCGTGTTGACGTTGGTGCCGGTAACCAGAATCCCGTGAATCACGTCGGCGCTCGACATGCGCAACGTGACCTCCTGCGCTTCCGGAACGACGATGCATTGCGGCACGAACGCGAACTGGGTCGCGACCATGCGGACCGTCACACGGCCATTCGTCTCGACCCGCGTACCGAGATTGGGCTCGGTAAACTCGCCGGTCAGATGCAGGGTCTTCGGATCGATCCGCTCCAGGTTTGACGGCGGATTGCGGTGCAATGCCAGCGCGGCAAACAACGTCAGTCCGAAGATGATGACGACGAAACCGCTGACAGCCGCCGCCCAGCGCAGCTCGGAGCGAACGACGTCGTGCTCGGTCCACGCCATCGGGTCAGCCGATCATACCGCGCGGCAGATAAATGAGCAGGTAGATCAGGAGCCAGGCGATGAGGAGCAGCCCGACGGCGATAGCGCTCAAGGCGATGGCGCCGGACGGCACCGGCCCAAGGCTCTGGAGCTGCTGCGGATCAAGGCCTGGCGGCGCCCCGCCCGCCGGCGGCATATCGCTCACTGGAGTGCGGCCCCTCTTTGCGGGAGAGAGAGCGCCCTACTCTCGGTCAGAGCGCGGGTTCAGGAGTTTACAACCGATGCGCGATATTCCCAAAGCGATAGTCGCCAGCCATGACCTGGATCAAACCTTGTTCCGGGCGATCAGCTGGCGGGCGATGATGATGCGCTGCAATTCGTTGGTGCCCTCGCCGATCACCAGCAAGGGCGCGTCACGGTAGAGGCGCTCGACGGTGAACTCCTTCGAATAGCCGTAGCCGCCATGGATGCGCATCGATTCGAGGCTGACATTGACCGCCGCCTCGGAGGCGAACAGCTTGGCCATGCCGGCCTCCATGTCGCAGCGTTCGCCCTTGTCGTAGGCTTGCGCGGCGCGGTCGACGAGGAGCCGCGCCGCCTCGACCTGGGTCGCCATGTCGGCGAGCTTCAGCTGGATCGCCTGGTGCTCGCAGATCGGCTTGCCGAAGGTCTTGCGGATCTGGCTGTAGGAGATCGCCTCGTCGAGCGCCGCCTTGGCCACCCCGACGCCGCGCGCCGCGACGTTGATGCGCCCCAATTCGAGGCCTCCCAGAGCCTGCTGCAGCCCCCTGCCCTCGCCGCCGCCGATCAGCCGGTCGGCCGGCACCTCGTAATCGGCAAACACCAGCTCGGCCGAGTCGAGCCCCTTGTAGCCGAGTTTCTCCATCTTTTTGCTGACCGTGAAGCCCGGCCCTTTCTCGGCGAGGAACAGGCTCATGCCGCGGTGGCGCGGCTCGGCGGCCGGGTCTGTCTTGACCAGGAGCGCGAAGATCTGGCCGTAGATTCCGTTCGAGATCCAGGTCTTGGTGCCGTTGATCACATAGCCTTGGTTGCCCTGGCGGCGGGCGGTGGTGCGGATCGCCTGCAGGTCGGTGCCGCAATCGGGCTCGGTCAACGCCAGCCCGCCGCGCAATTCGCCGGTCGCGAAACGCGGCAGGAAATTCTCCTTCTGCGCCGGCGTGCCGAAGCGCTCGACCGCCGCCGCCATGATCAGATGCGAGTTGAAGATGCCGGCCAAGGACATCCACACCGTCGAGACGGTCTCGACGATCTTCGCGTAGGTCGTCGCCGACAGGCCGAGCCCGCCGTAATCGGTGCCGATGGTCGCGCCGAACAGGCCGAGCGCCTTCATGCCCTCGACAATCTCCGCCGGGTAGATGTCGTCATGCTCGAGCGCATGGACGTGCGGCTTGACCTCGCGGTCGAGAAACCGCCCGACACTGTCGAGGATTAGGGTTTCGTGCTCGGAATCGGCAGGTTGAGTCATGAGCGGCTCCCTTTCGGGAGCCACTCTATGTCAACTCAGCGCCGCCGCCAAAAGAGGGCGGCGCACCGTGACCGGGCTGTGGCGCTAGGCAGCGCCGGCGCCGGCCAGGGCCGACCACCACCGGGCAAAGGCCGGCAGCGGACGGTTGGGCCACAGCCGGACGCGCATGCGGTCGCGAGCCAGGATTGCCCGGAGCCGCCGTGCCACCTCGGTCGCCCGCATCGTCCCGAAATAGCCGCAACTGCACAGCACGCGGTGCGCCTGGCGGCGCGTCAGGCCGAAGAATTCGACGCCGTCGCCGAAGCGGTCGCTGCCGAGGCCGGCACGGCGCAGCACCGGATCCTGATAGGCGACAGCCAATGGGGAATTCGCGACGCGCAGCGCGTCCTGATCACGGGCGGCGATGAATTCCAGATCGTGAAACGGCCGCAGTCGCGAGTCGCAGCCTTCCAGCACCGTCACCCACCGCTCCAGCCGTTCCTCTCGGGACATTGCTTCGGACATTGCCACCTCCTTTCGGTGCTCCGGAAACGGGCCTGTCGCGAGCGGGTTCCGTTTAGCGGAATGTCAGACAGTCGTCGTTGCGCTGGAAACGATGTTCCCCGTGTCCTCCGCGTTCCGGCGGTGATAGCAAACGATGGGCACAGCACCGGGAGGACAGGATGGTCGCAATCGCCAGGGAAGTCGCGCCGGGGCGCTGGCGTGCCAGCGCGGGCCGCTATTTCGAGGATTTCACGGTCGGCGAGGTCTACGAGCACCGGCCAGGACGAACGATCAGCGAGGCCGACAACACCTGGTTCACGCTGCTGACGATGAACCAGCACCCGCTGCATTTCGATGCCGCCTATGCCGCGAAATCGGAGTTCGGCCGCCCGGTCGTCAACAGTTGCCTGACCCTGTCCATCGTCGCGGGAATGAGCGTCGCCGATATCAGCCAGAAGGCGATCGCCAATCTCGGCTGGGACGCCATCAAGCTGACCGCGCCGGTCTATGTCGGCGACACGATCTACGCCGAGAGCGAGGTTTTGGCGAAGCGGGAGTCGCAATCCCGCCCGACCCAGGGGGTCGTGACGGTCCGCACCACCGGCAAGAAAGCCGACGGCACGGTTTTCATGGCTTACGAACGCACAGTGCTCGTGCCGAAGCGAGGACACGCTGTGGAGGAGTAGCGGAACCGAAAGAAACCGCCAGTAGTTTATAATACATCAAAAGGGCGGAGGAAAAAAATGCTTCGGTATGTACTTACGGTTGCGGGCGCACTCGCGATGATTTCGAATGTCGCTTTCGCCGAAATGGGCGATGGCGCAACGACCAAAGTGATCACGCGGTCGGCCGAGCCTGGTATGGCCTCGAAAAAAGTGATCATCCACCGACATGACGACGGGTTTGGGCCTTCGAAGAAGGTCGTCATCAAGCAGCACGATGACGGCCTTGGCGCCACGAAGAAGGTCGTCATCAGGCGGCATGATGACCGCTACGGCGCGATGGTCACCAAGAAGAAGATCATTCGGCACGACAATATGTCGGGCAGCTCGACGAGCGACGGCGCGGTCGTCGAGAAGCGCACGATCGTCCGCTGATCGTTCGCGAAACGCATTGAGACGACACCCCCGCGCTGCAACGGCGCGGGGGTGTTTTCATGACCGGCGGCGGCTTCCTTTGCGCAAAGCACAGACCGCGAAACTCGACAACATCACGGCATTCGCCCGATAACCCGCTTAGGACGGATTTCGGCGAGGGCCGTGGAGGATCGAGACATGGCGCGCAACACGCCCCACCCCGCGACCCTGGCGGCGCAGGCGCTGGGCTGGATCGACGAGCAGACCGGCGCCGTCGTGTTGCCGGTGCATACCGCGACGACCTTTCTGCGCGACCCCGACAACGAATACCGCCGCGGCCGCAGCTATGGCCGCGCCGACAATGCCGGCTACGACCAGCCCGAGGCGCTGATCACCGCGCTCGAAGGCGGCGCCGCCTCGCTGGTCTTCGCCTCGGGCATGGCGGCGGCCGCGGCGGTGTTCAACAGCTTGCCGCCGGGGTCGCACATCGTCGCGCCGCAAATCATGTATTGGGCGTTGCGCCGCTGGATTGCCGCGCGAGCCGGGGAGGGGCACTTCGCCGCCGATTTCGTCGATATGACCTCGCTCGACACGCTGCGTGCCGCGGTCAAGCCGGGCCAGACCAGGCTGGTCTGGATCGAGACGCCGGCCAATCCGCTGTGGTCGATCACCGACATCGCCGGGGCCGCCGAGATCGCGCATGTCGTGGGCGCCGTGCTGGCCGTCGACAGCACCGCGGCGAGCCCGGTGCTGACCCGGCCCTTGGCGCTCGGCGCCGATATCGTCATGCATTCGGCAACGAAATACCTGAACGGCCACAGCGACGTGATCGCCGGCTCGCTGACGGCGGCGCAGAAGGACGAGTTCTGGCAACGCATCGTCACGGCGCGCAGCGGCTATGGCGCGATCCTCGGCGGCTTCGAGGCCTATCTGCTGCTGCGCGGCATGCGCACGCTGTATCCGCGGGTCGAGCGCGCCTGCCGGTCGGCGCAGCTGACCGCCGAACGGCTGGCCGCGCATCCGCGCGTGCTGGAGGTGCTTTATCCTGGGCTGCCCGGTTTTCCCGGGCACGGCATCGCGGCAAGCCAGATGCAGGGTGGGTTCGGCGGCATGCTCAGCATCCGGGTCAAGGGAGGCGAGGCCGCGGCGATCGCCACGGCGGCGCGGGTCGAGATCTGGAAGCGGGCAACCTCGCTCGGCGGTGTCGAGAGCCTCCTCGAGCACCGCGCCTCGATCGAAGGGCCGAACAGCCCGGTGCCGCCGGATCTGTTGCGCCTGTCGGTCGGCATCGAGGATCCCGGCGATCTGATCGCCGATCTCGAAACCGCGCTGGGCTGATCCTGTGTCATACCGGGGCGCTGTACGCCTCAGGCGATCAGGCCAAATTTCACGGCCTGATTCACCACTCCCTTGATCGCCGCCAGTATTTCGTTGATGGCCTTCTGAACCGCCAGCAGGGTCAGCGTGGTCATCGCGACAATGACCGCGACGCTCGCTCGCAGCTGCATGTCTAGCAACGCCTTCGCCCCCTCGGGCGTGAAGGCATTGATGTTCTGCTCGATGGCGACGATTTGCGTCGCGATCTTCTGCAACTCCGGTACCGCAAAGGTCTGGATCGAGTTCCATATATCCGAACCGAGGTTCTCCCCCGCAGACACCATCCCGTCGACCAGCGCCGTTGCATCGAGAGCCATGTTATCCTCCTGTCCTTGCCCCGGTTTTCTTGGCGACTTCGACAGTGATAGCGGCGCGGATCAACGCTCCGACGCCTCCTATCAAGATCGGGTCCTTGGCGACTTGCGGAATACCGGCGCCGCCTTGCGCCTCGTGAAATTTCCGGAGATCGCCGATGCCGCCCTTCACCAGCTGCAGCAGAGCCACCGAGCAATCGTCCTTCGGGATCTGCGCCGAGTAGCGCGCCAACTCGCTTCGCGGCACTGCCGCGGTGACGGCCCGTTCGATGACCGCGGTGGATGGACACTGGTCCAGCGCCTTGTGCGCCTGGGCCCGCACGATCAGCGTATCCAGCTTTCCCTCTTGGATCGCATAGAACTCCTTGTTCGGGTAGGCATCGTTTTTCTTGTAGCTGTAGGTGCCGGCGGGGGTGCCGGCGACGTCGATCATTTTGGTCACAAAGACCGCGACGTCGGTGTTGAGTTGGGTCAGCCCATTGTCGATCTGCTCGTCATAATCGGAGACGAGGTGGATGGAGCATGCGCCGGCCAGTGCCAGGAA
>Ga0070707_100004902_pt1 | contig 12544 bp, 7 predicted proteins | sample KBSK5502metaG_FD_65468 | JGI IMG/M metagenome (GOLD analysis project Ga0070707, IMG submission 65468) | Corn, switchgrass and miscanthus rhizosphere microbial communities from Kellogg Biological Station, Michigan, USA - KBS K5-50-2 metaG | ecosystem: Host-associated > Plants > Roots >... | reverse complement strand
TAGAAAAGAGCCGTCACAGCGATATAGCACGCGGTCGCGATGAGGCCGGTGGCTAAACCCAACCGAAATAAAGGCTGGTGCGCCATGATGTTGTTCGCTGTACCTGCGGCCTCGCCAGATACAACAAGCCCTCTAAGGAAGAACTCGCCGAATACTGCCGTCAGAAAGTAAAGCAAATAAATGACACCGGTAATCCTGGCCCTGGGATGCGGCGACACTCGATTCATTCCCTTCGATGATCGGGCGATTTGAAAAAGAAGAATAGTCAATCTTGCACAGTGAAGTTGGAGAGCAGGCAGATATCGCCATGTTACTCACAATGCTAGTATCGGTTCGTCACTGGTCGGTTGGTCGGCGATCCGGAGGCGAGAATCGCCATGCGCGCGGGCACTGCCGCTTCGTGCTTGGCGACAGTTGGATCATGCGGGTTCGTTTAGATGTCCCGTTGTGCAGACAAGCACTACGGCCGCCGGGACTACCGATGCCTCGGTTCGGAGAACGGAGTGTTTTCCGCCCGAGTGTCCGATGATCCATTCATGTCATAGCCAATATTTGTAGGCTAGGGGATGCCGAAATGCTGCGATAGTGGGAGGAAAACCTTCAGTGGATATTAAACGTAAAGGCGGCGACCGCGGGGATGGTCCAGACGTAACATCTTTTCTATGCGAGCTTTACGGTTGCTCCTCGCTTGAGAGTCCGCCACGCACGCGGGTGAGTTCACGCTCGATTTCCTCTAGAGTTTTGCCCTTCGTTTCGGGAACACAGAGATATACAAAGAAGAATCCTGCGAGGCAGACCCCAGCGTAGGTCCAGAACGTCCCGGCGTTACCGAGCACCCGAGTAAGAATAGGAAAGGTAAAAGTCAAAAGGAAGGAAGCACTCCACAGAGCGGACACCGAAATCGAGACGCCGATACTGCGCAAGCGATTCGGGAAGATTTCCGAGATCAACACCCAGGTCACAGGGGCGAGGGAGAGTGCGTAACAGCCAATGGTGCACAGGGTGATCACAAGTGTCGGTAGTCCTTTAATTTCGGCGCGATAAGTGAGTCCAAGCACCAGATGAGACAATGCAATTCCTGCACACCCCAACAGCATCAAAGAGCGGCGCCCAACCCGATCAACTAAGGTCAGCGCGACCAGCGTAAGCGCAAGATTGATCGTTCCGGTGATTACTATGTTGAACAGAATGCCGCTGACTCCATAGCCCGCGCTGCGATAGATCTCTTCCGCATAGTTGAAGATGATATTGATTCCGCTCCACTGCTGAAGGACGGCCAGCGCGACTCCGATCAACAGTACCTTCATAATGTTCGGCGCCAGCAACTCTCGCCAACCAACCCTGCCTTCGGCCTCGCTGCCAAGCGCGTTTTGGATCTCCGCCAGCGTTTCTTCGCCATATTGTTCTCCGCCGATTCGGGCCAGTGTGCGGCGAGCCTGTTCTTTGTTGCCGGTCTTCGCCAGCCAGCGCGGGCTCTCGGGTATGAACAATGCGGTGACAAAAAAGATGACTGCGGGAATGGCCACAATCGTGAACATCCAGCGCCAACCATATTGCCCGTTCCAGGACTGCCGAATCATTTCCGTAGTAGCGCCATCGGGGACCTTCTCGGCGATCAGCCAATTCACGATTTGTGCCGCCAGAATCCCGACAACGATGGTCAATTGATTCAGCGTCACCATGCGTCCCCGCCAGGGTGCTGGGCTGATCTCCGCGATGTAGGTCGGCGAAACATTCGAAGCAATGCCGATGCCCACTCCACCGATGATTCGCCAGATCACAAACGATGAAAAGGTTCCTGCCCATCCCGTGAAGACGGAACTCACGGCAAACAACACAGCGGTAAGAACCAGCAGTTTCTTGCGTCCAAAGCGGTGGCTCATCGCTCCGGAAACGACGGAGCCGGCGAGGCATCCGATCAGTGCGCAACTATTCGCCCATCCGATCAATTCTTCTGACCCAAGGTGAAAGAATTTCTCGTAAAAGGGCTTTGCGCCACCGATGACCACCCAGTCGTAGCCGAATAGCAAACCGCCTAAGGCCGCGACCGCCGATATGGTCCACACATAACCTGTGTTGTAGCGCCCTGGGGCCTTCATGTGCGAGGCCGGGTGTTGGTGTCGACGGAACTCCGCAAGGCCGATTCCGGGCCGCATGCGCCTTCCAGAGCAGTCAGCATATCTGCCGCACGCGAGTGGTTTCGATCGAGAACCATCACTTCTTGAAGCAAATCCCGCGCCTTGGCGCTATCGCCGAGACCCAGCCAGGCTTGAGCGCGCAGAAAAGTGGCAGTCACGGTGTTTCGCTTTTGCAGATCGTCTTCAAACAGCAGCATTGTGGGAAGCGACGTTGCAAAATAATCGATCCTTGCCACTTGCCCCGCCAACGCCTTTGCATAAGCAAGCAAGGAACGCAACAACTCCTCGGCTTCTCTCGCCCGACCGAGTTGCTTCAAAGCCAGCGCATTGTAGTAAGGCATCTCTGAAAATGACTTCACGCTCATTTCCTGGAAGTTACCATTGTGCCTGGCGGCGCGTTCAAACCACTGCTGAGCCGAGGCGTGATCACCCTCGGCCTCGAAAGCACTGCCCAAAAAGTAATAGACGTCGCTTTGGTTTGCCAGTAGGTGTGTAGCTTCCCCTAGGTTCTCGGGGGAGCGGAGGGCTGCCTCAAACAAACGGCGGGCTTGGAGCGAGTCACCCTGAGCCAGCGCATGCCGTCCGAGAGCCAAATTCGCGCGCACATACTGGTCGAGAGCTAAACCCTCTCCCCCCTCCCATGGCTGAAACTTGCGTGATGCAAGCAACGATAGGGCCCTCTCGTGTTGTCGTGTCTGGTTATACAGGCTGGCGAGTTCGACCGACAGATCGTCGCGGAGACGCACCAGCTCGGAGGATTTTTCGAGATCGGTCAACCGCCGTTCCGGCGACACCCCAAGGCGTTTCCAGAGTTGATCTTGCTCATAGAGGATGCGCGCATCTCCAGGGTTTGCCTGAATCGCCTTGTCGAACGCAGAGCGCGACAACTCCTCATCTCCGAGCACATTGAAATAACTGATTCCGAGGTTGCGCCAGACTGTGGAGAAGGACGGATCCCGACGCGCGGCCCGTTCCCACAAAGCGATTGCTTCACCGTGCCTCCGGCGGTCATATAGAAGATTGCCCAAGTAATACGCTGCCCTGGCGTCTTCGGGATTGGCAGAAACCGCTTCTTGAAGGACGACAAATTCTTCCAACCGGTTGGGGAAGCAATAGTCGGGCGGTGCGATCGACGCTTCTGAATACGCGCGCCTCGCTGCGGGTGTATTACCCAGTTGCAGATAGATGTGACCCAGGGAATACAAGAGAATCGGCACTGAACCGTCTCTGGCATTTCGGTCGGTGCGACCCAAGAGCTCGACGGCTTCCGGGTAGAGACCCGCGCGCGTATAGTCCAGGGCCAAATCGAACAGCATCTGGTTGCCGCTTGGTAACGAGTTGGATGCGAGGTAGCGGGCCCAGGAATCCAGTGGATCAAGCGCTAGCGTCTCTTTCAGTAGTCTGTCTGCTTCCGCTCCTCTGCCAAGTTTACGCAAGACAACCACGGACAGATTCCTTGCGTTCAGGTTTTCCGTGTTCATGCGCAATGATGATTCAAGGTGCTCGATTGAAGCATTCCAATCACCACTTTTCGCATCCAACTCCGCCAGCGCCAAGTAGGCCGCGGAGCACCATGCGGGGTTCCAAGCAGCCTTGTAGAAAGCGGCGTAGGCTTCCTGGTCGCGACTCAAATAACGAAGCGTGAGTCCCAGGTTGTAGAGCGCCTCCCCCTCCCATGGGTTGGGGTTACGAAGGGTCAGTGTCTGGATCGCCTGGCGGAAAAACTTCTCAGCTTTTGCAAATTCAGCCCGGCGCAGATGCCAGGAACCCATCGCATTGTTACAGCGACTGTCAGCGGGGTCGCGGCGGAGCGCCTCGCGCCAATATGCCTCAGCATGACGCGTGGCATGACGATACTGATCGAGGTGCAGACCCGTGACATAGAGTTCGTCGTTGCTGTGGATTTCTTCTGGCAGCCCCGGCTCGGTCGCGGCTGAGGGCACTTCCTGTTTTGCGGGAGGAGTCGGCGTGTAGTGAAGCAGCGCCTGTCCCTCTCGGGATTCGACGACGGCGCTGAGTTCGCTCTGCTTGATTCCAGCAGGCAACTCGGCTACTTGCAGAAAAGCACTTCCAGGTTTCAGATCGCACTTCCACTCCGCAATTTGTCCGGTCGCGGACTCCAAGCGAACTTTGGCGGCTGGAAATGCCTGTGTCGCGCAGACACCGATGCGTGCCTCACGCCTCGAAATTTGGAAACTGAGGGCTACATCATGATTGGCTTTGTGCGGGGGGCCAATCTCTCTGATCGGGTACCAATACTGACTGAACCTTTTGGTTTCTCCGGGAGCGAGAAACGAAAAATCCGGCTGGTTATCCGTATAGACGCCAGCCATCAGTTCGATGTAAGGGCCGTCTTCATCCGTGAGATTGCGATCCCACGCATAACCAAACGGGTGGTTGCCCCAAGTCCACTGTTTCTTCCCTGGCGCAATGTGATGATTGGCCACAAGAACCAATCCCGCTTTATGTTTGTGATCGTATCCGCCGTGGAAGTCTTCGCTTGAGCCCATCGCCATGTAACTGGTCGGGACCGGGATATTCGCGTACCAACGCAGGTCGTTTGGGGGGTAGCTGCCCGGCGGAACGAACTTCAGCGGCTGCTCTTCGGCAGGCACGCCCTTTCGAACGCGTGCGCCGTAATTCACGCCGTAGTAGTAACTGTCGCAGAGGGGAAAACTACTCATGGCCCGCTTGGAATGATCTGCCACAAAGTGGACATCCGGCGGAAAGAAAGACTGGTAGAGCTCATGGACGTGCACGCCAATGTTGGCCCACCAAAGGAATGTTTGGATGAGAGGAGTGCGATTGTAGAGGCGCACCTTTAGTTCAATGTACGCTTTTCCAGGATGCAGACAGACGCCATGCATGCCCTTTAGCCGATTCATCGGGTCATGATCGCTACACCAGATTGTCCGGGAACCGTCGGCATGTTCTTCGATCTGAAAGCTCACCGGCATGAACGTTGCTGGTCTATGATGCTGTGGCCAATTGAACTCTACGCCACCGGAAATCCACGGCCCAGCCAAACCCACGAGTGCGGGTTTGATAACGTTCTGGCGGTAGAAGAAGTCATACCCGTTCGTCTTGTCAATGCCGACGTGGATGCGTCCGCCAATCTCCGGCAGGACCATGACACGCAGAAACTCGTTCTCCAAATGAACCGCCTGCCATGAGTGCTCGACCGCATCCGTCGAGATGCGGTCCGTGAACGGCAATGGGTACACCCGCCCACCACTGCCCTGATAGACCCGTTTTTCGAGAAACATGGGGTTCTTGTCGGGAGGCAGCGGGTGATATGTCGGGATCACGACGGGCTCCGTCCATGCCTTCACCGGGCCCGTCTGATTGGCCGGTGCGTCCGGAAGTTTCAATCGCTTCATCGCTCGTCCTCTTAAGGAACAGCAGCGTAGACTAAGGGGTCCACTTCAGTGAATACGCAGAAAATCCCGTGGGTCTGATCACCTCAAATCGGATGGCAGTGGGTACCTCGGACTGGGTGAACTTCACTTCGAGCCTTGCCAAACTCGCTGCTGGCAACTCAGAAATCTCTACTTCCTGCAGCTCAACGGGAATATCACCCTGCCCATAGAACGTGCTGCACAATTTGTAGCCTCGTAGCGTATACATCGGGACGTCGCCCCGCGTTCTTAAGATCACTTGGAAGGCGTTCAGGTGGTTCTCCACAGAAAGCGATTCGATCGGACTGGATTCCCGGCGCAGAAGCTCATACGATTGCTTTTTCGCGCCATAAACGTCGACGACTCCGTGCACGCGTTGCTTGAGTACTCCGCTGCCGCGATCACCCACGTGTGTGCGGTAGTCGTTGTAGCAGAAGAAGATCGCCCCGGCGGTGTATTCCCTTGAGCGGATTGCAAGATCGTGGGTGCGAAGGATCTCCATTCGATGTTCGTCCCCCTCGGGCCGATCTGCCGTGCAGGCACAATAGCCGTATTCAGAAATGACAATGGGTTTGCCGGGAAAGGCAGCATGAATCTGGTCGAGGTAGCGTGCGGCGTCCGCTGCCGAACCTGGCGCCCAGGTTCCGAAATACTCATTGGCTTCGACAAAGTCCATTAGCCCGGCGACGTCGCGCTCCGGCGTGCTGTCCAAGGAATTCGAAGCATAGGAACATAGCCGGCCAGGGTCCAACTCCTTGGCCTCCTGCAGCATGCGCTTCGCAAACTGGTAGGCAGGCGGGTCCTGACCTCCGATCTCGTTGCACAGACCCCAAACTACAAGGCAGGGATGGTTGTGGTCCCGTGCAATCATCTCGCGCAATTGTTCGAGTCCATTCTCCAAGATGTCGGCATCCGGTTGCGGTCCCATGCCTTGAAAAGTTGCTGAGCCCCAGGTCGGGACTTCGGTTTGCATAAGGATCCCGTGACGGTCGCAGTAGTCGAGTACACGTTTGTCCTGGGGCCAATGGACACGCGTGAAGATGCAGTTGAGGTGCTTGATGTCGGCATGGTCGTGCCGGATCCAGTCCGCCGGTTCTGCCATTCCAAATTCCGGATTGCTCCCCGCCATGCGTTCCACGCCCATCAGACGCACGCGCTCGCCGTTGAAATGGAACGCGCCGTCTTTAGCTTCTAATTTGCGAATGCCAAAGATTGTAGGAAAGCAATGGGATTCACGTGCTCCCGTGATCGAGAATTCAAGACGATAAAGATTTGGATGATCGAAATGCCAAAGCTTCGCCTTAGTCAGCACAACCTGCATGGTTTGCGTCGCGGTTGTCCCCGGTTTGATCGAGGGCCCCCGCCCCGCGCTCCCGGTCAAAACCGTCAGACCGGATGCTTCATCCACGATGCGGTAGGAAATCCTGCCGCTCCAGTCCTTTCGGCTCGTGTTTCGAATGTAGCTGGTGATTGCGATCCTTGCCTCTCCGCCGGTGAGATTGGGAGTGGCTTCGACGTCTACACGTTCCACGAATACTTTCGGAGTGATGAGGAGCTGCACGGGCCGGAAGATGCCTCCGTCGTGCGCCCAGTCGCTGGAGCGCCCGCGAGGCAGCATGTGTTCATTGAACGCATTGTCCACACGAACGGCAATGGCGTTGGTTTCTCCCCAATGGAGCAAAGGTGTGACGTCGAACGTGAACGCGGTGTAGCCCTTGCCCCGGTGTTCCCCGGCCAATTGGCCATTAATCCAAACGGCAGCCGTGTGAAAGACCGCCTCGAACTCAAGGCGCACTGCAAAAGGTCGCCAGTCCGCTGGCACATCAAAGCTTCGACGGTACCACGCAGTCCCGTAATACTCAGCCACCGGGGCCTCGATCTGCCACGTGTGAGGGACATTTACTTGTCGCCAACCGATGCTTGGCACGGCGGCCCCGTACCAATGTTGGCTCTTCCCAGAGTCCGCGGAATCCGTGCGAAATAGCCACTCTCCGCAGAGGCTGGCGAGATTAGTGGGAAACGCTTTTGCTTCCGTGTCCGTGGCCTGGACCGCGGAAGTGGCGAGCGTCGCCGCAACTGCTCCCGCCGAGGCCGTCAGGAATTGTCGTCGTGATGGCATGAGTAAAAGCCTAACCGGGCGTAGCCCGAACTAAACAGGTGTGTAAGTAAGATGCCTGCATGGGCGCGATTTTAGCAAGCTCGTCTGTTCTCCGCCGCTGAGCAATTGCACCTGCATCCGGGGAGCTGTGCCTTTTGCAACAGCTCGCGACGGCGAGACGTATTCTTCAGCCGATCTCCTGCGCGTACCCGTTATGGTGGCGATACCAATCAATAACAACCAGCAACCAAGACGCTTTAGTCCTGTCTTGCCGCCTTGTTCAGCGGCCTTGCGATACCAGTGGGCAGCTTGATCGTGATCGTGCATCGTCCAGCTACGTAAATCTGCCGGATGGCAGTCGCATGAACTCTCGGGAGTGGGTTCGCGATGCAAGTGGGAAATGCATCCTGCTCAACGGTATGATTCCAGGATCAGATGGGTGGGAAAATGCATGGCTCCATGGGCGTTTCTCGGTAGTAATGCTTGGTACATATTCCGATATGGTTATGTACAGAAGGTATGGCTAGAGCGGCGACGACTAGCGATGTTTTCAATGCCATCGCGGAGCGGCGGCGTCGAGAGATCATCGGCCTTCTCAACGATGGCCGGGAATGGGCGGTCAACGATGTCGCTATTGAACTGCGCGGTAGACGGCACAAGTGTCCGGCCTGCATACAGGAAACTCTAGTGGCGATTTCGCTCCTGTAGCGGCGATGTTTGGAGACGAAATAGCGAGATTTGATGTGTGCTGTTGGCTCATTTCACACAGCCTCCTTGCGCAGATTTCCGGGAAAGTTTCCTACTCCGCGGCCAAAAGTGCTTGCCCCAAGTGGTAGGAGGTATGGGTCGTCCTGTTCAGGAGAACAGCCAATCGGTTGCGGGCCGGATTTTTGGCATAGTCCTCCTCTGAAATCGCCGGTGCCGCTGCAACCATTCGTCAGCCGACAGATTTTCAAACTGCGAAAGCAGTTTGCGGTTCACCTCGTCCCAATATCTCTTCAGGTCACTCGCGGCAGGGAGCTGCACTTGTTTGTTATCCGGCTCGGAGACGAAGATGGCATCCAGTTCTGGATGCAGTCGCGGTCCTAGACCTAGAATCGAAAACATCGCATCATGAATCGCGGTGAGGTGTCCCAACAAATAGATCAGGCGATTCCTTCCTGGCGCCACCACTTTTTTCAAAAGTTGGCTGTCAGAGAGATTTGAAAAGACCTTATCGGCTCTTTCCACCACGAGCTTCCACGAATTGATCGCCACTCTTAGCGAAAGCTGCTGTTGTCATTGGAGAATCACCTTTCTGGTTGAGCGCTGAGCACTATGCACCGCGCTCAAAGGACTTTGACCCTGGCTCAACCGACATGCCGGGCCTTAGCAGATGCTGAGGATACTGATCGCGATCAAAACGAATCCGCACCGGTAGGCATGTTAGGATTCTTTAAGAGACCGCACGGTTGCAAATGTTTTTTGGGGCTGTGGCGCCGAACCTCCCTGGGTTTGATATATAAGAGACCGAACGGTCCTGAGAGGCATCCAACCGCTGAGGGGCCGACCAATGCCAAAAGGTCAGAAAACCCGAGAGCGGATCGTGGCTGAGGCAGCGGTCCTGTTCAATCAGCGCGGTTTCGTAGGTGGTTCCATGTCTGAGCTGATGGAGGCCACCGGTCTTGAAAAAGGCGGCATCTATCGCCACTTCTCCACGAAAGAAGAACTGGCGGCCGAGGCATTCGACTACGCCTGGAAAGTAGCCTTGGATACGAGAATGCACGATCTTGATCGAATCCCAAACAGCGTCGATAAGCTCAAGCAGTTCCTTGCGAACTTTGTTGACCGGCGCCCATCCGTTCCTGGTGGCTGCCCATTGCTGAATACAGCCATCGATGCGGATGATGGCAATCCTGTGCTGCGCGATCGCGCTCGCAAGGGACTCCATGACTGGCGCGATCGCCTTCGCTCGATTATCAGCACCGGAATCAAGCGGGGAGAGATCCGGCGCGGTGTGGATGCAAAGAAAGTCGCGACCCTCATCATCTCTTCGCTGGAGGGGGCATTGATGATCGGCCGCTTGGAACGTGATCGAGAAGCCCTTATGACGGCTCGATCCCATCTTGAGCGCTACCTGGACACCGAAGTGCGACTCAGGAGCTGAGAGAGATCTCATCAAAAAGTCAAAGAGATTTTCCTTAAAGGCAGCGGCGGTGCTTGAAAAGCATCTGGAGTGTCACCGCGAAGGTCACCTCTTGCGAGGCGGCGTCGAATCAGAAGTAAAGTCTGATCGTCAGCCTGTTTGCCGTAGCTATGGGCTAGATGGTATATGCTTTGCGCGATCTCGCGGAGCGGTCGGTCTGCCTGCTCAACGATCAGAGATTCGAGTGGAAGGAAGCCAAGCTCCTCGCCTGATCGGTTCAACAATTCGGTGAACCCGTCCGTCAACAAGGCAAGAATGTCGCCAGGCTCGCACTCCATTTGCAATGTCGCGAATTCAAGATGCTCATTGAACAGGGCAATTGGGAAGTTGATCACTGAACGCTTCTGAATGTTTCGCAGCGCTGAGCGGTAGTGCAGCGCAGGCAAGTGTCCCGCCGAAGCAAGCTCCAGCAGTCCGCCGCCGCAGTGCCTCACGGAGGCCAGGGTGGTGAACATAGTAGGCGCGCTGAGGGGCGCTAGAACGTCGTTCATTTTCTCCAGGAAGTTTTCCGTGCCGGTGGAGGCGAGCCGCATTCGGGCTGCGCTCTTCACCATTGTCATCAGAACACCCGCCGGAACTCCATGACCTGAAACGTCGGCTACATAGGCAAACCAACTGCCCTCCACTTCGATGACATCCAGCACGTCGCCGCCGACTTCGCCGCTTGGAAGGGAACGGCCGTAGAATTCGAAATCGCCCTTACTCGTGCAAACGTCAGGCACGAGATCGCGATGAATCTCATTGGCAAGTTGCATCTCCGTCTGAGTGGTGTAGTACCGGGAACCCTCGCGGCGCAAAAACTCCATCATGAGCAAGTAGCTGGCAAAGAGAAGGACAGATGCGGCACCCGCGTCCTTTACCAAGAAATGCTTCAACATCGCCAGATCAGAACGAGGATCGAAGCTGGTCGAAAGGCGGTCGAAGACCATGCCGATCTTCATCGTCACCACAAACTGAACAATACCCAGAATAGCCATATGCGGTATCAGCCGGCGCGTCGCCAGAAAAGCCCATGCCACAGCGAACCCACCCGAAAATACCACCCACAAAACCCTGACGATTGCGCCCCGTCGCTCGTACTGGACCATGCTTTGGATCACACCGAAGCAGCCAAACAGACAGAAGACTGCACCCAGAAAAATTGCCGTCGATAACGGAGGAATGCTCTTCCAGTACTCGGCGGTGCGGGCCCGCGGCAATGTGCTCTCTCGCGGAATGTTGAGCCTCCCGTCCTGGCGTAAGGGACCCCAGGAGCCGTCAATGTTACTCAAATTCCGCTGTCGGCTTCCAGCACACATTTCCACGACGAAACGGTGAAAGGCAGAACGTTTTTGCTTCGGGTGCCCGGCAAAGCCTTTGAAAGTGGATAGTGGGAAACGAAGTCGTGGGACGCGAGAAACAAGTTCTTGGCGAGTGGCAATTCGGAGCCTATCTGGGACGGTCGGGACCCGATTGATGGGAGCCAGTCGGGTAGGGGTGAAAGTCGGCGAATGCCTAATTCGTCCTGCACTTGGCAACGATTAGAGTCATATCGTCGTGCTGCTCGTGAGGGCTGAATTGCCGAACTTCATCCACAATTGCAGCAAGCATGAGCCGTGGAGACAGTTCACGATGTCGCCGCAACGCTTCGATCAGGTGTTGCTCTCCAAATTCCTCTCCGGCTTCATTGAACGAGTCGGTTATCCCGTCCGTATAGAGTGCCAGTGTGTCTCCCGGAAAGAGCTGGCTTTCCCCAGTTAAGCAGTCCCACTCCGTGAATAGCCCTAGAACAGTGCCAGTGGAATCGAGCCGTTCAAGACTGTCATCTCTCCGCAGGAGAATAGGGGAGTAGTGCCCACAATTCGCGTAGCGCAGGCGTCTCGCTTTATCGTCATATTCCGCAAAGAAGAGCGTGGCATAGGCGCTGTCAGTCGTGGTTTCGCAGAAGAGCTGGTTCACTGATCGCAAGAAGCGTTCGGGTTGATGCACAGCGATTGCACTCTGGCTGCGCAAGTTCGCTTGCAAGTTAGCCATCAAGAGTGCCGCACCGATTCCTTTCCCTGAAGTATCACCAATCACGAGTCCCACCAGCTCTTGGCCTAGGTTTAGAAAATCGTAGTAGTCGCCGCCGACTTCACGGGCTTGAATGCACATACCCGCGTATTCGAGCGTTTTGAGCGGCGGCAGCGTTTGGGGAAAGAGTCTTGCCTGCACCTGTTTTGCAATGTCCAGTTCTTGGGCTAAGCGGCGTTCGGCCTCCAGCTTGTCCGCGATCGCCCGGCGTTTGGATTCGATCTCTCGAACAAAGTCATCCCGTCCGACGAGCGCAAAGGAGTTTCCATCCAAATCGTCAAAGCGCGTGAAAATTCCGCCCCAGAGTGTGGTCTGCGGCGGATGGTGAAAGCGGACCCCGCGCTTCCGCCACTCGTCGAACTTGGCCATGACGTCTTCGGTAACAAATACAGCATTTCGGCAACGGCCAATCAGCTTGTATTCTTCGGACTTGCGTTTGGGAGCAACAAGCGCGAGAACGGTATTGCCATCTGGAGGCTCGACTGCCACCCATCGGCCACCGGATTCATAGCTCTCATCGACGACTAGGCCAAATCCAAGCTGGTCCACGTAGAAGCGCAAACTTCGATCCTGGTCGCGGACGAAGATGTTGATACAGAGAACGCGAAGGTAAGGGTCCTGCCGATCAAGCCGAAAAGGGTATTGGTCCAGCAAGTCCCTTGAACGAGAGATG